>Ga0335084_10003236_pt1 | contig 15855 bp, 17 predicted proteins | sample Lox_Sample_44_FD_206721 | JGI IMG/M metagenome (GOLD analysis project Ga0335084, IMG submission 206721) | Soil microbial communities from Loxahatchee National Wildlife Refuge, Florida, United States - Lox_Sample_4.4 | ecosystem: Environmental > Terrestrial > Soil > Wetlands | place: USA... | reverse complement strand
CCCGGTGCTGCGCGCCGGGTTCACGGAGGTGTTGGTCACCGGGATGCTGACGAGATGGATCAGCGTCAGCGTCAGGCCGACCACGAGCGGCGCGAAGCCGGCCGGCGAGCGCCGGTCGGTCGCGCCGAGGATCACCACAATGAAGAAGAACGTCATCACGAACTCGCTGACGAATGCCGCGCCGAGCGGGTAGCCGCCCGGCGAGTGCTCGGCGTAGCCGTTCGCGGCGAAGCCGCTCGCAACGAGGTCAAAGCCGGGCTTGCCGGTGGCGATCGTCGCGAGCACGGCCGCCGCCGCGATCGCACCGAGCACCTGGGCGACGATGTAGCCGGGGGCGTCCGCCGCCGGCAGGCGGCCGGCGACCACGGCGCCGACCGTGATCGCCGGGTTGAAGTGCGCGTGCGAGACGTGCTGCATCGCGTAGGCCATGGTCACCACGGTGAGCCCGAAGGCGAGCGACACGCCGAGCAGGCCGATGCCGACGTGCGGAAACGCCGCCGCCAGCACCGCGCTGCCGCAGCCGCCGAACACGAGCCAGAAGGTGCCGAGGAACTCCGCCGCCAGTTTGCGGGTCATGGTCATTGAGATGCTCCTTGTCCGTTGCGCTCGATCCCGCGGGCGCCGGCGGCTACCACGGCAGCTCCTTGCCGTCCCACTGCCAGAAGCGCCCCGATTTCTCCTTGCTGAGGCCGGCGATCACCTGGCGCAGCCCGGCCACGCTGTGCTGCGGTCGCACCGGCGCGCTCGGCCCGCCCATGTCGGTCGCGGCCCAGCCGGGATGCAGCGGGACCGCGATGATGCCGCGGCGCGCGAGGTCGAGCGCCAGCGACTTCATGATCGCGTTGACGCCCGCCTTGGTGCTGCGGTACGCGTACAGGCCGCCGAGGTTGTTGCTGCCGATCGAGGCGATCACGGTCGACAGCGTCACGATCTTCTTCTGCACGCTGACCGCGACGTTCTCGACGAACGCCTCGGCCATCATCATCGGCGCGAGCGTGTTGACGCGGAACTGGTACGCCCAGTCCTCGTAGTCGGAGCTGCCGAAGCGCTGCGCCTGCATCCCCTTGCCGGCGAAGCTCTGCGCACCCATCGTGCCGGAGTTGTTGACGAGCACGTCGACCGGCACGCCGGCGAGCCGCGCGGCCAGCGAGTCGATGGCCGCGTGGTCGGTCACGTCGAGCGCGTGGACCTTGATGCGCCCGGCCGCCGCCTTGGTCAGCGTGCCGAGCTCGGCGCAGCGCTCCGGAGCGCGGGCCGTGGCGATCACGGTCCAGCCGTCGGCGGCGTACTGCCGCACGAACTCGAGGCCGAGGCCACGGCCGGCGCCGGTGATCAGGACGGTCGGCATCTGGCGAATCCTGCCTGCAGCGTGCCGCTCACTCGCGACCCGCCGATGTTAGCAGGCGCCCGGCCTAGAGCGTCGCGCGCAGCACCGCGGCGAGCCGGATGCCGGCGCGCGCGAGCCGCTCCTCGACGATCGCGGCGGCGCCGTCGGCATAGGCCGGCGGCAGGTCGACGACGCCCGCCGGCCCGTGGCCGCAGGCGAAGCCGGGCAGGCGGCCGTAGGCGTAGCTGCGCGCGAGCGCGTAGGACTCCTGCTGCCAGGCGGCGGCGTCGCCGGCCTCGAGCGCGCCGAGCGTCGCGCGGCGCTCCGTGAGCAGCCGCGCGGCGAAGGCGGACTCCGACTCGCCGCGCACGGCGCGCTTGACGAAGTCGCCGTCCCACGCGGCGTGCAGCGGCTGCGGCCGGCCGCGTCGCCCGAGGCGGACCCGCACGTCGTTGCCGCCGCGATCGTCGTGGTCGGCGGCGTGCAGCGGCTGGTGCAGGTCGCCGAGCACGTGCACCAGGATCCTGAGCGCCTCGAGGCGCGCCGCGGGCGGCGCGGCGCGATCGCCGAGCGTGCGCCGCGCCCGCTCGAACGCCTGCGAGGCGCAGTTGCCGTCGGCGCAGTACCCGGCGAGCGGCGCCGCCGGCTCGCACACCGGCCGGTTGTCGTAGTGCCAGCGCTGCGACCCCGGCTGCTCGCTGCGCAGCCGGTCGCGCTCGCGGTCGAGCCACAGGCCGAGGTCGGCGAGCGTCTCCCCGCCCGCGACCGCGCTGAGCGCGGCACGGGTCCGCGCATCGAGCCGCTGCTCGGCGACCAGGCCGATGATGCGGTGGCCCTGCGCACCCCAGGCGCCGGCCGGCGCCGCCGGCGCGGCGCCGAGCGCGACGAGCGCGCCGGCCGCGAGGACGCGGCGCAGGGCGCGCGCGCGGGGAAAATACGGGTGGCAACCCATGCCGCGCCCACCGATGATGATCCGCTGCGGTACTGTACCCGAGCCCGCGGGACGTGGGCGGAGACCACATGCGTCGTTTCTGGCCGGTCGTCACGAGCCTGCTGGTCCTCGCCGCCGGCGCGGCCCTCGCCTGGTGGCGCGCCGGTCCGCTGGCCGTCGAGGTGGTCACGCCGCGGCGCGGTGCGGCCGTCGAGGCGATCTACGCCACGGGCACGGTCGAGCCGACCGTCATGCTGCCGATCGCGCCGCGCGTCGCCGGGCGCATCGTCTCGCTCGCCACCGACGAGGGCCGCGCCGTCAGGAAGGGCGAGGCGCTCGCGCGCCTCGAGTCGGAGGACCTCGACAGCACCGTGGCCGAGCTCACCGCGCGCGCCCGCTACGCGCACGCCGAGTTCGAGCGCATGCAGACGCTGGTCAAGCGCGGCGTCGCCGCGGCGACGGACCTCGACCGGACCCGCGCCGACGCCGAGGCCGCCGACGCCGCGCTCGACCGGGCGCGCGCGCAGCGCAACTTCATGGTGCTGACCGCGCCGGCCGCCGGCGTCGTGATCCGCCGCGACGGCGAGGTCGGCCAGTTCATCCCGGTCGGCCAGCCGATCTTCTACCTGTCGTGCTGCGCGCCGCTGCGGGTCTCGGCGGACGTCGACGAGGAGGACATCCCGCGCGTGCATGTCGGCATGAAGGCCGTACTGCACGCCGACGCGCTGCCCGGCCGCACCTTCGACGGCGAGGTCGGCGAGATCACGCCGAAGGGCGACCCGGTGGCGCGCACCTACCGCGTGCGCATAAGGCTCGCGGATCCCGCGGCCTTCAGCGTCGGCATGACGGTGGACGCCAACCTGATCGTCGCGGTGCGCGAGCGGGCGCTGCTGCTGCCCACCGTCGCGCTCGCCAACGGCGCGGTGTGGGTGGTCCGCGGCGGCCGGTTGCGGCGCCAGCCGGTGCAGGCCGGCGTCACGAGCGCGGCCCAGACCGAGATCCAGAGCGGCCTCGACGACGGGGCGCAGGTGGTCGCGACGGCGAGCGAGGCGCTGCGCGAGGGGCGCCGCGCGCGCGTGCGCAGCGCGCCGGCCGCCGCGGCGACGCCCGCAGCAGGAGCGCCGGGGGGCCGATGAGAATCGAGCTCGGGGTCGCGCTGACGCACCTGACGAGCCGCCGGCGGCAGACGCTGGTCTCGCTGACCGGGGTCGTGCTCGGCGTCGCCTTCTTCCTCGCCGTCTCCTCGCTGATGCGCGGCTCGGAGAAGGACTTCATCTCGCGCCTGATCGACAACAGCCCGCACATCACGGTGTCGGACGAGTACCGCGTGCCGGACGTGCAGCCGGCCGAGCTGCGCTGGCCCGGCGGCGCGGTACACATCTCGCACGTCAAGCCGCAGAGCGAGACGCGCGGCATCCGCGGCTACCGCGAGCATCTGGCCTTCGTCGAGTCGCTGCCCGGCGTGCGCGCGGCGCCGGTGCTGCTCGGCTCCGCGGTGCTGACCTTCGCCGGCCGCATCCGCGCCGTGACGCTGTCGGGGATCGTGCCGGCGAAGATGAAGGGCGTGTCGACCATCGAGCAGAAGATGGTCGACGGCTCGCTCGACGCGCTGGCCGCCAACCCGAACGGGATCATCGTCGGCAAGACCCTGGCCGAGCGCTTCAACCTGCGCCTCGGCAGCACCCTGAGCGTGGTCGCACCGTCCGGCGCCAGCCGGGCGATGAAGATCGTCGGCATCTTCCGCACCGGCAATGCCGCCTACGACGAGGAGCAGACCTTCACGCTGCTCAAGCGCGCCCAGTCGCTGCTCGACCGGCCGAACCGCGCCAATCGCTTCGTGATCCAGCTCGCCGACCCGTACGCGGCGCGCGACGTGGCGCTGCGGATCGAGACCGCCATCGGCTACAAGGCGGTGTCCTGGGTCGAGGCGTCGGAGGACATCCTGAGCGTGCTGCTGGTGCGCAACATCATCATGTACAGCGTCGTCTCGGCGATCCTGGTGGTCGCCTCGTTCGGCATCTACAACACGATCTCGACGATCGTCATGGAGAAGACGCGCGACATCGCGATCCTGAAGTCGATGGGCTTTCGCGCCCGCGACGTGCGCAACATCTTCCTGCTCGAGGGCCTGATCGTCGGCCTCCTGGGCAGCGCGCTCGGCGTCGGCGTCGGGCTCGCGCTGATGCGCGCGCTCACCGAGGTCACGCTCAGGCCGCCGGGCGTCACCGAGCTCGTGCACCTGCCGATCTGGTGGGGCGCCGAGCAGTACCTGCTCGCGACTTCGTTCGCGCTCGGCTCCTGCCTCGCGGCGGCGTACCTGCCGGCACGCAAGGCCGGCCGCGTCCACCCGGTCGACATCCTGCGCGGTGCGACGTGAGCGCGGTGCTGGTCGCCGAGCACGTCGTGCGCCGCCTCGGCGGCGAGGTGCCGGTGACGCTGATCGACGGCGTCAGCCTGACGATCGAGCACGGCGAGTTCGTCTGCGTCATGGGGCCGTCCGGGTCGGGCAAGTCCTCGCTGCTGTACCTGCTCGGGCTGCTGGATGCGCCGTCGTCGGGCCGGATCCTGCTCGACGGCGAGGACACCTCGCGCTACGGCGAGGACGACCTCGCCAACCGCCGGCTCGAGAAGCTCGGCTTCGTGTTCCAGTTCCACTTCCTGCTGGCCGAGTTCACGGTGCTCGACAACGTGCTGCTGCCGATGCGCCGGCTCGCGCGGCTCGACGAGGACGCGCAGCGCGCGCGCGGCCGGGAGCTGCTCGAGCGGCTCGGCGTCGCCGACCAGGCCGGCAAGCGGCCGAGCCAGCTGTCCGGCGGCCAGCGGCAGCGCGTCGCGATCGCGCGCGCGCTCGCCAACGACCCGCTGGTCGTGCTCGCCGACGAGCCGACCGGCAACCTCGACTCGGCGGCGGCCGCGAACGTGCGCCAGATCCTGCGGGCCCTGACCCACGACCTCGGCAAGACCGTGGTCGCGGTCACGCACGACGGCGCCTTCGCGGCCGCGGCGGACCGGCGCGTCGGCCTCGTGGACGGTAGGATCCGCGAGGGCTGGCAGCCGTCCTGAGGGCGCTTCGGTTTCGCCGGATGCGACCGCAGCGGCGGGTGCCGTTCCATAGCGGTATCGCCGACCTGAACGCGATCGCCAGATAGGGGGTTACCATCATGAAAATCAGCAAGTTAGCCGTCATCGTCGCCGGCCTCGCCGCCTCGGCGGCCCTCGCCGACGCGCCGGCCGGGGACGCGAGCCGCGGCGCCGTGGTCTTCAAGGCGCAATGCGCGGCCTGCCACCTGCAGAAGGCCAGCGACACCTCGCCGCCGATCGGGCCGCAGCTCCTCGGCGTCGTCGGCCGCAAGGCGGGCTCGTGGGACCACTTCAAGTACACGGATGCGATGCGCAAGGCCGCCATCACCTGGAACGCCAAGCTGCTCGACCAGTACCTCGAGAACCCGTACTCGCTGGTGCCGGGCGCAGCGATGGGCCTCCTGGTGCCGGTCGCCAAGAACCGCGACGACGTGATCGCCTACCTCAGCTCGAATCCCGCGGAGCTCAAGCAGACCGAGCGCGCGCCGTAGCGCTACCGGAGCTGCGCGCGCACGCTCGCGACGAAGCCGGGATCATCGGCGGCCAGCACCGCCGTGCGGGTGACCGGCACGCCGTCACGGTCCAGCAGCGTGATGATCGAGGAGTGGCTGAAGCTCAGGTCCGGCAGCTGCCGGTAGCGGATGCCGAGCGCGGCGGCGATCGCGCGCACGTCCGCGGCGGCGGCGTGCGCGACGATGAACGGCGGGCGCTGCAGGTGGTGGTCCGCCGCGAAGCCCTCGAGGCGCGCCGGCGTGTCGCGCGCCGCATCGAGCGACACCATCACGAAGCGCACGCGCGCGCGCTCGCCCTCGTCGAGGGCGGCGGCGACGCGCTGCATCGCGAGCGTCAGCATCGGGCACACCGTGGTGCAGCTGCTGTAGAACATCGTCACGACGACCGGACCGCCGCGCAGCGACTCGAGCGGCACTCGTGCGCCGCCGGCCGGCTCGAGCGTGACGCCGAGCTGGTAGAGCGAGCCGCCCGGCAGCGCCGCCGGCGCCTCGGTCTCGTGCACGTGCACCTGCGCGGGCTCGGCGGCGCCGGCCGCCGTCGCGAGCGCGAGCAGTGCGGCGAGCGGGGCGGCGGTCAGCCGCAGGCGGCGCGCGACGCTCATGGGGAGCCTCCGGAGGCACAGCGAAAGCCGAGGTTGGTGGTCGTGAAGTTCGCCTCGAGCGAGGACAGCAGCGCCATCCGCATCAGGATCGGGTAGTCGTCGCGGATGTCGGCGGCGAGCGCGCCGGCACCGCAGTACTGCAGCTTGTCGGGGTCGCCCTGGGTGCGGCTGTCGCCGCTGATCATCAGGCTGCCGAAGTCCTCGACCCATTCCCAGATCACGCCGTGCAGGTCCTGGACCCCGTAGAAGTTGGTCGGCGTCTTGCCGACCGGCGGCAGCCGGCGGCTCGAGGGCACCGCGTACCAGGCGAGGATGCGCTCGCGAAACGCGGGGTCGCGGCGCGCATCGGCGCGCGTCTCGTCGGCGGCGGCCGCGTACTCCCACTCGTACCAGGTCGGCAGCCGCCCGCCCGCGGCGGCGCAGTAGGCGCGCGCCGCGAACCAGCTGACGTGGGTCACCGGCTGCTCGGGCTCGGCGCCCGCGCCGAGCTCCGCGGCGCCGGCCCAGTGCGCGAGGTACTGGCCGTCGGCGAGCAGCGCCGGCGCCGCGCCCTTGCGCCAGGACGGGTGCGCGGTCGCAAAGCGCAGGAACTCGCCGTTGCTGACCGGCCGGCGGTCGAGCTCGAAGGCGGCGACGTGGACGGTCTTGACGTCGTTGCCCGGCGCGACCACCGGCGCGAAGTCGCCCGCCGGCACCGGCACGCGCTCGGCCGCCGGCGCCGCGAGCGCGGCGCCGGCGAGTGCCGCGAGCACGAACCCCGGGTAGCGGCCGCGCATCGGCTGCCCCGCCCGCTCAGTGCGCCGCGCCCGCCGGGCGCTTGGTGGTCTGGCGGATCTCGGCGACCTCGGCGGCGCTGACCTGCGCGTCCTGGTTGCCCCAGGCGTTGCGCACGTAGGTCAGGATGTTCGCGACCTCGTCGTCGTTGAGCTGGCTCATCGGCGGCATCACCGAGTTGAACGCCTTGCCGTTGACGGTGACCGGCCCGGTGAGGCCGTTGAGCACGATGCCGATCGCGCGCTTGAGGTCGGCCATCAGGAAGTCGGACTTCGCGAGCGGCGGGAATACGCCCTCGAGGCCCTGGCCGTTCGGCTGGTGGCAGACCGAGCAGGTGCCCGCGAACAGCGCCTCGCCCGCCTTCTGCTGCTCCGCCCGCGTCAGCTGGCCGGTGGCGGCGGCGCTCGCCGCCTGCGCGACCGCGCGCTGGTCGGAAGCGGCCTTGTCGCCGAGGTAGACCGAGTCCACCTCCTTGCCCGAGTAGATCGCCTTGTTCTCGGGTCCCTCCACCCTGAGGATGCCGAGCGCGCCCTTGTTGAAGGCGCGAAACAGCGAGTGGTCGACGAGCACGTAGCTGCCGGGCACCTCGGCGTGGAACTCGGCCATCGCGGCGCCGCCCGCCGGGATCAGCGTGGTCTGCACGTTCTCCTGAAAGCGCGTGCCGCCCTCGAACCAGACCTTGTCGAAGATCTCGCCGATCACGTGGAAGCTCGACACGAGGTTCGGGCCGCCGTTGCCGATGAACAGGCGCAGCGTCTCGCCGACCTTGGCGCGCAGCGCCTTGTCGCCGATCAGCGAGCCCTCCGAGCCGTTGAACAGGACGTAGGTCGGCCGCTCGTCGATCGCCCGCTGCATGTCGAACGGCTGCGTACCCTTCTCGCGGTACTTGCCGACCGTGTAGAAGTCGCCCTGCATCACGTAGTACTCGTGATCGACCGGCTTGAGGCCCTCGGGCGGCTCGACCAGGATCAGGCCGTACATGCCGTTGGCGACGTGCATGCCGACCGGCGCCGTCGCGCAGTGGTAGACGTACACGCCCTGGTTGAGCGCCTTGAAGGTGAACTGCGACTCGTGGCCGGGCGCCGTGAAGCTCGAGGCGGCGCCGCCGCCGGGCCCGGTGACGCCGTGCAGGTCGATGTTGTGCGGCATCTTGCTGTCGGGGTGGTTCTTGAGGTGGAACTCGACGGTGTCGCCCTGGCGGATGCGGATGAAGCTGCCGGGCACGGTGCCGCCGAAGGTCCAGAACGTGTAGCGCACGCCCTCGGAGATCTCCTTCTCGACCTCGCGGACCTCGAGGTCGACGATCACCTTGGCCGGGCGGCTGCGGTGCACGGGCGGCGGCACGTTGGGCGGCGAGGTCAGCACGGCGTGGATCGGCTCGCCCTGCGGCGGCCCGAAGTCGCCGCGCAGCGAGCCGCCGGTGTCGGCGGGATCCGCGGCCGCGGCGGCGAGCAGCGGGACGGGCAGCGTCACGAGGACGGCGAGCACGAGGGTGCGTAGGGTCGACAGCATCGATGAGCCCTCCGGGGCGGATTGCGGCGACCCGCCGGCGACGGCGGGCGGGTGGCACGGCGGCCCGTGCCGGGACGCTACTCCGGGCCGCGCGCAGCAGACATGCGTACTTGCGCCACACCCGGCGCCTCGCGTGCGGCCGCCGTCGGGAGGCTATTGTGCGCAAGGGCCGCGCCGCCCTCCTTGACCCAGGTCAATCCGGGGCGTGGCCGGCATAGGGGATATCCGAAGCGCCGTGCCGCCCGGCGCCGCCCGCGGCCCTCAGCCGGCCGCGCGCAGCCGCACCGGGTCGGTGAGCTCGATCTGGCGGCCGTCGATGCGGATCGCGCCGGCGTCGGCCAGGCTGCGCAGGATCCGCGACAGGGTCTCCGGCTTGATCGCGAGCCGCGAGGCGAGCAGCTGGCGCGACTCCTCGAGCGTCACCGTCAGCGGCCCGGCGGCGCCGCTCGGCGCGAGCGCGAGCAGGTGCCGCACCAGGCGGTGCGTGGCGCTCTCGAGCGTGAGCTCCTCGATCTCGCGGATGCGCGCGTGCAGCCGCCGGCTGAGGTCCGCGAGCAGCCGCAGGCAGGTCTCCGGGCTCGCGCGCAGCATCGCGACGAACTCGTCCGTGCCGATCGCCAGCACGCGGCTCGGCTCGAGCGCGACGGCGGCCAGCGGATAGCGCGGTGCCTCGACGAACATCAGCGCCTCGGCGAAGCTGTGGCCGGGCCCGAGGCGCTCGACGACCTTCTCCTCGCCGGCGCGCGACTGCAGCGCGAGCTTGATCTCGCCGGCGACGACGATGAAGAAGTGCTGCGCCGGCGCGCCGCGCTGGAACAGGATCTGTCCGGCGGCGAGCTCGATCAGCTGCGCGCCGCCGGTGACGCGCGCGAACTGCTCCGGCTCGAGCCCGGCGAACAGGAAGTGGCCGCGCAGGGCGTCGAGCAGCGGCTCATCGAGCGTCGTCATCGTCGCCTGCGCCGCGCCGCCGTGCCGCCGCTACCACTGGCCGCTGTTCGGCATCGACTTCCAGGGCTCGGCGGGCGGACGCGCGCCGCCCTTCTGCAGCAGCTCGACCGAGATGTTGTCGGGCGAGCGCACGAAGGCCATGCGGCCGTCGCGCGGCGGACGGTTGATCGTGACCCCGGCGCGCATCAGCCGCTCGCACAGCGCGTAGATGTCGTCGACCTCGTAGGCGAGGTGGCCGAAGGCACGGCCGATCGTGTACGGCTCCGGGTCCCAGTTGTAGGTCAGCTCCACCTGCGCGCCGTGGTCGCCGGGTGCGGCCAGGAAGGCGAGCGTGTAGCGGCCGGCCGAGTAGTCGTTGCGGCCGACGAGCTCGAGGCCGAGCTTGTTGCAGTAGAAGTCGAGCGAGGCGTCGAGGTCGGTGACGCGCACCATGGTGTGCAGGTATTTCATCGCTGGGCCTCCCGGCAGTGGCTCATGATGCCGCGTTCGCCGGGCGCTTTCATCTGGCGCGCGCGCGCCGTGTGCTAGGCTTTCGCGGCACGGCCGGCCCCGGCCCGGAGGACGAACCCGTTGAAGCGACTGTGTGTCCCGCTGCTCGCCGCGGCAGCCGTGCTCGCCGGCTGCGCCGCCCAGCCGGCCGGCGGCGGCATCAGCGCCGACCGGGCCGACGCGATCCTCGCCGAGCTCAGGGACATCAAGCGGCTGATCGCCGAGCAGCGGCCGAAGACGCCCGAGGCCGAGGCCGCGGCGCAGGCGAAGGTGCGCCTCGCCGACGTCGCGCCGAACGTGATCGGCGCCGCGACCGCAGCGGTGACGCTGATCGAGTTCACCGACTACGAGTGCCCGTTCTGCCGCCGGTTCCACGAGCACACCTGGCCCGAGCTCAGGGCCAAGTACGTGGCCACCGGCAAGGTGCGCTTCGTCGTGCGCGACATGCCGCTCGCGTTCCACAGCCAGGCGCTGCCGGCGGCCGTCGCGGCGCGCTGCGCCGGCGAGCAGGGGCGGTTCGCGGCGGTGTTCGACGCGCTGATCGCCGCGCCGGAGCTGTCCGCGACGGCGGTCCGCGCCATCGTCGCGCGCGCCGGCGTCGCGGCGGCGCCCTTCGAGCGCTGCGTGGCGGGCCCCGCCGTCCACCAGGCGATCGAGCTCGACACCGCCGAGGCCGAGCGCCTCGGCATCAACGGCACGCCCGGCTTCGTGATCGCGCAGCGCAGCGGCAGCCAGCTCGAGGGCGTGGTCGTCGTCGGCGCGCAGCCGCTCAGCGCGTTCACCTCGCGCCTCGACGCGCTGCTCGGCGCGCCGCGCGCGAACTGAGGCCTCAGACGCCGCCGAGCGCGAGGCCGGCGAGCGCGCCGAGCGCGAGCACCCAGGTGAGGTCCAGCCGCGTCCGCTCGAGCAGCAGCCACGACAGCGCGGCGATCGCGACCGCCGCCCAGTCGGGCTGGCGGCCGCCGGCCGGCCACAGCACGGTGAGCGCGACCGCGAGCGCGAAGCTGCCGATCACGCCGACCACCGCGGCGGTGACCGCCTCGAGCGCGGCGGCGAGCCGCGGCAGCGCCGCGAGCCGCTCGACATGGGGTGCGAGCGCCATCACCAGCACGAACGAGGGCAGGAACGTCGCCCAGCTCGCGAGCCCGGCGCAGAGCAGCGCCGCCGCCGCCGGCGCCAGCGGGCCGGGCGCGGCCCAGCCGGTCGCGAAGCCGTAGAACTGCAGCACCAGCACCAGCGGCCCGGGCGTCGTCTCGGCGAGCGCGAGCCCGGCGATCAGGTCCGGCGCGCTCAGCCAGTGCAGGTGCCCGACCAGCTCCTGGTTGACGTACGACAGCACCGCGTAGGCGCCGCCGAAGCCGACCAGCGCCACCTTGGTGAAGAACAGGTAGAGCCGCGCCGGCAGCGCGCCGGCGGCGGCCGGCGCGAGCGCGGCGAGCGGCGCGAGCCACAGTCCCGCGCCCGCGGCGAGCACCGCGAGCGAGCGCGCCGCGCGCGCCGCGGGCGGCGCCGCCGCGGCCGGCGCCGGGCGCGCGCGAAACGCCGCGAGGCCGATGAGCGCGGCCGCGCCGACGACCAGCGGGAACGGCACGCGCAGCCAGGCGAGCGCGGCGAAGGCGGCCGCCGCGAGCGCGAGGTGCGCCGGCCCGTGCAGCGCCCGCCGGCCGATGCGCACGAGCGCCTGGCCGACCAGCGCGACCACCACGGCCTTGAGGCCGGCGAGCGCGCCGACCACCGCGCCGAGCGTGCCGTAGAGCGCGTAGCCGAACGACAGCGCCGCGAGCAGCAGCGAGGCCGGCAGCAGGAAGCACAGGCCCGCGACCAGCCCGCCGGCGATGCCGAACCAGCGCCAGCCGAGCCAGATCACGAGCTGCAGCGCCTCCGGGCCGGGCAGCAGCATGCAGAAGTTGAGGGCGCGCGCGAACTCGGGGTCGCCGATCCAGCCGCGGCGCGCGACGAGCTCGCGGTGCAGGATCGCGATCTGGCCGGCCGGCCCGCCGAACGAGATCAGGCCGAGCTTGAGCGCGAAGCGCAGCGCCGCGCCGCGGGCCGGTGCGTCGGGCGCCGCAGGCACGGTCGTCAGAACATCTCGGAGGCGTCCGGCGGCGCGGTCGGGCCCTTGCCGCGCGAGACGATGTGATCGCCCGTGATCATCTCGTCGTAGGCCTGGCCCGGTCCGACCATCGGGTAGACGCCGGCGTCGGGATCGATCAGCACCTCGAGGAACGCCGGGCCGCGAAAGCCGATGAAGTCGGCCACGACCCGCGGCACGTCGGCCTTGCGCTCGAGGCGCTGCGCCCACGGGAAGCCGTCGGCCTGCGCGGCCTTGACGAAGTCCTTCTTGTGCAGCGACTTGTCGCTCGCCGACAGCCGCCCCTTGAAGAACAGCTTCTGCCACTGCTTGACCATGCCGTCGCCGAAGTTGTTGAGCACCACGACCTTGATCGGCAGGTCGTAGGTCGTGACGGTCTCGAGCTCGCCGAGGTTCATGCGGATGCTGGCGTCGCCGTCGATGTCGATGACCAGCCGCGACGGGTGCGCGAACTGCGCGCCGATCGCCGCCGGCAGCCCGAAGCCCATCGTGCCCATGCTGCCCGAGGTCAGCCACAGGCGCGGGCTCTTGAAGTCGAAGTACTGCGCGGCCCACATCTGGTGCTGGCCGACGCCGGTGCTGATGATCGCCTCGCCGCGCGTCAGGCGGTTGATCTCCTCGATCACGTAGTACGGCTGGATCAGCGGGCTCGCGCGGTCGTAGTTCATCGCGTGCACGCGCCGGAGCTCGGCGCAGTGCGCGTGCCACGCCGACCAGTCGCGCCGGAAGCCGTGCGCGCGGCCGTACTCGGCGAGCTGCACCAGCGCATCGCCGAGCAGGCCGACGTGGCTCCAGTGCACGCGCTTGACCTTGTTGATCTCGGAGGCGTCGATGTCGAGGTGGGCGATGTGCCTGGCGCCGCGCGCGAACTTCTGCGGCACCGCGGCGACCCGGTCGTCGAAGCGCGCGCCGACCGCGACCAGGAAGTCGCAGTCGTCGACCGCGTAGTTGGCGAACGCGGCGCCGTGCATGCCGAGCATGCGCAGCGCCTGCGGGCCGGTCGTGTCGACCGCGCCGATGCCCATCAGCGTCGTCACGACCGGGATGCCGAGCCCGTGCGCGAACGCGCGCAGCGCCTCGGCGCAGTCGCCGTTGATGACGCCGCCGCCGGCGTAGACCAGCGGCCGCTGCGCCTCGCCGAGCATCGCGTAGAACGCGCCGAGCTCGCGCTCGCCGAGGCGGTGCGCCTCGAGCTGCGTCAGGCGGCTGCGATAGCCCGGCACCGGCAGGCGGCCGTGGCCGTGGAACGCGCCCTGCCAGTTCTGCACGTCCTTGGGGATGTCGATGACGACCGGCCCGGGCCGGCCGGTGCGCGCGATCTCGAAGGCGGTGCGCACGGTCGCCTCGAGCCGCGCCGGGTCCGTGACCAGGAACACGTGCTTGGCCACCGAGCCCATGATCGCCGACACCGGCGCCTCCTGGAACGCGTCCGAGCCGATCGCCGCGCTCGGCACCTGGCCGCAGATCACCACGATCGGCACGGAGTCCGCCATCGAGTCGCGCACCGGGGTCACGGTGTTGGTGGCGCCGGGCCCGGAGGTCACGACGCAGACGCCGACCCGGCCGCTCGCCCGGGCGTAGCCGGCCGCCATGAAGCCCGCGCCCTGCTCGTTCGCCGGCACGATCAGCGGTATGGGCCGGCGCTTCGGGTCGCGGTTGTGGACGAAGATCGCGTCGTAGGTCGGCAGGATGGCCCCGCCCGAATAGCCGAACACGACCTCGACGCCCTCGTCGGCGAGGACCTGGACGATCATCTCGGCGCCGGTCATCGTCCGCCCGGCCAGCGGATGGGAACTCGTCCCGATAACTTCGTGGCTTTCTCGCACGGCACTCATCCCGGTCATCGCAGCCGAGAGTAGCAACGGCGCGCGGCGCCGTCTATGCACTGCAAAAAGAACCGCGCTATGCTGCAAAATCCCTGCACGGACCTTCGGTTACCCCCATGCGCCACATCATCGCGATCCTGCTGCAGAACGAGGCCGGCGCGCTCGGCCGGGTGGCCGGGCTGTTCTCGAGCCGCGGCTACAACATCGAGTCGCTGGCGGTGGCGCCGACCGACACGCCGACGGTGTCGCGCCTGACCCTGGTGACGACCGGCAACGATGCGGTGATGGCGCAGATCGTCAGCCAGCTTCGCAAGCTCGTCGACGTGGTGCTGGTCGAGGACCTGACCCGCGGCGATCACTTCGAGCGCGAGCTGCTGCTGTTGAAGCTGCGGGTCGGCGCGGCGCAGCTCGAGGCGCTGACCGCGCTGGTCACCGAGGCGTCCGGGCGCATCCTCTCCGGCGCGCTCGCGAACTTCGTCATCGAGCTGACGAGCGGCGAGGCGCAGGTGTCGCGCTTCCTCGCCCAGGCCTCGCAGTACGGCGAGGTGCTGGAGGTGGTGCGCAGCGGCGCGCTCGGCATCCGCCACGGCGCCGCCACCGTCAGCCACGTCTCGGCGGCCTGAGCATGTACCGGCTCTACGACTACCGGCCGTCCGGCAACGGCTACAAGGTGCGGCTGGTGCTGCGGGAGCTCGGGCTCGCCTACGAGCTCGTCGAGCTCGACATCAAGGTCGGCGCGACGCGCACGCCGGCGTTCCTCGCGCTCAATCCCAACGGCTGCATCCCGCTGCTCGAGGTGCCCGGGCGCGGCCACCTCGCCGAGAGCCACGCGATCATCAGCTACCTCGCCGAGGGCTCGCCGCTCGTGCCGCAGGATCGCTGGCAGCGCGCGCTGCTGTGGCAGTGGCTGTGCTTCGAGCAGTACAACCTCGAGCCGAACGTCGGCACCGCCCGCTTCTGGCTCGCCTCGCTCAAGCGCACGCCGGCCGAGCTCGGCGACAAGCTCGTCGAGAAGCACGCCAAGGGGCGCGAGGCGCTCGCGGTGCTGGAGCAGGGGCTCGAGGGACGCAGCTTCCTGGTCGGCGAGGAGTACTCGCTCGCCGACATCGCGCTCTACGCCTACACGCACGTCGCCGGCGAGGCCGGACTGCCGCTCGACCCCTACCCGGCGATCCGCGCCTGGATCGGCCGCATCGAGCGCCGGCCGCGCTGGGCGCCGATCACGGCGGCCTGAGCGGCGCGAGCGCGGTGCGGATCAGCGCCGGCACCGGCACGACCTTGCGGGTCGCGGCGTCGACGTAGACGTGCACGAAGCGGCCGAGCGCCGCGGCCTCCTCGCGCGCGCCACCGAACAGCCCGATGCGGTAGACGACGCTCGAGTTGCCGAGCTTCTCGAGGCGCAGGCCGGCGTCCACCGGCTCCGGGAACGACAGCTCGGCGAGGAAGCGGCACGAGGTCTCGGCGACGATGCCGATCGCGTCGAGCTTCCTGATGTCGGTGCCCGCGGCCTCGATCAGGTAGCCGTTCACCGCCGTGTCGAAGTAGGAGTAGTAGACGACGTTGTTGACGTGGCCGTAGCTGTCGTTGTCCATCCAGCGCGTCGTGATGCGGCGGATCGCCCGGTAATCGCTGCGATTGCGAAAGTCCTCGGACACGCGTGGCTCCCGGGCGAGCGGCCGTGAAGCGGCTAGCGTAGCAGAGCGGGCCCGGGCCAACGCGCGCGCGGCGCCGCTCGCCGCGCGCGCCGACGGTCAGCGCGCG
>Ga0335084_10003235_pt1 | contig 15858 bp, 13 predicted proteins | sample Lox_Sample_44_FD_206721 | JGI IMG/M metagenome (GOLD analysis project Ga0335084, IMG submission 206721) | Soil microbial communities from Loxahatchee National Wildlife Refuge, Florida, United States - Lox_Sample_4.4 | ecosystem: Environmental > Terrestrial > Soil > Wetlands | place: USA... | reverse complement strand
GCGGTTCCTCACCAAATCGAGGTATGCGTCCACTGCGTACCGCGTCGCCGGCAGCACTCCTTCACCGCTTCGAACCAGGTCTCGGGTAAGGCCCGTAGCCTCTCCCAGACGCAGCCAGCGTTCGATGCCGCCCTCATGCGTCTGATCTCCGTCGTGGTCCACGATCCGTTTCCGCCAGGCCACGCGAAAATCCCGGTCTTCGCAGCGCGACAGGATGATCGCGTCCTTGATCGGAATCCGGCTCTGATAGTAGTAGCGGTTGAGCGCCCAAGCCTGCAGCTGTCCGCGGTCCAAGCGGCCTTCGTGCATCAGCAGGTGGAAAGGATGCCGGTGGTGGTAGCGCTCCTGTCCAACTTCCTGTAATCGGGCGCGTAGTTCGTCCCGGGTAAGCAATTGCGATTCCCGTGCGGTTAGGGTTTGGGTGGCCATGGGTGCTCTTCAAGGATACTACGCGCTTTCGTTTACCCACCGTAACGGCAGCAAGTCTTGCCCCGCATCGCGCAGGCGTCCCTTCCTAGTTAATATCAGAACAACAACGAAACCTAGCACAATAAGAAGGGTTCAACGTAGGAGTGAGCCTGGGCCGCACCGATGAGGACGACGGAGGGGCCTTGAAACAAGCAACGAGTTCCATATTACCTATACCATTGGCGCTGGAGTACGGCGTCGGCGACATCAAGCCGGGCGTAAGCCGCAGGTGCCTGTGGGCCGCAAGTGTGTGGTTTCCTATCACGTCGGCGATGTGGGCCGCCATTATCTACGGGGCGGCGAGGCTGATCCGCTAATCGGGAAGGTACTTTGCCAGAACTGGAGCGTTCACCTCTTGCGGACACTCGCGGATCTCCTGAATACGCGAGGTCACAATCGGGGTCCGGTAGCTGGGATGGGAGAACTCCAAGTGCATACCCCGTCCGATGAATCGCTGCTTCAGCATCGATCCGCCCCATGTGGATCCTGCGATGGCAACTTGAACGGGTTCGGGACAGTAGGTAGGGTGCCCCGAGATCAAGGCTTCGCTTCCCCCCAATAGCACCGCCGTGTAGCGGTGGTTCTGAGTCTGGATGTGCAGGACGGTAGAAGGTTGCAGTGCGCCGAGAACCACCCCGCCCTCGACCTCGGACTGTACGATGTTCCGGTTCACTTCGTCGCTGAGGTTAGGGTGAGGCGTAAACATACCAGTGTTGGGGAGGGAGTTTAGCACGTTTTCCGGCATAGGGGGATACCGCTTAATTAGATGTGTATTTCAGCCTGTGGTTACCAAGACATTCAGTTGGTGTGCTGTGGGTGCTGGAGCGAGTGGTGCCTAGAAGCTTGTCGTGAGCCGCAGCTGGTAGCTGCGCGGCGGTGCTATGGCATTGCCGGAGAACAGTCCCCCGAAATCGATCACATTGAGCCGGTCATTCAAGTTCTCCCCGTCGGCCTGCATCCGCATGACAAACTTCTCTTTCTTGTACAGATCCGCCCCTACCGAGGCGTTCAAGGAAAGGGAGGGCTTCACCCGGCCCCGATTGAAGTCGACACGGCCCACAACCCTCGGCCCGTTTTGCGCGAGCGCTTGCTGGTAGGTGCCGGTAAATTCGAAAGGCAACCCGCTGCCATAATCCGCCCCGCCGGCGACCCAGAGTCGGGGAATCAACTGGTAGCGGACTCGCGTGCGTACCGTGTTGCGCTGGTCCTGGGAGGCAGGGAAGTGTCCCGTCAAGTCAGTGGTTGCACTGACCACATCGTCACCGAGAAACAGGCCGCCAGTCACCGGAAACCAGGAATTCGCCACCATGTAGGAGTAACTCACAAACCCGGAGAAGCGGCGCCAGTTGGGCAATTCGATCTTGCCCTCCGCTCCGTAGACAACCGCCTTGTTGAAGGCGATAGGAAAGCTGACCGCGGTGCTCAGGATCTGGTCGTCGTCGGCGAAATTATTCACATAGCGGCGGTAGTAGTTGGCGTCGAGACGGAGCCTTCCCAAGAAGCCCTTCGTCAACCCCACCTCGTAATAATTACCGTGAGAGGGTTCAACCGGAAGGCGCAAAACACTGGGATTCAGCGACAGCACCGCCGGAGAACTGGACAGGAGAATGTTCTCGAACGAGGGTGTCTGGAAAACCCTGTCGTAGGAGACATGCAGGACCAGATCGGCCGACGGGAAGTAACGGGCGGCAGCCAGCCGCGGGCTGACCGCGTTCTGATTCACCACCAGCTGGTAGTGGTCCCAGCGCAGGCCCAGACTCAGCGTATATCGTCCCAGCCGAACCTGGTCTTGAACAAATGCCGACTGGTCCACTTCGGGGCGGCTGCCGCGAAATGCGAAGCGGAGCGGCGTGCCCTCATCGAACTGGGTGGGATCAGTGATCACGTCGCGGAAGTTCTCATGCAGAAACAGTACGTCGGATTCGACTCCGGCCTTCCATTCGTGCCGGCCATGATGAATCGAGACGCTGCCCTTGAAATAGCCTTCTTTGAAGTCGTTGTTCTGGAAAGCGATGACCGGAGTAGCAAACTGGTTGGAAAACAGATCGCTGGAGGCGTCCCGCACCATGCCACGGAAATTCGCCAGCACATCGGAGGAGAAGATATGCTGGTAGGAAATGATCCCCATGGTCTCGAAGTTGTCGCCGTCCTGGCGCTGGCCGGCTGCCTGCTGGACCTGCTCATTGGGGATCTGGTAGCGCGACAGCGCGTGGCGGACCGTCATGCCCAGCCGGTCGTTCGGGGTAAGCTCGCGCTCATAGTTGAGGGTGAAGTCGCCCGTCGTGCCGTTGTTGGTGTAGTTCTGCGGCACCACCGGGCTCAGATAGCGTCCGGTGCGGTTCCCGTCGGCGCTGGCGCCCAGCGTATTTTTGCCCCAGACATACTGTGCTTGCGCGAAGCCGCCTGCGGTGTCGAAGCTGCCGCCGGCCAGCACCACCTGCCCGTGCAGCCCAGACAGCGTGTCGCGCAGCGTGTTGACATCGATGATGCCGCCCATCGCCCGTCCGTATTCCGCGGGTATGCCGGCGGTGAAGATGTTCATGGACTGCACGTCATCGGCTTCGATTTCGGTGCCAAAGCTGGGCGAGCGATTATCGATGAGCGGGATTCCGTCAATCACGAACTGTGTCTGATACTCCGACCCGCGAGGATGCAGGACGGCATTCCCCTCGTACAGCCATCCCGGTTGCGAATTCACCAGATCCTGCAAGGAACGGCCGGGCAGAGAAGTTGTCCGGTTCTGGATGGTCTCTTCGCCAATGCGATTGGCGGTGCTGGGGCTGTGCGGGTCAATCAGAGTGTCCTGGTCGCGTACGGTTACGGATTCATTGGCTGCGGCCACCACCAGCTTGACGGTGGTTTCCAACGGGATGGTCGAGCGAATCTCGAGTAGTTGGGAGGACGCAGCAAATCCCTCGCGGGTGATCGTGACCCGATAAATGCCAAAGGGAAGGCGTTTGGCGTGGAGACTGCCGTTGGCGTCGGTGACGTACTCCTGCCGGAACTGATTGGCTTGGCTGGCCAGTTCTACGCCACAACGAACCCCCAGGCCACTGGGGTCGAGGACCTTCAGACGCAGCTCTCCGGTGTTGTCCTGGGCGGACAGTGGACAGGCGAGCAGAATGAGGGCCCAAACCAGTCTTTTCATGGAAGCAGGAGCGGCACGCCTCCGGCGGGGTACTGGAGCTGCACTGCGGGTAAGGATAACGTGTCCTTGACAGGTTGGAAAGGGCAAAGCGCTACCGACCCAGCTTCCGCACAGTCCCTAGGAGGCTACGATAGCGCTGCCTGTTACGGGGTCTAAACCGATAATAGGGTAGTAAACAGGCTGCCCTGTTTCTAGTGCATTGTTAGGTACGGGTGAACAGGATTCCGCGGTCGCCTGAGACCTTTGTGGCCCGGCATTCTGCGTTGGGCGTCTGCGCTGCGCTCCGTGCCAGATCGTGCTGATCATCACTCGCCCGGCTCGAACACGGTAGAGCACTGTATAAGGCGTGCCTCCGATGACGAGTTCGCGGATTCCTGGTTCGGCGCCGGTCCGGCCCAGAAAGGGATGTTCGCTTAAGGCCTCGACGACGGAAACGATGCGCAAGGCCAGTCTCGCGGCGGCCTCCGGCTTGTCTTCAGCCACATAGGACCGGATCTCCGGCAGCCGTGTCTGCGCCAGCACCGACCAGACAATCTCTACCGGCAAAGCGTCTCACCGTCGTGCTGTTTGCCGCAAACGCATTTGGGGGGTGGAAGTTCGTGGTCGGTACCCCAGGAGAGCAGCCAGGCCTTCATGTCCTCGCGCCTGACATAGTGGCCGGCTTGCACCTGGCGGTCTGCCTGCCGAACCTCCGCGAGCATCCTTTCCTGATCGGCCACGTACGACTCGACGGCGTCGGAAATGATGAAGTTTGAGCTCCGCCCGGAAGCCGTGGCCAGCTTCGCCAGACGCTTCTTGATGTCAGGTTTCAGGCGGATGCTGAGAGTGACACTGCGTGTGTTCGCCATGAGCACCTAGTAGCACATTATAAAATCGCCTCAGGCTCCACCGTTAGTCTCGAACTTGTCTGGCTGCAACGGCCCGGGTGAGCGCTTCTTGCAGCCCCTGCAAATGCCTTTCCTCCGTCAAGTAGCTGACCACCATCATGCGCAGCACGCTGGCGCTGTTCACCCGAGTTTCCGAAATCCAGCGGCTGCCGTCGCGCGTGACTTCATCCACGATGTCGGCGTGGGCGGAGGCTAACGCATCCGGAGTGAGCCCCTTTGCCTTCAGTCGAAAAGCCACGATCGGCAAAACTTGCGGCATCGCCAGTTCGAAGTGCTCAGAGGCTCGTAGCCAATCCACGAACTTTGCTGTCAGTTTCATTTGCCTATCAATGTGTTCCTCATAAGCCTTGCGCCCGTGAACCCGCAGAGTCAGCCACAGCTTTAGAGAATTCATGCGGCGGGTCCACTGGGTGCTGATGCGCGAGTTGTCGACACCTTTCGCTTCCGCCGCCTTCGGCATGTAGGGCGCAGCCACGGCGAAGGCCCGCTCCAGCATCTCCGGCCAGCGGGTGAGGATGACTCCGGCGGCCAGCGGCATCGCCATCCACTTGTGAGGGTCGATGGTGATGGAGTCGGCCTGCTCGATGCCGCGCAGCACGCCGCGATGCGCATCGGAGAAAATCGCCGAGCCGCCATAGGCACCGTCAACATGCAGCCAAAGATCGTAGCGGCGGCAGATCTCCGCGATCGCCACCATGTCATCCACCGCGCCGGAATTCGTCGTTCCGGCGGTGGCGATCACGCAGAAAGGTTTCTTTCCAGCACGGCGATCCGCCGTGATCGTTCTCTCCAGAATTGTGAGGTCAAGTTGCGCGTCGCGGTTGACCGGAATTCGTCGCAGCGCGCTGCGCCCGATTCCCAGCAGCCCAGCCGACTTGTCGATGGAGTGGTGCGCTTCGTCGGAGGCGTAGAGAACCGGCTGACCACCGATCGAAGTCACGCCTTCCTCGATCACTTGGGGAAACTTCGCCGCCAGGGCCAGCGCCATGCCGCTGAAGTTGGCTTCGTTACCGCCGGTGGTGAAGGTCCCGTTGAACTCTCCCGGCCAGCCGACGCGCTCCCCGACCCAGCGCACAGTTTCGTGTTCAATTTTGGACGCTAATTGCGAACGCTTCACCGTCGCCAGTTGCGGATTGAGGCCGGCCACGAGCAGTTCGGCCATCACTCCGACGTAAGTGGGCGTCGGATTCATCAGCCCAAAGTAATTCGCGCTAGGAACGTGGAAGCCCTTGGCGACCATCTCCCGGAAAACTTCATCCAGGACCTTGTCGGCGTTCTCGCCATCCTCCGGAAGTTGGTTGCTCAGGGGTGCAAACGTCCGCTCCGCAGCTGGGAGCTGCACCGGACGCTCGGGCAGGGACGCGAAGAAGTTGTCAATCTGGTCGATCAGGTGGTAACCCAGACGGCGGCGGGTGGCAGAATCAAGATCAAAGCGCATAGAGATAAGACGACAGTTTGCCGTGAAAAGACGCAGGCAAGCTATCCGGAAGCTGCGCTTTGTGTTGTGAGGCTTGTTACACGGGGTTGTAACCCAGATCACAGCCCGTGGTTATTGGCGCTGCTAGCGTAAGTCAGGGGTCGGAGTCCCCGAGGAGGCCCTTATGGCGCCGGAACTCTATACACTGCTTGCCTTCCTCGTCATCACCGTCGCGTATCTGATTCACCGGGTATGGGTTGGCGGCCACGACTTCCGCAAGTATTTCGGCAAAATGGTGGTGACCTGCCCCGAGACCCACGAAACCGTGGCGGTGAAGGTGGCCAGCGGCCGGGCCGCGGTGGCTTCCATGATTGGCAAAGAGCATGTCGAGCTGAGCAACTGCACCCGCTGGCCGGAAAAGGCGGATTGCGATCAGGCCTGCTTGAATGAACTCAAGGCCGATCCCGAGAATCACCAAATCTGGACCATCGCCTCCAAGTGGTACGTGGGGAAGAACTGTTTCTTCTGCCATCGGCCGATTTCTGAATTGAGCCATCTGGACCACAGTCCGGGCGTCGTCGGCTCCGACGGCAAAATCATTGAGTGGGACGAAGTCCCGCCCGAAAAGCTCCCCGAGACGCTGGCGTCGGCTCAGCCGGTCTGTTGGAACTGCAACGTGGTCGAGTCATTCTGGCAGCAGCACCCAGATATGGTGATTCAGAGGCCCTGGAAGCGCTAGCTGACAGCTCAGTCTTTCTCCGTGTCCTCTGTGCCCTCTGTGGTGGAGGGTTTTTCCGGCCGCAGCAACGGGAACAGGATCACGTCCCTGATAGTGTGGGAATCGGTCAATAACATCGCCAGGCGATCCACGCCCACACCAACGCCCCCCGCCGGCGGCATTCCATAGGACAGAGCGCGGATGTAGTCCTCATCCATCTGGTGGGCCTCCTCATCTCCGCGTTCACGCTCTTTCAATTGCTGTTCAAAGCGACGACGCTGGTCTTCCGGATCGTTGAGCTCGCTGAAGCCGTTGGAAATCTCCATCTGCCCGATGAAGATTTCCCAGCGTTCGGTCCAGTCCGGTTCGTCGGCCTTTTGCTTGGAAAGCGGTGAGACCGCGGTAGGGAATTCGTAGATGATGGTCGGCTGAATCAGTTGTTCCTCCGCGGCGGCTTCGAACAGGTTGGCAATCGTCCTTCCCACCGGTTCATTGGGATCGTAAGCCACGTGCGCATGGGCAGTGTTGAAGCGTTCAACTAAGGCTTTCACCGAATCGTGGGTCGCGAAGTCTGCCATCGCGGGCTTGGCTCCCGCAGCATCCGGCCAGTAATAAATGATTGCCTCGCGCATGGTCATGCGCCGCCAGTTGTCGGCATGCCAGTCGATCTCGTGCTCCCCCCACTTCGTCTTTGTGCCTCCGGTTACGTCCTTGGCAGCCTGCTCGATTAACTGCTGGGTCAGGTCCATCACGCCGCGATAGTTGGTGTAGGCCTGGTAAAACTCGAGCATGGTGAACTCAGGGTTCCAGCGCCAGCCCAGGCCTTCATTGCGGAAGTTGCGGTTGATCTCGTACACGCGGTCGAAGCCGCCCACGGTCAGCCGCTTGAGATAAAGCTCCGGCGCAATCCGTAGATACAGGTCCATGTCGAGGGTGTTGTGGTGGGTCACAAACGGCTTAGCCACAGCACCTCCGGCGATCGGCTGCATCATCGGGGTCTCGACTTCGACGAACCCGTGCGAGTCCATAAAGCGCCGCATCGATTGCACCAGCTTGCTGCGCTTGAGAAAGACCTCACGCACCTCGGGGTTCATGACCAGATCGACATAGCGCTGGCGATAGCGCAGCTCGACGTCGGTGAGGCCGTGCCATTTCTCAGGCAGCGGCAACAGATCCTTGGAGAGAAAGGTAAGCTCTTCCACATGCACCGTGAGTTCGCCGGTGCGGGTGCGAAACAGATAGCCGCTCACGCCAATGTGGTCGCCTAAATCCAACAACCTATAAAGCTCAAATCCTTTATCACCTACAGCATCTTTCTTCACGTAAACCTGCAACTTCTGCCCGTCCTGCTGCAAGTGAGCAAAACCGGCCTTACCCATGAGGCGGATAGCCATAATCCGGCCGGCGACGCGGACCGTGACGCGGGAAGCCTCCAGCTCCTCCGCGGATTTCCCCGAGTACTCCGTCAGAATTGCCGGGACGGTGTGGGTAAAGTCGTATTGGGTCGGATAGACCTGCTGCCCGAGCGCTTCAATCTGTTTCAGTTTTTCCAACCGCAACTTGTAGATGTTCTCGTCGAGTGCCAATGGGTTCCTTTGTCGAGGGTCGAGTCGCGAATCCGCTAGGTTCAGAAAGCCCGAACAGCGATTATAAACAAGCCTCGGCTGGCGGTCGGCAGAGGCCAACAATATATCGCTAAGACTTCCTTGTGGTTTCCACGTCTAACACTTGTCACTCGCGCAGACATTTCCGGAGGAGAGAATGAACCCTGGAAGATGGTTGCTGCTTCCGCTGGTTCTGTTGACATTCACCCTGGCTGATGCCCAAGAGGCTCGCGACGGTGCTGCTGTTCTGCGAGCCATGCATGATCGCTACCAGCGGTCCTGGTACCGGACGTTGACCTTCACTCAGAAGAGTACGACCTACAATGCCGACGGCACCACCAAAGTTGAAACCTGGTATGAAGCCGCCCTGCTGCCCGGCAAGCTGCGAGTAGCCATTGGGTCGCCGACGGACGGTAACGGATTCCTGCTGGCGGATGGAACCGTCACCGGGTTCCGCGCGGGCAAGGCCACCGCGACCCGTCCTCTGGTGAACATGCTCCTGGTGCTGGGCTTTGATGTGTATCGCCAACCGCCCGGGACCACGATCAATGTCGTCAAGAGCGAAGGCTTCGACCTCAGCAAGGTTCGTGAGGACACCTGGGAGGGACACCCGGTCTATGTCGTCGGCGCGGAGAAGGGCGATCTGCAGTCCAAGCAATTCTGGGTGGAAAAAGACCGGTTGTTGTTTGTCCGGCTGTTCGAGCCGGCCCAGGCCGATCCGAAGAAGATTCAGGACATCCGCTTTGCCGACTATCGCCCGCTCGCCCGCGCCTGGGTCGCAGTGCGGGTCGAAGTTCACGTCGACGGCAAGATGGTTTTCAGCGAAGAGTATTCCGACATCCAGAGCGGCATGAAGCTCGATCCCGCGTTATTCGACCCCAAACAATTCGCCTCAACTCACTGGGAAAGATTCTAGGGCCTTGAAGGCGGGTGCAGGGGGGGATAGTATGGGTGGGTTCTCCCTGAGGCGCCATGCCGCAAAATTACATTCCGCTCTTTATATTTGTCGCGATTGTCGCGACTCTTATTCCGCTCACCCTAGTGCTGGCCAAGCTGGTGCGTCCAGAAAACCCGAACCGTACCAAGCTCATGCCCTATGAGTGCGGCATCGATCCCTTTGACAGTTCGCGCGGCCGCTACACGGTCCGTTATTACATTGTTGCCATCCTGTTTGTGGTCTTCGACGTGGAAACGATCTTCCTGTTCCCGTGGGCGGTGAAGTTCAAAGCGTTGGGCATGTTCGGCCTGCTTGAGATGCTGATCTTCCTGGGCATCCTGATTGACGGCTACATCTGGATCTGGAAGAAGGGCGCACTGGAGTGGGTGTAGAAACCAGCACTTGGCGCTCAGCCCTTTAGCATTCAGTCGTAAAGTTCCGTTACCCCTGACCGGTGCCGCACGCGCCATCTGCGCTGACCTGGACAACTTGTGATGCGCAACGTTGACAGGCTCCAGCCAAGCTGTTATCACTTAACGTTCCTCCAAACCGTCTGCTGAGCCGGAGGTTTGTACCGTTCCAGGTATGCCTGAGGATCCGAAATCGCCTGCCTCGCCGCCCAGCGGCGAGCCCAAAGTGCCAGCGGGAAAGCCCGTTGCCGGCGCACCTGCCGCTTCCGCCGAAAAACCGCATGCTGCTCCCGCCAAGCCGGCCGGTCCTGCGCCGGTTCCGTGGGAGTCACCGATGGTGACCAAGCTCAAGCGCCAGTATGGGTCGGGCATGGAAGCCAGCACCTATCTGGGTCAGAACTACCTGGTGTTGGACTCCTCGATCACTCATGAAGTCCTGCAGATCCTTCGCGATGAAGAGCAGTTCGACTACTGCGTGGACCTGACCGCCGTGCACTACCCCAGCCGCGAAAAGCAATTCGATCTGGTCTGGATTCTGTATTCCTTCGCGCGCAACGAACGGGTCCGCGTGAAGACCATGATCGCCGACGGCGAAGCCTTCCCCAGTTCGGTCGCCATCTGGCCCACGGCCAACTGGCTGGAGCGGGAAGTCTTCGACATGTTCGGCATCTCCTTCGACGGCCATCCCGATTTGAAACGGATCCTGCTGCCCGATGGCTGGAGGGGCTACCCGTTGCGCAAGGATTACGGCATCATTCAGCAAGACCAGGAATGGGTGCAGATCAACCTGGGGATCGAGAGCGGCCAATAAACATGGCGGACCCGATAACGAAAGATCCGACCAGCTACCTCTCGCACCTGGAGCTCGGCGAACCCGACAAGACGTTTCTCGATTCCAACGAACTCATCATCAACATGGGTCCGCAACACCCCGCGACCCATGGCGTACTGCGCGTGATCCTGAAGCTGGATGGTGAGAAGGTCCTGGGCACAGAGTGCGTGATCGGCTACCTGCACCGCGGAGTAGAGAAGATTGCTGAGAACCGCACCTACACCATGTTCAACCCTTACGTGGATCGCATGGATTACGTGGCCGCGGTCTCCAACGGGTTGGGTTATTGCGAGGCGGTGGAGAAGCTACTCAACGTGCAGGCGCCGCCGCGGGCCAACTACATCCGTGTCATTCTGACGGAGTTGAACCGGATCGCCAGCCACCAGCTCTGGCTGGGCACGCATGCCCTCGATATCGGCGCCATGACGCCGTTGTTCTACACCTTTCGTGACCGGGAAGAGATACTCAAGATCTTCGAGAAGTATTGCGGCGCCCGCCTCACCACCCACGCCTTCCGCATCGGGGGTTGCCAGTACGAGACCTACGAAGGTTTTGAAGCGGACGTGAAGAAGTTTCTCGACTTCTTCCCTCCCAAGATTGACGAATACGAGGAACTGCTCACCACCAACCGCATTTGGGTGGAGCGCACGGTGGGTGTCGGCAAGATCTCCGCCGCGGATTGCAAAGCACTTGGCGTGACTGGTCCCGTGCTGCGGGCCAGCGGCGTGAAGTGGGACATCCGCAAAGCTCTGCCCTACGCCAATTACTCCGAGTTCGACTTCGAGATTCCTACCGGGCAGAACGGTGACACCTACGACCGGTACATGGTGCGCATGCAGGAGATGCGGCAAGCGCTGCGCATCATCCGCCAGGCGGTCGAGCGGATTCCGGAAGGGCCGATCATGGCCAAAGTCCCCAAGGTCATGAAGCCGCCGGTGGGCGAGGTTTACCACTCCATCGAAGCGCCCAAGGGCGAGCTAGGATACTTCATCGTGAGCGACGGCTCCACCCAGCCTTATCGAGTGCGCGTCCGGCCGCCGTCGTTCGTGAACCTGCAGGCTTTGGACATCATGGTACGGGGTGCGCTGGTGGCTGATGTGATTGCCGTGATCGGCACGCTGGACATCGTACTGGGCGAGGTGGACCGCTGATGCTCGACTACATCACCTCGTACCTCGGCATGAACACCACCCCCGGCCAGGCCGGAAATATTTTCTGGGCGACGGTCTACATCCTCGTTGTGTTCGGCGGAGTTTCGGTCGCCGTCATGGCGATGAACTGGCTGGAGCGCAAAGCGCTGGCCCACTTCCAGATTCGCCTCGGACCCATGCGCGTAGGTCCGCACGGCCTGCTACAGCCTATCGCGGACGCCATCAAGCTGTTCACTAAGGAAGACATCATTCCCGCGGAGGCCGACAAGTTCGTCTTCTGGATCGCACCGCTGATCATTCTCTGCGCCTCGTTCACGGTTTATATCGTGGTGCCTTTTGGCCCGACTCATGCCATCACCGATTTGAACATCGGCATCCTCTTTATGCTCGGCGTTTCGTCACTGAGCGTTTTGGGCGTGGTGATGGCTGGCTGGGCGTCGAACTCGCATTACCCGCTGATCGGCTCGCTGCGTTCGAGCGCGCAGATGATCTCGTACGAAGTCGCCATGGGGATGGCCGTGGTTTCCGCCATTCTGATGACTAGCCTGAATAAGACCGGCACCGGTACGCTGAGCATGATCGGGATCGTGCAGGCACAGCAGGAACAGCAGGTCTGGTTTCTGTTCAAGTTCTTTCCTTTAGGACTGATTGCGTTCATCATTTTCGCGATCGCCATGGTGGCGGAGACCAACCGCGCCCCGTTCGATCTGCCGGAAGCCGAATCTGAGCTAACCGCAGGCTTCCACACCGAGTACAGCGGATTGCGCTGGTCGCTGTTTATGCTCGGTGAGTACGCCGCTATGATCGCGGTTTCTTCGATTGCGGTGACGCTGTGGCTGGGCGGCTGGATGCGGCCTTTTCCCAACACATTGAGCGGGGAAACCTGGGACCTGGTGTTCTCGCTGGTTCCCGGATTGTCGTTTCTGGGATTGGCCCTCATCGCGTTCATTGGCGTAGCCCGAATGCCCAAGCATGCCTACTTCCGGATCCAGACGATTGGCCTGGCAGGCTTCGGCGCGGTACTCGGCCTGATTGGCCTAGCGTTATTTGCACCGCCGGTGCGGGATCGCATTCAGGACATCTTCTGGTTCGTCGCCAAGGTGGCGGTCTTCATGTATCTCTACATTTGGTATCGTGCTACCTTCCCGCGCTATCGCTTCGACCAATTGATGAAGGTAGGATGGAAGGTACTGCTGCCCGTCGCGATCGGTGTTCTCATCCTGACTGCCATTGTGGGGGTGATCTTCTGAGATGACACCCGGAGCCATGACGCCGGTCGCCACACCGTTTTTCTTTTATCTATTATCAGGCCTGACGCTGGTGAGCGGCGTGCTGGTCATCACCCGCAAGAATGCGGTGCACTCGGCGCTGGCGCTGATTTTCGGGTTGCTGGCGCAAGCGGGGTTGTATCTGATGCTGTACGCTCCGTTCGTGGCCGGCGTTCAGATCATTCTCTATGCTGGCGGAATCATGGTGTTGTTTCTGTTCGTCATCATGCTGGTGAACCTGGAACGTTCCCAGAAAGAGGCGCAATTCAACAAGCAGTGGCTGGTCGGATTGTTGGCCGCGGGAGCACTGGGTGGCCTGTTCGTGGCGGTGTACATGAGGGGCCAAGGTCTTTTCCCCGAACACGCGCCCTTGCCGTTGGAGGGAAGCAACACCCAACAGGTTGGTGTTTTGCTCTACGGGCAGTACATGTTCGCATTCGAAATTGCCTCACTGCTCTTGCTGGTAGCGATCATTGGTGCGGTAGTGATGGCGAAGAAGAGAATCTAGCAATTGGCACTTAGCATTTGGCCAAGAAGGCTTTGCTAGGGAGTGACACGCGGTACGGCGACTAAATGCTAATTGCTAAGTGCTAAATGCTGAGCTGAAATGGTACCCATAACCACACTTCACTACCTCGTCGTCGCGGCTGCACTCTTTGTGCTAGGGGTGATTGGTGTGCTCACCCGGCGCAATGTGGTCATCGTGCTGATGTCGATCGAGCTGATCTTGAATGCGGTGAACCTCAACCTGGTAGCGTTTTCCAGGCTCTGGGGGTTGCACGGGCAGGTGTTCTCAATTTTTGTCATTACCGACGCCGCGGCGGAAGCGGCCGTGGGCCTGGGAATTCTGATCGCCTTCTTCCGCAACAAAGAGACGGTGAATGTGGATGAAGTGGATTTACTCAAGTGGTAGCTAGGGGCTAGTAGCTAGGAGCGAACGACCAAGGACCAACGACCGACGACATGTTCTTTTTAAGTCACATCTGGCTGATTCCGTTGCTGCCGGCCTTCGGCGCGGCGCTGATGTTCTTCTTTGGCCGCAAGTTGCAGAAGTCGGCCGTCAGCGCAATTTGTGTCGGTGTGGTGGTGGTGGCGTTTCTGTGGGCCTGCGGAGCGGTTTGGCAGTACGCGGACTACGCTCACGACAATCCCGGCAAGCCTTATCAGACCATTCTGTATACGTGGCTCGGCAGCGGCACCTCCCAACTGAACTATGTCACTCACGATGGCGCTCCGGTCCCGTTCCAGGCCGACGCGGGCTTCCTGCTCGATCCGCTCTCCAGCATCTGGCTGTTGTTCGTAACCGGCGTCGGCATGCTGATCCACATTTACTCGATCGGCTACATGGGTCACGAGGGCGGCTATTACCGCTTCTTCGGATATCTAAACCTGTTCATGTTCTCCATGCTGACGCTAGTCCTGGGGAACAACTACGCACTGATGTTCGTCGGCTGGGAGGGGGTGGGACTCTGTTCTTATCTCCTCATTGGGTTCTACTTCCACCGCAAGTCGGCCAGCGACGCAGCCAACAAGGCATTCATTGTGAACCGCATCGGTGACGCCGGGTTCCTGCTGGGCATGTTCACCATTGCCTGGTATTTCGGCTCGCTGCGCTTTACCGACATCAATCATTTGGCGCGCAGCGGACACTTCGCCATCGGCGATCCCATCATCACCGCTGCGACCTTGCTCTTGTTTATCGGGGCGTGCGGGAAATCGGCCCAACTTCCGCTTTACGTCTGGCTGCCCGATGCCATGGAAGGCCCCACACCGGTCTCGGCACTGATCCATGCTGCCACCATGGTGACGGCGGGCGTGTACATGGTGGCGCGGTCAAATGCATTGTTTGTGCTGGCGCCCGCTTCGATGAAAACGGTGGCCATCGTCGGAGCCCTGACCGCCATTTTCGCTGCGTCCATCGGCCTGGTACAAAACGACATCAAGCGCGTGCTGGCGTATTCGACGGTCTCCCAGCTCGGCTACATGTTCCTGGCGCTCGGTGTTGGCGCGTTTGCCGCGGGCGTGTTCCACGTGTTTACTCATGCTTTCTTCAAAGCCTTGCTGTTCCTTGGAGCGGGCTCGGTAATCCACGCCCTCAGCGGCGAGCAGGACATGCGCAACATGGGCGCCCTGGCAGACAAAATTCCAGTCACTTTCCGCACCATGTTGATTGCCACCCTGGCCATCGCGGGAATTCCGCCGCTGGCAGGCTTTTTCTCCAAAGACGAAATCCTGTGGCGAAGCTGGCTGGCCAACCCAATTTTGTGGGCGATTGGCTTTGTGACCGCGCTGATGACCGCCTTCTATATGTTCCGCCTGGTCTACCTGACGTTCTGGAGCCCGTCGCGGGTGGACCACGAGGTCGAGCACCATATCCACGAGTCTCCCAAGTCGATGACCGGGCCGCTGGTCGTGCTGGCATTTTTCTCCGTGACGGCGGGATGGCTGGGATGGCCGGCCAGCTTGGGCGGGTCCAACCGCTTCGAGAAATTCCTGGAGCCGGTCTTTGCCCGCGAAGCCGAAGCGGCCGTAGCCGAGACCCCGCCTCCGCCGGCAGGTGAACAGCATCGCGGAGTCGAGTTTGGCTTGATGTTTTTGTCAGTAGCGGCAGCGGGCGTTGGCTGGGGAATGGCCAGCCGGGCCTATCGCAGAGCGGAGAAGGGCTACCCGGAACCCATCGCAGCGGCGGCACCCCCAGTTTACGACTTGCTCTATAACAAGTACTACGTGGACGAAGCCTACGACTACGCTTTTACCGGTCGTCGCAAAGTGGGCGAAGTGCGCCTGGGAACCATGGGCTTGGGGGAGGCATCGTCGTGGTTTGATTCCCGCGTGATTGACGGCACGGTGAATGGGGCCGGCTGGATGACGCGCCTGGCGGGTACTCTGTCGTCGTGGTGGGACAAGTGGATCATCGACGGGCTGCTGGTCAATGGCCCAGCGGTTCTGTCGCGAGTGCTTTCGTTTCCCGCGCGGGTGCTGCAATGGGGACTGGTGCAGTGGTACGCGTTGGTCATG
>Ga0335084_10003234_pt1 | contig 15858 bp, 13 predicted proteins | sample Lox_Sample_44_FD_206721 | JGI IMG/M metagenome (GOLD analysis project Ga0335084, IMG submission 206721) | Soil microbial communities from Loxahatchee National Wildlife Refuge, Florida, United States - Lox_Sample_4.4 | ecosystem: Environmental > Terrestrial > Soil > Wetlands | place: USA... | reverse complement strand
CGAACGGCCGCACCACCCACGGCCACTCGATGATCGTGGATCCCTGGGGCAGGGTGGCGGCGAGTCTCGCCCGCGGCCCGGGGGTTGTGGTCGCCGACGTCGACCCCAACGTTACGGACAAGGTGCGCTCGAGCCTGCCCGCCCTCGGGCACCGCGTGCTATAGAAGGCGACCATGCAGACCCAGGACCAGCTCTTCAAGACCGCCAGCCAGACGCTCCTCGCGCCCTACGCGCTCGAAGCGCCGCAGCTCGAGCAGGTGTTCGGCGCGATCATGACCCACGAGGTCGACTACGCCGACCTCTACTTCCAGTACCTGCGGTCCGAGGCCTGGAGCCTGGAGGAGGGGATCGTCAAGTCGGGCAGCTTCAACATCGACCAGGGCGTGGGCGTGCGCGCGATCGCCGGCGAGAAGACCGCGTTCGCGTACTCCGATGAGATCAGCCTCGCGGCGCTCAAGGACGCGGCCGGGGCGACGCGCGCGATCGCGCGACTCGGCGGCCGGAACAACCTGCCGGTTGCGCGTCCCGGCGAGCGCCGGAAGCTCTACCCGGCACTCGACCCGCTCGGCTCGCTGGTCGACACCGACAAGGTGCGGCTCCTCGAGCGGCTCGAGCGGATCTGTCGCGGCCGCGATTCGCGCGTCGTGCAGGTGATGGCGACGCTCGCGAGCGTCTACGAAGTCATGCTGGTCGCGCGCGCCGACGGCGTGCTGGCGGCCGACGTCCGGCCGCTGGTGCGGCTCTCGCTTCAGGTGATCGCCGAGCAGCGCGGCCGCCGGGAGCAGGGCTCGAGCGGCGGCGGCGGGCGGTTCGATTACGCCTACTTCACCGACGCGGTGCTCGAAGACTACGCGGCGAAAGCGGTGGAACAGGCGCTCGTCAATCTCGATTCGCGGCCGACGCCCGCGGGGACCATGACGGTCGTGCTCGGCCCCGGCTGGCCGGGCGTGCTCCTGCATGAGGCGATCGGGCACGGGCTCGAGGGCGACTTCAACCGCAAGGGCTCGTCGGCCTTCACCGGCCGCATCGGCGAGCGGGTCGCCGCGCCGGGCGTCACCGTAGTCGACGACGGGACGCTGCCGTCGCGCCGCGGCTCGCTCAACGTCGACGACGAGGGTAATCCGACCCAGTGCACGACGCTGATCGAGAACGGCGTGCTCCGCGGCTACATCCAGGACAGCCTGAACGCTCGGCTGATGAAGATGCCGCTCACGGGCAACGGCCGCCGCGAAAGCTACCAGCACGTCGTGATGCCGCGGATGACCAACACCTACATGCTCGCCGGCGGCCACGACCCGCGGGAGATCCTCGCCTCGGTCAAGCGCGGGATCTACGCGGTCAACTTCGGCGGCGGGCAGGTCGACATCACCAACGGCAAGTTCGTGTTCTCGATGTCCGAGGCGTACATGATCGAGAACGGCAAGGTCACCTACCCGCTGAAGGGCGCGACCCTGATCGGCAACGGTCCGGACGCGCTCACCCGGGTGTCGATGATCGGCAACGACCTCCAGCTCGACACCGGCGTCGGCACCTGCGGCAAGGACGGCCAGTCGGTGCCGGTCGGGGTCGGCCAGCCGACCCTGCGGATCGACGGGCTGACGGTGGGCGGGACGGCGTAGCCCCGGGGCGCGTCCCCGGCGCGGGGGCCAGCCGGGCGGCTGGCCCTTTTCTTTTTCGCTGCCGCGCCAGACGCTTACCGGGGCGGTCCGCGCCCCCTTTACCACCGCGGCGCTGCCGGCGTATAGTTTGGATACCAAACAATTGGGGCCTTCCACGGTCGGAGGGATAGAGCATGAGCGCTGTCGCGAGCCGCGTCGATGTGCCCCGCGCGAACGTCCGCCTCAAGCTGCGCGTGAACGGCGAGGAGCTCGACGCGCTCGTCGCGCCGTACAAGACCCTGCTCGAAGTGCTGCGCGAGGACCTGCAGCTTACCGGCACCAAGCACGGCTGCGAGCTCGGGGAGTGCGGCGCCTGTGCGGTGCTCGTCGACGGGCGGCCGGTGCTCTCGTGTCTCGAGCTCGCGCTCGAGTGCGAGGGTCGCGCGGTCGAGACCGTCGAAGGCCTCGCGCACGGGCCCGAGCTCCACCCGCTCCAGTCGGCGTTCGCCGATCTCGGCGCCGCGCAATGCGGCTACTGCACGCCGGGCATCCTGATGACCGCGAAAGCGCTGCTCGAGAGCGAGCCGGACGCGGGCCGCGAGCGGATCAAGGAGACGCTCTCCGGCAACCTCTGCCGCTGCACCGGATATCAGCAGATCTTCGAGGCGGTCGAAGAGGCCGCACGCCGCATGAAGGAAGCGGGATGAGCGCCGCCAGGAAGCGGTTCGACGTCGTCGGCAAGCCGCGTCGCCGCGTCGACGGCCGGGCGAAGGTGACCGGCCAGACGCGATTCGCCGACGACATCGCGCTGCCGCGGATGCTCCATTGCAAGCTCCTGCGCTCGGCGGTGCCGCACGCCGAGATCGAGTCGATCGACGTATCCCGCGCCGCCGCGGCACCTGGCGTGCACCTCGTGCTCACCGGCAAGGAGTTCCCGATCGCCTTCGGGATCCTGCCGGTGACGCAGGACGAGTTTCCGCTCGCCCCGCAGCGCGTGCGCTACGTCGGCGACCCGGTCGCGGCGGTGATCGCCAAGGACGAGCTCACCGCGTTCGAGGCGCTCGACCTGATCGACGTGAAATACCGGCCGCTCGCGACGATCGCGACGCCGGAAGAGGCGCTCGCCGCAGAGACGCCGCGCATCCACGACTACGGCGAGCGCGGGAACATCCACCGGCTGCAGGCGTTCGAGTTCGGCGACGTCGACGAGGCGCTCGCGAACGCCGACCACGTCTTCGAGGACACGTTCTTCTTCGAGGGCAACACGCACCTCCCGATCGAGCAGCATGCGGCGCTCGCCGCGGTCGATCCCGACGGCAAGCTCACGCTCTGGTCGAGCACCCAGGTTCCGCACTACGTGCATCGGATGCTCGCGCGCGTGCTGCGGGTGCCGGCGTCGCACGTGCGCGTGGTCGCCGCGCCGAACGGCGGCGGCTTCGGCGGCAAATGCGACGTATGCAACCACGAAGCGGTGGTCGCAAAGGCGGCGCTGATGCTCGGCCGCCCGGTCAAGGTCTGCCTCACCCGCGAAGAGGTGTTCTACATGCATCGCGGCCGGCACCCGGTGCTGATGAAGTTCCGGACCGGAGTCACGAAGGACGGCCGGCTGACCGGCATGCACCTGCAGACGCTCGTCGACGGCGGCGGCTACGGCTCGTACGGCGTCGCGAGCACCTTCTACACCGGCGCGCTGCAGACGGTCACCTACGAGCTCCCGCGCTACAAGTTCGAAGGTGCGCGCGTGTTTACCAACAAGCCGCCGTGCGGTCCCAAGCGCGGGCACGGCACGCCCCAGCCGCGCTTCGGCCAGGAGGTGCAGCTCGACAAGATCGCGGAGCGGCTTGGGCTGGATCCCGCCGAGCTGCGGCTCAAGATCGTCGCCAAACCCAACTCGCTGACCGCCAACTGGTTCCGCATCGGCACGATCGGGCTCGCGGAGTGCATCCGCCGGGTCGTCGACCGGTCGGAGTGGAAGGCGAAACACCGGAGGCTGCCGGCCGGACGCGGCATCGGCATCGCGTGCGGGGCTTATCTCTGCGGCGCGGGGCTGCCGATCTACTGGAACAAGATGCCGCAGTCGGGCGTGCAGCTGCTGCTCGACCGCAGCGGCCAGGTGACGGTCTTCTGCGGCGCGACCGAGATCGGGCAGGGTTCGGACGACGTGCTCGCGGCGATCGTCGCCGAGGTGCTCGGGATCGATGCGTTCGAGGTCCGGCTCGTCACCGGCGATACCGGGCTCACGCCGGTGGATCTCGGCTCATACTCGAGCCGGGTGACCGTCATGATGGGTCACGCTGCGATCCAGGCCGCGGAACGCATGCGCGAGCTCGTCGCGGACGCTGTGGCGGAGCACCTCGAAGTGTCGCCGGAGCGGATCGTGCTCGCGCAGGGCCGCGTCTTCCTCGCCGACGATCCGGCGAAAGGCATCCTGTTCCGCGAGGCGGTCGAGCTCGCCGAGGCGAAGTTCGGCACACTCGGTGCGGTGGGGTCGTACACGCCGCCGCGGCCGCCAGCGCGGTACAAGGGCGGTGGCGTCGGGCCTTCGCCGGCCTACTCGTACACCGCGTGCGTCGTCGAGGTGGAAGTCGACGAGGCGACCGGCTGGGTCACGGTGCCGAAGATCTGGATCGCGCACGACATCGGCCGCGCGATCAATCCGGTCCTCGCGCGCGGGCAGGTGGAGGGCAGCGTCTACATGGGGCTGGGCGAGGCGCTGATGGAGGAGCAGATCTTCCGGCGGCTGCCACCGAAGCTCTCGAATGCGCTCGTGCACAAGATCCCGTCGATGCTCGAGTACAAGAGCCTCACTTCGCTCGACATGCCGGAGGTGATCACCGAGCTCGTCGAGGAGCCCGATCCCGACTGCCCGTTCGGCGCAAAGGAGGTCGGACAGGGGCCGCTGCTCCCGGTGATGCCGGCGCTCGCGAACGCCGTCTACGACGCGGTCGGCGTGCGCATCGACGAGTTGCCGATTACTCCCGACAAGGTGCTCAAGGCGCTCGAGCTCAAACGCCAGGGCAAGCCCGCACGCGTCGGGCCGGACCATTTCCCGGCAGTGCCTTACCCGGACGCGATGGTTGTCCCCCCGCCGTGGGAAGGCGGGGACGGCAACGCGGTAAAAGGGCGGGCGCGGAAACCAGAGGCAGCTGCTGCGTCATGATGCGATTGCCGTGGTTCAGCTATCACGCGCCGCGCACGCTCGCGGAGGCGGCGCGCATCCTTGCCGCAGAAGGGCCGCGCGCAATGGCGATCGCGGGCGGAACCGACCTGCTGCCGAACATGAAGCGGCGGCAGCAGGTCCCGGCGACGCTCGTGTCACTGCGGCAGGTCGAAGGTCTGAGGACGCTCACGAACGGGAGCGGCCTGACGCTCGGCGCGGGACTCACGCTTGCCGAGGTCGTGGCCGCGGCGCCGGTACGGGCGCACTACACGGCGCTGGCCCAGGCGGCGGGACAGGTCGCCACGCCGCAGCTCCGCAACATGGGGACGCTCGGCGGGAACCTCTGCCTCGATACGCGCTGCAACTACTACAACCAGAACTACGAGTGGCGGAAGGCGATCGACTTCTGCCTGAAGAAGGACGGCGGGGTCTGCTGGGTTGCGACCGCGAGCAAGCGCTGCGTCGCGGTGTCCTCGACCGATTGCGCACCGGCGCTGATGGCGCTCGAGGCGAAGGTGAAGCTCGTTTCGGCCGCGGGCGAGCGCGAGGTCGCCGCCGCCGACCTCTACCTCAACGACGGCATCGACTACCTCGCGCGGGCCCCCGACGAGATCCTCGCCGAGGTGCGCCTGCCCGAGGCCGCGGGCTGGAGGTCGTGCTACTGGAAGCTGCGGCGGCGCGGCGCGTTCGACTTCCCGGTGCTCGGCGTCGCGGCGGCGGTGCGCATCGCGCCCGACGGCACGGTCGAGGACGCACGCATCGTGCTCGGCGCAGTGGCGTCGCGTCCGGTCGTCACCAGAGGCGGCGAGATGCTCGTCGGCAGGCGGTTGACAGATGACGCCATCGCCGAGGCCGGGACGAAGGTCGCTTCGCGCGCGAAGCCGCTCGACAACGCGGATCTCGACATCTACTGGCGGAAGGAAGTGGTCGGCAGCTTCGTCGGCTATGCCCTGCGCGAGCTCCGCGGCGACGACATGCGCGCGACACGGCTCCGCATCGCCCGGCACTCGGTGTAGCGTCGAGACCGCGTGCCGGTGCTACGATCCCGCGGTCGCGTCGACCGGGGTCCGTCATGCCGAGATTCGCGTTCGCCTCAGCGCTTGTGTCCGCGCTGGTGCCCACCTTGCTCGTCGCCGGCGCCGCTGCGGCACAGGTCGCGGTCGAGGAGTATCCGCTACCGCCGAACGTCGGCGTGCACGACGTCTGGGCCGATCGATCGCCGAACGGCCCGGTCTGGTTCTCGGCGCAGCGGAGCGGCCAGCTCGGCCGACTCGATCCGAAGACCGGGAAAGTCGACCTCATTCCGCTCGGTTCCGGCTCGTCCCCGCACGGCGTGATCGCCGGCGCCGACGGCGCGCCCTGGCTCACCGACGGTGGCCAGAACGCGATCGTGCGCGTCGACCCGAAGACGCACGCGGTGACGAAGTGGCCGCTGCCCGGGGACCGCGGCTACGCCAACCTCAACACCGCGATCTTCGATCGCGAGGGCATTCACTGGTTCACCGGGCAGAGCGGGGTCTACGGCCGGCTCGATCCGCACACCGGCGCCATGAAGGTGTTTGACGCGCCACGGGGCAGCGGGCCCTACGGCATCCACGTCACGCCGGACGGCGTCGTCTATTACGCCTCGCTCGCCGGCTCGCACATCGCGCGCATCGACGCGAAGACCGCCGCCGCCGTGGTGATCGAGCCGCCCACGCCGCGCCAGGGCGCACGCCGCGTCTGGTCGGACTCCAAGGGCAGCATCTGGGTGAGCGAGTGGAACTCGGGGCAGCTCAGCCGCTATGACCCGAAGACCGGTCAGTGGGCGCAGTGGAAGGCACCCGGCGAGAGCCCGAGGGTGTACGCGGTCTACGTCGACGAGACCGACCGGGTCTGGGTGTCCGAGTGGTCATCGCAGACGATGCTGCGGTTCGATCCGGCGACGCAGAAGTTCGAGCCGTTCAAGTCCTCGAGCACGTACGCGAACGTGCGCCAGATTCACGGCCGCAAGGGCGAGGTCTGGACGCCCGAGTCGGCGACCGACAAGCTCGTCGTCTATCGCTACCGTTGATTCCCGCGCGCGCCCGCGCGCGGCCTGCGCGCACCGGCCGCCGAGCTCAGCCGTCGAGGCGGTCCGGCGGCGGGGTGGCGTTCATTCGACGACGATGCTCGCTTCGCGCGCGACCGTACGCCACTTCTCGAAGTCGGTGCGCACGTAAGCGGCGAACTCTGCCTCGCTCATGTTGGCGATATCCACGCCCATCGACCGGAAGCGCTCCCGGACGCCGTCGTTCGCGAGCGCCTTGCGTAGCGCACCGTACAGCTTTTCCACGACCGCCGGCGGGATGCCGGCCGGTCCGAAGAGACCGGTGAAGGTGCTCGCCTCGTAGCCGGCGACGCCGAGCTCATCGAGCGTCGGCACGTTCGGGAGCGACGGCGAACGGTCGCGCGAGGTGACCGCGAGCGCCTTTATCCGGCCTTCGCGGATGTGCCCGATCGAGGCGTTGAGCTGATCCATCATGGTTTCGACCTGGCTCCCGAGAAGGTCGGTGATCGCCGGCCCGCTGCCCTTGTACGGAACGTGGACGAGCTGCAGGTTGGCTTGCCGCATCAGGAGCTCGATCGCGAGATGGTTCGACGAACCGTTGCCCGCGGAGGCGATGCTCACCTGTGCGGGCTTCGCGCGCGAATAGGCGACGAACTCCGCGAAGCTTGCGACCGGTGTCTTCATGGCTGCCGTGAGCACCAGCGGCACGAATTGAATCGCGCCGACGGTCGTGAAATCCTTCAGCGGGTCATACCCGATCGTCTTGAAGACGGCCGGGGCGACCGTGACCGTGCCGCTGGAGCCGAGCAGCAGCGTGTAGCCGTCGGCTGCGGATTTCACGACCGCGGTGCTGCCGATCGTGCCGCCTGCACCCGCCCGGTTCTCGACGATCACCTGCTGTCCAAGTGCGTCGGCGAGCGCCGGCGCGATCGTGCGTGCCGTGATGTCGACATTTCCGCTCGGTGGCCACGGCACGACGATGCGGACCGCGCGGTTGGGGAATTCCTGCGCGGCGACGCCCGTTGACCCGAGCGCGAACGCAAGCACGAGCGATAGGTGCCGGATCATGCTTTCTCCCGATCGTCTTCGGCGTGCACGATACCGCGTCCGCCCGGGTCGTCAAATTTTGTGTCGCGGAGGAACCAGGACCGGTCGGGACGCTATCCTGAGGCCACGATGAGGCTGGCCGCCGCGCGGTTCCTTCCCTGCGCCCTCGCGCTCGGGCTTGCGGCAGTCGCGCGCGCCGAAGCGCCGGTCTGCCCGAACCCGCCGCCGACGATCGCGGCGGAGGGGATCATGCGGCACGCGGACGTCGCCGCCGCGGTCCGCGACCTCGCGGCCGAGATCGAACGCGATCGATGGCGGGCGGGGCTCGCGAGCGTCGCGATCGCGGTCGTCCACGGCGAGACCGTGCTGCTCGCCGCCGGCTATGGCTGCGCGAACGTCGCGCGCGGCACGCCGGCCACGCCGGACACCGTCTACCGCACCGGCTCGGTGACCAAGCTGTTCGAGGCCACCGCGCTCATGCAGCTGCGTGACGCTGGGCGGCTCAAGCTCGACGACCCGGTCGCGAAGTCGGTCCCGGAGGCGAGGTTCCTCGGGCCGAGCGGCGAGCGGGCCCTGCCGACCTGGCGCCAGCTCGCCTCGCACACCTCAGGCCTGCCGCGCAACGTTCCCGCCACCCTCGGTACCGTGCCCAGCCTCTTCCAGTACCTCGCGCGCGAGCGGGCCCTGACCGCGCCCGGTGCGCGCTACGCGTATTCGAACCTCGGGTTCATTGTGCTCGGACAGTCGATCGCCGAGGTCGCGGGCGAGCACTACCACGCCTATGTCCGCCGTCACATCCTCCAGCCGCTCGGGATGACCTCGACCACGTTCGACGCGGGCACCGTTCCGAGCGAACGGCTCGCGGCCGGCTATCTCAGGATCGACCAGACCGACGACGGCTGGTCGGGGTACACGGCGAGCGACCGCAATCCGTTCCCGCCGTCGGGCACGATCCTCTCCAGCGTGAACGATCTCAGCCGATTCATCGCGCTCCAGTTCCGGCGGCCGGATCCGGGCGAAGCGCCGGTGCTCAAGCCCACGTCGATCCGGGAGATGTGGCGACCGGTCGCCGCGATCGGGCCGCTCGGCGGCGCGGCCGCGATCGGGTGGCTCGTCCTCCCCTACGGCCCGTACACGATGGTCCGTAAAGACGGCGGCCTGCCAGGCTTCACTGCGAACGTCACGCTCGTGCCGGAAGCGCGGCTCGGGGCAGTGGCGTTCGTGAACGAATCGCCGCAGCGCGTCCGCGCGAGCGGCGCGGAAGTCGCGAGGCTGGAGCGGCTCGTGTTCGAGCGGCTGCTGCCGCCGATCACGCGCGCCGCCGCGCACGCTCCATCGGCTCAGGCGACCGGGGCCGTGGCGCGCATCGATTCGCGCGCCGAGAACGCCTCGTACCAACGCGCGAGCGCCGGGCGGGAAGGGCGCCAGTCGTCGTCGCCGTAGCGGAAGTCGAGCCAGCCGAGCACGCACCCGGCGGTGATGCTGCCGATCGTCGGTTCGCCGGCGAGTGTCGCGACGTTCCGCTCGAGGAAATCGAGCCCGGCGTGCCACTTTTCGCGCTGACCCTTCATCCAGTCGGCCCACTGTAGCTCCTTCGGGCGAAGGACGGTCTCGTAGCGCGTCAGGATCCCGGCGTCGAGGATACCGTCGCCCAGCGCCTGCAGCTTGAGCGCCGTCCAGCGCGACTCCCCCGCGGGCGGAAAGAGCTTCCGCCCCGCGTGCAGGCTGTCGAGGTACTCGCAGATCACCGGCGAGTCGAACAGCGACGAGCCGTCGTCCAGCACGAGCGTCGGCACTTTCATGAGCGGATTCGCACGGCTGACCTCGGCATTCGCCTTGACCGGCGACACCGCGGCGACGACTTCCTCGATTCGCGCGGCGAGTCCCGTTTCCCGCGCGACGACGCGGGCCTTGCGGGCGAAGGGCGATTGGGGGCTGATGTAGAGCTTCATGGAAGTTGTCCTCGGTTCTTGATCGATGTGCTTTGGAATCCCGGTATCGTCCTTGAGCTCCCGGCGGTGCCGGGGATCACGAAGTCTGCTCCTCGGCGAGCGGCGCGTTCCACGCATCGTAGCCGTAGAGCCAGGCGGTGTCGTCTTCGGCCTGGCGGAGCCAGGTGTTCGCGCTCGAGATCGCCTGGATCCGCGAGGTGCGCGGCTTGCGGTGCGCCTCGTAGGACGCGAACGCGCCGGCGAAGTCCTCGCCGCCCGCGGCCGCCAGGCAACGCGCGAGCACCGCCGCGTCCTCGATCGCGGTGGCCCCGCCTTGCGCCATGTACGGCGTCATCGGATGGCAGGCGTCGCCGAGCAGCACGATGCGGCCGTCGCTCCAGCGCGCGAGCGGTTCGCGCTCGAGGATTGCCCACTTGTGGCAGTCGGGACAGGCGTCGAGCACCGCGCGTACGTCGCCGTGGAAGCCGGCGTAAGCCGCGCGCAGTTCCCGCACGTCGCCCTTCGCCGACCACGACTCGCGCGTCAGCCACTCGACGGGCTCCGGGACGCTCGTCACGAAGTACACCTCGTCGCGGGCCGCGGTGGTGTAGTAGATGACGATGTGGCGGTCGATGCCCCACCACTTCGTGCGCGACGGCCCGAGATCGCGCCCGACCCGCGCCGACGGGAAAACCGCGCGATAGGCGATGCGGCCCTTCCACTGCGGGTCGTCGCGGCCGAGCAGCAGCTCGCGCACGGTCGAGTGGACGCCGTCGGCGCCGACCACCGCATCCGCGGTGGCGCGCGTGCCATCCGCGAAGGCGAGCGTCACGACGTTCCCGCGCTGCTCGAGCCCGACGAGCTTCTTTCCCAGCTCGACGCGCTCGACCGCAACAGCCGACGCGAGCCCCTCGTGCAGCGTCGCCCGGTGCATGCAGAGATAGGGCGCGCCGTACAGCGTTTCGGGCATCGGGAGCTCGTTCGTCACCTCGCCCGTATCCCAGGCGCGGTTGAGGTGCGAACGCGGCGCGAAGGCAAGCTCGCGCAATCGCTCCTCGAGGCCGAGGCCCCGCAGCACCTTCATCGAGTTCGGCATCATCTGGATGCCCGCGCCGACGCGTGCGAAGCGCGTGGCCTGCTCGTAGACGCGTACCGCGAAGCCGGCGCGCGCGAGCGTCGCCGCGGCGGCGAGGCCGCCCATCCCTGCGCCGACGATTGCAATAGAAGGCGGCACGCTAGTGTGGATCCCGAACCGGCGGCATCCTACCAAGCCGCTCGTGGGCGGGATAGCGCCGGCGCGCGGTGGTGCGCTGCAACCCCCCCCAAAGCCCATACACTAGCAACGGTCCAGGACGCAGGAGGAGGGCGTGACAAGAATGCTGGTCGCCGTGCTCGCGCTCGTCGCGGCAACGGAGACGCTCGCGCAGGGCGCCTTCCCGACGCGCCCGGTCACGCTCGTCGTCGGCTTCGCGCCGGGCGGCGGGACGGACATCGCGGCGCGGATCGTCGCGAAGCAGCTCGCGGTCGAACTCGGGCAGCAGGTGCTCGTCGAGAACCGGGCCGGTGCCGGCGGGAACATCGCGACCGGCGCGGTCGCGCGCGCCGCCCCCGACGGATACCTGATCTCGCTCGCGACGATCAGCTCGCTGACCGTCCAGCCGCACCTCAATTCGAAGCTGCCGTACGACCCCCGCCGTGATCTCGCGCCGCTCACGATGGGGGTGGTGTTCGCGAACGTCCTCGTGGTGCACCCGTCGGTGCCGGCGACGACGGTCGCCGAGTTCGTCGCGCTCGCGCAGGCAAAGCCGGGGACGATCGGCTACGGCACCTCCGGAATCGGGACCACCGGCCATCTCGCCGGCGAGCTGTTCCGCATGATGGCGAAGGCGCCGATCGTGCATGTGCCGTACAAGGGTGGGGGGCCGGCGATGACCGACCTCCTCGGCGGCCAGATCCCGTCGAGCTTCGCCTCGGCGCCCTCGGCGCTGCCGCACGTCAAGGCCGGGAAGATCCGCGCGCTCGCGACCACCGGCGCCGCGCGATCGTCGTTTCTGCCGGACGTGCCGACGATCGCGGAGTCCTATCCCGGTTACGAAGCGACCAATTGGTATGCCTTCGTCGCACCGGCCAAAACGCCGAAGGACGTGGTCGAGCAGCTCAACCGCCAGCTGGTCAAGGTGCTCTCCACGCCGAGCGTCCGGGAGCAACTGCTCGCGAACGGGATGGAGCCGCAGCCGTCCACGCCGGAGGAACTGGCCCGCTACATGGAGCGCGAGTACGAGACGTGGGGCCGCGTAGTGAAGGAAGCGGGGATTCAGGCCGAGTGATTCGCTAGGAAAACGCTGCGAAGGGGCCCCACGGCCCCCTTCGCACATCACCTAACCCGCGCTCACCACGATCTTCCCGACTTGCGCATCGGACTCCATGTAAGCCTTCGCCGCGGGTAGCTCGGCCAACGGGAATACCTTGTCGACGAGCGGGCGGATGCGCCCGTCCGCGAGTGCGGGCAGCACATCGCGAACGAAACCGGCGACGGTTTCCGCGCGCTGCGCCGCGGTCCGCAGCTTGTTCGACACGCCGAAGAGGCGAAGCCGCTTCGAGTGGAGCGCCTCGAGGTCGATCTCGCTCCGCATCACGCCGTCGACGTAGCCGACGGTCGCGAGCCGGCCGCGCAAGGCGAGGGCGCGGACGCACTCCGCGAAGACCGTACCGCCGACCGCGTTCACGACCAGATCGGCCCCCTTGCCGCCGGTGGCGGTCATCACCGCGTCGAGGAATCCACCTCCCCGGACCTGGATGCCGACCTCCAGCCCGAGCGGCCGCAGCCGCTCGAGCTTTGCGGTCGACCCGGACGTGCCGATGACGTGCGCGCCAGCGAACTTGCCGAGCTGCACCGACGCGACGCCGACGCCGGAGGAAGCTCCCATGACGAGCAGCCACTCGCCCGGGGCGAGATTGCCGCCCGGATAGAGCATGTCGTAGCTGACGAGAAAGACGAGCGGGACGGCCGCCGCTTCCTCCCACGACAGGCGCGCCGGGACCGCCATCGCCTCGCGGGCGTCGAGGAGCGCGTGCTCGGCGAAGCCGCCCGGCGCTCGGCCCATGACGCGGTCCCCGGGCCGGAAACGGGTTACGCCGTCGCCGAGCTCGATGATCTCGCCCGCACATTCCTGGCCGGCCGGCTTCGCCGGCGCGCCCGCGGCATGCAGGCCGAGGGAGGCGATGAACTCGCCGCGGTTCAGGGCGGCCGCGCGCACGCGGACGAGAATCTGACCCGCCGCAGCTCTCGGCGGTGCAACATCGCGCAGGTCGAGCAGCGTCTTGCCCGCTTCGGAGCGGATCCACCAGGATTTCATCGCGTCACCTCTACGCCGCATCCTAGCGCGAGTGGGCCGCACCGGCGCGGATACCATCATGGCCGCAGCGCTCTACGGCGCGTCCGACGCCGACATCCGGGCGCTCGCCCACGACCTCGCGCGCCTGCGCTAGCGGGGCGGACGGCGGAGGAAGCGCGCCCAGGAAGAAGCCCGTTTCCGGCCGCGGTCCGCCCGCAAGACATGCGACACTTCCCGCATGTTGCGCGCGTTTCTGCTCCTTGCGGCTGCGCCGGCCCTCGCGGCCGAGCCGTTCTCGTACGCCGGCATCGGGCTCGACGCCACGGCGACGAGCCTGCGGCCGGCGTTTCCCAACTCGAAGTTCGCCGGCGACTACGTGCAGGTCGCCGACAAGGACAGCCACGACCACGTCTACGGCATCGCCCTTCCCGGGGCGAAGAGGCCGCGCACCGTGCGGGTGAGCTTCGAGCGGCCGGGCGGCTCCCGGCCGCGGTTCCCGAAGTGCAAGGTGGTCGAGGCGAGGTTGCGGGCCGGCTTCGGCGCCCCGAACGAGATCCGCAAGCTCGCCGCGGAGCGGGTGCCGCGCGCCGACCGGGTCTGGAAGGGCGCCCGGGAGACGATGACCCTCGTCTGCGTCGCCGGCCCGAACGGCGAGCTCCTCGCCGAGGCGGTTGTCATCGCGGAGAAGTGATCGTGCGTTAAGGCGCGGCGATCCTAGGACAGACGATGCCCCGTGACGAGCTCGAGATCTGGTGCCCGAGGTGCCGCTGGCGGCCTGCGCCGGAGGACCGGTGGGCGTGCGAGCCGAAGTGCGGCACGGTCTGGAACACGTTCTGGACGCGCGGACTCTGCCCGGGGTGCCGGAAGCTCTGGTCGGTGACGCAGTGTCTCGCGTGCAAGCAGTTCTCGCCGCACCGGCAGTGGTACCACCCGCCGAGCCGCGAGAAAGCGGCGCGACGGCGCAAGCGCGTGACCGACACCGTCGCCTGACACCGCAGGGCCGGCGAACGCCGGTATCGGGAATGCGGGACCGGGGATGCGCGCCACGCCTCGCGCCGGCGACCGGCTCTAGTCCTCTTCCTGCTGGCCGCGCGAAGCCTTGAACTCGCTGGCGAGCTGCGCCTGCACGTTCGGCGGCACCGGTTCGTAATGCGAGAGCTCCATCGAGTAGGAGCCCTGGCCGCCGGTGACCGATTTCAGGCGGTTCGCGTAGCCGTTCAGCTCCGATAGCGGCACGAGTCCGCTCACCGCCACCACGCCCGGCGAGAGCGAGTTCGTGCCGGTGATCTGCCCGCGCTTGCCGGAGATGTCGCCGGTGATGTCGCCCATGTTGCCTTCGGGGCAGATGATCTCGACGTTCACGATCGGCTCGAGGACGATCGGCCGCGCCTTCTCGAGCGCGTCGAGGAAGGCCTTGCGGCCGGCTGACACGAACGCGACCTCCTTCGAGTCCACGGCGTGGTGCTTGCCGTCGTAGACCGTCACTCGCAGGTCCTGCATCGGATAGCCCGCGACCGCCCCGGAGGCAAGCACCTGCTCCACGCCTTTCTCCACCGCCGGGATGAACTGGTTCGGGATGACGCCGCCCTTCACCGCGTCGACGAAGTCGAAGCCCTCGCCGCGCGCGAGCGGCTCGACGCGGAGGTACACCTCGCCGAACTGCCCGGCGCCGCCGGTCTGCTTCTTGTGGCGCGCATGGCCCTCGGCCTTGGCCGTGATCGTCTCGCGGAACGGGATGCGCGGGGGCCGGGTGTTGACCTCCACCTTGAACTGCGTGTTCATCCGCTCGAGCACCGAGCGCACGTGCAGGTCGCCGAGGCCCCGGATCACCGTCTCGTGGGTGGTCGCATCGTGGTCGACGCGGAACGTCGGATCCTCCGCGGTGATCTTGTGGATTGCCTCCGAGATCCGCTGCTCGTCGCCGCGCTTCTTCGGCTCGATCGCGAGGCCGTACATCGGCGTCGGGAACTCGAGCGGCCGCATGTGGATCTGGTCCTCGTCGTGCGAGTCGTGCAGCACGCAGTCGAACTCGATCTCGTCGATCTTCGCCACTGCGGCGATGTCGCCCGGCACCGCTTCGGCGGTCTCCACGTGGTCCTTGCCCTGCAGGACGAACAGGTGCCCGACCTTGAACGGCTTGCGCTCCTCGCCGATGTAGAGCTGGGTGTCCTTGGTGACGGTGCCCTGGTGGACGCGGAAGATCCCGAGCTTCCCAACGTACGGGTCGTTCACCACCTTGAACACGTGCGCGAGGACGTGCTTCTTCGGGTCGGGGGTCGAGCGGAACTCTTCGGCCTTCTCGCCCTCGCCCCGGTAGAAGAGCGGGGCGTTGCCCTCGGCGGGGTTCGGCAGCAACTTGACGAACACGTCGAGCAGCTCCTTCACGCCGGCGCCGTTGCGCGCCGAGACGAAGCACACCGGGACGAGATGGCCCTCGCGCAGCGCCTTCTCGAACGGCGCGTGGAGCTGCTCGGGCTCGACCTCGCCCTTGTCGAGGTAGATCGCCATCAGGTCCTCGTCCACCTCGACCACCTGGTCGACGAGCGCACGATGCGCCTGCTCGACCGAGGAGAAATCCGACTCGCCCGACGGGCTGAAGAAGCAGTCGACCACGCGCGTCCCACCGCCCGCCGGCAGATTGATCGGCAGGCATTCCTTGCCGAACGCCTCCTGGAGGTTGGCGAGCACCTGCGGCAGGTTGACGTTCTCGGCGTCGATCTTGTTGACGATCAGGATGCGGCAGAGCTTGCGCTTCGCC
>Ga0335084_10003232_pt1 | contig 15861 bp, 16 predicted proteins | sample Lox_Sample_44_FD_206721 | JGI IMG/M metagenome (GOLD analysis project Ga0335084, IMG submission 206721) | Soil microbial communities from Loxahatchee National Wildlife Refuge, Florida, United States - Lox_Sample_4.4 | ecosystem: Environmental > Terrestrial > Soil > Wetlands | place: USA... | reverse complement strand
CACTGCATGAACGCCTGCTGCAGCGCGTGCGGCTTGCCGTCGTGCGCGAGTCCTTCGACGGTGGTGATGGTGCAGCCCGCTGCCTGCGCCGCCAGCATCGTGCAGCTGCGCGTGGCCAGTCCCTCGACCAGCACGGTGCAGGCGCCGCACTGGCCGGTGTCGCAGCCGACGTGCGTGCCGGTCAGCGCCAACGGGCCGCGGATCACGTCGACCAGCAGGTCGTGTGGAGCGGCCGTCACCTCGACGGCGCGGCCGTTGATCGTGAATTGAAGCGTCGGCATCCGGCCCCCGCGGCGTTGAGCGTTCGGGGCATCGTAGCCGCTTTCGTCATGCGGCCCGGTGTGGCCGCCGCCATGCCCGCCAGCGCTGGCGGGTGACGCAGATGCAAGGGGTGGTTCGAGCTTTCGGCGCGTGGGGTGTCAACAGCGCCGCCGGCGTCGGCGAGGACGCAGGGGCCGTGACGGCGTAGCGGGTCGTGCGGGCCGGGTTCAGGCGCGAGCGCGGCGCGCACCACCCAACATCAGGTCTTGCAGCCACAACGCCGATTGCGACAGCATGTCGTTCCGGCGCAACGGTTCGTGGCGAAGGCCGATGGCCACGCGGCCAGTCCACCACACCATGCGCCCGGTGCCCGGCAGCATCACGGGGCCAACGTGGCCCGGTGGAACCGGCACCGGCGGCGACGTCTCGTTCAGGCGAATGAAGTCGCTGCTGAGTTCGTCGGTGGTGGAATCGGCGAATTGGGACAACATGGCAAGCTCCGGAAAAAGTTTGCAACGAATGATTCAGGCAATCCGTGTAACCTGCACTGCCTCAGGTTAGGGGGCGTGTCTCGGGGGGTTGATTTGAACGCCCGGCATACTTTTTGTCACCGACCCTCGCAATGACACCTGTAATGGCGGTGGGGTTGCGTCAACCCGAACGCCACGTCGACTTCACGACCTTGCGCGTCACGCCGCCTGTGTTGCCGCCGCGAACGGCGGCGTTCAAACGCGAATCGACCGCGATCTGCCGTCACACGAGAATCGCGCGCCGTACCGCGGCCAGCGGCGCATCGTCGCGCAGCCCGGCGGCGCCGACGCCGAGCTCGCGCCACAACGCCGCGAGGTCGACCACGACCGGGTTGTCCTTCAGCTCGCGATACAAATCGCCGAGCGCGGTCACGCCGAGTGCCGTATCGGCGATGGCGAGGATGCGCTGCACCGACCACGCCACGCGATAGTCGCCGCCGGCCTGCAGCACGCCTTGCAGCGCCTGCTGCAGGCCGCGCTCGACGCTGCCGCGCTGGCGCGAGCGCACGTCCGCCAGCAGGCAGAACATGGCACCGCCCCAGTAGATGCGGCCCCAGGTCGGCGTGTGGTCGAGGCCACGGTCGCCCGGCTCGGGCTGGCCGAGCGGCATCTGCCGCATCCAGCCCTGCCAGACCGCCGCTGCGTCGAGCAGGCCGGCGCGCGCGCGCGCCAGCGATTCGACGTAGGTGGCGATGCCTTCGTGCAGCCAGCGCTGCGCACGCGGCACGCGCGGCACGGCCAGGTGCACCATCTCGTGCGCGAGCACCCAATCGGCGCGGAACTGCGCGGCGCTGGTGTCGCGCCCGAGGCGCACGCGCATGTGCAGCGTCGGCTCGCCGAACGTGGCACCGCTGACCACGCCGGCGCCATCCTGGCCCTGCAGCAGCAGCTCGAGCTGCGGCACCGGGAAGCGCCCGAAGTACGCGGCCACCGCCTCGGCGCTACCGGCCACCCATTGGCGGGCGCGCGCGCGCTGCGCGTCGTCGAAGCCGGGCGTGAACTGCAGCTCGATCTGCGCGCCCGCGACGCGCTGCTCGACGATCACCGGCTGTTCGTCGTCGGCCACCGCGGCGCGCGCCACCACGCACGCTGCGGCCGCGGCCAGCCAATGGCGGCGCGAGTGCGCCGGCAGCGTCGAGGCGCCGGCGGGGTGGCGGTCGATCGGCATCACGGCAGTGTGGCGCAGATCGATCTCTCGCGAAGGCGGTGCGCGCCTGCGCCGTGCTTCGGGCGCGGCCCGATGTCGGACGCGTCGCCGGATGCGCCATCATTGCCGCCGGACGGTGCCGGGCGCTCGCACGACGCGCCGGCCGCAATCGGAGGGCCCTGAGTCGATGCTTCGCACGCACGCCACCCCGGCGCTGCCGCCCCCGGCCGCTGTTCGCGCGAGCCGCGGCATGCGCGGGCTGCGCAGGCTGCTCGGCTGCGCGCTGCTGGCGGTGGCCGGCTGCACGTCGCTGCCGAAGGTCGACCGCGAGGCCATCGCCAGCGAAGCGATCCCGCTGTCGGAGGCGACGACGCTCGGCCGCATCGCCAGCGCCTACCGGCCGGCGCCCGAGCAATCGGGCTTCCGGCTGATGCCGCTGGGCAAGTTCTCGCTCGACACGCGGGTGCAGCTGGCGCGTCGCGCCGAGGCGTCGCTCGACGTGCAGTACTACCACTTCCAGAACGACGAGACCGGCCGCTGGCTGCTGCGCGCGCTGCGCGACGCCGCCGAGCGCGGCGTGCGCGTGCGGCTGCTGATCGACGACTTCTACACCACGGGCGAGGACGAGCTGTTCCTCGCCTTCGCCGCGCACAAGAACGTCGAGGTGCGCATCTTCAATCCCTTCTTCGTGGCGCGCAACGGCAGCCAGGCCACGCGCTTCGTGGTGTCGGGCGACTGGAAGCGCGTCAACCACCGCATGCACAACAAGCTGTTCATCGCCGACGGCGCGATGGCCGTGATCGGCGGGCGCAACGTCGCTAACGAGTACTTCCTGCGCAGCGCCAACAACGACAACTTCATCGACGTCGACGCCTTCACCGTCGGCTGGGTGGTGCCGCCGCTGCAGGGCCTGTTCGACAGGTACTGGAACGCCGACGCGGTGTACCCGCTCGACAAGGTGGCGAGCACGCCGCTGTCGGCGCCGCGGCTGCGCGAGTTGTTCGAGCTGTGGACCGGGCCCGAGCAGACGCCGCCGCCGGGGCCGTTGCCGGCGACCGACATCCTCGGCTACGGCCCGATCGCCGAAGACCTCGACGACGGCCGGCTCGGCCTCGTCTGGGCCGACGCCTACGTGTTCGCCGACCACCCCGACAAGCCGTTCGACGGCGAGGCCGGCGGCGAGATCGCCGATACCAGCGTCACCTACAACGTGTTCGAGGCGATCCGCGCGGCCAAGCAGGAGCTGGTGATGTCGTCGCCGTACCTGGTGCCCGGCAAGGTCGGCATGGAGCTGCTGCGCGAGCTGCGCGCGCGCAACGTGCACGTGGTGGCGATGACCAACTCGCTGGGCTCGACCGACGAGCCGGTGGTGCACATCGGCTACAGCGCCTACCGCGAGCCGATGCTCGACCTCGGTGTCGAGCTCTACGAGATCAGCGGCTCGCGCGTCAAGAAGAACCGCCGGCTCAACCTGTTCGGCTCGTCGCTCGGACGGCTGCACGCCAAGCTGGCGGTGGTCGACCGGAAGACCCTCTTCGTCGGCTCGATGAATCTCGACCCGCGCTCGGCCACCATCAACACCGAGCTCGGCGCGGTGATCCACAGCCCCGAGCTGGCGCGCGAGATGATCCGCATCATCGACCTCGATCGCCTGCAGAGCGCGTACCGCGTGCGCCGCAAGGTCGACGGCTCCGGCCTCGAGTGGCTGAGCGTCGAAGACGACAAGGAGGTGGTGCTCGACGAGGAGCCCGATTCGTCGGCGTGGCAGCGCATCAAGGCGATGCTGCTCAAGCCGTTCGTGCCCGAGTCGCTGCTCTGAGAGCGCGTCAGCCGCCGGCGCGCTGCCGCGCCGGGCGCCGGGCACGCCGCCGCTCGGCCATCTCGCGGCCCATCGCGCCGCGTTCGGCCTCCTTCAGCCGCGATCGCGCCTGCGGATACACGCACGACTCCTCGAGCGCGATGTGGTCGTGCGACAGCGCGCTGAACACCGCGCTCGCCTCGCGCAGGAAGTCGAGGTCCCACATCGAGTGGCCGGCCGCCAGCGCCTGCAGCTGCGGCGACAACTCGAGCCAGTCTTCCTCCAGCCAGCTGTGGTCCTGCTGCAGGCGCAGCACGGCCTGCACGATCTCGGGGTCGCCGGCGGCCAGCGCCTTGGGAAAGACATGGCGCTCCTCGTCCTCGTGGTGGGCGCGCGCGGTGGTGGCGAAGAACCGCACCACCACGGCGGCCATCGTGCGGACGCGCTCGCTGGCGCCCTCGTGCTCGAGCCGGGTCACCAGCTCGCCCAGCGTATCGAGCGCGGCCAGCGTATCGCGATGGCACTGGTCGAGGACCTCGAAGCCGTCGCGCGTGTGCCTGCGACCCGACTCGACGCTTGCCGTCTTCATTGCTTTCCCTGCTGCTGTTGCCATGGCAGCGTAGTGCGCCGGCCGGCGAGCGCCTTGACGTGGCGCAAGGCGCGCGCGTCGCCCGCGGCCGCGGCCGCGGGCGACGCCGCGTCAGCCCAGCAGCTGCAGCGTCGCGGGGTCGCGCTCGCCGTCGTAGTACTTGACCAGCAGCTGGCCGAACAGCGGCTCGTGCGGCGCCGCGCGCTCGAACAGCGTCAGGCACGAGCGCAGCTTCAGCGTGTCGATCGAGCCGAAAATCTGCAGTGCGCTGCGCCCACGCACGTCGAGCAGCAGCGCACAGCACTGGCGCAGCCGCGCCCCGAGCAGCGGATGCTGCGCATAGGCGCGCGCCTCGTCGAGCGACGCCAGCCCGTAGTGCAGCGCGGTGCCGCTGCGCCCCAACCCCTTGAGCTGCGGGAACACGAACCACATCCAGTGGCTCGTCTTGGCGCCGGCGGTCAGCTCGGCGGTGACCTGCGCCCACAGCGGCTGCTGTGCGTCGACGAAGCGCTGCAGATCGAACGGGTCCGCGGTCGTGCTCGGCATCGGGCGAGCGTACTGCGGGCGGCCGCACTTGCGCGAGCGAGCGGCGGTCGTACCATCTTCATCGCGAGGTTGTGCTGGCAGGGGGCTCGTGCGCAGCTTTCATCGGCGACTGGGGTGGGTGACCGCGACCGCGGTGGTCGCGCTGCTCGGCTGCGCCACCGCCGGCCGCGACGAGCAGCCGGCGGCGCGCACCGAGGCCGCTGCGCCGGCTGCCGAGCCGGCCGTCGCGTCGCCCCTGCCGCCCCCCGAACCCGCTGCGCCCGCGGTTGCGCCGCCGAGCGCCGAGTCGCAGGCCGCGCAGGCCGCGGCCGGCGCGCTGGCCGCCGACGAGGCGGGGCTGAAGATGCGCGCGCTCAGCGGCGACTGCCGCGCCGAGTTCTCGGGCACCTGCTATCCGGTGTGGTTCGGCACCAACCGCAAGCCGGTCGACCGCAACAACCCGGCGCTCGGCTTCGGCTCCGAGCCCGACGATCGCATGCACTACGGCAAGCGCATCGTGCGCATCCCGCTCAGCCACCGCCCCGGCGAGCTGGGCTCGCCGCTGTGGCAGCGCCTGCTCACCGGCGTCGACGACCGCCTCACGCTCGACCCTGCGATGGCGCTGAGCGAAGACGCCTTCGCGCGCGACGTGCGCAGCTTCCTGGCCACGCTCGACCCGCACGACCGCAACGTGCTGGTCTACATCCACGGCTTCAACACCAGCTTCGACGAGGCGGCCAAGCGCGCCGCGCAGCTCGGCTTCGACCTCAAGGTGCCGGGCATCACCGCGTTCTACAGCTGGCCGTCGCTGGCCAACATCACCGCCTACGCTGGCGACCTGTCGCGCATCGAGGCGAGCGAGCAGTTCCTGGCCGACTTCCTGGTCAAGGCCACCACGCTGGTCGATCGCGGCAAGGTGCACCTGATCGCGCACAGCATGGGCAATCGCGGCCTGCTCGCCGCGATGCACCGCGCGACGACGCAGGCCGCGCTGCGCACCGGCGTGCGCTTCGGCCAGGTGTTCCTGGCGGCGCCCGACGTCGACGCGCGCTCGTTCGCGCAGCTGGCCAGCATCTACCCGCTGGCGGCCGAGCACACCACGCTGTACGTGGCCGACCAGGACAAGGCGCTGCTCGCGCTCGAGTGGGCGACCTCCGAGGCGCGCGCCGGCGGTGCGCCGCCGGTGCTGGTGCTGCCGGGCATCGACACCGTGCGCGTGCGCGGCTGGAGCCTGTTCCGCCTCGGCCACAGCTACGTCGCCGAGGACGCCAGCGTGCTGCGCGACATCCGCACCGTGCTGCACTGGCAGGAGCCGCCCGAGCGCCGGCGCGCGCGCAACGGCACGCCGCTGCCCGACGACACGCCCGGGGCACGCGGCGCCTGGGTGCTCGGGCCGTGAGCGGATGTGCCGGCGCAGCGCTGCCGTACACCGCAGTCGTGCGCGCGGCTGCGTCATGATGGCGGGGCCGTACCCACTCAACCCCAACCTGGAGAATCACGATGCCCGCTCGCATCCGCTCGCTCGCTGTCGCCACCGCCCTGACCTGCATCGGGAGCGCCGCGAGCGCAGCTGAATTCAAGCTGATGAGCCCGACCATCAAGCCCGGCAGCACGCTGAGCGACGCGCAGGTGTTCAACGGCTTCGGCTGCACCGGCAAGAACGTGTCGCCCGCGCTCAAGTGGAGCGGTGCGCCCGCCGGCACCAAGAGCTTCGCGCTGACCGTGTACGACCCCGACGCGCCCACCGGATCGGGCTGGTGGCACTGGGTGGTCTACAACATCCCGGCCGGCGCCAGCGAACTCGCCGAGGGCGCCGGCACGGCCGACGGCAAGGCGCTGCCCGCCGGTAGCGCGCAGGGCAACACCGACTTCGGCGCGCCCGGCTTCGGCGGCGCATGCCCGCCCGCGGGCGACAAGCCGCACCGCTACATCTTCACCGTCTACGCGCTGAAGACCGACAAGCTCGACATTCCCGCCGGCGGCACCGCCGCGCTGGTGGGCTTCATGATCAATGCCAACAAGCTCGGCGCGGCCACCTTCACGGCCAAGTACGGGCGCGCCAAGTAGGCCTGCGGTTCACGCGCGGCGCCGGCGCCGCGACCAGGCCCGATTCAGCGCGTGGCGTCGGCGCCCGGGCCGACGACGTTCTTGCCGGCGTCGATCGGCACCGCCGAGACGCTGCCGTCGCACCGGCCGGTCTGGGTGTAGACGACGCGGCCGCGCTCGACGCACTTGGTGACCATCTGCCGCGTGGTGTCGGGTGCCGCGCGCACGGGCACCGGCGTCGCGCGCGGCGTCGCCGTGCGCGGCGCCTCGGCGGGCGGTGGCGCGGACTCGGCCACGGGCGGCTCGGCCTCGGCAGCGGGCGCGCTGGCCTGCACCGGCGTCTTGGCCGCCGCTGTCACGCGCGCGGAGCGATAGGCGAAGAACGGCACCGCCATGAACACGGCCACCACCACGCAGATCCACAGCAGCGGGTTCTCCTTCCAGCTGCGTTCGGGAGGCTTGTGCTCCTCCGGCGGCTCGGGCGGCAACTGCTGGTGCGGCTCGTAGACCATCACCGGTTCGGTCGGGCGGTAGTCGTCCTGAGCCATCGCTAGCGTCCCGCGATCTCGAGGTCGCGCACCACCTGCTCCATCGTCTTGTCGATCACCAGCCAGTGCTGGCCGTCGAAGTAGACCTCGGCCTGCGTCGCGCCCTTGGGCTGCACGCAACGCACCAGCCCGGGGTTCACCGCCACGTGGCTGCGCCCACCGTCCATCGGAAGCATCACAAAGTGCACCGTCATCGCGCGCTCCTGCGGCCGCGCAATGCTAATGCGAGAAGCCGGCGCCGGCTGCGAATTGTTACGCGCTGCGGCGGACCGCGATCAATGCCACCGCCATCAGCGCGACGCCGGCCAGTTGCAGCGCATCGAGCGCGCGGCCGTAGACCAGCCAGTCGACCGCCAGCGCGGCCGCCGGGTAGACGAACTGCAGCAGCGCGATGCGGCTGGCGCTCAGGCGCGCAATGCCGGCGTAGAGCACCACGTAGGCGAGCCCGGTGTGCAGCACGCCCAGGCCCGCCAGCCAGCCCCACGCCGCACCCGCGGCCGGCCAGCCGTCGAGCGCCGGCCAGGCGGCCAGCGCCACCACGCCGACCGCGCACTGCCACCAGGCGAGCGCGAACGAGCCGACGCCGCGCGCCAACTTGGCGATCAAGGTGACGGTGGCATAGCTCAGCGAGCCGCCCAGGCACATCAGCAACCCCGTCACGTAGGCGGCCGATGCCGGGCCGCCGGCGGCCGCGCCATGGCCCACGCCGGTGGCCAGCACGAGGCCCGCCAGCGCCAGCAGCACCGCGCCGACCTGACGGCGCGACACCGGCTCGCGCAGCCACCACGCGCCCAGCGCCAGCAGCCACAGCGGCTGCACGTGGAACACCACGGTCGCCACGCCGATCGACGTGCGCGCGATGGCGGCGAAGAAGAGCGCCCAGTTGGCGATCATCAGCACGCCGGCGGCGAGCGCCGCCGCGAGTCCGGCGCCGCGCAGCCGCAGCTCGCCGAGGCGGCCACCGAGCGCGCCCCAGGCGAGCAGCGCCAGTAGACCGAACGCGCAGCGGAACCACACCGTGGTCAGGGGGTGCTGGCCGGCCTCCTCGACGAAGACGCCGAGGGTGCCGAGCAGCAGGCCGCCGCCGATCATCAGCGCAACGCCGCGGCGCTCGCCGTCGGCCTGTCGCACTGCGGGCGCGGCCGTCGCCGGCACCGCTGCAGCGACGTCGCACGAAGCCGGGGTGAGCGCCATGGTGGCGACTGTGTCGCAGAGCCACCGATTCGACGAGCGCAATGTTCTGTCTACTATCATTCGTTTCTCGAATACATCGATCGCGATGCCCGCCGCCGACCTGCAACTCGACTGGCTGCGCGCCTTCGTCGCCGTGGTCGACGCCGGCTCGCTGACGGCGGCGGCGCCGCACGTGCACCGCTCGCAGTCGGCGCTGAGCATGCAACTCAAGAAGCTGGAAGACGCGGTCGGCCGCGCGGTGCTGACGCGCGGCCCGCGCCACCTGCAGCTCACGCCCACCGGGCTCGAACTGCTCGGCTACGCGCGCCGCCTGCTCGAGCTGCACGGCCAGGCGCAGGCGGCGATCAAGGGCGCCGCGGTCAGCGGCCGCGTGACGCTCGGCGTGCCCGACGATTACGCGATCGCCTACCTGACGCCGCTGCTGCGCAGCTTCGCCACGCGCCACGCCGGCATCGAGATCACGCTGGTGTGCGAGCAGTCGACGCTGCTGATTCCCAAGTTGCAGCGCGGCGAGCTCGACCTCGCGGTGGTCACGCGCGACCGCCCGCAGCGCGGCACGCTGCTGTTCCACGAGCCGCTGGTGTGGGTGGGCGCCGCGCAGCACGAGGTGTGGCGGCGCGAGCCGCTGCCGGTCGCGGTGTACGAGCCGGGCAGCCTGGCGCGGCGCGACGCGCTGGCCGCGCTGGCGGCGATCAAGCGACGCTACCGCATCGTCTACAACAGCTCGAGCCTGGCCGGCCACCTGGCCGCGGTGGAGAGCGGCCTCGCGGTGGCGGTGCTCACCCGTTGCAGCATGCCTGCCGGGCTGCAACTGCTGCAGCAGCGGCACGGCCTGCCGGCGCTGCCGACGCTGCAGGTGGCGCTGCTGCGCAGCCGCGCGTCGGCCGGCGACGACGCGGTGAGCGCGATGCACGATCAGGTGCTGCGCACGCTGCGGCGGCAAGGCTGAACGGCCGACGCAATGCGCGGGCCGAAGCGGACGCGCGCGCGCAAAAAGATCGCTTGAACCGGCACCCGCCGCCGGCGCACCCACCGGCTCACCCGCCCGCACGGGGCGGGCATGCATTCGGAGTGCTTCGATGACCCCCTTGTCCCTCGCGGGCGCCGGCGGTGCCGCGCCCACCCTGCCCGAGTCGCCCGAGCCGAGCCCCTGGGTCGACACGCCGGGCACCGGCGGCAATGCTGTCGCCGGCGGCGACACGCTGGCGCTATTCAGCAGCGCGCACAGCCTGCACCCGCTGGCGCGGGGCCAGGCGTTCGTCGCGCAAGGTGGCGCGCACGCCGCCGGCGCGCAGGCCGGGGCCTGCAAGGTGCCCGACGCTGCAAGCCGCGTCTACGACGTGGCGCAAACGTCGCGCTCCGACATCGACGCGTTGAAGAACAGCTGCGACCCGGCACAGCAGCGCCTCGGCCACACGATCGAGAACGCCAAGGTGGCGTACGGCGACCTGCTGGCCAAGGGCGCGCGCATCGTCGTCACGCTCAACGCCGGCAACGGCGGCGAGCCGGTGATGACGCTGATGGGGCCGGGCTTCGACCCCAAGCTGCCGGCGCGCATCCACACCCACTACCACGGCGACAACGCCACCGTGGCCGACCCGGTGGGCTCGAAGGCTGGCCAGAACTCGCGCATCCGCGAGACGGTGGCGCGCGACCCGCAGACGGTGTTCGTGCTGCCCGAGTGCCGCAGCGCCACGCCGACCGCCGACTCGCCGACGCACGACAACCACTACAAGGCCGACTGGGGCAACGTGACGAGCCAGGCGCAGACCACCGACGACGCGCTCGAGGCCGCCGGCATCACCAAGGTCGGCCGCGAAACGGTCTCGGTGCACTCACGCGGCGGCGAGGTGATCGGCAAACTGATGCACGACGACCCGTCGGGCCGCTCGCTGCGCGCCAGCCGGCTCGAGCTGCACGACTGCCTGTACGGCTCGCAGGGCGCCGTGGTCGCCTGGGGCCACACCGACAACGGCCAGCGCGTCGACAAGGTGATCTACGTGCACGGCACCAACGAGGAAGGTCGCGACCAGGAGATCGCCAGGACGTTCAAGGGCTCGTACATCCGCATCGACATCGCGCAGCAGCGGCCGCTCAACGAGAAGAACAACCCGGTCGTCTACGACGGCAAGGACGCCGCGCGCGACGACCACATCCACGGCAAGAACGGCCACGAGGGCGTGCGCCGGTTCGATCCGGACGCGCACTACCAGACGACCGGCCGCTTCCTCGCGATCTGGCCGCTGCCGAACTGACTGCGGCCGTGCCGGGGGCGTCGTCTTCAGCGCCGCGCCATGCGCACGCGGCGCGACGACGGCGCGCGCGCGGGGCGTTCGTCGTCGGTGCCGAAGCCCAGCAGCTTGCGCTCGGCCGCCGACTCCGGGCACTGGCGCACCTCGCGCGAGGCCTCGACCGCCAGCGCGCCCGGGTGGGCGATGGCCTGCCACCAGGTGAGCTTGCGGCTCGACGGCCGGAACGCGCCGTGGGCGCCGGGCAGCAGGTAGGTGTGGAACTCGACTGAACGCATCGGTGTCCCCAGGTGCGCCACTCTGGGGCGCACAGTTGCCATGCGCTCGGTCGTTGCAAGTTGCGCGCCAGGGTCGGCGCGAGGGGTCGTGCGCCGCGCGCGTCAGTCGATGCGCAGCACCACGTTGCCGATCGCGCGGCCGCTCTCGACGATCTCGTGCGCCCGCGCGCACTGCTCGAGCGGCAGCCGCTCGGCGATGTGGTGCTGCAGCTCGCCGCGCGCCAGCAGCGGCGCCAGCGTGCGCAGCGCGCGCTCGCGGTCGGGCGGCGCGAGGTTGTAGACGATGAAGGCCCTTAGCGTCGCGTTGCGCACGATCGCCGGGAAGAACGGCAGCGCGATCTCGGCAGCGCCGCTGCCGTACAGCGCGACGTCGCCGCCGGGCGCCAGCAACTCGAGGTCGCGCGCCAGGTTGGCCGCGGCGTCGACCTCGACGATGCGGTCGAAGCCGGCCTTGTCGGTGAGCGCGGCGGCGCGCGCGGCCAGGTCTTCGCGCCGGTAGTCGATCGTCGCGTCGGCGCCGGCGGCCAGCGCGAGCTGCGCCTTGACCTCGCTGCTCACCGTGGCCACCACCTGCGCCGCACCGAGCCTGCGCGCGAATTGCACCGCATAGTGGCCCACCGCACCGGCGCCACCGGCCACCAGCACGCGCTTGCCGGCCACGCCGTCGGCCATCAGCACCGCGTGCAGCGCGGTCAGTGCGGGGATGCCCAGGCACGCTGCCGCCTCGCCCGACACGCCCGCGGGCACCGGCACCGCCTGCGCCGCCGGCAGCACCACGGCCTGCGCGGCCGTGCCGTGCGCGCGCTGCCACGCCGCGTTCCACACCCACACGCTCTGGCCGACGCGCGCGCTCGCCACGCCGGTGCCGACGGCGTCGATCTCGCCGGCGCCGTCGCTGTGCGGAACGATCTGCGGGAAGGCGAGCGTCTTGGTGCGCAACCCGGCGCGCGACTTGACGTCGCTCGGATTGACGCCCGACCAGCGCAGGCGCACCCGCACTTGGCCCGGCCCGGGCTCGGGCGTCGGCAGATCGACCAGCTTCAGCACCTCGGCCGCGGGACCGGTCTGCGTGTAGGCGATGGCTTTCATGGGGCGAGTATGCGGCCGCGGCAGCGCCGGTGCGCGCCCCTGGTCGCCGAGGGGTCGGCGGCGCACAATGCGCGCCGCGGTGGCAGCCGCGTCACCAACGGAGGGCAGCGATGGACGGAGCGATCACGACGAGCAGCGACCCCAACCAACCGCGCGCCGTCGAGGGCGGCCAGGGCGTGACCTGGTGGACCGATGCCTGGGCGCTGTTCATGAAGAACTGGGCGATCTGGGTCGTGCTGGGGCTGATCCTGTTCATCATCCTGGTCGTGCTGGCGTTCATCCCGCTGATCGGGCAGGTCGCGTCGGCGCTGCTGCTGCCGGTGTTCGCAGGCAGCTGGATGATCGCGGCGCGCAAGCTCGAGGGCGGCGGCGCGCTCGAGGTGGGCGACCTGTTCAGCGCGTTCAAGGGTGCCCAGCTGACGCCGCTGATCGTCGTCGGGGCACTGTTCCTGGCGATGATGGTGGTGGCCGTGCTGGCGATGAGCGTGCTCGGCTTCGGCGGCATGATGGGCGTGATCGCCGGCGGCGCCGCCGGCAGCGGCAAGAGCGTCATGGCCGGCATGGGCCTGGGCCTGCTCGGCATGCTGGTCGGGCTGATCCTGCTGTTCCTGGTGACGATGGCGCTATGGTTCGCGCCGCCACTGGTGGCGCTGCGCGGCGTGGCGCCGGTCGACTCGATGAAGCTCAGCTTCGCGGCCAGCCTGAAGAACGTCGTGCCCTTCCTGCTGTGGGGCATCATCTACGTCATCGCGTCGATCATCGCGTCGATCCTGCTCGGCCTCGGCTGGCTGGTGCTGTGGCCGGTGCTGATGCTGACGATGTACACGTCGTACAAGGACGTGTTTCCCTGAAGAATCGCTGCGCGATTCTTCAGCGGCTCAAGACAGCAACGGTCGACGGTTCTAGTGGGTCGCCGCGGTCGTCGTCGGCGCGGGCGGCTTCCAGCCGCCGCCCAACGCGCGGAACACGTCGGCCTGCGCGCTGGTCAGCGCGCGCGCGGCGTCCGCCGTCTGCGCCTGCGCGGTCAGCGCCAGGCGGTCGGCGTTGATCACGTCGAGCCGGCTCGACTGCCCGCCGTCGTAGCGGATGCGCGTCAGCTCGGCGGCGCGCAGCAGCGCCTGTGAGCGGCGCTGGCCGGCCTGCAGCGTGCTGTTGGCCTCGCCGTACGCGCTCAGCGCGTCGCGCACCTCCTTGAATGCGCTGGTCACGCTGTCGCGGTAGTCGAGCTCGATCTGCGTCTGGCGCGCCTTGGTGGCGTCGTACTGCGCGCCGATGCGGCCGCCGTCCCAGATCGGCTGCGTCAGCGCGGCGCCGACATTCCACGCCAGCGACGGCCCGTCGAACAGATTCGACAGCTGCGTGCTGTTGGCCCCGTACGCCGCGGTCAGCGTGATGCCCGGGAAGTACGCCGCCCGCGCCGCGTCGACGCGCGCGCCGGCCGCGCGCAGCCGCGCCTCGGCGGCCTGCACGTCGGGGCGGCGCAGCAGCAGGTCCGACGGCAACCCTTCGGGCACGCCGCTGGCGCGCAGCGTCGGCGTGTCGGCGCGCGCGACGCCGCCCTCGACCAGCGCCTTCGGCGAGCGGCCGAGCACCAGCGCGAGCGCACGCTCGGCGTCGCCGCGCGCGCGGTCGAGCTTGGGCAGCTGCGCCTCGTTGTCGATCAGCTCGGCGTCGAGCTGCTGGATGTCGAGCTCGGAGATGTCGCCGGCATCGAAGCGCAGCCGCTGCAACCTGAGGCTGTCGCGTTGCGCCTGCACCGCCTGCCCGTAGAGGATGACCTGCGCGTCGAGCGACTGCAGCGTCGCGTACGACTGCACCACCTGCGCCGCCAGCGCGGTGCGCAGCGTGTCGCGCGCGTATTCGGTGGCCAGCAGCTCGTCGCGCGCGGCAGCGCTCAGGTTGGCGGCGCGCGACCACAGGTCGAGCTCGTACGACACACTGAGGTTGGCGCGGAAGTCGTTGTACGTCAGCTCGCCGCCGCCGATCGTCAGCGGCGCGTTGGGGCCGAAGCGCTGGCGTGCTGCCGACGCGTTGGCGTCGACGCGCGGCTGCTGGTTCGCGGTGGCCGCGCGCAGCGCGGCGCGCGACTCGTCGATGCGCGCCATCGCGCGTGCGAGGTCGCGATTGTTGGCCAGCGCCTCGTCGACCAACGCATCGAGCCTGGGGTCGCCGAAGTTCTTCCACCAGTTCGCCTGCACCTCGGGCACCGCGGTGGCAGCGGGCAGCTCGAGCTGCGGGGTCTCGTGCTTCTCGGCCGGCGGCACCGCGCATCCGGCCAGGGCCGCCGCGACGAGCGCGACGGCGCTCCACTGTTCGACGCGCTTCACGCCGGTTCTCCTTTCACGCCGGGCAGCGCGGGACCTGCGGGGCCCGCGCGATGCGGATGGTGATGCGGACCGGCCGGCGCACCGTGCACGTGCACGTGCCTGGCTTCGTCCTGCATCTCCGCGGTCGTGCGCTGCTCGCGCAGCCGGCGCGCCGTGATGATCTTGAAGAACATCGGCACGAAGAAGATCGCCAGGAACGTCGCCGCCAGCATGCCGCCCATCACGCCGGTGCCCACCGAGCGCCGAGCGCCGGCGCCCGCGCCGGTGGAGAACGCCAGCGGCAGCACGCCCAGAATAAACGCCAGCGACGTCATGATGATCGGGCGGAAACGCAGCCGCGCCGCCTCGAGCGCGGCGGCCGACGCGCTCATGCCCTCGTGGAACTTGAGCGACGCGTACTCGACGATCAGGATGCCGTTCTTCGCCGCCAGGCCGAGCAGCGTGACCAGGCCGATCTGGAAGTAGACGTCGTTGGTCATGCCGCGCAGCCACACCGCGGCCAGCGCGCCGAAAGTGCCGAACGGCAGCGCCAGCATCACGCTCAACGGCAGCGACCAGCGCTCGTACTGCGCCGACAGGATCAGGAACACCATCAACGCGCCGAGCAGCAGCGCCAGCCCCGAGGTGCCCGAGCTGCGCTTCTCCTGGTACGACGCGCCGCCCCAGTCGAAGCTGAAGTCCGGCGGCAGCACCTGCTTGGCGATGCGCTCGGCCTCGGCGATCGCCTGGCCCGAGCTGACGCCCGGTGCACCCTGGCCGAACATCTTCACCGCCGGCAGGTTGTTGAAGCGGTCGAGCATCTCGGGCCCCGACGAGTACTTGATGCTCGCCAGCGCCGACACCGGCACCATCTCGCCGCCGTTGGAGCGCACCCACATGCGGCCGATGTCGTCGGGGCTCTTGCGAAAGCCTGCCTCCGCCGACATCAGCACCTGCCAGGTGCGACCGTACTTGTTGAAGTCGTTGACGTAGTAGCTGCCGAGCGTGGCTGCGAGCGTGTTGAACAGCTCGTCGACCGGCACGCCGAGCGCCTTGGCGCGCTCGCGGTCGACGTCGACGTACAGCTGCGGCGTGCTGGCGCGCCACAGCGTCTGCACGCCGCCCAGCAGCTTGCTCTGCGAGGCCGCTCCCATGAACTGCTGCGACACCTGCGCCAGGCGTTTGGCGCCGCCCTCGCCGCGGTTCTGGATGTACAGCTCGAAGCCACCGGCCACGCCGAGGCCGAAGATCGGCGGCGGGTTGAAGGCGATCACCAGCGCCTCCTTGATGCCGCCGGTCTT
>Ga0335084_10003231_pt1 | contig 15866 bp, 10 predicted proteins | sample Lox_Sample_44_FD_206721 | JGI IMG/M metagenome (GOLD analysis project Ga0335084, IMG submission 206721) | Soil microbial communities from Loxahatchee National Wildlife Refuge, Florida, United States - Lox_Sample_4.4 | ecosystem: Environmental > Terrestrial > Soil > Wetlands | place: USA... | reverse complement strand
GCTGCGATGGCACCACGTCGGGAGTACGTGCGCTCATGATCGCGATCGTGGAGGACGCGACGTTGTGCATCAAGCGGGGTGGCCGGCGGCGCCACTGGCGTACACGACGGCTGGCCGCGGAGGCCGAGGCCTGGGTGCGCTCCGACTCTCGGGAGTGGCTGTTTTCGTTCGCCAGCATCTGCGACGTGCTCGGGTTCGATCCGGATGCCTTGCGCGTCCGTCTCCTGAGCCACGCGAACGCCACGCAAGCGGCGGACGCGCAGCGCACGTCTTCCTGCCCTTCGTGACCGGCCGGGAAAGTGGACACTTGGCACCCGCACGAACGTTTCCTGCACCGCGTCGTCGGCATCGACGGCCGAGCCGAGCATGCGATAGCAATGACCCGTCAGGGCCCCGCGGTGTTGCTCGAGTGGCGTGACGTCGATTGACCTGTCGTCACCTTGCCTCACATTCGGTTGACCATTGCAGCCTATGCCGCGTCCTTTGTTCACCGTCTTTCGTATTCAGCTCCTTCATCTTGCCAGATAGTCGAACGAACGGGGGTGAGATCGACATAGCCGATCGAGAAGGTCCGCGGTCCCAGGGTTGCGACGGCCGAGCCGATCAAGACGTGGCCCTGACGCCACTCTCGAGCCTTTCAGCTTTGCGCGTTGCACCACGTCCTCAAGCATCCGAGCCCGCCGGTGGCGTGGCCTCACGCGTCATCTCGACCATGGTCCGGCGGAAACCGAGCCGCTCGAACAGGCGTTGGGCGGCGCGATTCTCTTCCGCCGTCCACAGGATCACCCGTGGCACACCGCGAGTGGCAAGCCATGCCGCCGCGGTCTCGATCAGCCGTGTGCCGACGCCGATGCGACGCGCGTCGCGGGTCACGACGACGTCATGGATGAAGCCCGCAACATCGCGAAGCTCCTGCCATGACCGCGGCTCCACGCCGGCATAGACATAGCCGATGATGCTTCCGGCGCGCTCGGCAACGAAGACCGCCACGTCCTCTTCCGCCAACTGTGTGCCGAGGAAGCGAGCATAGCCCTCTTCCAACCTTGGCCCCGGCCTGAGGAACCTGCGTGAGTCGAAGGCGTGATGGTCACGCACGAGCGCGGCCCCGAGGCTTCCGAGAGCGGGCATGTCGCGCCGCTCGGCACGCCGAACGAGAACGGGATCATTGGCCGTCATGCCCGACACACTACGCGGGCGGAGCTCTAAATCAACTTTCACCACACGGAGTAAATTCAGGGAATTCCTGAGAACCATTTCTCTTTTCTCAAATTCTCTGCGCCTCCGTGCCTCCGTGGTGAAGCTTTCTTCCGATTGGGGCTACCCGTCCGTCAACAGCGGTTGGAAAAACCCGGCCGGAGCGGCATCGAGCTCGGCCCAATCAAGCTCCTCCTCCAAGCGGTGAAACGCTTCGTCGCCGATCGCGCCTTCCTCGCGCAAGCGCACGAGCGTGCGGCGCTGGGCTGTAATGGCCCGCAAGCGGAGCCGGTCGTGCTCGGTTGCACCCTGTGGCGCTTCCGGGCTCGCCGCGACCTCGCGGGCGGCAACATACGCGTCACGAACGGCAACCGCCGCCTTCGATCGCTCTTGCGCAAGCGTCTCCAGTGCCGCCTCCATGATGCCGAGACGTGCGCGGGAGATCTCTTGTTCCACCCCAGCGTCTGCTTCGAAACCAAGACGGGCGAGCAGCGGTTTGAGTGTCAAGCCTTGGATGACCAGCGTGCCTAGCACGACGCAGAAGGCGGACAAGACGATCGCGTCGCGGCCGGGAAAACCCGCGGGTAGGGCGAATGCAGTCGCAAGGGTGACCAGACCGCGCATGCCGCACCAGGATACGAGCACGCCGCCGGCTGCCGTCGGCGGTGTCGTTCCCGACGTCAGCGCAATCCCGAACCAGTTGTTCTTGACGCGCGCAACGGTGTTGTAGCTCATCACATACGCAATGCGGACGAGGATGACGGTGAGGAGTACCGCGCCGCTGAGAAGAAATGCCCGAGAGAGATTCTCGCCCGACAAGCGGTCGAGAATGGGGCGCGCCTGCAAGCCCATGATCACGAAGGCCAGCACGTTCAGCACGAAGACGGCGGTCTCCCAGACCGAATAGTGGCTGATCCGGTTGCGCGCAAACACGCTGTACGGTGCGCGGCGCGAGAGCGCCATCGCGTAGGCCACCATGGTAATGATCGGCGACAAGCCGACACGCTCGGCGAGTAGCCAGACGCCAAACGTGGCAACAAATGACAGCACCGTCGAGCTTGCCGCGTCCCTGACACGCGCGATGCCGAGCAGGTACAGCCGGGCGAGAATCCATCCCACGATCGGGCTCCCAACCGCCATGACCACGACCATCGGTGCCGCGTGTCTCAGGGTTACACCGCCGACGGCGGTCCCGACTGCGACGCGATAGACGAGCAGTGCGGTCGCGTCGTTCAGGAGGCTCTCGCCTTGCAGCACGTGCAAGATGCGGCGCGGCAAGCGGAGCCCGCCGAGGATCGCCGCCGCGGCCGCTGCGTCGGGCGGCGCAACGATCGCGCCGAGAGTGATCGCGGCGGCAATCGGAAGACCACCCAACCGCCAGCCGACCCACGCGACGGCTGCGGTAGTGAGACCGACGGCGACGACGACGAGTGAGGTGAGTGGAACCAGGTTCCGCCACAGGTCACGCGGCGAGGTATCGAACGCCGCATCCAGCAGGACCGGGGCGACGAAGAGCGCGAGCGCCAGGTCGGGATCGATCTCGATCTCGGGACCTGCGGGAAAGAAGGCCAGCGCCGCGCCCGCTAACGCGAGGAGCGAGGGGTACGGTACCGAGACACGCCGCGCAAGGCCGGTGAGAATCACCGCGCCGAGAAGGAGCACGAGGGTCCATTCGAAAAGGGCCATGTCCGGAGTCTACAGCGTCGGCGTCGATGGCGGGAAGCCGCGTCCGGATCGCGTGGGCCACGCACCCTTCGATCTTGCGCGGGCGCTCGAGGCTGGCTCGATGAGGTCTGCCATGTGCCTGCATGCGTCCCCCATTTTGCGGCGACCAAGCTCGCGGAGCGAAGACGCTCCGTCAAGTGCAGCCATCTCGTGCACGCCCGTGCAGCTTCCTTCGCACGCGGACAGGTGATCTTGCTTTCGGACCGGTGCGCCCGTGATACGTGACCGTCCATGCTGCAGACGACGTGGACGCAGCTGCTCGGTCTGAGCGTGCCGATCCAGTTGGCGCCGTTGCCGTTTCACGGCGCCCCCGACCTGGCGCTCGCGGTGGCAGACGCCGGGGGGCTGGCGATGGTCGGCCTCCCTCTCCATCCTCCAGATGCAAGATCGCAAGTGTTGGAGCTCCGTCTGGCACAGGCCAGAGGCCCGTGCCACTTCGGACCTCACACCCTGGGGAAGTGGCACCGGCTTGCAGCCGGTGCGCCGGCTCGTGTGTGTCCACGCCAGCCCCGACATCGCGCGCGGACGACTCCTGCGGCGCTCGGCGCGCTGCCTTCAGCGGTAGGCTGCGGCCTGGATGCCGTAGAGCTCGGCGTACTGCCCCTGCCGGGCGACGAGCGCCTCGTGCGTGCCCACCTCGACCACGCGGGCGCCGTCGAGGACCACGATCACGTCGGCCATGCGCACGGTGCTGAAGCGATGCGAGACGAGCACGGTGATCCGCCCGTCGCGGCGATCCCCGCGCGCGGCGGCGGCGTAGCGCTCGAAGAGCGCGTGCTCGGTCTCCGCGTCCAGCGCCGCCGTGGGCTCGTCGAGCACGAGAACGAGCGGTCGCTCGCGCATGAAGCCGCGCGCCAGCGCCAGTTTCTGCCACTGGCCGAAGCTCAGCTCGACCCCCTCGGGCCAGGTGGGCCCGAGCTGGGTTTCCAGGCCAGCGCCGAGCTGCGCCACGACGTCGCCCGCGCCGGCGCGCTCGACCGCCGCCGACACCGCCGGCGTATCATCGACGCGGGGCACGTCGCCGACGCCCACGCTGTGGCGCGCCCTGAGCTCGAAGCGGAAGAAGTCCTGGAAGGCGCCGGCGAGGCGCGCGCGCCAGCCCTCCGCCGGCAGGCGCGACAGCTCGACGCCGTCGATGAGGATCCGCCCCCGCGTCGGCTGATACAGCCGGCAGAGCAGCTTGACGAGGGTCGTCTTGCCGGCGCCGTTCTCGCCGACGATGGCCACCACCGAGCCCGGCCGGAGGTGCAGGTTGACGTCCTCCAGGACGAGGCGTTCGGTGCCGGGATAGGCGAACGACACGTGCTCGAAGCGGATGCCGTCGGCGAGCTGCTCGGGCACCGCGGCGTCGGCGCCTTGCGACACCGAAGCAGCGTAGTCCTCCAGCCAGGCCATCCGCCGTGACCCGTCGAGCCAGATCCCGCGCAAGAAGCCGATCTCGCCGACGGTGGCGCCGATGTACGCCGAGAGTCGCGCGCCGGCCGCGAGCACGAGCAGAACGTTTCCGGGCGGCGCCGCGAGGACCGAGGTGACGAACACCACGGCGCCGACGTAGGAGACGCCGAAGATCGCCCAGGCGAGTGAGTGCCAGAAGGCGCTGTGGAGCCGCGCGGCCGCCACCGGACCATACCATCGCTCCCAGGCGGCGCGGCGCGCGGTGACGAGGCGCGCGCCGATGCCGGTGACGCGCACCTCCTTGCCGGGTGAGGCGGTGGTGGCGGTGTCGAACAGGTGCCGTGCGAGCCGCTTCGCCGACGCGCCGCGTTCCTCGGCGGCGCGCTCGACTCCGGGGCGCCAGCTCGAGGTCAGCACGGTCGGCAGCGCGAACAGCGCGAGCAACGCCAGCGCCGGGTGGATCCCAACCAGCAGCGCGAGGGTCACCGCGAGCCGCAGGATCCAGCCGCAGGTACTGAACAGCGACATGTACATGTGGTCGAGAACGAACACCTGGTCGCGCAGCACCGCCAGGCGATCGAGATACTCAGGCCGCTCGTGGTGCTCGATCGTCGCCACGGAGGCCTGCAGCCGCGCCACGTGAGACTCGAGCGCGATCGTGACCCGGTCGCGGAAGCGGCGCTGGGTGCGGGTGCTGACGACGCGGAGGAACCAGGTGGCCACGGCCGAGACCCCCAGGCCGACGCTCGCGGCCAGCACCTGACCGCGCCGGCCGTCGAGCACGCCGTCGGCGAGGAGCTTCAGCCAGAGAGCCAGCAGCGCGTCCGGGAGGGCGGCGAGCAGCGACAGGGCGAAGGCGACGGTCAGCAGGCGCGGCTCGGCCTCGTAGCCGCGCGTCAGAGCGCGCCACATCGCGGGCAGCGCCCGAGGCAGATCGTCAGTCGAGGACATCGAGGTCTGCCCCGTCGCCGTCCTCGCCGCCGAAGCGCGAGGCCTGCAGATCGAACATCGTACGGTAGCGTCCGCCGAGCGCCATGAGCTCGTCGTGGGTGCCGAGCTCGACGACCTCGCCCCGTTCGAGCACGCAGATGCGATCGGCGTGGCGCACCGTGGAGAAGCGATGGGAAATCAGAATTGTGGTGGTGCGGCGCGTGGCGGCGAGGATGCGGTCGAAGATCTCCGCCTCGCCGCGCACGTCGAGCTGAGCCGTGGGCTCGTCGAGGAGCACCACGCCGGCGCCGAGGCGGACCGCGCAGAGCGCGCGCGCCAGCGCGATGCGCTGCCACTGACCGCCGGAGAGATCGGTTCCGCCCGGGTAGCCGCGGGCGAGCACGGTGTCGAGGTCGGCCAGGCCCGCCGCACCGGCCTCGGCCAGCGCCGCTTCGATGGCGTCGGCCGGGGCGCCGGCCGGCGCGACGTTGTCGCGCAGCGGCAGCTCGAAACGGACGAAGTCCTGGAAGACCGCCGTCACCCGTGCCCGCCAGCCGTCGACATCGAGGTCGCGCAGATCGATACCGTCGACCTCGATCGCGCCGCCCTGTGGATCGTAGAGCCGGCAGAGCAGCTTGGCGATCGTCGTCTTGCCGGCGCCATTCTGGCCCACGATCGCCAGGGACGAGCCGGTGGGGATCACGAGGTCGAAACCTCGCAGCACCGGCTCGCTCGCGTTGGGATAGGTGAAGCTCAGGTTGCGGAAGCGGATCTCCCGCGCGGGGAGGCCGGCGGCGGATCGCTCGCCGCGCGACAGCCCTCCCACCTTCTCCATGGCGCTCTCGAGTCGCAGCACCGCCGCGGCCGGCGCGGCGGCGCCGTCGAGGGCCCAGGAGAGTCCGCCGAAAGCGATCATGCTCGCGCTCACCGCGGCGCTGGCGAAGGTGACCAGTCGGTCGAGGGTGAGACTGCCGTTTGCCGCCGCGGCGCCCATCGACCAGAAGACGATCACGTTGGCGGCGAGCACGAGCAGCAGGCTGGTGAGCACGGGGCGCTCGCGCAGGCGCGTGGCCTCCCACTGCAGCTCGTAGAGCCGGCGGCGGCGCGCGCGGAACCGTTCGACCGTCCAGCCGGCGAGTCCGAAGAGCCGCAGCTCCTTGGCGGCCGGCGGGTCGACCGCGAGGCGGTAAGCGTAATCGGCATGGCGCTGCGCTTCACGCACTTCGTCCGTGTTTCGGTCGCGCCAGACCGCGCTCTCGCGCAGCAGCCAGTGGGTGGCGAGCCACGCGCCCGCCAGCAACAGCGGCGCCCACCAGGCGTAGGCGGCGAGCACCACCGCGGAGGCAATGCCGGCCACCATCTCCACCAGGCCGCTGGCAATGAAGTCCATGGAGATGTTGAGCGGCGGCCCCGTGATCCCCAGATCGAAATCGCGGGCCATGCTCAGGTCATTGGTCAGCTCCGGGTTCTCCAGATGGCCCATGCCCGGCGGGCGGACGCAGGCGATGGTGAGCTGGTCATAGAGCCAGGCCGCCGTGCGGCTGCCGAGGTTGGCGCCGACGGCCTGATGGATCGGCACGAGGACTTGCAGCAGAACGAAGACGACGCCGACCAGCACGAGCGGTGCCGCGACCTCGCCGCCGCGCTGGACCGCGCCGACGAGCGCGCCCATGGCGATGGCGAAGAGCGCCGGCAGCAGCCCGCGCAACACCAGGACGATCCACCAGGCGAAAGCCAGCCCCCGGTCGGCCCGGGGAAGCACGCCGGCCAAGGCCCACTCGTTGCGCCGGCGCAGTCGCTCGATCACGGACTCCACGATCGTGCTCCTGCCATATGAACTGCCGAGACGGCAAAAGGTTACGCGCACCAGACCTGCGGCCGGCCTCATTCTATGGCCCGCTCCCGTGAGCCGCGAATTGTGGAGTGGCACCGGCTTCCAGCCGGTGCGAGCCCTTAGCGAACGAGTGCACAGGCCAGAGGCCTGTGCCACTTCGTACCGGCCACGGGATCGCGGGCTTCGAAGCCCGACAGACATTAGAGTAGACTCGGATACTATCGTGAGAGAGGAGTCGCACCCATGGGCCTATTGAACGATCCCCGCCTGGAAGCGCTACTCGACCGCCTGCACGCACAGAGCACGGGCCAGAATGAGACGGTCGTGTCCTACTTCATGACCCGAGCCAGCGAGGGCACTCTCGACTGGAACACCTTCGACGAGGGAATGCATCGGTTCATGTCCGACAAGCTCATCGCGCTCGATCGCGACAAGGCGGAGCTGTGTTACCAGCTCTGCCGCGCGCTGCGGGCCACTCGCGTGGTCGAGGCGGGAACCTCCTTCGGCGTCTCGACCCTCTACCTCGCGGCCGCCGTACGCGACAACGTGCGCGCCGATGGTGCCCCCGGTCTGGTCATCGGCACCGAGCACGAGCCGCAAAAGGCCGCGGCCGCGCGCGCCCATTTCGCCGAGGCAGGGCTCTCGGATCTGATCGACCTGCGCGAAGGCGACTTGCGGCAAACGCTCGCGGACATCCGCGGCCCCATCGACTTCATGCTGATCGACATCTGGACGCCAATGGCTCGCCCCGCCCTCGAACTCGTCGCGCCCGCGCTACGGCCCGGCGCGATCGTTGTCTGCGACAACACGACCCAGTTCCGCGACGCCTATCGTGACTACTTCCAGTTCGTGAACGACCCGAAGAACGGTCTTCGAACGATCACGCTCCCGTTCGAAGGAGGCTTTGAGCTCACCGTCCGGGCGTAGGGCGCGGCGCCCGAAGCAGAAGCGCACAGTGAGACAGCCATGACTGAGACCATGCCGATGCGGTGAGCCGCGTCCGTGCCCGGACCGCGGGCTCGCCTAATGCTCGGGATCAGACCTTTTCACCGGGCGAGCGCGCGAAAAGACCATGGGTTTGAGTTAGGGCGCGAACAGCGATGGCCCGTCCGCCAACCGAGCACGGAGTCACGCAACGAGGACGCGTCCGCCGGGTCGCCGGGCTCGCCGCGCGCGTCGGGGCGAGCTATGGGCGCTCGCTGCTCGCGCGCAGCCTGGGCTTGAGCGACGCGGATGCCGCCGCCCTCACCCACGAGAGGAACGCCGCACGTGTTCTCGAGACGGCGGTGGCGCTGCGCGGTCCCTTCATGAAGCTAGTCCAACTCTTCGGCATGCAGAACGAGATGCTGCCGGAGCCGTATCTGGACGCGTTGTCGACGTTGCACGACAAGGCGCCGCCGCTGCCGTGGAGGGACATCCGATCGGTCCTCGCCGCCGAGTTTGGGCGCGAGCCCGAGGAGGTCTTCTGCTCGATCGATCCCGAACCCATCGCCGCGGCCTCGCTCGGCCAGGTGTACGCCGGAACGTTGCCGGACGGCACGGCGGTGGCCATCAAGGTCCAATATCCCGGTGTCCGCGACGCGGTCGAGACCGACCTGCGCACCTTTCGCCGGCTGATCCGGGCGCAGAAGCGTCTCGGCGCGGACCTGCTCCGCGTGTCGGGGTTGGACTATGAGGACATGTTCGCCGATCTCGCCGATCGGCTGCGGGAGGAGCTGGACTATCGCCGCGAAGCGGCCAACATCGACCTCTTTCGTCGCATCTACGAAGGGTGGGAATGGGTGACGATCCCGCGGGTCTACCGTGAGTTTTCCACTGACCGGGTGCTGACCATGGACCGGCTCCACGGGAAGCCGTTCGGCGCGGCCCTACGCGCTTCCATGCCTTATCCCGATCGCGAGCGGCTGGTTTTTCGCCTCAGCGAGATGCTCGACCACGAGTACTACGGGGTCGGAATTTTTCACGCGGATCCGCATCCGGGCAACAAGCTCATCGCGCCGGACGGTCGCATCGAAGTCGTGGACTTCGGTTGCATCAAGATCCTGCCCCGCGGCACCCGCGACGGCTTCCGTACCAGCGCAGCGGCCCTGCTGCGCGGCGACGATGACGCCAATCTCGCGGCGTTGCGCGACCTGGGGATCTACCGCGACGGTCTCGACCCCAGCCCGTTACTCGCCTGGTCGAGGTTCTGCAATCTACCGTTGCTCGTGGACGCACCGTACGATGGCCGCGGCCACGCGTACCCCAATGAGCTCTTCGATCGTCTTGCCGATCTCACCCGACATGGGTACCTGCACTTCGCACCACATACCTTCTTCCTCCTACGGACGTTCGTTGGACTGGTGGCGATCTTCCGTCTGCTCGACGTCACCACCATCAACCAGCATCAACGGACGAAAGCCTTCTTCGCCAATCGCCTGGGCGAGGGCGAGCACATCCGCCAGCAACTGGAGCGCGAGCATTTGATCGATGACGTCGATTAGCCTCAACCAGCAAATGAATCCTTCACCGCAGAGGCGCAGAGCCGCGGAGATCAAGGTGTGAAAGGCTCTGCGCCGCCATTTCAGCAACTCACCTTTTGATGAGGTTCGTGATCAGCACCGTGATACGATTGAAGTCCTTTCGGCTCTGCGTCTTTGCGCCTCTGCGGTAAGGTTCTTATTTCTCATTGGGGTTAGAGCCCAGCACCTCTCAGCGGCGATGGTCTCTCCTCCGGAGAAGCGCGCCGCAACGCAGCGCCCGCGCTCGGCCTTATCGCGGCCAAACGCGGATCGGGTTCCTGGGCGACGCAGGATTCTCACCGCGGGCCGGCGTCGCTGGTCAGCATGAACGGCACGGCCTGGCAGTCCGTCGCCATGCCGTCGCGCTCCAGCGCCGCGGCCATCGTGCGTTTGCGCTGCTCCATCGCGGTGAAGTCGGCCATCGATGTCCCGTCCACGTCGGCAGTGAGGCTCCACGCCCTGGCGGCATTGCAGTAGATGACCAAACGCTGCGTGTCGGTCGGGATCGTGATCTCGTCGGAGACATCGAGGCGGCGCATGCGATCGCGGATGGTAGTGACGTTCGTCAGCTGCGTTTCGAACCCGTCGAACAGCCGCTCGATTGGCGCCAGGTCGGCTGCCGGCAGCACTTTCGTCGGCAAGCTCTTCTGCTTCTGTTGAAACGCAATCAATTGTCGCGCGAGGTCGTCCGCCGCCGCAAGCGGTACCGTGAGCCGGATCACGGCGCAGTCTTGCGGCGCGTCGCTTTCCCCTCCGGGCAACGCCTGGCACGCCGTCAGGCCCGCCTGCGCTATCGGGCCCACCAGACTCTTGCCCGGCTCACCCGCCTGCCAGGCAGCAACCGCGGCGATGCGATACAGCTCGACCCGCTCCACCGGGTCGGGCGCCTGCTCCGCCTTGGCGCGCGCCTCCTTGGCCAGCGCCACGAGATCGGCGCTGGTCGCGGCGCTCGCGCGGCCGCCACGGCGCGCGTCGTAGAGCTCGTTGAGGCGCGTGTCGAGCTTCCGGACCTGCGTCGCCGGACACCCCGCGCACGTTCCGAGCGCCAGCGCCAACGCAAACAGTTTCCCCTTCATGCAGCGCACTTTCCTCCGTCAACCCCGCGCTTCGATCCGCCACGCGACTCGGCGAAACGGGGATCTTGTTACCGTGGCCCCGTCCCGGGCGTCAAGGCACCGCGCCGTCACCCCAAGGCGCGCGGAAAATCGATGGTGAACGTCGAGCCCCGGCCGGGTGCGCTGTCGACCGTCACCGTTCCGCCCAGGAGCTCGGTGTACCTGCGCACCAGGTAGAGGCCGAGCCCGACGCCGCGCGCTGCCGGCCGTGTGCCATCGAGCTGGCGGAACATCTCGAAGATGGCCGGGATGTCGCCGGCCGCGATCCCGATGCCCGTATCGCGTACCGATATGAGGCAGTGCTCACGTTCCGGATCGACCCGCACCCCGACCGTCACCGTTCCGGCGGGGGTGAACTTGAGCGCGTTGTCGACCAGGTTGCGGACGACGAGCTTGAGCTTGGCGCGATCCGTTCGCACCGGCGGCATCCCGTTGATGCCCGGCCACACGAGCGACACGCCGCGCGCGTTCGCCTGCATGGCGAACTCTTCTTCCAGCTCGACGGTCAGCTCGCCGAGGCTGAACTCCGAGGGCTTGAGCGTGATGCGACCCGACTCGAGCCGGTTGAGGTCGAGCGTCATGTTGATGAGCTCGAGCAGGCTGCGCCCGTTGAGCAAGAGGCGGTCGAGAGCCCATTCCTGTTCGTGATCGAGTGGCCCGAGGGCCGCGTCGCGCATGAGCTCGGCGTACCCGAGGATGGCGCCGAGCGGCGTCCGCAGCTCGTGCGACATCGTGCTGAGGAATTCGGACTTGAGATCGTTGGCGCGCCGCAGATCATGAATGAGGCGCGCGTTCTCCACAGCGACGGCGGCCTGCGCCGCGATGCCCTCGGCGACCCGCCGCTCGCGTGACGAGAACGGGCCGCGCCGCTCCCGGTAACCCACCAGCAGAGCGCCGATCAGGGCGTTGCCGCGGACCATCGGTACGGAGAGGTACGAGCTCGCCTGCCACCGCCGAAACAGGTCCGCGTGCGCCGGCGTCGGCTCGCGAACCTCGAGGGTTTCGTGCGCCAGGGCGCGTTCGATCTCGGCGAAATCGGCGCGGCGAAAGTCGACCAGCTTGACCTCCTCCTCCGCCTGCGCCGACCATCCGGCGACCGCCGCGACGTGCGCCACTTCCTTGGCCGCGTCCCAGAGCGACACCAAGGCCCAGTCGCAGCCGATGACATCGCGGGCGCTGTGCGTGATCTCCCGCAGCAGGTCGGCCTCTTCGCGTGACTCGCGGATCGCACGCGCGACGCTCAGGAGCGCCCGTGACACCTGCCCCTCCTCCGTCTCCCGTTCGCGCGCGAGACCCGACTCGACGGCGACCGCGATCTGCGCCCCCAGGACGAGCGCCCGTTCGCGCTGCGCATCGTCGAAGCGCGCCGGATCGGTACAGTCCGTACACGCCAGCAGGCCGAGCGGGGCGTCGTTCCCACGCAGGGGAATCGCCAGCAACGATTGCACAGCGAAGGCGCTCGCTTCCTCGCCGGCAAGGCTGGAGCTCGCAAAGTCGTTGATGATGGCAATCGCTGGCGAGGCATAGAGCTCCCCCACCCACGAGCCCGCGACGGGCACGCTCCAGCCGACGAAGCGCTCGCTGCCGCGGCCGACGGCCGCCTGTCCGACGAGCTGCTCGCCCTGACGCAGCCAGAGGTACGCGCCGTCCACGTGCAGCACGCGTTGCGTCTCTTCGCAGATGACGCGCGTCAGATCGGTCAGCGTCCGCGCCGTCAAGAGGGCCTCGGAAGTGAGCACGAGGCTGGCGAGAAAGACGGCGGTCTCGTCCTCGGGCTCCGCCAGGTCACGCGCCAGGGTTTGCAAGGCGTAGGGACGGCCCCAGCGGCACAAGACGTGGGCGCGAAGCCGCATCCGGTGGCGCTTGCCGTCCCGCAGCGTGACGTCCTGCTCCACGTCGTCCGGCAGCGCCTCGCCGTTGAACGCCCGCTCGGTGAAGTGCAGGGCGGCCTGATAGTCCGCCGGGGAAAGGATGTCGCCCAGCGAGACGCCGCGGCGGACGTGTCGCGCCGTATAGCCGGTGAAGCGGCGCGCGGCGCGGTTGGCCGCGATGACCAAGCCGTTGTGGTCGGTGACGATCACCATGTCCGGGGCGTGCTCGAGCAGCTCGCTCAACGGCGGCGCGACGCGACGCGAGCGCCCCGGCGGCGCTCCGGATTGTTCACGACGGGCCGGCATTCGAGCCGGATTCTACCCTGCCGCGGGGCAGGCCGAAATGGGCAATCCCACGCGCGGATCGGGTCTGAGTTTGAGCCAGGGCGGAGCGTTTCCTATTCGGCGAGCCCCTCGATACGCGCTCTCCGAGCGCTACTCGGGGCCGACGGTATTCTATTTTGCCGATGGCCCGAGTAACCCGCGCAGCGGGCGTATCGAGGGGCTCGTTCACGACAAGACCAAAGTAACTGGTCCGACCACGCGATATCAGCGAACACGGCGCCGCCACCGGCTCAGAAGACGATGACGCTGCGCGCGACCTCGCCCTTCTCCATCGCCTCGAACGCGGCATTCACGTCTTCCAGCTTGATCCGGCGCGAGATCAGCTCGTCGAGCTTGAGCTTCTTCTGCATGTAGAGATCGATCAGCTTCGGCATGTCACGCCGCATGTTCGCCGATCCATAGAGGGAGCCGACGAGCGACTTCTCTTCGAGCGGAAACATCATGCCCGGAACCGAGATGTCTTGGCCGAATCCCGGAACGCCGACGATGACCGCCTTTCCGCCGCGCTTGATCGACAGGAACGCCTGCTGGATGACGGCTGGCGCGCCGATCACCTCGAAGGCGTAGTCGACGCCCAGACCGTCGGTCAGATCACGGATCGCCGTCGGCGCGTCGGCATCCTTGGCGTTGATGGTGTCGGTGGCTCCGAACTGCTTGGCCAGCTGCAGCTTGTTCGGCATCAGGTCGACGCCGATGATGCGCGCGGCGCCGCACAACGCGGCGCCCTGAATGACGTTCAACCCGACGCCTCCGCAGCCGAACACGGCCACCGTCTGCCCCGGCCGGATCTTCGCGGTGTTGATGGCGGCGCCGACGCCCGTCATCACGCCGCACCCGACGAGACACGCCTTGTCGAAGGGGACGTCCTTGGGAATCTTGATCGCCGCGGTGGCGCGGACGACTGTGCGTTCGGCGAAGGATGCAACGCCCGCCATGCGCGAGATCTGCAGGCCGTTCTTCTCGAAGACCGCTTCCTGTCCCTCCATGGCCGAGCGGATATTCTTGTCGCAGAGGTGGTGGTGGCCTTCGATGCAGTAGTGGCACTTGCCGCAGTTCTCGACCCACGACAACACGACATGATCACCCGGCTGCAGGTCGGTCACGTTCTTGCCAACCTCCTCGACGATGCCTGCTCCCTCGTGGCCGAGAACCGCCGGCGGTGGCACGGGAAGCTTCGCCTGCACGACCGAGAGGTCGGAGTGACACACCCCGCTGGCGGCGATCTTCACCACGACTTCGTCTGCCCGCGGCGGTTTGAGGTTCACCGATTCGACCTTCAGCGGCTCGTTGAAGCCGTACATGATTGCGGCCTTGACCATGTTGCCCTCCTGCAGATAGCTCAGCGACGTTGGGATGTACTTCCGGTGAGAGAGGAACGAGTGAGCCTACGTATGACGAACCGGCGAGGGCGTCAAGGAGGACAATTGCCAAGGGTCGGCTTCGCGGACCAAGGGTGCTACGGGGTTAGGTGTTAGGCTGTTAGGTTACAAATTGAGTCTTCCCCCTAACACCGAGCACCCTAACACCCAACACCCTAACTTGGACCCTCGAAACGACATGACCTGGAAAGCCTACCCGTATCGCATCGGCGACGACCCCGAGCTGACCTTTCCGGCCGCCGAGGGCGACCAGGGCGCGGAATCGAACACCTACTACGTCGCCGGCCGCCTCCGCGGGCGCGCCACCGGACATGAGTGGGCCTTCCTCGTCATCTTTGCCTACAACGACGTCCGCCACTGGTTGCGGGCGGACTTCTATACCTTCGCCCTCTTCGACCTGGCGACCGGCGAGTACGGCACCTACAGCGAGTTCGACCTCCCCTCGCCGGCCCGCTGGCGCCGCGCGTACAAGCTCCAGGTCGCGCCGGGACGGCTCGACGTCAGCTTCGCGTCGGCATGCGGTTCGAACGTCTGGACCACCCGGCGCGGTGCCGACGGCGCGCTGATTCCGTTTTCCTATCGGGTTGCGCTCCACGGTCGCGACGCCGCGGGGCGGCCAATGCAACTCGACCTCGATCTCGAGACGCACAAGCCGCCCCTGCCCGTGGGCGGCCCGGAGCTCGGTGGGGTGAAGACGTGCATGGGCCAGTACGGCACGCACTCCTATTTCCAGAGCGACGTGCGTTTCCACGGCGAGCTGGCGTGGGGCAGCGCGCACGAGGAGGTCGACGGCGACTGCGGCTGGATCGATCGGCAATGGACGCTGCGGTACCTCGGCGTGTACAGCGACCGCAAGGGGTCGCGCTACCGGCACGAGTGGCGGCAGCTCCATCTCGACAACGGCACGGAGATGAGCGTGTGGCTGCACTACGACCGGCCACGCGGGAACCGCCTCATCCCCTTCAGCGGCGCCACCGCGGCGGCACCGGACCACGAGGTGCTGGCGACGACGGAAGTTTCCGTCGATCGCCTCTCGTTCGTCCGCGACCCGGAGCTGGTGAAGCCGCGCTACGCGCTCTCGAAGGGGGCGAAGTACTTTGCCGACCGCTATCGGCTGCGCATCCCGGCATGGGACCTGGACCTGATCTCGGAACCGCTCGTCGCCGCTCCGGCCCACCAGCTCCCGATCGAATACTGGAGCGGGCCGACGCGCATGAGCGGCACCATGGGTACCGCGCGCGTGCGCGGATTCGGATTTCACGAGCGCACGCGCGCGTTCTGCCGCGACTTCGAGCTGGTGGAGGTACTCCGACAGAGCGTGCGCCATCAGCCGGAGTCGGCCTTCCCCGCCGACTCACCCGGTGCCCTCGCCCTCGCCAATCAGGTCTGGGAGGTCGACGCCTTCCTCAGCCATCGGGACCGCGCGGGAGCGCGGCGGTATCTGGAGCAGCGTGTCCTGCCGCAGATCGAGCGGCTCGATGCGGATGCGCGGCGCCACCTGCTGCGCATTCTCGTGGATCTGGAGACGGCGTTGGCGAGGTAGCCACGAGTAACCAAGCGGTCGAGAGTCAAGAGTC
>Ga0335084_10003230_pt1 | contig 15867 bp, 17 predicted proteins | sample Lox_Sample_44_FD_206721 | JGI IMG/M metagenome (GOLD analysis project Ga0335084, IMG submission 206721) | Soil microbial communities from Loxahatchee National Wildlife Refuge, Florida, United States - Lox_Sample_4.4 | ecosystem: Environmental > Terrestrial > Soil > Wetlands | place: USA... | reverse complement strand
GCCCGCCTGGGCGCCGACCCGACCGGCGCAGAGGCGACCCGTTTTCGGAAGTGGCTCGCGCATCGCGCCTATCGGAGCGCGCGCAAGCTCTACGCTCGCGGCGAGCTCGACGGGGCGCGCAACCAGCTCTGGTGGGCCCTGCGCCTCGACGCCAACGCCCGAAGCGTCGGCCTCTGGGCCCGCACGGCAATTCGCCGAGCGCTCGCTTGAATGGGGGCGTTCCCAGCCTGCCGCGCCAGCTTCGCTGGCCGCGGCATGTCGGTCGCGCGTGCCACCGACGCCACACTCTCGCCCCCGACCCAAGACGGAGTCTTGGGTCGGCGTCACTCCATGTAGCCGAGGGACCGCAGGTGCTCGGCGACGTGCGCCTCGTCCTCGGCCGACGCCCACGTGGCGGCCGATCGCGCCTCGGCCTCGACGTCGGTGTAGACGGGCGGCGTCGTCGCGACGAGCTGCGGATCGAGCACGCTCGTGCATACGGGACCGTCCATGCTGCGCGGGATCGGGACGTCGAGCAGATACAGCACCGTGGGTGCGATCGACTCGATCGGGTATTCGTCGTGCCGGCCGAGCGCGCGCACGCTCGCCCCGGCGAACAGGTAGATCCCGGCGGGATCGTGCGTCCCCGTGAAGCCCGCCTCGTCGAAGAATCCGAAGAGCTCGCGGCTGCGCAGGTCGCGGCGGAGACTGTAGTTGAGGACCCCGAAGCCGGGGTTGCAGACGGCCATGACGTCCGGCGCCTCGTCGACGAACGGACCGTGGTACTGGTCCTCGCGCCGCAGGACGCTGCGAAAAACCGGACGTCCCGCGCCGTCGCGCAGCGCGCCCAGGCCGTCGACGATGCGGGTGCGGACGGCTTCGTAGGCGGCGCCGGGCTCGACGCAGCCGAGCGGGTAGCGGCCGCGCAGGTGGACCCAGATCCCCGCGGTCGCGTTGTCGAGCGTCTCGGCCCATGCGGCGGTCGCCGGACGGCGCACCTGGATGTGGTCGAGCGTGTCCCAGCGCCCCCGCCAGGCCTCGGGGAGGCTGCGGATCACCTTTCGCCGCAGTGTCCAGAGACGGTGTTCGGCGAGCAGGCCATGGTCGGCGAGCCAGCGGTTGATGCGCACGCTCTGCGCCGGCTTCGGCACGAACCCATGGTCGGAAGCGAGGATCACGGTCGCATCGGGCCCGGAAGCGTCGATCACCCGTCCGAGCGCCGCATCGAGGCTCGAGTACACCTCCTCCACCGCGCGACGCACGCGCGCGTCGTCGCCGCTGCGCGGCCGATCGTCGAGCTCGTCCCAGAAGTTGTGCTGGACGCGATCGGGCGAATAGAAGACGACGCAGACGACGTCGGTGGGATGCCGAACCATCAGTCGCACGACCGCGTCGGCGCGCCGCTGCGTCATGGTACATAGCGCGGACAGGTACGTCGTCGAGCGCTCCGCGTACGTCGTCATGTTCGCGCGCAGCTGGCGCGGCGCCTTGAGGTCGATCTGATAGCCGTCGAGCTCGGTCGCGATCTCGGCCGGCTCGGTGAAGCGCTCACCGGGCGGCGTCAGCATGCAGCCGACCACGTAGCCGTTCACCGGACGCAGAGGATACGACGGCGGCACGTTGATCACGCCGACGCTCCGCCCGGCCTGGCCCAGATGATCCCACAGCGTCGCCGACCGCAGGTGGGCCGCGTTCGCGATCCCGCCGGGCTCGTAGGCATGCGGCGCCGTGCGCGTGAACGCGTAGATCCCGTGCCCGCCCGGGTTCTTGCCGGTCACGAACGACGACCACGACGGCATCGTGAGCGCCGGGATCGTCGAGCGCAGCGGTCCCCAGGTACCGCGGTCCATCAACGCCGCGAGGCGCGGCATGCGCCCGGCCCGAGCCCAGGGCTCGAGCACCGTCCAGGTGGCGCCGTCGAGACCGATGATGAGGACCTTGGGCACGCCCCTACTCCATGTAGCCGAGGCCCTTCAGGTGCTCGGCGATCTGCGCCTCGGCCTCGGCCGACCCCCACTCTCCGGTCGCCTCGACGCCGGCCGTCTCGACGTCCGTGTACTCGATCGGATGCGCGGCGCGATGGTCGGCGCGCAGGACCGACGCGCACACGGGTCCCTCCATGCTGCGGGGCACCGCGAGCCCGAGCAGGTGGAGCACGGTCGGCGCAATCGACTCGATGGGATACTCGCGATCCCGCCCGTGGGCGTCGATCGCCGGGCCCGCGAATAGATAGAGCCCCTCGGGGTCGTGCGTCCCCGTGTATCCCTCCTCTCGGAACGGCCCGAAGAGCGTCCGCTCGCGCAGATCGCGTCGCAGGCTCTCGTAGACGATGCCGAAGTCCGGCTCGCACTCCGCCACGAGGTCGGGCGCCGCGTCGACGTAGGGTCCCGAGTAGATCTCCTCGCGACGGAAGACGCCGCGGAAGACACGCGCGCCGCCCTCGTCGCGGAGTGCCTCGAGCCCCGTCTTGATCCGATCACGCACGGCCTCGTAGGGCGCACCGGGCGCCACGCAGCCGAGTGGATAGCGGCCGGCCGCGTGCACCCAGATGGCGGCGGTGTTGGTGAAGATCGTGTCGCTCCACGCCTGGGTGCGAGCACGATTCACGAGAATGTGGTCCAGCGTGTCGTAGCGTGCGCGCCAGGTCTTCGGCAGGGCCTTCCGGATCACCTTGCGCCGGAGCGTCCAGAGAGGACGTTGCGCCAGCAGGCCCGCATCGGCGAGCCATCGGTTGATGCGCACCGATCGCCGCGGGCTGTGCGTGAAGCCGTGGTCGGAGAGCAGGACGACGTTCGCTTGCGGCCCGGCCTCGGCGACGAGCGCCCCGATCGCGTCGTCGACCGCGGCGTAGGTGGCGGCGAGTGCAGCGTCGATCTCCTGGTCGGGCTCGGGACGAACCCCCTCTTCCGGTTGGAGCCGGTTCCAGAAGTAGTGCTGCAGGCGATCGGGGGCGTAGAAGACGACACAGAACGCGTCGACGGGATGCGCGCGCATGAGGTGCACGCACGCCGCCGTGCGCCGCTCGGTCTGTCGCCGGAGCGCGGCTGCGTACTCGAGGGCGCGCGTCCGGAAGACGGGGTTCTCGGGGCGGAGGTCGCGCGGCGTCTTCGTGTCGATCACGTAGTCGCCGAGCTCCCCGGTCAGCTCCGGCGGATGGGTGAACGCGACGCCGGGCGGCGTCAGCATGCAGCCCACCATGAATCCGTTCACCGGACGGAGCGGATACGACGGCGGGACGTTGACGACGCCCACGCGCCGTCCGGCCGCACCGATCACGTCCCACAGTGTCGGCCCGTGGAGATCGGCGGCGCTCGCGAGCCCTCGACCGTCGTAGCGATCGGGCGCCAGACGGCGGAACGCGTACACCCCGTGACCGCCCGGATTGCGTCCGGTCATGAACGACGACCACGCCGGCAGCGTCAGCGCGGGGATCGTCGAGCGAAGCGCTCCCCACGCTCCGCGCTCCATCAACGACGCCAGGTGGGGAAGACGCTTCGCCCGCGCCCACGGCTCGAGGAGCCGCCACCCTGCCCCGTCGAGCCCGACCATGAGGACGCTGGGCTTCGTCACGAGAGACGTCGTTTCTATCGTCCGCCCTGCGGCGCGGCAAGGCGGCGCCACGTCACCTTGACTCCTCGCACGGCGCCGACTAGCGAGCCGCATGCTCGGGCGGCGCCTCGCGGCGATACTGATCGCGTGCGCCGCGTGGAGCCCCGCGCTCGCGGCGCCGCCGTCGGTCGTGTTCATCCTGCTCGACACGACGCGCGCCGATCGGCTGGGCGCGTGGGGAAACCCGCGTCCGACGTCGCCCACCCTGGATCGGCTGGCGACCGACGGCGCGCTCTTCGAACGCCACTTTGCGAACTCGCACGCAACGCGCCCCTCGATGCCGCAGCTCATGAGCGGGCGCTACTACCACGTGAACATCCTGGGGTCCTTTCAGACCGACGCGCACCCGCGCGAGATGTCGTTCGCGCGCCCGGACCCGACCGCGACGCTCCTGCCCGCTGCGCTCCGGAGCGCCGGCTACGTGACGGAGGCGGTGAGCGCGCACACATGGGTGGTGGCGGACAGCCCCTTCGGGCGCACCTTCGATCACTTCGAGCTGCTCCCGTTCACCGCCGAGCAGGGCCACGGCGACGCCAAGCCGCTGGTCGACCGCGCCGTCGCGCTCTGGCGCGAGCGGGACCGGAGCCGTCCCCTCTTCCTGTACCTCCACTTCATGGACATGCACATTCCCCGGACGCTGCCGGAGGGAGGTCTGCGGTTCCCGGTTCCGGGCGACGAGGCGCGTCGCTTTCGACCCAACGGCGAGCCCGACTTCGGTCGTGATCGGCGGCGCTGGAACCGCAACGACGCGCGCGACTTCACAGGCCTCGACCGCGCCTACTACACGGCCGTCTACGACACACGCATCCAGTACGCCGACGAGCAGATCGCCCGGCTGGTGGCCGCGATCCGCGCCGACGATCCGGAGCTGCGCGACACGATCATCGTCGTCACCGCCGATCATGGCGAGGAGCTCGCCGAAGACGGCTACATCGAGCACAGCGACACGCTCGCCGACGGCGTGCAGCACGTGCCCTGGATCGTCGCGGGCGGTCGCGTCGCGCGCGGCCAACGCTGCGACACGATGAGCGAGCACGTCGACGTCGTGCCGTCGTTGCTGCGTCTCCTCGACGTGCCCCTGCCGGCGGGCGTCGTCGTCGACGGGCAGGCGCGGCTCGACCCGAGCGGCCGGCTCGCGCGACCGTGCGGCGAGGTCGCGGCGTACTACGCGTGGGAGGAGTACCAGGCCGTCCGGACGCATCACTTCCTGCTCGAGGAGCGAACGCCGGACACCTTCGGCGCGCGCTGCGAGGGCGCCGAACGGCTCTACCACATGGACGGCCCGCGCAGACGGCCCGTCGATGGACCGCACCGGGAGCGGCGCCTGGCGCGCCTTCGCGCGGAGATCCAGGCGCGTCTCGCCGCTCGCGACCGTGCGTATCGCACGAGTCGATACGACGTCCCGACCAGACCGTTCCTGCTGCGCACCGACTTCTGGCAGATGCACAGCCCACCCATCCCGCGTTGCGTGCGAGTCGACGAGGACACTGCGGCGGCAGCGTTCGATCCCGCGGGCTGGCTCTGGACCGGCCGCGGCGTCACCATCTTCGAGGGCGTCTCGACGTCCCCACTCCGGATCTCGCTCGGCGTGCCGGCCGGCGTATACCGCGTGGAGGCCGCCAGCACGCCGATCGGCCCGCGCCCATGGCTCTGGGGCTATGCGCGATGGCGGCGGAAGTCGTTCCTCTCCGAGGAGCCGTCGGAGTTCGTGCCCGTCGGCACGATCGACGCCTCCGCAGGGGTCGCCGAGGTCACGCTCGCCCCCGAGGTCGCGAGCGGTCACCACGTCCTGGGACTCCGGCTCTCCCCACCGGGCACGACCGCCGCACCGGCCGCGGTCGACCAGGGTCAACGCGAGCGCCTGAAGGCCCTCGGCTACGTCCAGTAGCGCCCCGCACCAATTTGCACCGTAGCCCGGTTCTTCGTATGGAGGCCGGCAACAATGGGGGGGGCTGGGAGCGAAGGGCCTGCCATTTCGGTCGTCGTTCCCACCTACAATCGCGCCGCCTTCCTGCCGGCCATGCTGGAGAGCGTGTTCGCGCAGCGCGACTGCCCGCCATTCGAGGTCGTGCTGGTCGACGACGCGTCGACCGACGACACCGCCGGGGTCGTCGCGTCGACGGGTCATCCGGTGACCCTCGTCCGACTGGAGAAGAACGGCGGGGTCGCGCGGGCGCGGCAGGTCGGCGTCGAGCGATCGCGCGGCGCGCTGCTCGCCTTCCATGATTCCGACGACGTCATGCTTCCGGGCCGCCTGGGTGAGCTGGCCGCCTATCTCGAGGGTCATCCCGAGCTGGGCGCCGTCTTCTCCAACGGCGTCATCGAGACCGCGGACGGCCGAAGCGTGGGAACGGTCGTGCCGGAGGCGCAGGCGGTTCACCTCGACGGGCGCCGCATCGGGATCCGCGACATCCTGCGTGACGGCCTGCCGGTCTATCTCCAGACGGCCCTCATCCGGCGCTCCGCGTTCGACCGTGCCGGCGACATCGACGCGAGCCTCAAGCGCCACGCGGACCTCGATCTCGCCTGCCGGGTGTCCCTCACGACGCCCGTCGCCTTCGTCGATCGACCGGCCTTCCGCTATCGCCTGCACGGCGCGAATCAGACGCTCGATCGCATGCGGCTGCGCGAGGGGCTCGCCGAGGTGATGGGACGGCTGCGGAAGCGCCACCCGGAGGCCGTCGAGCTCTGCGGGGCCGACTGGTATCGCTGGCGCGAAGCGCGACACCTGCGCCGGATCGCCCTGCAGCGGCTGCGCGAGGCGCGTGTCCTCACCGCCGCCTCGATCTTCGCCCGCTCGCTCGCGATCGGCGTGAGGCGACCGCCGCCGGCGACGGGTCTGCGGGCCGAGCACGGCCGCGAAGCCTAGAGGGAGACGAGATCATGCGCGTGCTCGTACTTGGGGGTGACGGTTACTGCGGCTGGCCGACCGCCTTGCACCTCGCCACCCGCGGCCACGAGGTCGCGATCCTCGACAACTTCGTGCGCCGCCTGTGGGACCACGAGCTCGGGTGCGAGACGCTGACCCCGATCCGGCCTCTTCAGGACCGCGTGGCGATCTGGCGCGAGCTCACCGGACAAACGATCCGCGCGTTCGTCGCCGACATGATGAACTACGAGGCGGTCGCGACGGCGATCGAGACGACCGCGCCCGACGCCGTCGTCCACTTCGCGGAGCAGCGCGCCGCGCCCTACTCGATGATCGACCGCGAGCACGCCGTCTTCACGCAGGTGAACAACGTGGTGGGGACTCTGAACCTCCTCTTCGCGCTGAAGGAGCTCCGTCCCCAGTGCCACCTCGTGAAGCTCGGGACCATGGGCGAGTACGGCACGCCCAACATCGACATCGAGGAGGGCTTCATCGAGATCCACCACAAGGGGCGGAGCGACGTTCTCCCCTTCCCGAAGCAGCCGGGCTCCTTCTACCACCTCTCGAAGGTCCACGATTCGCACAACATCATGTTCTGCTGCCGGGTCTGGGGCCTGCGCGCGACCGATCTCAACCAGGGCGTCGTCTACGGGACCGTCACGCCCGAGATCAGCCGGCATCCGGGTCTCATCAACCGCTTCGACTACGACGACGTCTTCGGCACGGCGCTCAACCGCTTCTGCCTGCAGGCGGCCATCGGCCACCCGCTCACGGTCTACGGGCGCGGGGGACAGACGCGGGGCTTCCTCGACATCCGCGACACCGTGCGCTGCATCGAGCTCGCGATCGAGCACCCGCCGGGACCGGGCGAGTTCCGCGTATTCAACCAGTTCACCGAGCAGTTCTCCGTGGGCGAGCTCGCCGAGAAGGTGGCGCAGGCCGGCACGAAGCTCGACCTGGACGTCCGCGTGACGCACCTGCCGAACCCGCGCGTCGAGCGCGAGGAGCACTACTACAACGCCGCCCACACGCGCCTGCTCGACCTGGGGCTCGAGCCCCACTACCTCTCGGACTCCCTCCTCGACTCGCTGCTCAACATCGCCATCCGCTACCGCGATCGTGTCCGCGAGGACGCGATCCTGCCCCGGGTCGACTGGCGCGAGACGCACAACCGCCACGATCCGACGGCGTTCGCCGCCGGCCCGATGGACACGCGTCCGGCGCCGAGCGTCATCAGCCCGCCTGCCGCCGTCGTCTTCAAGTGACCTGGCTCGTCACGGGGGGTGCCGGATTCATCGGCGTCAACCTGCTGCGGCGGCTGCACGCCGAGGCAGTGCGCGTCCGCGTGCTCGACGACTTCTCGACGGGCCGTCGCGAGGATTTGGACACCCTCGGCGCCGAGCTCATCGAGGGCGACATCCGCGACGGCGACACCGTGACGCGCGCCCTCGCCGGCGTCGAGGTGGTCGTCCACCTGGCCGCCCACACGCGCGTGATCGAGTCGATCGAAGATCCCGTCGGCAGCTTCGACGTGAACGCGCGTGGCACGCTCACCGTGCTCGAGGCCGCGCGCCGGAGCGGAGCCGTGCGCCGGGTGGTGTTCGCGTCCACCGGTGGGGCGATTCTCGGCGACGCCGTGCCGCCCGTCCACGAGGACATGCCGGCGCGCCCCCTGGCCCCGTACGGGGCGAGCAAGCTCGCCGGTGAGGGCTACTGCTCGGCGTACTTCGGTTCCTACGGTCTTCCGACGGTCGCGCTCCGGTTCTCGAACGTCTACGGGCCCTGGTCGTATCAGAAGGGAAGCGTGGTGGCGGCGTTCTTCCGGCGCATCCTCGCCGGCGAGCCGCTCGTCATCTACGGCGACGGCGGGCAGACGCGCGACTTCCTGTTCGTGGGCGATCTCTGCGAGGCGATCGTCGTCGCCACCCGGCGCGACGTCGGAGGACGGGTCTTCCACATCGCCGCCGGCGTCGAGACGCCGATCGGAGAGCTCGCTGAGCGCATGCTCCGCGTCACCGGTGCCGGCGTCGCGGTCGAGCACCGGCCCGCCCGGGCCGGCGAGGTGCGGCGCAACTGCGCGCGCATCGACCGTGCTCGCGCGCTGCTCGGCTTCGCGCCCGCCACGCCGCTCGACTCGGGCCTTCGCGCGACGTGGGACTGGTTTCGCATTCAGACCCGTTCGTAGGGATCGAAGAGCTTCTTGTACTCCTCGAGCGCGAAACGATCGGTCATTCCCGCGATGTAGTCCGCGATCACGCGCGGCATGCTCTCGCCCTCGCTCTGCGTGCGCTGCGTCACGTGTGGCGGCAGCTGCTTCGGCTCCTGCATGTAGACCTCGAAGAGCGCGCTCATGATGCGGTCGGCCTTCTGGGTCATGCGGTTCACGCGGTGGTGATGATAGAGGCGGTCGTACAGGAACCCCTTCAGCGCGCGATGTCGCTCGCCCATGGCGGGCGAGAACTCGACCAGGCGCGGCTTCACGCGCCGGACCTTCTCGAGCGAATCGATGGCCTCCCGGGTGAGGCGAGCCTCGAGCGTCGACGCGAGATCCGTCACCATCCAGTCGATCAGGCGGCGGACGGCCTGATAGCGGACGACCCGCGCCGCAGCGCCTGGGGCGGCGCGTGAGGCGTCGTTCCATGCCTCGCTCCAGATCGGGACGGTGAGCAGCTCGTCGGGGTCGAGCATGCCCGACTGCAGTCCGTCGTCGACGTCGTGCGCGGTGTAGGCGACCTCGTCGGCGAAGTCGACGATCTGCGCCTCCAGGCACGGGGCCAGGTCCGCGCCGAACTCGGCCACCTGCGGGCGATCGTAGCGCGTCGAGTGCTTGACGATGCCTTCGCGCACTTCCCACGAGAGGTTGAGGCCGTGGAAATTCGGATAGCGGTCCTCGAGCACGTCCACGATGCGGAGGCTCTGCGCATTGTGCTCGAAGCCACCGTACGGCTCCATCAACCGGTCGAGCGTGCGCTCGCCGGCGTGGCCGAACGGCGTGTGGCCGAGGTCGTGGGCGAGGGCGACCGCCTCGGCCAGGTCCTCGTTGAGCGCGAGCATGCGCGCGAGTGTCCGCGTCACCTGCGCGGCTTCGACCGTGTGCGTGAGCCGCGTCCGGTAGTAGTCGCCTTCGTGGTTGACGAAGACCTGCGTCTTGTACTCGAGCCGGCGGAAAGCCGTGGAGTGGATGATCCGATCGCGGTCGCGCGCGAAGACCGGCCGGAACGGATGCTCGGGCTCGGGATGCCGGCGGCCGCGCGAGAGGCGGCTGGGCATCGCGTAGGGCGCGAGGCCTGCCGCTTCCCGCGCCTCGAAGGCCTGCCGACCCGGCGTCACCCCACGCTAGGCCGCGTCGCCGTCGGCTTCCACCGTGACGTGGATGGTCGCCTTCACGTTGCGGCCCACCTGCACCACGACCGGGAACGTGCCGAGCTGCTTGATGGGCTCCTCGAGCAGGATGCGCCGCCGCTCGACCTGGTGGCCCTTCGCGGCCAGCAGCCGCTCGATGTCGAGGTTCGTGACCGATCCGAAGAGGCGCCCCTCTTCTCCCCCGGCGCGCGCCTTGACGGTGAGCGTGAGCCCTTCGAGCTTCCCCGCGACGCCCTCGGCCGTCTTGCGCTCGCGCTCGGCTTTGGCGCCGATGACTCGTTTGTGGTGCTCGAGCTCGGCGAGGTTCTTTCGATTCGCCTCGACGGCGAGCCCCCGCGGAAAGAGATAGTTGCGCGCGTACCCGGGCTTCACCCGGACGACGGCGCCTATCGCTCCGAGGTTCGGAACGTCCTCGCGCAGAATCACTTCGACGGCCATGATCCGGGCTCTCCTTTACGGGTACACGCTGGTGTAGGGCAGCAGCGCCACCGTGCGCGCCTGCTTGATGGCCACCGTGAGGCGCCGCTGGTGGCGGGCGCAGTTGCCGGTGATGCGGGCCGGGATCAGCTTGCCGCGCTCGCTGAGGAACGTCCCCAGCATGCGCGCGTCTTTGTAGTCGATGAGCATGGCCTTGTCGGCGCAGAAGCGGCACACCTTGCGGCGGCCCAGGCCACGCCGACGGGCCGGCCGTGCCGGTCCTCGTTCGCGATCGCGCTCCCGTTCGCGCATCTACGCGCCCTCCCCGTCGCCGGCGCCCTCGGCCTCGAGTCCGCCCTCGTCCATCTCGGGCTCCTCGGGCTCGGCGCCGCGGGCCGGCCGGAAGGCCGCGGGCGGGGCATCCTCGTCCTGACGCACCGAGATGAAGCGCAGGACGGGATCCATGAGCTTCACGTTGCGCTCGATCTCGCGCAGCCCGTCGACGCTGGCGCGATACTCGAACAGGACGTAGATCGCGCGGCGTTGCTTGTGGATGGGGTAGGCCAGCTCGCGTGTGCCCCACTCGAGCACCTGGCTCACCGTGCCCTTCTGGTCCTCGATCAGGGTCCGGATGCGGGCGGCGAGGTCCTTGGCGCCGGGTTCCCCCAGCTCGGGATTCACGAGGACGAGCGTCTCATAGCGGCGGTCCGCCATGCATGGTCTCCTTTGGCGTTATCCTTCGGTCTTCTTGGGTGGCGTGCCACCGGCTTCCGGCGCCGGGGCTGCGGGCGCAGCTCCCTCGGCGGTCGGCGCCACGGCGGCTGCCTCGGGCGCGGCCTCGACGGGCTTCTCTTCGATCGTGGGCGGCAGCACGGTCACGACCGTCTGCGCCTGGTCGCCGATCGGCGTCACGCCCTCCGGCAGAGTGATCTCCGAGAGGTGGATGGCGTCGTGGATGTCGAGCGCCGAGACGTCGACTTCGATGAACTCGGGAATCTCGGTCGGCAGGCACTCGACGTGCACCTCGCGGAGAATCGGCTGCAGGATGCCGCCGTTGACCACGCCCGCGGGCTTGCCGACGAAGTGCAGCGGCACCGAGACTTCGAGGCGCTCCGTGAGATCGACCTCGTAGAAATCCGCATGGAGCACGGCGCCGCTCACCGGATGGAGCTGCATCTCACGCACCAGCACCATGCGCTCGTGGAGATCCGGATCCGCGCCGCCGGCGTGCAGCAGGCGGATCAAGTGCGACCCTTCGAGGTGGGCGATCTTCCGTTCGAATTCCTCGGCGCTCACGGTGATGGACGTGGTGGTGCGCTTGGGGCCGTAGAGGATCGCCGGGACGCGCCCACCCGCGCGGCTCCGCCGCGATGGTCCCTTGCCCTGCCCGGAGCGCCGCTCGATCGTGACTTCTACCGTCTCCATGCCTCGTTCCTCACACGAATAGGGAGCTGATCGATGCTTCGTCGTGTATGCGCCGGATGGCTTCGCCCAAGAGGGGTGCCACCGGGAGCACGTGGATCTTTGCGACCCGGCGCGCGGCTTCCGAGAGCGGGATGGTGTCGGTCACCACGAGCTCGTCGATGCCGGACGCCTCGATGCGGGCGATCGCAGGTCCGGAGAGGACGGCGTGCGTCGCACACGCGAGGACCGCGGGCGCGCCCGCGCGCCGCACCGCCTCGGCCGCCGCGCAGAGCGTCCCGGCGGTGTCGACCATGTCGTCGACGAGTACCGCCGCGCGTGCGTCGACGTCGCCGATGATTTGCATGTCGGCCACCACTCCGGGCCGCGACCGTCGCTTGTCGATGACTGCCAGGTTGGCGTCGAGGCGCTTCGCGAAGGCGCGTGCGCGCTCCACGCCGCCCGCGTCGGGTGACACCACCGTCACGTGGCGGTCGCCGAGCCGCTCCCGAAGGTACTGGAGCAGGACCGGATTCGCGTAGACGTTGTCGACGGGGATGTTGAAGAAGCCCTGGATCTGACCCGCATGCAGGTCGACCGTGAGGACGCGCGATGCGCCGGCGGTGGTAATGAGATCGGCCACGAGCTTCGCGCTGATCGGGACCCGCGGCGCGACCTTCCGGTCCTGCCGGCCGTAGCCGTAGTACGGGATGACCGCCGTCAGTCGCTTTGCCGAGGCTCGCTTGAAGGCGTCGAGCATCAACAGGAGCTCCATCAGGTTGTCGTTGGTCGGGGTGCACGTCGATTGGATCACGAAGACATCGCCGCCGCGGACGTTTTCCGTGATCTCGACCAGCACCTCGCCGTCGCTGAACCGACCAACCTCCGCTTGTCCCAACGGAACGCCGACCGCGTCACTGATCGCTCGCGCCAGTGCCGGATTCGATGTTCCTGCGAAAAGTTTGATCTCGTCTTTCACTCGTGCACGCCGTCGGGGGTCTCGCGTCGCGGCGCTGGGCGGGAAGGACTCGAACCTTCGGTGCCGGATCCAAAGTCCGGTGCCTTACCAACTTGGCGACCGCCCAATGCAGCTGCGCCCGCCGTGCCGCGAAGCGACGGATGCTAGATTTCGGGCCCCGGGAAGTCAACCCGATTCGCCGGATCATGCTCCCGAAATCGCTGCGAAGATGATCACATTCGCGAGTTGGTGGACGGCGTCCGACGCTTGTGATACCCGCCGGACCCGCTCGCCCGCCCTCGTGGTGAAATGGATATCACACAGGCCTCCGGAGCCTGGGGTAGAGGTTCGATTCCTCTCGGGGGCACTTCGAGCCTCCAAAAGTGATCGCGCGCTTGATCTCACGGGACCCTTTGGTCTAATTCGGGAGCCTTGGAGCGACTTTAACCTGGCCGGGGCCGGCTTGGCGTGAGGAGTGGCTGATGGAACTTCCCAAGTGCCAGAAGTGCAAATCGGGGATTCTGATTCCGCTCTCGGACTACGGTCAAGAAGGGGCTGCGGTCATTTTCAAGGCGTGGGCGTGTACGGACCCCGAATGTGGGTTTTCCCTGCGCGTCGATAAGGGCGAAGTCAGCTACGGAAAGCGGATCGAGCAGAAGCGTTGAGACACATGGGGCCGGACCCGTCCGGCACGAACTGGAGGCGGCTCTATGACGCGGCACCGAACCAACCTTCCGCTGCTGGCGGCCCTGCTCCTCGGGGTCGTCACGATCGCGTCCCGGGCCCATGCCGCGCCGTACGACGAGCGGTCCACGGCGGAGAAGGCCGGCTTCACGACGGCCGCCGCCATCATGAACGTCATTCCGATCACGGCCACTTTCGTCGCACCCAGGTGCCTGCCCGGATACGTCTTCTGCAAGATCGCGTTCGCCGGGATCAGCGTCGTCGGAGCCGCCGAGCACGTCTTCCTCGCGGGACCCGTCGACGACGGCCAGGTCGAGTCGATCCTCTACAAGGGCTTCGCCGGCGACTGGTACGTCACCGGACGCAACGTCGCAGGGGACGTCAATGCCGAGCCGCTGCCGAACGCACCGACGCCCGCAGCCGCTCCGGCACCCTAGCCGCCGACGACCTGGACCGACTGGATCACGACCGGCGTCGTCGGAACGTCGCGGTGCATGCCGCGCGCGCCCGTTTTGCCCTGCTCGATCTTCTTCACCACGTCCATCCCTTCGATCACCTTCCCGAACACGGCATAGCCCACGCCGTCCTGGGCGCGATCGCGGTTCAGGAAGTCGTTGTTTCGCACGTTGATGAAGAACTGGGCCGTCGCGCTGTCGGGGTCGGACGTCCGCGCCATCGCGAGCGTTCCCGCCTCGTTCTTCAGGCCGTTGGTCGATTCGTTCTTGATCGGGGGGCGCTCGCCCTCGTGCTTCTCGCGCATCTGCGCGTCGAATCCACCACCCTGGATCATGAAATTCGGGATGACACGATGGAAGATGGTGCCGTCGTAGTAGCCGGCACGCGCGTAGTCGAGGAAGTTCTTGACGGTCATGGGCGCCTTCTCCTCGAAGAGCTCGACCTTGATGTCTCCCAGGCTCGTCGAAATCACTACCACGGCATTCCCCTTTCCCTCGTCGCTCCCACAGGCCACGAGAAAGAACCCGACGGCAAGCATCGTCGCGCCCAGCCTGGCGCGCAAGCGCGGGCGTCGGAGCATTCCTAGTGACCTTGGTGACCCTGGTGCCCCTCGTGTCCGCCCGGCATCGGCAGGACCACCGCGGGCGCGGCGCGAACGAGGTCGCCCCGGATCCGCACGCAGTGCCACCCGTAGAGGACGACGGATCGCCATGCCCATTCCACCTCCGCGTTCACGATGGCATCCCCCTCCGGATCCTGGGCCAGGAGCCGGCGCACACAGGTGCCCAGAAGGTCACCCGCGCCCAGACCGAGTCCGGCACCGATCGACCCGCTGCACACGCGGGCGGTGGCTCCAGGACGGAGCATCTTGAATCCCTCGGTGGTGGAGACCATGCTCACTTTCGGCAGTGCGCCGCGCGAGACGGTGCAGCCGACCGTGCAGGCCGCGACCACCACAAGAACACCCATCCAGCGTGCGACGCCCACCTCTCGCCGCCTCGGCGTCGCGTCGTTCGTTGGCGTCGCCCTGCTCTTCATCGCTCTCGCCCCGAGCTGCTCGTCGCCGCCCGCGGCCCTCCGCGCGGACGTAGAAGCCTACCTCCGCCGTGTCAACGACTGGGCGCCCACGGAGGCGGAGACGGCGCGCACCATCGATCGGATCCTCGCCACCCAATTCGTGGACGAGGCCGAGGTGCGCCGCCAGGTCACGGCCGATGCCCCCCGCGCAAAGCAGCAGGTCGAGCGGCTGAGCGCCTATCAGCCCCGGACACCTGACGTCCGCGACATCCATCAACGCTACGTCGAGGCCTGGCGGGACCTGGTGACCGGGTACGCGAACATCGAGGCCGGGATCGACGCCGGCGACGCCGCGAAGCTCTCCGCCGGGCGCCGGGCGCTCGAGCACTGGCGATCGGCCGTGGTCGAAACCGCGTCGAGCCTCCGCGATTTGCTCCAGCGCACCGGGGCGACTCTCCCGACCCAACGCTAGCTCCCGCAAACGACAGCGGCCCGGCGGGACATCCCACCGGGCCGCGCCCGTATTGATCCGGCGGCGTCCTACTCTCCCACACGGCGACCGTGCAGTACCATCGGCGCAGGAGGGCTTAACGGCCGTGTTCGAGATGGGAACGGGTGTATCCCCTCCGCCATCGCCACCGGAAACCGAAGTCGATCACAATCTGGACGGGAACGGAGAGCAAGCACGTGGTAGCTCGACCTGCGGATGGGAATCCTATGGTCAAGCCGCACGGCCATTTAGTACCGGTTAGCTTCACGCCTTACGGCGCTTCCACACCCGGCCTATCAACCTCGTCGTCTTCGAGGGGCCTTTAGGGACCTCGCGGTCCAGGGATGCCTTATCTCGGGGTGGGCTTCCCGCTTATATGCTTTCAGCGGTTATCCCGTCCGCACATAGCTACCCGGCGATGCAGCTGGCGCCACAACCGGATCACTAGCGGTGCGTCCATCCCGGTCCTCTCGTACTAAGGACAGCTCCCCTCAAGCATCCTACGCCCACGGCGGATAGGGACCGAACTGTCTCACGACGTTCTGAACCCAGCTCGCGTGCCACTTTAATCGGCGAACAGCCGAACCCTTGGGACCTGCTCCAGCCCCAGGATGTGACGAGCCG
>Ga0335084_10003226_pt1 | contig 15882 bp, 14 predicted proteins | sample Lox_Sample_44_FD_206721 | JGI IMG/M metagenome (GOLD analysis project Ga0335084, IMG submission 206721) | Soil microbial communities from Loxahatchee National Wildlife Refuge, Florida, United States - Lox_Sample_4.4 | ecosystem: Environmental > Terrestrial > Soil > Wetlands | place: USA... | reverse complement strand
TTCCCGGCCCCGTGGCCGACAAGCTCACCGGCGCCCTGCACCGCGCGCTCTCGGACGCGACCGTGCGCGAGCGCTACCGCTCGATGGGCGTGGAGATCATGGACATGAGCCGCGCCGAGTTCGCCGCCTACGTCCGCGCCGACTACGAGAAATGGCGGACCATCGCGCGCGAAGGCAACATCGTCGTCGAGTGAGCTTCACGGACGCGCGCTTCGACATGGAGGGCTTTCGCAAGCTGCTCGCCCTGCGCGCCGAGATCGGGGGCAAGGGCAGCGGGCGAGACCCCGAAAGCCATCCCGATTTTCATACTACCGGCGCGCGCTCGCGGCGCTGGGAAACTAGCTTCCTACCCCCCGCCGCCAGCAGCACGCCGAGCGCGTACGCCGCCGCCAGCGGATCGATCAGGTAATCCCACAGGTTGCGCGATTCGTAAACGCCGCCGAGGCAGGCGAGGGCGCCGGCCAGAACCACGAGCACGACGAGCACGTAGCCCATGCGCCAGGCGGCCAGCGTCACCAGGAGCAGCGCCGCGGTGAAGGCGATCGACCCGTAGCCCAGCGCGTAAGGATCGAACGCTGTCCACCCCAGCGCGAAGGGGTACAGGAACAGCGCGGCGCCCGCGACCAGCCCCAGCAGCGCGCTCGCTTCCCGGCGCTCGAACACCGCCCGGCCGGTCAGGCGCGCGAAGACCGCGCTCACCGCCAGGGCGAGCGTCGCCGCGCTCGGGTCTCCGGTGGCGCCGCGCACATAGGCTGCGATCGAGAGATCGCCGACAGGAACCAGCACGGCGACGAGAGTCGCGGCCACGAACACGCATCGAAACCGGACCGGAAGCGCGTGGAGGCGAAGCACCGTCGCGCCCACGGCGAGGCACAACAGGCCGCAACCCAGGAGACCGGCGAAATTCGTCATCACCGGCCGCCCTCCAGCCACGCCCGGTTGAAGACCGCGTGCTTGATGCGCGAGCGGCCCCAGGTGTAGAGCACGTGCACGTCGCCTGCGCGATCCTGCATGATCCAGGGATACGAGTACTCGTTGACCGGCGCGCGCGGCAGCAGCGACTCGCCCTCCAGGCTGCGCGCCAGGCGCCAGCTCGCGCCGAAGTCGGCGGAGAGCGCAAGGCTCAGGTCTTCGCGATTCTCCTCGGCGTTGTTGAACGCGAGCAGCAGCGGGCCGCCCGCGAGCAGCACGCCCCCCACCGCGGCGTCCGGATTGGGAAGCGCGGTCTTCACGGGCTCGCTCCAGTGCGCGCCCGCGTCGCCGGTACGGACCATGAGGATGCGCGCGGGCCGGTCTCCCGCGTAGCGCATGAAGGCGACCGCGTCGGTTTCGGAGCGCGGCACGATCACCGGCTGCAGCGAGGATTTTCCCCAGGACAGGCGCGTCTTGCCGATGACGCGTCCGTCGGCGTCGACGCGCAGCAGCTCGCCGAACTTCCCGAGAAACTCGTGATACGCGGGCAGCGCGATGGTCCCGTCGGCGAGCGGGAGCGGCACGCCTTTCACCAAGGTGCTGATGTTGAAGAACGGGGAAGCGATCATGCGCCTGGGCGGGCCCCAGGTCTCGCCTTCGTCTTCCGAGACCATCAGGTTGATCGCGCTGCCGGCCCAGCCGCCCACGGAGACGCTCACGAAGAAAAGGCACAAGCGCCCGCCGCGGTCGCGGCCGGCCACGGGATTACCCAGTTTGCGGACATGACGTCGAAGGCTCCGCTGCGCGAGCTCGCGCGTCATCACCGGACGCTCCGGGCTCCAGGTCTGTTCTTTCGGAGAGTAGACAGAGGTGTAGATCGCGACATCCGCCGCCCCCTCGCGCGTTCCGCCGTACCAGAAGGCGCGCAGCTTTCCGTCCTTGAGCTCGGCCGCGGTCGCGCTGTGGACCGACTGCGTGCTGCTGTTGGGGAGCAGCTGTGCCCCGTAGAGCGGCTTCGCGGATGCCGGCTGCGCGGCGGCGCGGGGCGCGACGAAGCGCGGGGGCGGCGGTCCGTCGAGGGCGCGAACCGCGAGCCCGGCGAACACCAGCACGATCGCGGCCAGGCCGGTCCACTTGAGCCGCGCGCTCATCGTCGCGCGGCCGGAACGTGAGGCCGGGGCGGATTGTGGTAGAGCAGGTATTTCGAAGTCTCGTACAGCGCTTCCTGCAGGCGCCGCAGCTCCGCGACCTTTTCGGGGTAGCGCTCGTGCACGTCCTCGGCGCCCGACTCCGAGCGGTAGCGGAACAGGAACGGCCCCCCCGGGCCGACCCGCAAATAGAACTCGTCATCGAGCACCCCGTCCAGCCCGATCAGCGAAAAATGCCGGCCGGCGGGGCCGAGATCGAGCAGATCGCGCCCGATCCCGGTGTTGAGATAGGGAACGCCGAGCAGGCCGAGGGACGTCGGCAGCGCGTCGGGCAGACTGGCGGTGAAATCGATGCGGGTACCCGCCTTGACCAGGGCGGGCGCGTAGATGACGCAAGGCACGTGGTAGCCGGTCAGCAGCAGCTGTTGCCAGGGCGTCTGCCGGGTGGAGGGATTGCCGTGGTCGCCGTACATGATGAACACGGTGTTCCTGAAAGCGGGCCATTCCCGGGCCTTCGCGAAGAACGAGCCGAGCGCGAAGTCGAGGTAGCGCATGCCGTTGTAGGCCGCGAGGCTGTCGAAACCGTTTTCCGCCAGCACCGCATCGTCTGCTTTGGCGAGCTCGAAGCCGGGGTGTTCGTCGGGGATGCCGAAGGGCCGGTGATTGCCCGAGGTCTGGAGGAAGGCGAAGAAGGGCTTTCTCTGGTTGCGGAGTGTCTGGTGCACCTTGTCGAACAGGACCACGTCGGACACGCCCCAGCCATCCACCTGCGGCGCGTCGTAGTCGCCCTCCTCGAAGACGTGCAGGCCCGGGATGTTGTGTGTGAACAGCCCGCGGATGTTCCCCCAGGTCGCGCTCCCGCCGAGAAAATAATACTTCTCGTATCCTTCGAGCGCGTTCACCAGCGTGTGCTGATTCACCACCAGCGGATTGCGCGAAGCGGTGGTGTTCCCGTTCACGTCGGGAATGCCGGTGAGCATCTCGAACACCGATCGCGGCGTCGGGACTTCCGGGACGAAGAAGTGGGTGAACAACAGCCCCTCCTTCGCGATCGCGTCGAACTGCGGCGTGGGATCGAGCGCGTTGCCGAACACTCCGGCCTTGAACGCGGCGAAGGACTCCAGGTGAATCACCACCAGGTTGTACTTGATCGCGGGCTTGCGCGGCGGCGTGACGTAGCGGGCGAAGTCGAGTTGGCGCGGGTCCGGCGACTTGATCCCGAGGAGCGCGGCCGTGTACGCGTAGTGCTCGCGCACCTTGTCCGCGTCGTAGGGGAGGTTGCGGTTTTCCGCGGTGTCGGTGAGAAACAGGACCGGATTGAGACCGAGCGCGGCCACCGCGTCGCTCGATGAGAAATAAGCCTCGCTCCAGCGCAGCGGATAGCGTGACCACTTGCCCCAGATCCCGGCCACGACCAGCGCGGCGAGGACGGCGATCGCCGCGCGCTTCGCCCACTTCGGGAGGGGATTCGAAGGCGGCACCAGGCAGCGCCGCGCGGCGCGCTCCGCCACCCAGGCATACGCAACCGTGAGCAGCGCCAGCCCGAGCACGCCCGGCAGGATCGGATAGGTCTCCCACGCCACCCGCGCCGCCACGCCGACCGGCGTCAGATGATCGACGAGGCTCGCGTTCAGGCGCACCCGCACCCAGGCGTAGTGTCCGAAGTCCACGAAGTAGAGCAGCAGCACCGCGCACTCCGCGGCGGCGAGATAGGCCAGCCAGCCGATTCGCGCCGCGCGGCGCCGCACCGGATCGAGGAGCGGGATCCCCCCGAGGAGAGCGAGCGGCAACAGCAGCAGCAGCGCGAGCCGCAGGTCGAATTTCGAACCCAGGTAGAAGGCCTTGGCCAGGTCTCCCCAGGACGCCCCCGCGAGCGTCTCGCGAAATGCAACCCAGAACGCCACCCGGAATGCGACGAATACGGCCAGTTCGATCGCGACGAGCGCGAGCAGGAAGCGCGCGAGCGCCGGGAGTCGCCTGAACATCCCGGAGCGCCTAGGCCGCCTGCGCGGTCGCGGCCAGATGCGACTTGAAGCGCAGGATCCGGTCCAGCGTGTTCGCTCCGGTCTGGTGAGGCGGCAGCACCTCCCACAGCTCGGACTGCGGCATCAGCTCCGCGAGGGCCCACGCCGCCGAGCGCGTGTGCCGGCTGTCCGCCCCCGACATGATCAAGGCGGGGATGTGCATGCGCATGAGCTCCTCGCCGCTCGCGCCGGAGGGCATGGTGTCGTTGAAGATCGCGTCGCGGCTGCGCGCGCAGATCTCGAGATAGCGCCCGACATCCTGCTCGAGCAGCTCGGCGGCGAATTCGGGATAGACCGCGGCCGGCGATCCCCATGGCCCGATCTCCGGGTCCAGCCAGAAATTCTCGCCCCGCGGAGCGCGCTCGACCACCGCGGCGAGGCCGTTGGCACGCACGAAATCCATGTGGCGCCGGAAGAAGCCGTGGCCCTTGCTCATCCACAGGTAGCCGCCCACGGGCCAGTGCAGGATCAGTCCCTTGCACGAGCCCGGATGTCGCGCCGCGAAGGCGAGCGCGAGCGACGCGCCCATGCAGCTGCCGAGGAGCACCGCCTCCTTCGCGCCCGCCAGGTCGAGGAGGGCCCTCGCCTCGCTCGCGTACACGTCCCAGCCGAGCGGCTCGACGCGTCCGCCGGAGAGGCCGCATTCGCGGCGGTCGTAGGCGATGCAGGTGAAGTGCTTCGACAGCGCCGCGATCCCGTCCATCTGGCCGAAGGCTTCCTTGCCTCCCGCAGCGGTCCAGCGCGAGATCACCGAGCGCCATCCTCCCGGCGCGAACATCAGCAGGTGCGGACCCGAGCCCTGGACGAGGTAGTGAATCCTGATGCCGTTGATCGTTGCGAATGGCATGGCGTATCCTGTCCGCTGTCGAGCGACCGCCCGCGGACGGCGGCAAAAATTATAGCGAGAACCGCCGATGCACGGAGGGATTCTGCGATGAGCGACTCATGACCGACCCGGCGGCGGGAATGACGCCCGGCGCCGAGCTCGCCGGCAAGGTGGCGCTCGTCACCGGCGGCGCGAGGAACATCGGCCGCGCGATCTGCCGCTCGCTCGCAGCGGGCGGCGCCGCGGTGATGGTGAACGCCAACACCTCCCAGAACGACGCGAAGAACACCGTAGCGATGATCAAGTCCGCGGGCGGAAGGGCCGCCTGTCACATCGCCGACGTCACCGACCCGGCCGCGGTCGCGAAGATGGTGGATGCGACGGTGAAGGAGTTCGGGCGCCTGGACATCCTGGTGAACAACGCCGCGGTGAGGAGCGAGACGCCCTTCGAGGACATCAAGCTGGACGAATGGAAGCGCGTGATCGCGATCGTGCTCGACGGCGCGTTCCTGTGCACCCAATCCTGCCTGCCGCACCTCGCGCGCGTGCGCGGCGGCTCCATCGTGAATCTCGGCGGCCTCACCGCGCACAAGGGCGCGACCGGACGCGCGCACGTCATCGCCGCCAAGTCGGGCATCGCCGGCATGACGCGCGCGCTCGCGCTCGATCTCGCGCCCCACCGCATCACCGTGAACTGCGTGGTCCCGGGAACCATCGAGACCGTGCGCGGCCTGCCGGGCGCCCCGGCGCGGCCGAAGGACCGGCGCGGCCTGCCTCCGATCGGGCGCCGCGGCGAGCCCGAGGAGGTCGCCGCTGTAGTGCGCATGCTGTGCGGCCCCGACGCGCGCTACATCACCGGCCAGACCATCCACGTGAACGGCGGCGGCTTCATGCCGTAGTCAAAAGTCCGATCGCCGGCGCCGGTCCTGCTTGCGGCGCCGCTGGGTCTCCCGGCGGCTTTCCTCGGTGCGGCGGCCCGCTCCGTCCCGCTCCACCACGCGCCGCTGCCCGCCACGCCGGCGGTCGACGAAAGCGGCTTTCTGCCCGGCTTTCACCGCCGCCAGCCAGCGAATCCCCTCCTGGTCGATGTAGAAACACTCCGAGAAGTCGAGGACCACGTCGCCTCCGCGCGCGATGGCGCTGTGATAGGTCGCCTCGATGACCGGCAGCGAGCCATAGTAGAGATTGCCGCGGATCTTCAGCACATTGCCGCGGAGGCTGATGCCGGGGTGCGCCTGCTCCCACTTCGAATAGGCGATGGCGAGCGCCGCTCCCACGAGCACGGCTTCGAACAGGTCCAGCAGGAGGACCGAAAGAAAGGACGCCGTGAACACCATCGCTTCGGGGCGACTCTGGAAGTGGGGCTTGATGTCCTCCCAATTGATCATGTTGGCCCCGAGCAGCATGATGATGCCGGCCATAGCCGGCATGGGAATGACGGCGATCAGGTTGGCGAGGAACAGCACCAGCAGCAGCAGCCACAGCGCCGAGCTGGCGATCGCGACCCGGCTGTGAGTTCCGAGCTTGTGCACCAGCCACATGCGGTTGAACGACGCGCACGTGGGCAGCGAGGAGAGGAACGGCAGCAGGCAGTTGGACACGGCGTCGGAGAAAATGGCCTTGCGGCTGTCGGTGAAGCCGCCGGCCTTGCGGTTCATGCGCCGCATCGCCGCCACGGTCTGGAACAGCCCGAGCAGGGCCAGGGTCAGGGCGCCTGGCAGGATCGCGACCAGGTCCGGCATCGCCTCCTGGCTGAACGTCGGCAGGGAAGGAAAGACAAAGCCGATCGACGACAGGTTTCCGATCTGCTCGATGAGAGTGTTTTCCGCGCCCAGGCGGACGTTCAGATAGTGCGAATAGAGCGTACCGGCCACGATGCCCGACAGGATGGCCCAATTGCGCAGCCGGTCGAACTGCTGCACTACCACGCAGGTGATGAGCGTGATCAACCCCACTTCGATGGCGTGAAGGTTGCCGATCTCCAGCACCGCGAGGAACGATTGCCAGGCGATCCACAGCGGCCATTCGACCTCGGTATTGAGCGGCAGCCCGCCGAAGGTGGTCAGCGATCTGAAGATCAGGAAAAGCCCGATACCGCAGATCATGCCGTTGATCACGGGCTCGCTGATCAGGTCGAGCATCCGGCCCAGAGGGCGCACGACATAGAACAGCAGCTGGATCATCCCGGCCATGAGGCCTAGGGTCAGCGCCAGGCCCATGTACTCCGCGCCGAAGGGCGGAGAAGTCGGCAGCAGGGTGACGCCGATGGTCGCCGACATCGCGGTGTTGGGGCCGCCGTGAAACACCCGCGAGGGATTGAGCAGGCTGCAGAACAGCACGCCCCAGATGGCGGCATAGATCCCGAAGTGCGGAGGCACGCCGGCCAGGGTCACCGAGAAGGCGACGGCCTGCGGCAGAGTCACCAGCGCCAGGGTCAGGCCGACCACCAGATTGCGGTTGAGCTCTGGCCAGTGCTTGCGGAACTCACCGGCCAAAGCCGGGGCCCTCATCGGTCGCGCCCCGATTCCCGCTCGACCGGCACTCCGCCGCTCCGGTCCGCCGCCGTCAGCCGCAGCAAGGGCGGCAGGACCTTCATCATCACCTGATGACTCAGGGCAACCACCGGCCCCTGGCGATCGCCGGCGGGCCTGGGCAGATTGCTGATGTAGTAGGCGATGTCCCGGCACTCCTGGTTGGGGAGCGTATTCTCCTGTCCCGGGGGCATGTTGCGGCAGATGAACCCGGGCAGGATGGTGGAGACGTAGTAGAAATAGTTGCGCGACTGCGCGTTCCAGGAATTGGGCCCCGCCAGGGCGGGAGCGACCACGCGGCCGTCGGCCTCCGTGCCGAAGGCCTGCGGGCCGTGACAGCGCGCGCATTTCTGCTTGTAGAGGGCCTCGCCGCGGACGTAGTCGTCGCCCTGCTTGGGCGTGGCCGAGGCGGGGATCTCGTCGACGCCCTGCTCGTCGTGGTGGTTGCCGATCTTGTAGTCGAGGGCGACCGACAGGAAGCGGCTGTAGGCGGTGACGTCGCGTATGAGGTCGTCGGAGATGTTCGGCTTGTAGCCGTTGGAGGAATTGATGTAGCACTGCATCTGCCGGAGCTCGAACGGCAGCAGCAATCCGGTGAAGCGGTCGTACATGTCCGCCATCGCCCAGGAGGCGCCGAGGCTGAGCGAGCCCTTCAGCGGGTTGCCGCGCGCGTCCTGCTTGTCCCCGATGCTCTGGTGGCAGTGATCGCAGCTGAGTTGCGTGCCGCGGATGAAACGGGTGGTGTTCCAGCGCTCGTGGCCTACGTCGCCGGCGAGCCGGCCCTGGGTATCGTCGATGATATTGCAGCCGCGCTGGATGGCGCGCACGTCCTCGTCGCTGTAGCCGCGCGCCGTGATTCGCGCGCCGGTCTTGTGCAGGACGTAGGGGGACTGGTAGCGCTCACCGCTGGCGAGCCCGTAGCGGCGCAGCTTATCGGCGCAGCCGGGCGTGAGCGTCACCTCGGCCTTGCGGATCGATTCCCTCTGCCCGTGCTGGTGCGTCGCCACGAGATAGACCCCTGCGGACGCGAGCACGACCAGGACGACCCTGGCCAGTTTTCCGGTAAACGTCGACATGCTAGCCTGCCTTCCTGATGGCGCCTTCGCCCAGCTGGAGGTGATGCGCGACCGCCCGCGCAAGCAGGCGGATGTCGCGGACCGCGGGATCGTAGATCGTCGGCGCGAAGCCGTCCATCGCGCCGGCGTAGCAGCGCCTCACCCGGTCCTCGAACGAGACCCGCATTCCCAGCTTGGGGTCGAAGCGGTCCGAGTTGACGAAGGCATAGGCCAGATCCTCCGCCGTATGGCAGGACGAGCAGGAATTCGCGCTGTCGCCGGCCTTCCTGCGGGTAAAGCGCGGCGCGTACTTGTAGGTGTAGAAAACGAGGTTGTAGCCGTTCTGCACGGCCCGCACGAACTGGCCGTCGTCGCCGAAATAGTCGATGCCGTAGTCGGCGTTGAATTGCTTCCATCCGGGCTCGGGCGAGACCCCGGCGTGGAACGCAGGGACGCCGGACCCGAGATGCGCCCAGAGGACGAACGCGGCGATCGCGCCGACCGCGGCCGGCGTTTTCATTCGCGTCCAGCCTGCATGCCGCCCAGGCTTCGTCTCGGCGGGCGCGTCGCCGTCCGGGGAGGCGGACGGATTCATGGCGCGGGGCGCAACTTCTGCCCGGCGCCGCCTTCAGGGCCGAACACCGCGCTGGTCATCCTGCGGGCAGGATCGTAGTCCCGGTCGTCCGCCTTCCCCAGTTTCGTGGTCTCGGCGGCTTTCAATACCTTCCTGCCGGCATCGCTTTGCTCGAGGTCCACCAGGATCGCCTGAATGGACAGTCGCAGCTTTGCCGGCATGGTGCGCTTCACCGCCCACGGCAGGAAAAGCAGCGGTTCCGTGGCCGCCAGGATCCTGAGCTCCCGCGCGTCGATGGCGTTCTTCACCACCGGCAGATCGATGAGGATGTCTCCGCCGCCTGCGGCATCGGCCTGCTTGTGATAGAGCGCGAGCAGCGCGTTCGGGGGGTTGACCGCGATTTCCGTCTTGAAATCTCCTTCCTTCAGTCCGGCCCGGGCGAGGAGATACCGGGGAGCGATGTAGCTCAGCATGGCGTCCCTGCCGCCCCCGAAGATGATGGTGCGTCCGCGCAACTGCGAAATTTCCGTAATGCCGCTGTCCCGGCGCACGTAGAGCGCGCCCGCGACCGCATCCTTCCCGAATTCCTGGCTGTGCGCGACGACACGGTAGTTCCGTGCCGAGCGGATATAGTGGTATTGGTTGTAATGCACGATATCGTATCGCCGTTGCGTTACACCTTCCCAGAAGGAATTGAAATCCTTGGACGTGATCAGTATAACCTTGCGGCCGAGCCGCTCGCTCAGGTAGTCGGCCAGCGGCGCGTACATCGTGGTGATCTGGGTGGCCTTGTAGCGCGGAAAGATCCCCAGGATCAGATCATGTTCCGCCGCCCGCGCGGCGGGCGCCGCTGCGGTGATCGCGATCAGCCAGACTGTCAGGACGATCCGCTCGAAGGCGCGGTGAATCACGTGGCGGCCGCGGATATCCGTAGCGGCCCGGAGCCGTCTCGCTTCAGATAGCCGACGTAAGCCTCGTCGGGCATGGGCTTGGCGAAGAGGTAGCCTTGCGCCAGGTCACAGCCCTGGGTCGCGACGAAGCTCAGCTGCTCGTGGTTCTCCACCCCCTCGGCGACGACCTTGAGGTCGAGGCCGTTGGCCATGGCCAGAATGGCCTTGACCAGCGAGACGTCGTCGGGATTGCCGGGCAGGCCGGCGACGAAGCTCCGGTCGATCTTCAGCACGTCGAAGCGGAAGCGCTTCAGGTAGCTCAGCGACGAATAGCCGGTGCCGAAGTCGTCCAGCGACAGCTTGACGCCGACCGCGCGCAGCTTGTTCAGCTCCTCGGCCACCTGGCTGTGATCGTCCAGAAGAACGCTCTCCGTGATCTCGAGCTCCAGCGCCTCGGGCGGGACGCCGTACATCTTCATCAGCTCCCCCAGCCTCGCGGAAAAGCGCCGCCTGAACTGGATGCGGGATATGTTGATCGCGAGGAATCCCGGATCGATCCCGCCGTCGCGCCACGCCCGCCAGTAACGGCAGGCCTGTTCGATAACCCAGTCACCGATGTCGACGATCTGCCCGTCGGCCTCGGCGAGAGGGATGAACTCCGCCGGGTTGATGGCGCCCCGCTCGGGATGAATCCAGCGCAGCAGCACTTCCGCGCCCCGGTGGCGCCGGTCGGCCGTAGCGACGATCGGCTGGAAGTTGAGCGTCATCTGGCCGAGCTCTATCGCCACCCGGAGGTCCTGCGCCATTTGCACGCGCTTGCGCAGCCGGATATTCATCTCCTCGGTGAAGAAGGTGGCGGTGCCCTGCTGCGTCGCCTTCGCCTGGTACATGGCGTTGTCGGCGTTTGCCAGAAGGGATTCCACGTCCTCTCCGTTGTCCGGATAGACCGCGATCCCGATGCTGCACTGGGCGACGACCTTGCGCCCGCTCAGCTCCTGCGGCTCGGCCACCGCATCCAGCAGGCGCTCGGCGATCTTTTCCACCTGCATCTCGCTGCGGATGTCGGAGGCCAGGACCAGGAACTCGTCTCCGCCCAGGCGCGCGACGGTGTCGGCGTCCCGCATGGCCTCCTGCAGACGAGCCCCGATCGCGACCAGCAGCCGGTCGCCCACCGCGTGACCCAGGGAGTCGTTCACGCTCTTGAAATCGTCCAGGTCGATGAACAGCACGGCGAAGCGCTGCGCGGAACGCTTCGCCCGGCTGATCTCCATGCCGATCCGGTCGAAAGCCATCAGCCGGTTGGGAAGTCCGGTCAAAGTGTCGAAGTTGGCCTGGTGGTGGAGCTGGGCCTGCTCCCGCTTGATCCCTTCGGCCATGGCGTTGAATGCCGTCGCCAGCAATCCCATTTCGTCCGAGGACTTGACTTGCACCACGGCGTGCTGGCCGCGACCGACGTCCCGGGACGCGGCGATCAGCCGCTGGATCGGATTGAGGATGTTGAAGCGGAAGACCGCGTAGATCGCCAGGCTCAGGAATACGACGACCGCGGCCAGCACCAGCATCTTGATCATCAATTGCCGGCGGAATTCGCTCTGCACCGCCTCGCGGCTGAGACCCACCAGAAAATGCCCCAGGAGCCTTCCTTCGTAGGTGATGGGAAACTGCAGCTTGATCAGCTCGTCCCGGTCGTCCAGCTTCTGCAGGACCTTGAGCGCGTCGCGCGCTTCGGTCTGCCCCAGGTACTTCCTCGCAACCGGATCGGTGCTGTCGATATGGGAGCTCAGCACCGCCCCCTCCGGATTCGTGATCACGCTGTAGACGACGTCGGGCTGCTCGGAGACCTCGCGGGTGTAGTTGTTGAGCGTCAGGAAGTCGAAGGCGAGTATGGCTTCCGGGCTGACCAGCGAGATCAGCCGTCCGAGCGCGCGGCCGCGCTCGATCAGCTGCTGCTCGTGGAAACGGAACGAGGCGTCGAGGTCATAGATCGTGCTGGCCGCATTGGTGCCGGCCAGGATGATCAGCACGGTAAGAGTGAACTTCGCGCCCAGACCGAGCCGCATTAGGTCTCCCCTGTCTCTTAACGTCCTATTATGTTCGTGGCTTAACCCCGTTGCCGCCGTTTAGTTTAGCCTAACGGACGGACGCGCACGCAGTGCCCTGACAGGGACTACCGGACAATGCGCGCAAGGTATCCCCCCGATGCCGAATATCAGCGTTCCGTTATATTCGCCGAGCGCGCTGCGGGATCGGGACACCGCGCCCCGCGCCGTTCATTCCGGCTGGATTCCCGCCTGCTTCACCAGTTGCGCCCACTTGGCGATCTCGCTCTTGATGAAGCGGCCGAGCTCGGCCGCATTCATCGGCGCGACGTCCACGCCGATGCCGGCGAACTTTTCCTTCACCTCGCCCTTGGCGACGCCGGCGAGGGCCGTCGCCTCCAGCCGCGCGACCACTTCCTTCGGCGTGCCCGCCGGCGCCACCAGCGCGAACCAGGCGATCAGCTCGTAGCCCTTCAGCTCCTCCGCGATCGCGGGCAGCTCCGGGGCGAGCGGTGTGCGCTTGGCCGAGGTCACCGCGAGGCCTTTGAGCTTCCCTCCTTTCATCTGCGCCAGCGCGTTGCCCAGGTCCACGAAAGTGAAGGCGAGCGAGCCGCCCATCGTATCGGTGATGGTCTGCGGAATGCCCTTGTAGGGCACCTCCAGCACGTCGAGCCTGCCCATCGACTTGAGCATGGCGAGCGACACCTGCGAGCCCGAGGAGCCGTAGCCCGCCGACAGCTTGCCCGGCTGCGAGCGGGCGTGCGCGAGGAAGGACTTCAGGTCGTGCGCCGGGAAATCGGGCCGGGTCATCAGCACGAACGAGGTCGTGCCCAGGCGCGCGATCGGCGCGAAATCCTTGACCGGGTCGTAGCTGAGCTTCTTGAACAGGCTGACGTTGGCCGCCTGCGGCGTGTTGGTGGTCACCAGCAGCGTGTAGCCGTCGGGCGCCGCGCGCGCCACTTCGGCCGCCGCGATGCCGCCCTGCGCCCCGGGCTTGTTCTCGACGACGAAGGGCTGCTTGAGCGCCTCCTGCAGCTGCGCTCCGGTGAGGCGCGCCACCTGGTCGGTGGCGCTTCCCGCGGGGAAGGGCACCAGCAGCTTCACCGGCCTGGCGGGGTAAGTCTGCGCGGCGGCGGAAGCGCTGAGGAATGCTGCCGTGAGAAACGCGAGCGATCGATTCATGCTTTTCCTCCGCCGGAAAAGCGGGATTATGCCTCGCCCGCCGGCGGCCTAGCGTATTTCACCACCAACTCCAGTTTGCGTCGTGGCGATGACGAATCTGCGTAACCGGGTCGTATCCAGGATCGTCGAACCAGCGGCGCAACTGACGGTCATTCATGGTGCGTAGGCGGTGATCGAATGCCCGGCGGTACCAGCGCGGCGCACTGCTTCGAATGGTGACCTCGGCGTCCGAGTGGAAACGCGCTATCGCGCGACGGCCCTCGGACGAATGACGATCGAGCAACGCGTGCGCCCACGAAGGCGTGTTGTCGCTCTGGTCGCTCAGCACCCAGCGATACTCGTGGGTCTGACCGCGACGGCGGTATGTGCGTGACATGACGTGTCTCCTGTGAAGGACAACTACGTCATGGCGTGCGCTCCTTTCCGGTGGAATCGTTTGAACAGGGACGCGAATTTACATCATTCGTGGCTGGCCTGGAAGCCGATCCCGCGCCTTGGCGGATCGGGTGGAGGTTGCAGCAGCGGCAACAGCTTGCGATAGATATCACGCAGGGCGCTGTCGTGCTGCAGCAAAGTCCGGTCGATCTCCGCCAGGCGCTTCAGGATGACGGCGTTGGCGGTCAATTCCTCCCGAAGGCGCACAAACGCTCGGATTACGTACACGCTCATACGTACCGCTTGTTCGCTGCGCAGGATGTTCGCAGCCATAAGCGCACCGTGCTCTGTAAACGCCCAAGGCCGATATGTTCTCCCACGCCGGGACGCGGAACTGGTCGCAAATTGCGACCAGTTCGACGATTGCCCAGCGGAATTAGCTAGTTGCGCGCGCAGCTGCGGGTATTCGGCGTCAGAAATCTGAAACGCAAAATCATCCGGGAAGCGGCCGCGATTGCGCTTGAACGCTTCATTGAATCGCTTGGTGTGGGCGCCATACAGGCGAGCAAGATCGGCATCCAGGATGACGCGATGGCCCCTGATCGAGAAGATCAGGGGCTCAAGCGAGGAAAGATCGATGGATTCTTTCGCCATCGACTCTCAACGCGTGCGCCCCTTGACGGGATGACGAATTCGCCAGGCGACTAGGCCGCGGCCCGCTCCGCGCCTTCGCCCGCGAGGTACTCCTCGTAGCCGCCGCGGTAGTCGATCAGCTGCGCGACCCCGCCGGCAGAAGGCCGCAGCTCGATGATGCGCGTGGCGAGCGAGGACACGAACTCGCGGTCGTGCGAGACGAAGATCAAGGTTCCTGTGTACTTGTCGAGCGCGGTGTTGAGCGACTCGATCGATTCCATGTCGAGGTGGTTGGTCGGCTCGTCGAGCAGCATCACGTTCGGCATCTGCAGCACCAGCTTGCCGATCAGCATGCGCTGCCCCTCGCCGCCCGAGATCACCTTGAGCGATTTCTGCTGGTCGTGGCCGGAGAAGAGCAGCTGCCCGAGGGTCGCGCGCACGATCTGGTCGTCCTGTTCCTTGTCCTTGCGCCGCCAGCGGCCCATCCATTCGGCGAGGGTTTCGTCCGACTTGAATTCGTCCGCCGGGTCCTGCGGCCAGTAGCCGAGGTTCGCTTTCTCCGCCCACTTCACCGTGCCGGCGCCCGCCTCGAGATTCCCGGCGATGCAGCGCAGCAGCGTCGTCTTGCCGATGCCGTTCGGGCCGATGATCGCCACCTTCTCGCCCGCCTCGATCGACAGGCCCACGCCCTCGAAGAGATTCCGGCCTTTCCCGTAGCCCTTCGCGAGGCCCTGCACCTCCACCGCGAGCCGGTGCAGCTTCTCCTTGGGGTCGACGGTGAAACGGATGTACGGGTACTGGCGGCTCGAGGGCTTCACGTCCTCGACCTTCAGTTTTTCTATCTGCTTCATGCGCGAGGTCGCCTGGCGCGCCTTGGCCTTGTGGGCGCGGAAGCGCCTCACGAACTCCTCGAGGTCCGAGATGCGGTCCTTGGCCTTCGCGTTGTCTTTCTGCTGTTGCTGCTTCGCCAAGGTCGAGGCTTCCATGTAGTCGTCGTAGTTGCCCGGGTAGACCTTGATGCCGCCGTAGTCCACGTCGGCCATGTGCGTGCACACCGCGGAAAGGAAGTGCCGGTCGTGCGAGATGATCACCATTGTGCTCGTCTTCTGGTTGAGCACGTCCTCCAGCCAGCGGATGCTGTTGATGTCCAGGTTGTTGGTCGGCTCGTCGAGCAGCAGGATGTCCGGATCGCCGAACAGCGCCTGCGCGAGCAGCACCCGCAGCTTCCACCCGGGCGCCACCGCGCTCATCGGCCCGCCGTGCTGCGCGATCGGCACCCCCAGGCCCAGCAGCAGCTCGCCCGCGCGTGCCTCCGAGGTGTAGCCGCCGTACTCCGCATATTTCGACTCCAGATCCGCCGCGCGCAGGAAATCCTCCTCGTCGGCCTCCGGGTCCGCGTAGATCGCGTCGCGCTCGCGCATCGCCTGCCACATCTCCGCGTGCCCCATCAGCACCACGTCCAGCACCCGGTCGTTTTCGAAGGCGAACTGATCCTGCCGCAGCCTGCCCACGCGCTCGTTCGCGTCGATCGCCACCGACCCCGCGGAAGGCTCCAGCTCCCCGCCCAGGATCTTCATGAACGTGGACTTGCCGCAGCCGTTCGCGCCGATCAGGCCGTAGCGGTTTCCCCCGCCGAACTTCACGGAGACGTCCGAGAAAAGGGGCTTGGCCCCGAACTGCATGGCGATACCGG
>Ga0335084_10003225_pt1 | contig 15890 bp, 10 predicted proteins | sample Lox_Sample_44_FD_206721 | JGI IMG/M metagenome (GOLD analysis project Ga0335084, IMG submission 206721) | Soil microbial communities from Loxahatchee National Wildlife Refuge, Florida, United States - Lox_Sample_4.4 | ecosystem: Environmental > Terrestrial > Soil > Wetlands | place: USA... | reverse complement strand
GACAGAAGGTGCGCGGCCCTCACGTGGCACGAGCGCCACGCGTGCCGGCTGTTCGCCGGACAGCCGCGCATCGCCCGGCATGTGGTTGACGCGAACGGGCGATCCGAACGTGCGTCCGCCGTCGGCGCTGACCGACGCGTAGACGTCCGTGACGCCGTTCGCATCGCTGGCGCCCCAGGCCAGTGCGGCAAACGATCCGCTCGCGGCAAGCGAGACGTACGCGTTCGTGCGCTGCCGCACGCCCAGGTCCAACACGCGGCTGATGGCGCCACCACGCGGCACCGCGAAGGCGGTGACCGCCGCGAGTGCGATGCCAACGGCCGCCAAGATCTTCCTCATCGTCGTTTCTCCGTCGCAGCGATGTAGCGCGGGCCTTCAGGCCTGCTCGCCGGCACACCTGAAGGTTTGCACTACCATCAAATGAGAAGTTCCTTAGAACGTCAGCCGCACGCCCAGCTGGAACGTCCGCGGATCGCCGACCGCGGTGATCTGGTTGAACGTGGACGACGGGTTCGTGGGATACGAACCCGCGCCGAAGTTCGCGTTCCGCGTGAGGTTGTTCACGCGGTTGGTGAGGTTGAAGGCCTCGACCAGCCCGTCCACGCGCGCGCCGCCGCCCAGCCGGAAGCCGCGGCTCAGGCGCATGTTGAGCGTGAAGTAGTCGCTGCCGACGCCGGCGTTGCGATCGATGAACGTCACGGTCCCCACGTCGAAGTTCGCCGTCGAGACCGCGCCGTTGGCGAACGGCCGGCCGTTCGTGCCCTGCAGGCTGGTCACGCCCGACGTGATGTTGAACGGCAGCGACGAGTAGTACTGCACCATCGCACTCAGCTGGAACCCGTTGCGGACACGCTCCCAGGCGGTCGTGGCGGGCGCCATCGGCGTGTTCACCGTCCCGTTGATCACGAGGCGATGCCGCTGGTCGTCGTCCGAGCGGCCCCAGTCCCGCATGACATTGGACGGGTCGATCGGTGAGCTGAAGAAGAACTCGCTCACATTGTTCATCGACTTCGACAGCGTGTAAGTGACCCGCAGGCTCGACCACTGCGATGGCCGCTGGAGGAAGGAGACGTGCACTCCGTGGTAATTCGACTCGCCGGCCGACGAGTACTGGCTGTTGTTCCGGTACGCCGGGTTCGGGCGGCAGCCGTTGTTCGTGCCGGCGGCCACGCAGGTCGGGACGTTCTGGTTGATGGACATCAGAAGCCCGTCGCCCCGGATGTACTGGTAGCCGACGCTCACGGTCCGGCCGGACCCCAGCGACTGCTCGACTTCGAGGCTCGCCTGCTTCGAATACGCGTCCTGCAAGTCCTTGTTCATCGTCGAGAAGTCCACGAGCGTGGTCGTCAGGATCCGGGCGGGCAGGATGTTCGGAAATACGGGGGCGCCCGCCTGCGCCGGGATGATCCCCGACACGCTGGGCTGCTGCAGGTTGTTGACGTCTGTCGTGTTTCCCGCCGAGAGGATGGCGTTGGCGACAGCCCGCAGGGGCACGCGGTCGAAGAACAGGCCCGCGCTGCCGCGGACGACGGTGTTGCCCGAGGCCGAGGGGGTCCAGGCGAACCCGGCACGCGGCGACAGGTTGTTCGTGTCGGTGTGCACCGTCTCGATGAACTGCAGGTCGTACCGGAGGCCCAGATTGAGCGTCAGCCGCGAGCTGGCCCGCCACTCGTCCTGCGCGTACACCCCGATATTCGGATTGGTCTGCGAGATCACGGGATCGCCGAAGGTCTGCGCGAAGCCACTGTAGTTGCCCGTGAGGAATGTGGCCATCGAGGCAAACGTGTACGCACCGCGCGACGACCGCGGGTACGTGATCGTGTCGGCGTTGAACACGAAGTCGAGGCCGGCGCGCAGGGCGTGAGCCCCCCGTTGATGCGAGATGTTGTCCACAACCTGGAACATCTTGTTCAGACGCCCCGTCGGGCTGCCGGACAACGTGCCGAACGACGCCACGCCCGCGATGCTGACCGCGGGCCCGACCGGATCGGTCGGCAACGCCTTGAGGTCGCTGTAGGTGAACTGCGCGCGCGTCTCGTTCACGGTCCGCGACGACAGCGTCAACGTGTTCGCGAATGCCACGGCCTGATCGATGTTATCGAGCCCGGCTGACGCCGACGGCGCGCTCAGCGCCCCGGCTCCCCGGGAGTTGTCCGACGTCACGTCGTAGAGGCTGTACCGGATCGAGAGCTGATCGGATCCGCTGATCTGGTGATCGATCTTCCCGAGGAAGTTGGCGCTATGCACCGGGTTGGGATACTCGCCCGTCGTGACCGGCATGCCCGGATAGCCGACGGCGGCGAGCTTGGCGTTGATGATCGGCACGTTCTGCGGAAGGATCGTCACGAGACCGGTCTGATCGAGCAGCCGCTGCTCGAAGTTCGTGAAGTAGAACGTCCGGTTACGCGCGATCGGCCCGCCAAGGCTTCCGCCGTACTGCTGCTGCCCCATCGGCAGCGTCGTCCCCGACAGCGCGTTCGCCGCGTTGAGGCTGTCGTCGCGGAAAAAGCCGTAGGCGGTGCCGTGCGTGGCGTTGGTGCCGCTCTTGGTGACGACGCTGACGTAGCCGCCCATGGCGCGTCCGAGTTCGGCTTGTCCGCCCGACGTCACCACCTGGAACTGCTCCACGGCGTCCACGCCGTACGGGATACCGCTCAGGCCCGCGGCGTCGTCGTTGGCCGACAGGCCGTCGACGATGAAGTTGTTCGACAGGTTGCGCTGGCTCGACACCGAAATCCCCTGGCCGGGCACTGCCGAGGTCTCCGCGAACAGCTGCGTGCTGTTGGTGTTGGTCGGGGAGACGCCGGGAATCAGCAGGGCCAGATCGAGGAAGTTCCGCCCGTTCATGGGCAGGCTCTGCACCTCGGCCTGTGGGACCGTGCCGGCGATCTGGCTCCGGGCCGCCTCGAGCACGGGCGCTTCGCCGACGACGGCGACGGTCGTGTCCACGCCGGCGACCGCCAGCGCGACCTGGACGTCGAAGGCCGCGCCGACGGTGAGCGTCAGCGTACGCACGTTGTCGGCGAATCCCGGCGTGCTCACCTTCAGATCGTAGCGGCCGACTTTCAGATACGGGAAGCGGAACCGGCCCTCCGCATCCGACGTGGTCTCCGCCGTGACGTTGGTTTCGATTTGCCGGGCGCTGATCTGCGCGCCCCGGACGACGGCGCCCTGCGGATCGACGACACGCCCGCTCACGCTGGCGTAGTTGATGGTTTCCTGTGCGTACACGGTGCGGGCTGACGCCGCGGCACAACAGGCCGCAACGATCAGGCACGCGACGGCTGGCAATCTCACTGTGCAACCTCCCCGAAGCTCGCGAAACTGAACGTGCAGAAGTAGTGCAGGCCTTCAGGCCTGCCTGACCGAATCACGCACGCCTTTTGGGCCTGCGATCGCGACGGACCCGAAGGTCCGCACTACACCTGAATGCGGCGAGCTAGCCGCGGGGTGGCGGGGAGTCGAGAACGGAGAACAAATCGAGCGGCGCGGGTGTGGACGCGGGCCACATGGTGGTGACGGTCGCCCGCGCGATGGTTGCGGTCGCAGGCGTCAGCACGCCGGCCGGACCGATGAGCGACGCCGTCATGGCTGCCGTGGGGTCAGACGTGCTGCGGCACGCGCAGGGATGCGAGTCTCTATTCGGCGTCGATGTGCGGGACGGCTTGTGGTGCATCGGGCACATCTGCCCGTCGCCGTGCTCGCAGGTGCACTCGGCGCCGACCGCCGCGGCGGCACTGGGCGGGCAGAGCGCAGTCGGAATCGAGACGAGCAGGCAGAGCTGGAACACGAGCCACGCGGAGGCCACGAAGGCAAGCCGGGGTCGGATCCAGAGCATCGCAGTGCAGACTATCACAACTCGCTCCCGTCAATCGCGCCAGCGTCCCAGCCGGGCCGAGACGGCGATCACGCCGATGGCGGTCACTCAGAATGTCACGCCGAGCTGCACCTGGTAAGTCCGGGGCGTGACGAAGTGCGTGCCGCTGAACGTCGACAGGAAGTTGTAGAGCGCCTCGCGATTCGTCAGGTTCAGCACGCTGAACCGCAGGCGGAGCTTCGTCCGGTCCGACTTCAGCAGGTTGTCCACGCCGACGCCGAGATCGAGCAGGTGCCTCGGGGCAATGCGCGGCGGGTTCGTCACGTCGTCCTCCGTTCCCTCCGCTGGGATCCGGATGCGGGTCGCCCCGTAGTTCGTCGTCGTGCAGTCGGTCGCCGTGAGCGGCGCGCCGAGCGCGGCGATTTTGTCGCCGCAGTAGAAGCCGATGGCGGTCTGTTGCGCGGCCGTCAGCCCCAGCGCGTCCTCGAGGCTGCCTACCGCTCCGGCCACCAGGCCCGAGTCGTACCGCCAGGAGAGCGCCGCCCACGCGCCGCGCGACCTCTCGAACACGTACTGGAGGTTGGTCGTGGAGTTGAACGCCTGGTCGTGGTCGATGCGGAAGTCGCCTTCCGGCTGCTCGAGCAGGATGCCGCCCGCGCCCGGCGGCGAGTAGATGGCGTTGGTGTGCGCCATGACGACGAATGCGCTGAAGCCCTTGTGCTCGACCAGGTTGACGCGGCCCGTGAAGCCGTTGATCCGCGAGTGGTCCCACGCGACGGGAAACGCGATCGGCGTGTTGAACAGCACACCGAAGTCATAGCCGTTGTCCGTGTGCTTGTCGAAGTACCCGAAGTCCACCACCACCCAGCGCCCGATCCCCTGCTGCGCGCCGATCTCGACCTGGTTGCGGTTGCCGGGCGGCACCGCGGCGCTTGGGCCGAACAGCCCGTTGAGCCCGTAGCCGGCCGATAGCAGCAGGTTCTCGTTGTACGGCGTCTCCATGGTCCGGCCGTAGGAGGCGCGCAGCACGGTCCCGCTGCCGGGGACGGCATAGGAGACGCCCAGCCGAGGCTGAACCGCCGTTTGCGACGTCAGGCCGTCGTAGTGGTCGAGCCGGACGCCGAGCTTGACACTGATGTCGCCCGCCTTGATGTCGTCCTGCACGTACGCGGACTGCTGTTTGATCGTGTACGCCTGGTCGTAAGCGAACAGCGATCCGCCGTTCGTCAGGTCGAAGGGTGCGAGCGCCTGGTCGAAATTCCCGTTCTCGTCCGCGAATGCCGGGTCCAAAGGATCCGTGATGCCAAACGTGAAGCGCTCGTGCAGCTTCGTCGCCGCAATCGTTCCGCCGAATTTCACGTTGTGGTTGACGGTCGAGATCGACATGTCCGCCTTGAAGCCCATGTTCAGCAGGGTGCGATCCTGGCTGACCGATGCGGGCGTATCGTCGAGCGGATTAGGGCTCGGCAGGTACGTCACGTGGTCGCGTCGCACGAAGCCGTTGGCCGTGAACAGCTTGTCGGAACCGATGACCCTCGAGTACGCCGGCGCGACGTTGAACGACCCGACGTCCTGATGCTGCGCCTGGGCGACCGTGTCGTAGGTGTTCGGCACGTCGAAGCCCGACGTGGCCGTCTGGACGTTCAGGCGGATCGTGTCGCGGTCGGTCGGGCGATAGTCCACGCGGTCGAACAGCGCCGCGTGATGGCCGGTATCGTGGATCGCCTCGAACTCAGGCGGATCGAGGAACCGGTCCGTCTTGAGCCCCGACACCGACAGGAAGTTGCCCAGGGTATGGGAACCGGCCCCAAGGTTGAATTCGCCCGTCGGGCTGCTGAACGATCCGTAGCCGAACGACGCGCTGCCCGAGGGCCGTCCCTGATCGAGACCGGACTTCGTCACGATGTGGACCACGAGGCTGCTCTTGTCCCCGTACTCCGCCGGCGCGACGCCGGTCATCACCTCCAGCGACTGCACGGCGTCCTCGGAGATCTGGTTGGAGTAGAGGCGGCTCTGCTGGTCGGTCACAGGCTGGTTGTCGATCGAGAACTGCGTCTGCGCGTGGTCGCCGATCGGGTGGAAGAAGCCGTTGGAATCGGCCACGACGCCGGGCGACGCCAGCATGACGACCTGATTCAGGCCGCCCGACGAGGTCTCGATCGGCATTCGCGCGATGAGGCTCTGGTCGATGTCGGTGTGTGCAGTGGGATCGCGCTCCAGGAGGTCTTCGGTATGACCCACGACGTCCACGACCGCCGTCGCAGCCGCAAGCGCGAGCGTGAGGTCGAGCGTCACCGGTACGCCGGTGCGCACCTCGACGTCGCGCTCCAGCCGCTGGAAGCCCTCGACCTGAATCGACAGGTGGTAGGGGTTCGGCGGCAGGTTGTTGAACGCGTACTTCCCCATCGCGTCCGTCGTAACCGTACGGCTGAAGCCCGCAACGGGGTTACTCAACCGCACTTCCACGGCCTGCATGACGCCGCCGGTCGGGTCCTTGACCAGGCCCTGGACGGTACCGGCGCCAAGTCCCTGCGCACGAACGGCCGGATCGAAACAGAAAGCGACAAGGAGCAACAACGCTGCGGTTGCCAGAGCGGGACGGGAAACGCGGGACGGACGGCTGGCTGAGATGAACATCATCCCCGCATCCTGCCGGCCCGCTTGATCGTGTCCAAGTAGAATTGAACGAGCGGTTCTGTATCCCGATGAGCAGTCGAATCCCGGCAACGGACGGCACCAGCGTCGCGGGCTGGCTTTTCCGATAAAATCGCGTTTCGACCACTCATGGCCTGCTCCGACCGTTCGTCAGCCGGAATCGACCGCTGACTGACTTCCGGTTTCAGGGGTGTTCGAGCCGGCGTACGGTGTCACCCACGATGAATATCGGCGAGCTACTGAACCTGGTCGGGCTGAGCGCCGGCGTCGTGCTCTACGCGATGCTGCTCGTCATGGTGCTGCGCTCGGGCGCTCTGGACGACCGCCGGGCCAGGATCGATCCGTTGCTCCTCGTCACTGCACTCCTCGGCTTGATCTGGAATGTCTCGGCGCTGCCGGTCGACGTCCTGCCGAAGATTGGCGTGTACGGGCCGTTCCCTGCGGTGTCGGCGATCGGCTTCTCGGCCCTCGGGTTCCTGCCGGCTGTGGTCGTCCACTCGGTGCTTCGCGGCGGGCGGCAAGGGCTTCGCGGCGGCGCCCGACGCGGCCTCGCGGCCGCGGCCTACATGGTCAGCGGCGTGGCGCTCGTCCTCCACGCGGTGGACGCCGCGACGGGATGGCCGGTCCCGTCGGCGTCGGCCATGCGGCTGCTGACGTACTCGTTCGTGGCGCTGGCGCTGCCGCTGGCCGCGGTGACTCGCGGGCAGCCGGGATCGCGCCGCGCGCTGTGGGCAGCGGCGCTGGCCATCTTCGCAGTATCCGCGCTCCACCTCAGCCAGCTGCATCGGGGCGATGCCGCGTGGCCGGTCGAGTTGATGGGCCACCATGCGTCGCTCCCGCTCGCGTTCGCGATCCTCTATCAGGACTACCCGTTCGCGCTGGCCGATCTCTTCCTCAAGCGCGCGCTCTCGCTGCTCACGGTCATCGTCGTGGCCTTCGGGACAGTCGCGTCGATCGGGATCCGGTCGGCGCCCTTCGCGTCGTTCGTCCAGTTCGACCCCGCCAGCGTAGGCATCCTCGTCACGGCGTGGGTCGCGACGGCCCTCGCCTATCCGTCCATGCGGCGACTCGCCGTGTGGTTCGTGGACACGGTCGTTCTGCAGAGACCCGACTATGCGGCACTCCGTACCGCCATCTCGCGCACGCTCCGGGCGCAGCACGACGTACCGGCTTTGCTGTCCGATGTCTGCGGGCTGCTGGCGCCGGCCCTGAGCGCGAGGTCCGTCACGTGGCGTGAGTCGTCCAGGCCTGGTGGCGGGGAGCCGTCCACGTCGCACGTCGCGACCGGCCCCGAGGCGGCGTCGCTCGCGAGAGCCATCGCGCCGTCCGGCGCGCCCGGCGCGGAGGCCGCCGACGGTAGCGCGGTCGCCGCCACGGTAACGGTGCCAACGGGCGAATCGCCGCAGTTCGTGCTCGTCGTGTCGGATCTGACGGGCGGCCGGCGATTGCTTTCCGACGATCTGGCCGCCCTTGAATCGACCGCGGTCGCCGTGGCGAGGCGGGTGGACGCGATCCGCATCACGGCCGAACGCTACGAGCGCGAGCTGCGGGAGCGCGAGGTGGGCAAGCTGGCGACGGAGGCCGAGCTGCGCGCGCTGCGAGCGCAGCTCAACCCGCACTTCCTGTTCAACGCGCTGACGGCGATCGGCTACCTGATTCAGACAGCCCCCCCGCGCGCACTCCAGACGCTCATGCGTCTCACCGCCCTGCTCAGGGCGGTGCTTCGCTCGGAGGGCGAGTTTACGACGCTCGGCCGGGAGCTCGAGCTCGTGGAGGCTTATCTCGACATCGAACGCGCGCGGTTCGAGGAGCGCCTGCAGGTCCGGATCGACGTTCCGTCCGCGCTGCGGCACCTACGCGTACCGACGCTGATCCTTCAGCCCCTCGTCGAGAACGCCATCAAGCACGGCATCGCGCACAGGCAGCCCGGCGGCGAGGTGGCGGTCAGCGCCGCAGTTGCCTACGAGGGCGCGGAATCCCGCCGCCTCCTGCTCCTGACCGTCCGCGACTCCGGCGCCGGGAGCACGACAGAAGCCTTCGAGCGCGGCCGGACAGCGGGCGTGGGCCTCCGGAACGTGGAACGCCGCCTGGCCGTTCAGTACGGCGCGGAGGCGGCGCTGCTCGTCCGCTCGGTGCTCGACGAAGGCACCACGGTGGAGATCCGCCTGCCGCTCGACGCCCTGACGGCGTCCGACCGCGACTCGCGGCGGGTCGCAATGTGAGCGCGCGCCTCCGCGTCGTCGTCGCCGACGACGAGCGCCCGGCTCGCTCGTTTCTCGTATCCCTCCTGCGGTCCTTCGAGGACGTCGTCGTCGTGGGCGAAGCGGAGTCCGGACAACAGGCCGTGACAGCCATCGAGCGCGAGCGGCCTGACCTCGCCCTGCTCGACTGGCAGATGCCGCAGCTCGACGGGATGGGCGTCGTGCGCCTGCTCAAGCGGGACGTCATGCCGCTCATCGCCTTCGTGACTGCGTACGACGAGCACGCCGTCAAGGCGTTCGAGATCAACGCCGTGGACTACCTGCTCAAACCCGTGGAAAAGGCGCGGCTCCGGGAGGCATTGAACCGCGCGCAGGAGCGCCTGGAACACGCCGAGATCGTGGCCGAGCAGGCGGGGCGCGTCAGCGCGGCCATCGAGACGTACGAAGCGGCGGCGCGCCAGCCCTATCTCGAGCGCATTCCCGTCCGCCATCGCGAAGAAGTGCTCATCGTCCCCGTCCAGCAGATCGCGTCGATCGTGGCCGAGGGCGAGCTGCTGCACATCACGACGATCCGCAACGAGCGCCACACGATCAACTATCGTCTGAAGGATCTCGAGCTGCGCCTCGATCCGGCCCGCTTCATCCGCCTGGCGCGCGGCACGCTCGTCAACGTCGATCTCATCGCGAAGGTCAGCGCCATGCCGGGCGGCACGCACGTCGCCGTCCTGAGCACCGGCCACGAGCTGCCGGTGAGCCGGCTGCAGTCGAGGCTGCTCCGCGACCGGCTGTTGAAGCTCTGAGGCGCGTCAGAAACCCACGACAAGGTTGACGCGGGCGGTTCTCGGGATGGTCGGATGCGTGTGGATGTCGGCGACCCCGTCCGGCGGCTCGCCTGGAAGGCGCGACACGTAGTAGTAGTCGATGTCCGCGTCGGCGGCGTTGAAGAGGTTGAACACCGACAGATTGACGCGCACCTTCGGCGCCAGCTGGTATCCCGCCTCCAGGTTGAACAGGCTGGTCGCCAACGAACGCTGAGAGTTGTCTTCGATGAGCGCCCGGGGCCCGAAGTAGCGCCAGCGCAGGCTACCGTACACGCGGTGGAAGTTGTCGAGGCTGCCGCCCGCGGAGAGCACGGTCCCGACGGCCTCGGGGATGTACTGTCCCGCCGGGTCGACCTCGGTGAACCTGGAGTGCGACAACGCCGCGTCCAGGTCGAACACCAGCCACGGCTTCGGGCTGTAGTAGTTCGTCCACTCGACGCCGTACCGCTTGCTGGGGCGGCTCGGCTCCGAGGCGCCGGTGTCGCCGGCGAACACGAGCTCGGAATCGAGCCGCAGCGTCCAGAGCGTAACCGTGCTCTGCAGGTGCTTCGCGGCGACCGTGCGCACGCCCACCTCGGCGCCCTTCGCGCGCACGAGCGGCGTGACGGGCTCGACCGGATTCCCGTCCGGATCGATCCGGATCGTGGTGCCGCGGGCGTCGTTGCTGTGAAAGCCCGTGCCGGCGTTGACGTAAAACTCGGTGCCGCGGAACGGCCCGAAGGTCACGCCGCCCTTCGGGCTGACGAGGCCGTCGGTGGCCATGCCGCTGTTGACGGGATCGAGCGCGTCGACATGGAACCGCGCGACGTCGCCTCGAAGCCCCAGCTGGGTGCGCAGCCACGGCGTCCACTCGATCTGGTTCTCGGCGTACATCCCCGCCTGCGTCTCGACGACCGACGCCTGGCTGATCGGATCGAGCCGCACGTGCGCCTGCGAGTGGTACAGGCCGACGTTGGCGATGTCGTCGTTCCTGATCTGGCCGCCGAATGTGTTCTGGACCGCGCGGCCGCCCCACCGGATCATCCGCCGGTGCACCACGCGGCCGCCGCTGACGAAGCGGTGATCGGCTTGCTCGAACTGATCGCCGTGGTCCGGATCGTCCAGGTAGTAGGTGAAATTCGAAAACAGGCGGAGGTCGTAGCCAATCCCGTAGCCGGTGACCTTGGTCAGCGTCGTGCCGGTGCCGCGCTGCCAGTCAACCGAGCCGCTGTACCGGTAGCTGTGCCCGCCGTCGGTCGGATCGACAGCGCCGAACCGTCCCACGAGGCCGCTCGTCACCGCTCGTGCCGCCAGCTGGTCGGTGGAATTCCACTCGCCGTGGTAGGCCATCCCCGTAATGGCCAGCGCGTTCACCGCGTCGCCCCGGCTGTACCGGACGACGCCGTTGAACTTGCGGTAGTCGTCCGGGTTCACCCACGGGCCGTCGTCATGAGCGACCTCGGCCGCGAACAGGACGTGACCGGCCGCGCCGACCCGCGGCGACGCCGCGAACACCGCCCGGCCATAGCCCTGGCCGCCCATCTCGACGTCGGCAATCGATCGGTCGAGCATCGTCGCGTAGTTGACGTTGGTGGCGCCGGCCGTCGCGAAGTCGCCCTGATCCGCGAAGTACGGGCCCTTCGAGAACTGCACGCCCGTGACCAGCTCGGGAATCATGAACGCGACGTCGGAGTAGCCCTGGCCGTGCGCGTGCGTCGGCATGTTCACGGGCATGCCGGCAATCGTCTGCGCGAGGTCGGTGCCGTGATCGAGGTTGAAGCCGCGCAGGAAATACTGGTTGGCCTTGCCCTCTCCGCTGTGCTGCGTGGCGATGAGGCCAGGGACCGTCTCGAGCACTTCGGCCGTGCGCATCAGGGGGCGCACGTCCAGCTGCTGCGCGGTGATGGCGCCCTGGCTGGCCGATTGTGCGATGCCCACGAGGTTCTCGGCCGGGTTTTCCACGTCAGCCAGGTTGGTGAACGACCGCTTACCAGTGACCGTGACTTCGGCGTCAAGGGCGAGGTGCATCACGGCGTCTACCGTAACCGAGCCCGATGTGACGTCGATGTCACGGTGCACGATCGACCCGAAATTGATCAGCCTGAAAGAGAGCTCGTAGCGTCCTGGCACAAGGCCGGTAAACGAGTAGTCGCCCGTCGCACCCGACACGGTGGTTTGGGGCTGCCCGCCGCGCACCAGCCCGATCTCGGCCGTGACGCCTGGGAGCGCGCCCCCGGTTTCGTCGGTGACTCGGCCCCGTACTTGCCCCGTCGGCGCGTTCTGGGCGGCCGAAAACGAGGAAGTCGCGGACACCAGGACCGTCAACGCCACCAGCCGCTTCACGGCAACGAGTCTATGGTTGCGATCGGCGGAACGGCCTGCGGCAAATCGTCGCAGGTGCCGAGCTGCGGCACTTTGCCGCATACTTGACAGCCGTGATGCCATTGACGAGCACATCGGAACCACACGCGACGACACGGGCGTGGTATCTCGGCGCGACGCCACTGGCCACGCTGCCCTGGCTGATTCGACTGAGGTGGGCCACTGCTGCCGTCGAGGCCTCGGTCGTCGTGCTCGTCACGTCGTTCCCGGGTCTCGATCTACCGCTCGAACATCTGTCGCTGCTGCTCGTCGTGTCGGCCATGAACAATGTGGCGTTCGCGCTGTGGATGTCGCGGGGCCAGGTTCTGCCGCGTGCGCTTTTGGCGATGAGTCTCGCTCTCGAGATCGTGCTGCTGACGGGCCTGCTGGAGCTGACGGGCGGCCCGCTCAACCCGTTCAGCGTCATCTACGTCGTGCAGATCACGCTGGCGGTGCTCACGCTCGGATCCATGTGGGCATCACTGCTGGGCGTCTTCGCGCTCGGCTGCTTCGGCGTCCTCATCTACTGGCACACGCACGAGCTCGTGCCCGGCCACCACCGCCTCAACGACTTCCCGACGCACCTGTTCACGCTCTGGATTGCCGTCGCCGTGACCGCTGAGCTCGTCGCGCATTTCGTCGTGCAGGTGTCGGACGCGCTGGTGCGCCGCGAGGCGGAGCTCGAGGCGATGCGTCTCCGCGCGGCGCGGACGGAGCGGCTCGTCTCGCTTACCACGCTCGCGGCAGGGGCGGCGCACGAGCTGTCCACGCCGCTCGCCACCATCGCGCTGGCGTCGCGCGAGCTCGAGCATGCCGCGGCGGCGCGTGGCAGCGTGCCCGATCTGGCGGAGGACGCGCGGTTGATCCGCAGCGAGGTCGATCGATGCCGCGCGATTCTGGATCAGATGAGCGGCCGGGCCGGAGGCATCGCGCCCGACGCGCCGTCGCTCGTCGACCTGTCCAGCGTCATCGCCGACGTCCGCGATCGCCTGACCGACGATCAGGCGGGCCGCCTCGAGGTCCGCGTGCCAGAGGCGTTGCAGCCCGTGTGTCTGCCCCGCAGCGGCTTCTCTCAGGTCGTCCTGTCGCTGGTGAAGAATGCGTTCGACGCGACCGGCGACGCACCGCTGGCCGTCAGGCTCGATGTCAGTCGCGACGCGGACACGCTGCGTGTCAGCGTCCGGGATCAAGGCCCCGGTGTTCCTCCCGACGTGCTCCGGCACGTCGGGGAACCGTTCTTCACCACGAAAGAGGCCGGACACGGTCTGGGCCTCGGTCTGTTTCTGGCACGCGTCTTCGCGGAACGGTTCGGCGGCACGCTCCAGCTGCGCTCGGGCGAGGGGACGACCGCAGTTCTCGAGGTGCCGCTGCCCGCTCCATCAGCGGACGCGGCATGATCGAGACGGCCACATCCTCACGCGACGGCCGCAGCCTGCTGATTGTGGACGATGACGCGCCGTTCAGAACGCGGTTGATGCGGGCGTTCGCCGACCGCGGCTTCGAAGTGCGCGGCGCGGGCGACTTCGCCGAAGCGGTCGCAGCCGCGAAGACGGACAGTCCCGAACTGGCGCTCGTGGATCTCCGCTTGCCCGGCGCCTCGGGGCTCAGCCTCGTCCACGCGCTGAAGACTCTCGACCCGGCCACCAATATCGTCGTGCTGACGGGTTATGGCAGTATCACCACCGCCGTCGAAAGCCTTCAGCTCGGGGCGACCAGCTATCTCACAAAGCCCGTCGACGCGGACCAGATCCTTGCGGCGTTCGACAGTGCACCCCGCGTCCCGGCCCGGCAGGTACCTCCGGTGCAGCCGCTCGCCCGGGTCGAATGGGAGCACATCCAGCGCGTGCTCGCCGATTGCGACGGCAACGTGTCGCAGGCCGCGCGAGCGCTCGGGATTCATCGCCGCTCGCTCCAGCGCAAGCTGGCAAAGGACCCTGTGAGGGAAAGGAACTAGCCAGGCTAGCCTCGTCTCGGCTAGCGCCTATTTCTTCCTCTTCTCGCCTCGCTCGAACCGGGCACGCTGTCGTTCATCGTCCTCGACGGCCTTTCGGTCGCCCGGGTACCAGTACTCGAGGTGACACGCTTCGCAGGCCTTGTCGAGATCTTCGCCGGCCTCGAAAAGCGCGTTCGTATCCTTCTTGTTCGCCACGTCGAGCACCTCGAGCGCGACGTTTCTGAGCGCCTGGATCTTCGCATCCCACAACACGGGATCCGCGTCGAGCTTGGCCTGGATCTGCGTCGGCGACAGCTCGGGCGGATTGGGGCCCGTGCTGTTGTTGACATCGCCCGGTGGCGCGAACGGGCGCGGAAGCTTGAGGAGATAGATGGCCTCGGCGAGCGTGACGGCGCCGATCTTCACCTTTTCCCAGTCTTCATCGGTCTTGGGAAAGGTCTCGACGATGCCTTTCTTGGTCGCCTCGTACGTAACCGCGTCGAAGATGTTGTCGGAGATGGGGTCGATCGTGAAGCGCATCAGCTCCTTGACGGACACGACGGCCTTCATCTCGGTTCGCCCGACAGGCGCCGCCACCGGCGGTGCGGCCGGCTTCGGCGACGAACAGGAGGCGGCCAGCGCCCCGAGATACACCAGACCGGCTGCTGCGATGACACATCCACGTCCACTCAGCATTCGCGTACCTTACACCAGAGGCGAAGCCGGCAACAGGTTTCCGATTTCCCGTTACTTGATGCCGACCGAGACGGTGAACAGGATCTGTCTGGGCCGGCCGGGATCGGCCGTCTCGCCATCGGCATTCCAGTAGTACTCCTCGTTGAAGAGATTCCGGGCCGTGGCCCGGAGCGGACCGCGCCGCCATGTCACGGCAGCGTCCACAGGGGTGTACGGATCGATTCGGAATGTGTTCTCCCGGTTCGCTTCGACCGCGCTCGTGCTCTTGACGTTGAACGTGGCGTCGACCGACGGCACCGGCCTGAAGGTCGCGCCCCAATTGACCACGTAGTCCGGGGCAATCGGCAGCTTGTTGCCGGTGAGCACTTCGTCGCCGTCTTCGCTTTGAATCACGAACTCGGCGAACCGGCTGTTGTAGAACGACGCATTGACGTAGGCGGAGACCTTCGGCGTGAAATTCACGCTGAGGCCTGTTTCCACGCCGTCGTAACGCTGCTGGCCGGCATTGGTCGGGAAGAAGAACGGGCCCTGCCCCTGGCTGAGGACGACGCCGTCTTTCAGCATGTGAAAGTAGGTCGCTTCAAACGAGACGCGCCCGTTGACCGCATTGCCCTTCAGCGCGATCTCGGCGTTCGAGATGTCCTCGGGCTGCAGTCTCACCTCAACATTGGCCGGCGTCAGGCTGCTCGGCGCACGCGGCGGCAGAAACGCCTGGGAGTAGGCGCCGTAGACGTTCACCGACGGGCGCCCGGGCGTCTCGGCGCCGAGAAGCCGGTACGTGGCGCTCAGCTTCGGGCTGAACGCGCTGAAGGTGTCCTCGGCGACCGCGCCGCTGCCGCGCTGCCCCGACACGCCAAGGTGATACGTCCGCAGCGGCTGGGGGTCGTGCTGCCACTCTGATTCCGGCGGGATGACCGGGTTGAGGTAGTTGATCGGGATCCCCTCGTTCTCTTCGTCCGTAAACAGGAAATCCGAGGCCAGCGTCCCGCCCGTGTGCTCGTACGATCCGCCCACCACGAGCGAGTTCTTGACATCGGAATGGGAATCCCTTCGCCTCAGGCAGCCGAAATTTCGGCCGGGAAATGCCAGCCCGTGAACGCTGCATGGTCATCGCCGGTCGCACAGAATCCCCGCCGAAACATCAGGCTGTGCCGATCAGAAGCCGACGGCCAGTGTGACGCGGACCGTTCGTGGCACTGCGGGATGGAAGTGGATATCGTCGACGCCGCTCAAGGGTTCTCCCGGCAGACGCGACGTGAAGTAGTAGTCAATGTCGCTGACCTCGGCGTTCGCGAGGTTGAAGATCTCGCAATTCACACGGAGCTGCTTCGTGAATTGATAACCGCCCTCGAGATTAAGCAGCGACGTCGATTTCGATCGCACCGAATTGTCTTCAGTCAACGGGCGAGGACCGAAGTAGCGGAGCC
>Ga0335084_10003223_pt1 | contig 15893 bp, 15 predicted proteins | sample Lox_Sample_44_FD_206721 | JGI IMG/M metagenome (GOLD analysis project Ga0335084, IMG submission 206721) | Soil microbial communities from Loxahatchee National Wildlife Refuge, Florida, United States - Lox_Sample_4.4 | ecosystem: Environmental > Terrestrial > Soil > Wetlands | place: USA... | reverse complement strand
CTTTCGCCTCGAGACTTTGCCCGCAGCCCGCCCGTCCAAATTCGTTCGTGTGGAGTACTTCTGGCTTTGTGAACAATGCTCCGGCGCCATGACACTGCGCCTGGGAGAAGAGGGAACAGTGATGGCGGTTCCGCTTCCAGAGCCAGTTTCTGGCGTCGCCGCTGATGTTGCTCTCAGCTCGAAAGATCGAGGGAGGGTCCTGTTGCTCCGTTGCATCAGCCGCCTTATGCCCGACTTCAGAGCGGCTGCAGGAACGCTCTCAAAAGGAGGCCACCATGCGCGATGACTGGGAAGAAATGAGTGCGGAAGTCGCGGCGGGAGCGATTTGCCCAAGGCCGGGCTGCGGTGCGATTGGGATCGCCTTCAGGCCGAAGTACTCGGTCGGAAGCGGTCTTATCGGGACGTGGGAGTTCACGTGCCCGCAGTGCCAAATCGAATACCTGGCCCCTAAACAGCACTTCGTATTTCAGTCGGTGCCGAAAGAGTGGCTGCTGGCGGGAATTCAATCTGCCTAGCAGTGAAAGGGAGAAGGGTCACAACATGGACACGTATGGTCAGAGCGCACGGTTAACAAGGCCTCGAATGGACCAGCAGATTCTCGTTTCTCTGTTGTCGTTGGTTTTGATATTGGCGACTTGGCCCCAGACCCTGCTCGCTTCTCAGGATGCCGCAGCCCCGGCACCGACGGCACAATCGCCCACGCCACGCGTACAACAGACTCCCGAACAACTGCAGCAGCTAGTGGCGCCGATTGCGTTGTATCCGGATTCCTTGGTGGCGCAAGTCCTGGCGGCGTCCACCTATCCAGAACAAGTCGTCGAAGCGGACCGATGGGTGCAGGCGCATCCTGATTTGAAGGGCGATGCTTTGGGCAAAGCCGTAGACCCGCAACCCTGGGACCCGAGCGTCAAGGCGCTGACTGCCTTTCCGTCCGTCCTCGGAAATATGGACAAGAACCTTTCCTGGACTTCGTCTTTAGGCGACGCCTACTTCAACCAGCAGCAGGATGTGATGGACGCAGTGCAGGTGATGCGGCGGCGGGCGCAAGAATCCGGCAATCTCAAAACCACACCCCAGCAAACGGTGACGAGCCAGGGCTCGACGATCATTGTTGAGCCTGCCAGTCCCGAAGTCGTTTACGTTCCCGCCTACGATCCGTGGGTAGTTTACGGTGATCCAATCGTAGCGTGGCCGGGATGGTACCCCTATCCCGGAATCTGGTATGCGGGACCCTATCCCTGGTTCGGAGTGGGCTTCGAAATCGGGTGGTTCGGCGGGTGGGGTTGGGGCTGGAATTCTTGGGGATGCGATTGGCACGATCGAGGCATCATGCACGACCATCACCGCTATTACTCCCGGAGCAACACGTTTTACAACCGGAATACCTTTTACCGGGATCGAAACGAGCGGGACAGACTTAACGGCGGGCGAGCCGAAGTACACGGCGACCGAGGAGAGATGCGTGACCGCGGCGGCTCAGGGGCGAGGCCCCCGTCCGGCAACATGGGCGGACGCGGCGAATTTGAGAATCACCCCGGTGCAACCGCCAGGCCGTTTGACGGCGACAGGCAAGCGGCTCGCGGATTCGGCGATCCTCGCGGGCAGAGCGGGGTCCACTCGGGCGCTTTCAGTGGCTACGACCACGGCGGACAGGAAAGAGCCTTTTCACAACGCGGGGGTTCAAGTTTCGGTGGCGGTGGATTTCATGGCGGCGGAGGGGGAGGATTCCATGGCAGTGGTGGACGTCGGTGATCGGACTTCCGTTAACGATATTGCGAGCTTGATGATTAGTATGGAGAGAAGCCATATGCAGCGAACCAAGTTAACTTTCGGAAGTTGTACCCGGTCGAACCGGCTGAAACCGTTTGTGATCGCGATTTTCTCAATGGCCTGTTTTGCAGCTCTTTGCACGGCGCAGCAAGCCGGCCAGAAGACATTTCCATCGGCCGAAGATGCCAGCAACGCTCTGGTCGTGGCGGTCGAGAACAACGACGAAAAGGCAATGATCGAGATCCTGGGAGCGGAGGGAAAAAAAGTCATCTCCTCCGGAGATGAAGTCGAGGACGCCCGCGCTCGCGCCAGTTTCGTGGATGTGTACCGAGAAATGCACCGGCTGGTTGCGGAGCCGGATGGGACCACGAATTTGTATATCGGTGCGAAGAATTGGGTCACTCCCATACCGCTGGTGAGCAAAGGCGGTTCGTGGTACTTCGATACCGCGGCAGGAGCGAAGGAAATCCTGTACCGGCGAATTGGCCGGAATGAGATGTCGACCATTCGCGTTTGCCAGGAACTCGTGGCGGCACAAAAGGAGTTCAGCGCCACGCAGCACAACGGGTACGCTCAGAAGATCCTGAGTGCTGAAGGGCAGCACAACGGCCTCTATTGGAGAGCTGCTGCCGGCGAACCCCAGAGTCCCATCGGGCCCCTGATCGCATCAGCCGTGGCTGAGGGCTATGCCAGAAGGCGAAATGGCGCTCCGACTCCTTACCGCGGTTACCACTACCGCGTGCTGACGCGTCAGGGAAAGGGTGGCCCGGGTGGCGCGAAGAACTACATCGTAAATGGCAAGATGACGGAAGGGTTTGCTTTCTTGGCCTACCCCGCGGAATACAGATCGTCGGGGGTGATGACCTTCATCGTGAATCAGGATGGCATCGTATATCAGAAGGATCTCGGCAAGAAGACCGGCGTTCTCGCCAAAGCCATGAAGGAATACAATCCCAACTCCAGTTGGGAAAAGGCGGAAGATCAGCAAGCCACGACGTTTGGTGGGCCGACAGCACGGTAAAGCGATTCGGGCTTTGTGCTCGACGTATCACCGATGGCTTGCAACGACCTCGGCGCGGCCGAGATTCCCTGGTTGCCTGCAGGCTTGGGGATTCTCGCTTTTATCGCTTGCTGCATGATCCGGGCATTCCCCTTTAACTACCTGTGAACAGGTATCGGACCGTCCAGACCCACCGCCCGTCCCGTTGAGCAAGACTCGGTCATGGCCTCGAGTATCTGCAGCGCGTGACAGGATTCCTGCAGAGTGGTTCCGACGTTTGTTTGGCCGTTGAGCAATGCGATGAAGTCTTCGACTTCGTTTGCGTATAGGTTCACGGGCGCGAACGTCCGGGTGACTGTCTCAGCAGGCGAGACGATTTCCATTCTGGTGAAGGACTGTTCGGAGAGGGCATGGGGAATGTGGATTGTGCCCCCTTCGAAATCAAGCGTCAGGCTATTGAGGGGGCATCGAGTGGATTGAGACGCGCTGAGTTCGACGATTGTCTCGCCGCAAAGCACGAGCGCCGCAACATTGTCAGCCGTCGCCCGAAATCGCCACTGCTGTCCGATGGCGGTTACCGTTGTCGGGCGGGGCAAGAGGTGCAACATCAGATCGATGGCGTGAATTCCCGCATCGTAGAAGGCGTTGGGTCCAGCCGTCGAAGGATCAAGTTTCCAGCTTGCATTCGGAGCCTTCTCGTTCAGCCAAAAACCCCACTGCATGGCAACGCGCAGAAGTTTGCCGAGTGTATTGCCGGCAATGATCTCGCCAAGCGCAGCGACTCCAGGCTGATGCCGGAGGTGGTGCGCAATTCGGAAAGAGATTGGATGCGGCGCCAACAGCGACTGGATCGTTGTCGCCTCCGACGTCGACAAGCACAGAGGTTTCTCACACAGGATCGGAATTCTTCTTTCGGCACACAGCCGAATGTGTTCCTGATGCAGGACCGGAGGAGACCCGATAAAAACAAAGTCAGGTTTGGTTTCATCGAGCATTCTCCCGGCGTCAACAAAGGAGCGAGGGATCCCGTTCTGAGCCGCGAGTGCCGCCAGTTTGCCTGGATCGCGTCCGTGAATGGCTGCGATTGCGCATAGGTTTCGCTCGCGCACCGCGGGAATCACCCGCTTTCTGGCAGTGCCGGTCGCCGCGATGATGGCCATGCGTACGTCGTTCACGAATGCCCTCCGGAGGCAAGCCGTCTTCTTTCTGGTGGTGGATCATCCCATACAGGTTGCGAGCGGAGACCCAGAAGTACTCCGCTTGACGGCGGAGAGCGCCGATGGGATCTGAGGTTGCGACAAAAACGAGTGCCTCGTCAGCCTGCGAATGTGCAACTCAAGGACAACGATCGTGACCATCAACAGGATCAACCAGCAGATCACGATGGTTGTGTTTGCCGTTATCGGTTTTCGCAGATTTGCGTGTCCTGTCTGCGTCGGATTGTGGAGTCCGGCCAGCCTAATACCTTCGGATTCGGCGTGTTGCGAAGATGTCCTGCCGGAATGTGCTCGCACGGTTGCGTTGGAAGCCGCCGTCCAGCCACCTCCGGTTGTACTCTGTGACATCGTGCGTCCTTTCCCCATTTCGTATGCGACTCGCTGAATGGACGATCAGTGATTCGTATGTCCCAAGGCCCGATCCAGATCGTCTCGCGCCAACAGGTAATTGAGGCTTGCATCCAATAATCCGGCCCGGGCCTTTATGGCCTGGGCCCGCGATGCGTCGCGCTGCGACACCAGCACGATGCCCTGCTTGAACTGGTCTTCGGAAAGACGGGCGCTTTCCTGCCGCGCCGCCAGGTATTCTTGCCTGACTTCCACCATGGCGCGTGCTACTTCGAGACGGTTGTAGATCATGTTGATGCGGACTTCGACCTCGTCCTTGACGCGCTGCAGGTTCTCTTCGGCCGCGGATATTTCGTCGCGGCGTTCGCGAATGAGCGCCCGGCGCTTGCCGGCATCGAAGATGTCGTAGCTCAAATGAATGCCGAAGGTGCCGAAGTTCCGATCCACAAACGGCACCCCGTTTTGATAGCTGTGCCGGGCAAACGCAGTGACATCGGGTATGTATTCCGCCTTGGCTGCAGCGTGCGCGGCCCGCGCTTTGGCAAGCGCCTGCACCGCTTCTTTGATTTCCGGGTTGTCGTTCACCGCCGTCTTCAGCGACTCCTCGCGTGGTGGCAGATCGAGCGCCACGTCGACGTTGGGATCGAGCACAAGCTTCGTGTTCAGGGGCAGTCCGAGTACATCGTTCAACTGGATGGTAAGGTCGGCGATCTGCATGTCTGTGGTCAGCAGCACCTGCTGGGCTTCGAGCAGGTTGGCCCGGCTCTCAACCCGAGCCACTTCAAGCAGACTTCCGTGCTTGACCTGCTCGGTGCTCTCGTTCAAATTCTCGCTTCCCGACGTGATCTGCAACTCGGCTGCTTGTTTCTGCAGTTGACTGGTCAGGACGCGATAGAAGAGTTCATGCACGCGGAAAACTACGTCCGTCGACGCTTTCTGCAACGAGGCCTGGGACAGGTTTACGTCGGCGGCCGCGATTTTATTGGCCTGGTGGATCTTGATCAGCTGCGTGATCGGCTGGGCAATCATGGTTCCGCTGGTTTCGAAGGTCTTCGTGCCTTGGGTAAGAAAAATGTTCGATGACGGAATGCCCGGACCGAAGGCCCCGGCGGGTACCTCGACCCGTTGCAGATCAGTGATGTGGAGAAGCGTGGATTCGTTCGTGATCGAGGGAAAGTAGCTGGACCTGGCGATCCGTCGTTTCTGTTCTTCCGCTGCGACCTGGTAGGTTGCGGCTCTCAGGCCATGATTTGCGCGGAGCGCGAGATCGATGGCCTCCTGGAGCGACAGCCTGCGTTCCTGACCCTGAACAGATGAGATCAATGCGCACGCGCATGCCATCACGGCGATCCAGCGGAGAATTGCGCGGTTGAGCTTTTTCATGAAACATTCCTCCAGCAATGTGCAAGGCACAACAGTTGAGCCTCCAGGCAGACTTGCCTGCGGGCGAGCGATCGGAAGCGCGAAGGCCAGGCGCGGGTCATCATGAAGTCGATTCCTTGGGCTCGGACGATGGTTGCTGAAACGTGGGGAGGTCGCCGTAGTTCAGTGGCGACTTGCGCAGCAATGCAGTCAGAAGGAGACCCACAACGCAAGACCATGCCACCAGAACGAAGCCATCATTGAGACTCAAGGCGTATGCCTGAAGGCGCAGCCGAGCTCCGATCAGATCGACAGCACGGGCGCCCGCCGCAGCTAAACTGGATGATTTCGCATACACACCCGCAGCCATGCCGTGAAGATTCGCGTCAGTAATCCAGTTGCCCGAGGTCACGTGCAGACCCAGTAGGTTCGAGTGCAACTTCTCGCGCTGGTCGAGAAAGTGGGCCATGTAGATGGCCCCCGCTTGTCCACCGAACAAGCGAATCGTATGAAAGAAGGCAGAGAAGGTCAGAATCCACGGAGGTTTCGCCAGACCGCCCGTGAAGACGCCCTGCAGGATAATGCATCCGACCAGCCCAATCAGAGAGATGGCTTGCCCGACGCCCGTCAGGAGTTCGGTGCGATAGTAGTTCGCCGCCGACCAGGCGGTGGTGTACTCGGAGTTCAAGAGGACGGCGAAGGCGGTGCAGGAAAGGCCCGCCGCCAGGACCAGCCGCGGATCCAACTTGCCGAGCATCAGAAGCCCGGCAGTCAACGCAATCAGCAACAGGGGAGCTGCGCTCCAGATTATGGCCGGACCGATCTGGCTGGCTTCGAAGCCGTGAATGGCCAGCGACTGCGGAATAAGGATGATGGTTCCGGTGAGAGTAAACCGAAACCAGAAGAGCAAAGATCCGAGCAGGATTGTGTTCCACTTCCAGAGATACGGCAGCGCCACCAGCGCGTTGGGACCGCGCAATCGCCGGATGAGCGCGCACAGTGTCAGGAACGCGCCGGACCAAAACAAGCCGGTGAATACGCCGGAGCGCCACCAGTCGAGCCGCTGGCCTTGCTGGAGCGCGATGAACATTAGAGCCAAGCCGGCGCTCAGGTACAGAAATCCGACGAAGCTGGGCGCAGGGCCGCTCTTCTGTCGAGCGGGGGCTTTCGGGATACCGAAATAGATACAAGTCAGCATCACCGGCGCAATGAGGGCTGAATTCCAGAACATCCAATGCCAGGAAAGATGGTCGCGATACCAGCCATAGAGGGAAGGCGCTACATTGACGGCACCATCGATAAAGGTTGCATAGAACGCCATCGTGATCGGCAGGAATCGTAGGGGACTGATGCGAAGCGCGTAAGTCAGCGTGAGGGGATAGAAGGTGCCGGATGTGAGCCCCGCGACAATCAAGGCCGCGACCAGCAGACTGTAATTGTGAATGAACGGGAGGAACGTGCAGGTCACGGTGAAAAGTCCAGCTGTAAACAGCAGGACGCGGCGTGGACCGAGCAAACCTCCCAGGAAGACGGTAAAGGGCCCGATAAACATGAGGGCCCCGTTATAGGCGCTGTCGAGCCATGCCCCCTGGTCGTAACTGATGCCGACGTGGCCCTTCAGATCGGCCATCCCGAGCGAGAGCATGCGGCCGGTGAGGGTGACGAGGCCGGCTCCGATCAGGACCCCGATGATCCCCAACAGAGGCCGGGTCGAGAGTTCCGAGGGGATCGCGGCAGCCGTAGCGCGCGCAATCTCCACCGGCGCGGGTGGACGAGTTGTAATCGTTGTAGCAGCCATGACGCTCCGGCTATCGTTTCGTGCGCACTGTCGCAATTACGGAAAGACCTGGTCGCAGTGCAGGTGCCAGGCTGTCATCATCCAGGCCGATCTTTACTGAAACGCGTTGCACGACCTTGGTGAAATTTCCGGTGGCGTTGTCGGGCGGCAGGAGAGCAAATTGCGAACCGCTGGCCGGCGCAATCTCAATCACTTTGCCGCGGAAAACTTTTCCGGGATACGCGTCAATGCGGATCTCAGCGGCATCACCAACTTTCACATTCGTGAGTTGTGTTTCACGATAATTCGCCTGCACCCATTTCAATTTGTTGACGAACGGGATCACCTGCGTGCCCGGCGAGACCAACTGGCCGGGGCGGACCTGCCGTTCACCGACAGTGCCGTCCGCGGGAGCCTCAATCCTGGTGTAGCCCAGGTTCACCTGTGCCACGGTAAGCGCGGCTTCTCTGCCATGGAGGTCGGCGATGAGTTGGAGTTCCTGGGAGTTCAGAACGTCGAGCCCGCGGCGTTCAGCGTCGACCGCCGATTGGCTGCTGGATAACATCGCCCTGGCCTGCTCGAGCGAAGCTTCATGGCTGAGCAGTTGGGCGCGTGAGCGCTCTTCATCGGCCACGACTTGCTCAACTTTCTGGGGCGTAGTGGATCTGGTCGCGATGAGAGCCTCCTGGCGGCGGCGTTCGGGAAGAGTGCGGCCCAGGTCGGCCTGCGCGGCCGCAATTCCCGCTTGCGCCGCGGAAATCTCGGCTTGCGCCTGCGATACCCCGGCGAGCGCGCGGTCAATTTTGGCTTGCTGCAGTTGTTTCTGGCGCCGGTTGTTCTCGATCGCGGCTTTTGCCGCGGCCACCCCCGCGCTCGCCTGGCCTACCTGTGCCCGGTAGTCGTCATCGTCAAGCTGAACCAGGAGATCTCCCTGGCGCACAATCTGGAAATCGGAGACCCTCACCTCACGAACGATGCCGGCAACCTTGGTGCTCAGCGGTGTCAGATCGCCGCGGACGTACGCATCGTCGGTAACCTGCTCCGCTTTGCCGCCTTCCCAGGAATTCCAGTTGCGAAAGATCGTGAATACGATGGCGGCAGCCAGCAGTACCACCAGGACCGGGGTTAGATACTTCTGCCAGTTAGGCCTGGATGGAGCCGGAAGGTGGTCAGGCTCGGCGGGTCGGGCTGCAGCAAGCGTAGGCTTCGCGGGTTCGGTGATGGCGATACTCGCAGCTTCTGGGGCCACGGTCTACCTCCTGTCAAGATGCGGCATGATGCCAGAGTACGTGGGTGCACGAGGCCTCCCCACTGTGCAGCGGTTGTTGCATTCCCGGTGCCAAGACCAAAACCTGTTGATCAGAAGCAGTTTCCCCCGTTTGGAATTGCTCGGGTTGTTTGTCACTTGACAAAGAGTTTGTCAAACGCGAACAACCGGCGACGCTATCCAAGCAGCGGAGCTAAGGAGGCGTCGGCAAAAACACTTACCGCTGGGGTTTCAAGACAGGTTGTTCTGAGCGTCCCGTTCAGCAGAGTGGCTGGTGACTTGCATCAGCAATGCTAGGTCGAGAAAAGGTGGGAGTTTGAACAAATGAATGCTCAAGGACAACACAAGTGCGCGTACTCGGCGTGCCAATGTGCAGTGGCGGATCCAGAAACGTACTGCAGTGACTATTGCTCGGACGCCGCCGGCGTGCACGAGACCGAAATTCAATGTGATTGCAAACACACACCGTGTGCACTCGACTAGGTTGAAGCGAGGGTGCGCTGAAGGTGCGGGGCAAAAACCTCGCGCATTCTTTTGCGTGCTGGCAAAAACAGATGGCATTCCCTGATCGCCGTACCGCGGACGTCTTGCTGACCATACTGTTCTTTGCCGTGGTGTGCGCAGCCGTCTATAGCGCACGGCGCATCATTCTGATCTTCGTCCTCGCCGTATTCTTTGCTTATTTGATTGATCCGGCGGTCAAGTTCCTGCAGCGCCACTCCTTGTTCTTCAGAAACTTGAGAGGTCCGGTAGTGGTGGAGGTCTATCTCGCCTTCGTAGTGCTGATCGCCCTGCTGGGCTATTCACTGGCGCCCGGTGTCGCCCGAAACACCGCTAAGTTGCTGGATGAGGTGCCGGTTTTGCTTGACGGCCTTTCGACCGGCGACATCGCGTCTGAGCTGAGAGGGAAATACGGTTGGAGCGAGGAACAGGAATTTCGCTTCCGGGCCTTCCTGGCGAGACACAAAGAGGACATCCAGGACCTGGTGCGAGTCGCAGACCATTATCTTTCCAATCTTGCAGAGGTGCTGGCGTGGCTGCTGCTGATTCCCGTCCTGGCAATTTTCTTCCTGCGCGATGGCGACCACATCACCGATGCGCTGATCCAGACGTTCTTTCCAGCGGACCGGCGCCGCGGCATTCGGGGCATAGCCAACGAACTGCACCTCGTGCTCACCCGATATATCAGGGCCCAGGTCCTTCTTTGTATCCTTTCGTTCGCGTTCTATGCCGCGGCCCTGCTTGTTCTGCGATTTCCTCACGCCATCGCGCTCGCCGTGTTGGGGGGATTGCTGGAGTTCATCCCGGCGTTTGGCTGGATGAGCACGTTCGCCGCGATTGTCAGCGTTGGCATAGTCAATCACTCGCACTGGATCTGGATGGCTGCCTTGCTGGCGATTTGGCGAATGGTTCAGGACTATTTCACTTCTCCGCGGATCATGGGGCGCAACCTGGCGATCCATCCCCTGGCCGCGATTTTCGCGGTACTGGTCGGCGGAGAGATCGGTGGAATCGTCGGTGTTTACTTGGCGGTACCGTTCATGGCGTCGATGCGAGTGATCTGGCGTGCGCGTGGCGGCACCGAGCGGGACTATCCATTTGCCCCGGTGCTTACCGCCGAAGGTCGTTCCAGCCTTGCCGAGACCGCTGCGGATTGAAGGTTGCGAATTTACCGTGTTCCGGCGTTCAACCAGAGATCTGCTGCTGTCAGATCACGAAACGGCTGCACTTCGCAGACGTCTTCGACCAGAACCTGGAACACTCTCATGATTCCGTAGGCCACATCGGTCGAGACCACGACCGCGGTTCGGCCCAGACGGTGGCTGCGGGCAAGGGAGCGCAACAATCGGACAACCTCCTGAAGCTCAGACGAGGAAAGTTTCACGACCGCATGGCGAGCATCGATCAACTCCCGGTACGGCAGCGCAAGGTCGCTTTTCTCCCGGTTTAGGTGAGCGCGGACTTCTTCGAGCGTGACGGTTCCTTCGGCCGTTGTGGTCACCTCGTTGCGTTCAGCGTCCACCGTGTGAGAGAGAGCCGCAGGCTGCGGCGGCAGTACCCTGGCGGGGACTCGGGTTTTTCCCGCCTTCAAAGCTTCAATCAGCCAGCGATTGGCCAGTCCGCTAGCCACGAGCTCCGCGCCTTGCCCCAACATCGCCTCGAGCAGCGGATCGGCACTGTCGTCGATCAGCGTCACATCATTGAGGTCGACGATGGGCGTGCGGTTGCCAAGTTGATGCAGTAGGTTTTCCCAGACTTTCTGCAGCGCCCCGATCCATGGTCCCACGAGTTTCCCGTACAGTACGAGGCGCATTTCAGTCGGGGTTTCGACGACAGTGATCTTGAGCATAATTACCCAACCAGTTGCGCGCAGGATGCAGGAAGCAAGTGTCGGCCCAAAACGGCGCTCGGACACGGAGAATCCCCAAGTCACTGAATGGACGAGGTTCGAGGGCGTGGATGGGATCGCGATCAGGAACAGGAGTGGGCGGCGCCAAGAGCGCCTTTGACAGGTGCCAAATAAGGCAATGGGCGGTTCGGCGGGAAACGCCACAACGTCAAAGCTGTGCGCGGTCGTTTTTGAAGTGAATGCCGAGTTGCCCTCGCCGAGCCAAATCTGGACCGCGTGCGGTCTCATTTGGGGAGCCAAACTGTTATGTACCCGATTATGCAGCCGAATCTGGAGCGGGCACTGTTTCCTTACCGAAAAACCACTGGAAAATCACCAGTTCCGACCGTGTCGCGCAGTACCGTTAAGGCGCACTCTACTGGTCCGGCCAAATGCGAGGACAGCAAGTCTATGAGAACGCTAGAGGCAATGGCGAAGTCGTCCATCATTCCTCCGGGCCTGCGATTGGCGGCGGATGCCATGGCCCGCGCCGCCCCTCATGCTCCGCCTTGCCCTTCACGCTCTTCGCCCACGCTGGACACCAGAGTTCTGGCGCTTGAAGTAGAACGAGAAGATCACCAGTTGGATAGAAGCCTGGGAGTCGAGATGAGACGTGCATTTGTCCTGCGAGTTGCGCCCGGTTTCGACTTTGACAACAACAAAGTGGAGGGCTGGGTGGAAGACGTGGATACCGGGCGGGAGCTGAGATTTCGATCTGCGCCCGACCTGCTCACGTTCTTGTCGAAGTGCGTGAAGGAATCGGCAAAAAAGAGAAACGAAGATCAGGAAGGCCAGCCTTCCTAAGGAGATCCCATGGCACAGAATATCTCGTCCGACATTGTGCGGCAGGCTTCGACCCTCTCCATTGTGTGGGGGGGGTTGCTGATTGTTTTCGGGATGGCGGCGGTTGCCGCGCCATTCCTTGCTGCGGTGGCGGTCAGCGTGGTGATCGCGTGGCTCATCGTCCTTGCAGGCGTAGTGCACCTGATGCTCGCCTTTCGTGCTCATGGGGCCGGCAGCATGATCTGGAAGGTACTGGTCGGGTTGGCGTATCTATTTTTCGGCGTCTACCTGATCATGCATCCGGTGCTGGGTGTGGCATCGCTCACGTTATTGCTGGCATCGCTGTTCCTGATTGAAGGTGTCCTGGACATCATTCTGTTTTTCCAGATGCGCTCGATGGGAGGATCAGGTTGGGTGCTGGTGGATGGAATCATCACTTTGCTTTTGGGCTTGATGATCTACCGGCAATGGCCGTCGAGTTCCGCCTGGGCGATCGGCACTCTCGTCGGTGTGAGCATGATCATCAGCGGCGTCACTAGGGTGATGCTGTCGCTGGCGGTACGCAAGGCGGCGACTGCGATTAGCTAGCTTGCACGATTCGAAGTGTGCCGAACTATCTGATGGACAACTGCTTCTACGAGGCGCGGAAGGCTGTTCGACGCTCCAGCAATCGCGCCCGATGGAGCCGGTCTTTGCAGCCGGTCTTTGCAACGACAAACGGAGGCAGCCGAAATGAAAAGCCTGATCCCGTCCTTGGGATATATTTCGGCGGCCTGCTCGAGCCTCATCGCTAATTTTCACCAAGAACCCACTGGCGGGGAAGCCCTCCATAGGACCTTGGAGATTCCGCGCTGGAATGCAATTCATCGGTCTACTCGTGCGAGGAATTGTTCGGGTGGGCCCATTCACAAGCAGTACGCTGCAAAGGAGATGACTTTATGGATCGCATGCTGGTAGTGGTGTTTGACAATGAAACCAAAGCGTACGAAGGGAAAAAGGCGCTCCTGCAACTCGATACCGAAGGCAGCATCAGCGTCTATGCCTATGCCGTGCTTGCAAAGCACGCGGACGGCAGCGCAACGATAAAACAAGGCGATGACCCGGGACCGCTCGGCACTCTCGTTGGCACGTCACTCGGCAGTCTCATCGGCTTGCTCGGTGGGCCGGTGGGTTTGGCAATCGGCTCTGCGGCAGGCTTTGTTGCCGGCAGTTCCGCCGATTTGCACAACGCACGGATCGGCGCCGATTTCCTCGACGACGTCAGCAAAGCATTGTCGCCAGACAGAGTGGCAGTGGTTGCCGAAATTGAGGAGGACTGGACGACGCCCGTCGACACCCGCATGGAGCCGATCGGAGGGATGGTATTTCGGCGCGCGCTTGCGGATGTGAGACATGAAATTCACGAAGAGAACGTCAACGCCATGAAGTCTGATCTAGCCCAGATGAAGGCCGAGCTTGCCAAGGCTCACGCCGACCGGAAAGCCAAGCTTCAGGAAAAAATCAATCAACTCGACACCAAGGTCCAAGCGCACTTGCAGAAGGCAAAAGAGAGACGTGAGGCTGCGGAGCGTCAGGCGCAGGCCAAGGTCCAGATTCTCAAGACACGAGCAGCAGCGATAAAGGCCAAGGCTTCGTAGCGCGGGACGCAACAGTCCGACTTGGCACAATCGAAAGGGAGGTCGACAAGGCCTCCCTCTTGAAAGCAGAAATGACCAATATTGAACAAGGAACAAGTGCCTGTACGGTACTGGGCTGGTTACAACGATGACAAAGACGGTTGAGAGGCCGATTCCCGCCTCCCGTTCTGAGGTCAGCCTGCTCAGCCCGCAGGATCTGTATCTCTTCAACGAAGGACGCCACTACCGCTCTTACAGCAAGCTGGGCGCCCATCTGGTGGACGCGGACGGCGAGCGCGGTGCCTGCTTCAGCGTGTGGGCGCCCAATGCGCGAGGAGTCAGTGTCATCGGCAGCTTCAATCAGTGGGCCGAGCACGCGCACCCTCTAGAGCCTCGCGGGAACTCGGGGATTTGGGAGGCGTTCGTCCCGGAGGCTAAGAAAGGAGATCTGTACAAGTTTCGCATCCGATCCGAGCGGAACGGATATGTGATTGACAAGGCGGATCCTTTCGGCGTGCGGCACGAGGAGCCGCCCCGCACGGGATCAGTGGTTTGGGACTTGGAGTATGAGTGGTCGGATCACGAGTGGATGCAAAAACGGAAGGCAAGGAACTCGCTGTCCACGCCCCTGTCAATTTACGAGCTGCACCTGGGATCGTGGATGCGGGTGCCGGAGGAGAACAACCGGTCGCTCTCCTACCGCGAACTGGCGCCCCGCCTCGCCGACTATGTGAATCGGATGAACTTCACGCACGTCGAACTGTTGCCGGTGATGGAGCATCCGTTTTACGGCTCGTGGGGATATGAGACCACCGGGTACTTTGCGCCCACGGCACGCTATGGCACACCGCAAGATTTCATGTATCTGGTGGACTATCTGCATCAGCACGGAATCGGCGTCATCCTCGACTGGGTGCCTTCGCACTTTCCATCGGACGCGCACGGGCTGGCCTATTTCGATGGCACGCACCTGTTCGAGCACGCGGACCCCCGCAAAGGGTTTCAGCCGGATTGGAAGACTTACCTGTTCAACTACGGGCGCAACGAAGTGCGCAGCTTTCTGGTCTCGAGCGCGATGTTCTGGCTGGATAAGTATCATGCGGATGGTTTACGGGTGGACGCGGTGGCGTCCATGCTTTATCTGGACTATTCGCGCAAGCCGGGGGAATGGCTTCCCAATCAGTACGGCGGCCGAGAGAATCTGGAGGCCATTGATTTCTTGCGGCAGTGCAATCGGGAAGCATACGCCGAACAGCCTGAGATCGAGACCTTCGCCGAAGAGTCGACGTCGTGGCCGATGGTGTCGCGACCGCTCTATGTGGGCGGGTTGGGTTTCGGCTTCAAGTGGGACATGGGATGGATGCATGACACGCTGGAGTACTTTCAGCTTGATCCCATCCACCGCAAGTACCACCACAACAAGCTTACTTTTCGGATGCTGTACGGGTTCACGGAAAATTTTGTGCTGCCCCTTTCGCACGATGAGGCCGTCTACGGCAAGGGGTCACTGATTGGAAAGATGCCCGGCGATGAATGGCAGAAATTTGCCAACCTGCGGTTGCTGTACGGGTACATGTACGCACAGCCGGGGAAGAAGTTATTGTTCATGGGCGCAGAGTTTGGGCAAGTGCGGGAGTGGGCGCATGACAGCAGCCTGGACTGGCATTTGCTGCAACACCCGATGCACAGCGGGTTACTGCGATGGGTCGAGCAGCTAAACCGGGTTTATCGGCAATATCAGGCCCTGTACGAGCTCGATACCGACGCGGCTGGTTTCGAGTGGATTGACTGCAACGACAGCGAGACCAGCACAATCTCCCTTCTGCGAAAAGGGAAGTCTTCCGAACACGGCATCATGGTGGTGTGCAATTTCACACCAGTACCACGGCTGGGCTATCGCCTGGGAGTTCCGTCGGGGGGATTCTGGAGAGAGCTGCTGAACAGCGACGCCACCGAGTACGGAGGTAGCGGACTGGGAAACCTCGGAGGAGTTCCAGCGATGGAACGACCCGTCCATGGCCGCCCGTACTCACTCGAACTCACCTTACCTCCGCTGGGAGTGCTCTTTCTCAAGGCCGAATCGCTGGCGGACCCCCACATCAGTTGAGCCCACCTATCGTCGCCCGGATGAGGTTGAGCAACGGCGCGGGGTACACGCCAAACCCTATGAGTAAAACGGCGAGTCCGCCGAGGACCAAGGCGCTGCCACGCCCGAGTCTTTGCATCGAAAACTGACGTTCCGGCGAGGCTGAAAAAAGCGTAACCACGACGCGCAGGTAATAAAACAACCCGATGACGCTCGTGAGAACGAGGACAAGCATCAGCGGCCAGGCGGAAGCATTCGCGCCGGAGGCGAGAATATAG
>Ga0335084_10003222_pt1 | contig 15894 bp, 9 predicted proteins | sample Lox_Sample_44_FD_206721 | JGI IMG/M metagenome (GOLD analysis project Ga0335084, IMG submission 206721) | Soil microbial communities from Loxahatchee National Wildlife Refuge, Florida, United States - Lox_Sample_4.4 | ecosystem: Environmental > Terrestrial > Soil > Wetlands | place: USA: Florida... | reverse complement strand
GCCCATATGTTGTTATTGACGATGCCACCGATATGTTCGAGAAATTGGCCATAGATGTACTTCGATATAGGGGGACCGGCCTCCGAGGCGTCGATAGTTACGTTCACAGGTTGCGTTTGTGCAAATGACAATACCGACAAGAGTAATGCGGCGAGTAACAAAGCCTGCTTCTTCATGATTGACTTCCGGTTCTAAGTTTGGAGGATGAAGCTCCCTTCTCTAGTAAAAGACGACACTCATACACCTAGGCTGGAACGCGCCGTCCCCTCGGAGTTGTGCACTACGCGCTCACTCAAGCAGGTTCTTCGTCCCTGTTATTTGAAACGTCCCTGTGACCGATGGTGCGCCGGTGTTTGGCTGCCCATCACCAATCGAAACTGAATACTTGCCCTCTGCGATGATCGGTGAGCCGGCTTCGCTCACCATGCTCAGATCGCGATCCCTCAACTCGAACCTGAGCTTCTGCGATTTGCCTGGCTGCAGGTGTACGCGCTGGAATCCGCGCAGGGCCCGCAAGGGCGCGCCCGGCACGTTTGGAAAGCTGAGGTAGAGCTGTGTCACCGCGTCGCCTTCCAATTTGCCGGTATTGGTAACTGTCACCTCCGCCGCAAGAGGATCACCGGCCTTGATCGTCTTCTTCCGGAGGGCTAACTTGCTGTATGAGAAGGTCGTGTAGCTCAAGCCGTAGCCGAAGGGATATAGAGGCTTGCCTTCGAAGTAGCGATACGTGCGGCCCTTCATCGCGTAGTCACCAAACGGCGGCAACTGATCGATGCCCGTATAGAACGTGACGGGAAGGCGTCCCCCGGGATTATTCTTGCCCGAGAGCGTCTCCGCGATGGCGGCGCCACCCTCCTCGCCGGCGTACCAGGACTCGAGAATTGCGTTCACATGTTCGTTGGCCCAATTCACTGAGAGCGCGCTGCCATTGGCGAGAACGAGGACGACAGGTTTCCCCGTTGCAGCGACCGCCTCGAGCAATTCTTGCTCCGGTTTCGGAAGATCAAGGCTGGTACGATCTCCGCCCTTGAACCCTTCCTCGCTGACCTGCATCTCTTCGCCTTCCAGTTCGCTGGTGATCCCCAGGACGGCAATCACGACATCCGCGTTCTTCGCTGCCGCAACGGCTTCGGTGGTCGGCTTCGGATCGTACTTCGACCACACCAACTGCGCGTGCGTAGGGCCGGCGGCTCCTTGCGCGTAATCGAACTTCAGTGTCACTTTCTTTCCTTGCTCGAGATGAACGCGCCCAACCTTAGTCCTGGTTCCCTCGCCGTTGTTGAACTGCTGGGCCACGGACTTTCCGTCAACGAAAAGCCGAGCGAAGCCTCCGTCAATGCGCACGCCGATGCTGTACTCTCCGGTTTCCGTTGGCGTAAGAAAACCGCTCCACTCGACTCGTAACGGGTATTTTCCTGATGCTTCTTCCGGAATGTCCGCGGCTTTCAGATCGATGGCGGTCACCTGACGGATAGCGAGTGGCGTCACCTCCCCCCCTCCCCAAAGCTCACCGGTCGAGAACTCTGCCTTGAGCCCCGGTTGCCCTTCGAGTGTTGTAAGGAAAGAAGCTGCGACAGGGTCGGCATCATTTCGCAGAAATTGCGTTCCCGGCACAAACTTGATCTGCGCCTCGGGAAACTCCGCCTTCAACCCTTCCAGCACCGAGACAGTGTGCGTTGGGATCCCCGTGTAGTTACCGAGAAGATATCTGGTCTGGTCGGCGAGCGGTCCCACGACTGCGATATTGATCGCACCCTTCTTCAGTGGCAGCGTGCCATCGTTCTTGAGCAGCACCATCGCCTTGTTTGCCATTGCGCGCGCCATTGCGCGATGCTCGGGGCTGTCAAGGAGTTTTTGGTCGATCTTCGAATACGGAACCATCTCCGGCGGATCGAACAAGCCCAGCTTCATACGCGCCGTGAACAGCCGGATCAAAGCTGTATCGATTTCGCTTTCTTTCAGAACGCCTTGTTTGTAAGCGTCGAGGTACGGCTTGTAGTCGTGATCGTCTTTTACCTTTGCGACGAAGTCGATGCACTCGTTATCCATGCCGCGCTGCAGCGCGAGCGCGGATGCTTCAGACTGGGTTTTGGTGAAGTGATGGTCCTGGAAGATGTTAATGATGGCCCCGCAGTCGGAAACTACGTAACCTTTGAATCCCCATTTTCCGCGCAACTGATCCTGCAGGAGAAACTCGTTTACGCACGCTGGCTGCCCGTTGATGCTGTTGTAGGCGCACATCACCGAGCCGGCTTTCGCCTCGGTCACGGTTGCGCGGAACGCCGGCAGGTACGTGTCCAGTTCGTCATGCTTGCTGACTCTCACGTCGTCCGTGTGACGGGATGGTTCGGGGCCGCTGTGCACGGCATAGTGTTTTGGCGTGGAAATTACGCGATAGTATTTCGGATCGTCGCCCTGCATGCCGGTGACAAATGCAACGCCGAGACGCGCCGTCAGGAACGGATCCTCCCCGAATGTTTCCTGTCCGCGTCCCCAGCGGGGATCGCGAAAGATGTTGATGTTAGGCGCCCAGAAGTCGAGGCCCTCGAAGATATCGCTGCGCCCGTCGCTCATCCCTTTTACATACTTGATGCGTCCCTCGGTCCCGATGACGATGGCCATCCGATGGATTGCGTCAGCGTCGAACGTCGCGGCAAGCCCCACGGGCCCGGGAAACTCGGTGGTACCGTTCGTGGTTATGCCATGCGAGGCTTCGCTCCACCAATCGTAGGCAGGCACATTCAACCTCGGGATTGCGCGTGCCTGGTTCACCAGTTGCGTGACCTTTTCTTCCACTGTCATGCGGTGGACCAGATCGGCCGCTCTTTGTTCGGCGGATAACGTGGGATTCAAGTAGGCGGGTTGTTCAGGGTTCTGGGACCATAATCCGTACGCGCTCAAAAAAACAAAAAGGGCAAGGATGATTTGACTGCTGGACTTCTGCATTTTGCCTCCGCTTTTACAGGTGAACTTCAAGTTTCACTGCGCAACGTGCAGCTTTTGGTCATCTTCAGGCTACTCTCTCAAAAGAGCCTTGGCGCAAAATCCTTCAGATCGCGACGCCACGTCTGCCATTCGTGGTCGGTGCCTGGCGATTCGTAGTAGATGTGCTTTATGTTCGCTTCGTCGAGCGACGCATGCAGTCTTTGGATCCCTGCACGCATTCTTTCTGGCTCCACGGTTCCTACACCCAACCAGAGCAGGTGCACTTTCTTGGCAAAGGCAGCTGCATCGGCGAAGACACCGTTGTAATCGGTCTTGGGATCCAGCTTCCGGTCGCCAAGGACAAGCATCCCACCCGCTCCGCTGAACCCACCGATGTAGGAGAAAAGATCGAGATGATTGAGCGTGATCTGGAACGTCTGCATCCCTCCCATCGACAGGCCAGCCATCGCTCGATGGTCGCGATCGGGGAGTGTGCGGAAGGTGGAATCAATGAAAGGGATCAGAACTTGTGTGACGTCATCCTCGAATGCGGCGGCCATATCCTGCATGGCTTTCAGCATTTCGGGAGAACCGAAAGGCTTCCCGGTCAGATCCGGCGGAGCCTGACCGGCACGTCTCGCGTAGCCATATGCCATCGCGATGATCATCGGCTTGCAGTTCCCGGCTGCGATCAAGTTGTCGAGGATGAAGTTGGCACGCCCTTGCCGAATCCAACCCGTCTCGTCCTCTCCGCCACCATGCTGCAGGTAGAGAACCGGATAGCGCGCCGAGGTTTGCGTGTCGTAATTCGGCGGCAGATAAACCAGTGCGTGCCGCCAGGTGCCCGTCACCCTGGAGTAATACCAGACTTCACGGACCTGGCCGTGAGCCACTTCTTGAATCGAGTAATAAGTTGAGCCGGGCTCCGGAACCTCAACCATGCTAGTGTGCTTGCCTCCGCCAAAGAACGAATGACTGTTGGTATCGCTGACCTCGGCACCGTCGATGATCAATGTGTAGTAGTGCAACCCGGGAACAAGGGGTGGCGTGGTGACTGTCCAGAAACCGTCTGATTGCTTCTCCATATCCACTTTCGGCCCGCTCCAGAAATTCAGCCGTACCTTCGTGGCGTCGGGAGCCTTCACGCGGACTTGGACCCTCCCGGCGTTATCAACGCGCGGATAGTCCGCTCCCCAAACGTTGGTGGTCGCGGGCAGAAACTCACCCGATTCCTGGGCCCAACAGAAACTGGATAGTAAGAACACTAAGATTCCAAACCGACGCATCTTTTTTTCTCCTTGTTGAATATGCCGTTCAATTCTCGAGTTGCTCGGCGCAGACCCGCAAACAGTGTTCAATTGGCAGGTTCGCGTCCTCCGAAAATGCGTTATTGCTCGACTGAGATTACGGTCACCGATTTCGGCTCAAGTTGCAGAAGCAGCTTGCCTCCTTGAGTTTTCGCCGCAATCGGCTTAGGCACGACCGTATTGGGCGCATTGAATGTGTTCACGCTGTCAACGTTCGGCGCAGTGAGGGTTTCACCGGCTGCAGATTTCGCGGTAACGCCGGTCAAACTCAACTCAATTTCAGCCGGCTGATTAGGATCTACGTTGGTGATCTCCAGCCACAGCTTGCCAGCCGTGTCTTTTGCGGCGATGGCGTCGACGCGTGGCAAGGCGACGTCCGCGTGCGTGTACCATCCGGCGTCAAACGTCACCGGTACAAATGTCGCGTCCTGAAAAGGCACATACATTTTGTACACGTAGTACGTCGGAGTCAGAACCATCTTCTCTTTGTCGGTCATGATCATCGCCTGGAGCACGTTGATCATCTGAGCGATGTTGGCGCCGCGGACGCGGTCGGCGTGCCGAGCAAAGATGTTCAGGTTGAGCGCAGCCAGGACGGCGTCACGCATGCTGTTCTGCTGGACCAAAAAACCCGGATTGCTGCCGGGCAGCGGCGCGTACCAACCACCCCACTCATCTACGACCAGGGCGATCTTTTTGTCCGGATCGTACCGGTCCATGATCGCCGAATGCCGATTGATAAGACCGTCCATCTTTAAGGTCTCTTTGAGGAACTGAGCGTATTCGGTTTCACCGAAACCTAAGGACGTAAATTTGTTCTGCCAATTCACGACCGTGTAGTTGTGCATGGAAAGACCGTCGAGATCCCAGCTCCACGTGTGATGTTGGTAGGCCTTCATGATGGTTTCCGTCCACTCGGTCCACCTAGGTTCAGCGTCGCCGCCAGGACCGACAGCGATTTTCAGCATCTGCTGCTTATCCTGCTGCGCGGGGTTGAAATTGCGGACGAAGCGGCTGTAGATCTTCATCTGGCTCAGATAGTAGTCGGGCGTCATGTTGCCGCCGCAGTCCCAGCTCTCGTTGCCGATGCCAAGGTAAGCGACTCTATAGGGAGCGGGATGACCGTTGGCGGCGCGTTCCTTCGCCAGCGTCGTTGGCTGCGCGGTGGTCAGGTACTCCAGCCATTCGGCGGCTTCCTGTGGGGTGCCGGAGCCGACATTGAGCGAGACATACGCCCCGGCGCCGATCTGATCGAGAAAGTCCATGAACTCGTGGGTTCCAAAAGTGTTCGGCTCGATCACGCCTCCCCAGTTGGGATTGAGCGTTATGGCGCGCTTGCCCGCGGGACCGATACCCTTGCGCCAGTGGTATTCGTCGCCGAAGCAGCCACCGGGCCAACGAACATTCGGCACCTTGAGGGCCTTGAGAGCGGCAACAACATCGTTGCGGATGCCGCGAGTGTTGGGAATGTTGGAGTCCGGACCGACCCAGATGCCCTCATAAATTCCGTGTCCGAGATGCTCGGCGAACTGCCCAAAGATGTTGCGGTCGATCTTGGCCCCAGCTTTGGATGTATCAACAGACAATTGAACCTTGTCCGCGGCCACAGCCGGCGCAGCGAGGGCGATACCGATCAAAGTGAAAGCTAGAAGTAGTGGGCGCATGGTGAGCGATACTCTTTCCGGCAGTAGCCTTGAGAAAGTTGTGAGATACGCAAGTAATCGTTTACCGAGAAGTCCGATGGCGAGCATTATTCTCGGGTGTGCGTCAGATTCAACACTGAATGATACGGCATTATGTTCTTCCATTTAGGTGACGGCGTGCAATAGAATTTTGAGTTGAAAAGCCCATGAGGCTTTGAACTGGCGACATTGTATACAAATCAGCAAACGTTTTCTGTGGCAAGGTTGAGCGAAACCTGACCGCTTCCTTGTCTTGGAATTTTCGAGCAATCAGACACAGTGCTGTTCGCGTTGCAGTTCCCCGTGTCGATGGGAGTTTTCCATGAAAGAAGTCAGCCGTCGCGAGTTCGTCGCTGGCGTTGCCGCCGCTAGTGCTAGTGCTGTTCTACGTCCATCGGCGTTCGCGTTTGAGGACGATATGCCAAGTGCGAGTTCCCCTGCGAAATCAAGACTGAGCCGCGAGGTTGTCCCGCTAAGGGCAGTTCCGTTTCCGGGAAAGGATGTACGACTCGGACCGGGCGCATTTAGTGCTGCTGCCGAAGCCAATCGCCGTTATCTTAAGACGCTCCCCCCGGACCGACTGCTTCATACGTTCCGTTTAACGGCAGGGCTGACGTCTTCGGCGGAGCCGCTCGGCGATTGGGAAAAACCAGATTGCGAACTGCGAGGGCATTTTGCGGGCGGGCACTACTTGTCGGCGTGTGCGCTGGCATTCGCCAGCTCTGGTGATGAAGAACTTAAGCGCAACGGCGACGTTGTGGTTGCGGAACTCGCTAAATGCCAGGCACAGCACAAGAACGGATACCTAAGCGCTTTCCCCCAGGAGTTGTTTGACCGGCTGCGCGATGGGGTAAATGTCTGGGCACCCTTCTACACGATCCACAAGATTATGGCTGGCCATCTTGATATGTGCACGCTTGCCGGCAACGAGCAGGCGCTTGAGACAGTCGAGAAGATGGCACGATGGGTGCGAAGCTGGAGTGATCCGCTAAGCGAACAGCAGATGCAGCGCGTACTCGGGGTGGAATACGGCGGCATGGGTGAGGTCCTCAGCAACCTGTACGCGGTAACCGGGGAACGCGAGTATCTGGATCTGGCGCAGCGCTTCGACAAGAAGTGGTTCTTCGATCCACTGGCGGCGCACCGCGACGAACTGAAAGGTCTGCACGTCAACACGCACGTTCCGCAGATCATCGCCGCGGCTCGGTTGTACGAACTGACCGGCAACAAGCGGTATTGGAACATTGCAGATTACTTCTGGAACGAAGTGACCAGCGAACGCTCGTATTGCACGGGCGGTACCAGCAATTTCGAACTGTGGAGATCGGATACCGGCGTGCTCTCGACGCAACTCAGCCCGCATACCGCCGAGGATTGCTGCGTCTACAACATGATGAAACTGACGCGGCACCTGTTCGGCTGGTCACCAGAAGCGCGGTACATGGACTACTACGAACGGGTGCTCCTCAACCACCGTATGGGCACCATCGACCCGGATACGGGCACAACTGTCTATTACCTCGCGCTCGGAAACGGCTACTCCAAAATCTATGCCAAGCCGTTTGACTCCTTCTGGTGCTGCAATGGCACGGGAGCGGAGGAGTTTGCGAAGCTGACGGACACAATCTATTTCCACGATGACGATTCCATTTTCGTTAACCTCTACATCGCTTCGGAACTGAACTGGCTGGAGAAAGGTATACGCCTGACACAGCACACCGCCTTCCCAGAGGAGCAGGGGACGACCCTGCTCGTATCAGCGGCAAAGCCTGTCGACACTGATCTGAAATTCCGTGTTCCATACTGGGCGAAAACTGGCAGCGTCAAGATCAACGGACACACGGTTCCTGCTTTTGCCGATCCCAGCAGCTACCTTGTTCTGCGTGGGCCCTGGAAAAACGGGGATCGCATTGAACTGAGTCTCCCGATGCATTTACATGCCGCACCCATGCCGGACAAGGAGAGCCTGCAGGCCGAAATGTACGGCCCTCTTGTGTTGGCCGCGCGATTTGAAGAAGAGCCGCGGGAGAAATGGTACCGGCATTTCGCGGCGGAAGAGAAGCAAGAACCCGCGCCAACACTGCAGTTCCAGGGCAAGCTCAATGATCCATCGAGTTGGCTCGAGTCCTCGGATGGAAAACTGACCTTCCGTACGATTGGGCAGACGCAAGCTGCGACGTTCGTACCTTTGTCGCGAATCGTGCATGAACGGTACTCCGTTTATCACGAAGTTAAGGAAAAGAGTTCCTGACTCATCATCAGCAACCAACATCATGCGAGGACCGATGCGGAATATCCTGAGAATCCTGATAAGCGTGGTATCTCTGGCAGGCATTTTGCATTCTCAAGTGAATGGAATGCTTAACCCGGCCGGCACTCCTCCGATGGGATGGAACAGTTGGGATTCGTTCGGGCGGACCATCTCCGAAGCGGAAGTTCGCCAGACGGCTGAAACGGTTTCGAAAGAACTCAAACGCTACGGCTGGGAGTACATCGTCATCGACGAGGGCTGGTACATCTCCAATCCTCAAGAGCAGGACGCGAGCAAGTATCACTTCATGATGACGGACGACGGGCGGTTTCTGCCTGATACGTCGAGATTCCCTTCTTCCGGGAATAACTCAGGATTCAAGCCGCTTTCGGATTACATCCACACGCTCGGTCTGAAATTCGGGATTCACATTTTGCGCGGGATCCCGCGAGAGGCGGCAAGCAGAAATCTGGCAATTGCCGGTTCGGCGTTTCACGCGCGCGATGCAGCCGATGATTCCGACATGTGCCCATGGAATGCCTACAATTTCGGAGTGCGAGACAACGCCGCCGGGCAGGCATACTACGATTCGATCTTGAAGCTGTACGCGTCTTGGGGCGTCGACTTTATCAAAGTCGATTGCATCGCGAATAACCCGTACAAACCGGACGAAATTCGCATGATCAGCCGGGCAATTGGTAAAACAGGAAGACCGATTGTATTGAGTCTGTCTCCTGGTCCAACTGCCCTTGAACATGCAAGCGAAGTGGCCAAATACGCCGAGATGTGGCGGACCTGCAATGACTTTTGGGATCACTGGGGTAGATGGAAGGGTCACGAATGGTCCCAGGGACTGCTGGCGCAATTCCAGACTCTGATGGCATGGGCACCTCATATCGCCACTGGACATTGGCCTGATTCGGACATGCTTCCACTCGGCAGATTGGGACCGAATCCGGGAGCAGGCGATCCACGAAATACGCTATTGACTCGCGACGAGCAGCGGACCGTGATGGCCTTGTGGTCAATGGCTCGTTCTCCGTTGATGATGGGCGGCAACCTGCTGGAACTGGATGATTGGACGCGTTCGCTGCTGACAAACGAAGAGGTCATTGCCGTAGATCAGCACTCGAAAGATAATCGCCAGGCGCTGACGGACGGCATGCTTGTGGTATGGACGGCCCGCCCCGAAAACGGGAACGGCTACTATCTCGCTGTCTTCAACACGGCCGATTCTGAGCTTGACATTGACCACTCCTGGAAAGACCTGGGCATTGAAGAAGGCGTCTATGGCGTTCGTGACCTTTGGGAAAAGAAGAATCTGAGTAGGGAGAGTCGACTCAAGGTGAAGCTTGCGCCACATGCTTCGGTAATGTGGAAGTTACAGTAGCTGGATTGCATGCTCACTCAGTCTATCCCCGTCAATGCGGTGAGCACGGGCCGGCAACGCTCAATGAACATTCGACACATTGCCAAGCGCGCCGGGGTGTCCACAGCGACCGTTTCGCGCACCATCAATCGTATACCGACGGTGGACCCGCGCTTGGCCAAGCGCGTGTGGAAAATAATCGAAAAATCGGGATACCGCCCGAATATTCAAGCCCGTGCACTTGTCTCGGGGCGGAGCCACATCCTTGGGCTGGTCGTCTCGGAAATCACCAATCCTTTCTTTCCGGAAATCGTGCAGGCCTTCGAAAACATCGCTGTCGAGCACGGGTACGAGATCTTACTTGTGTCTACTGTTCACGATCCCAAACGTATGGATCTGTCTGTCCGCCGCATGACGGAACGGCGCGTGGACGGCGTAGCTGTAATGACGTTCGGGATGGAAGACCTGCTACTTGAGGATCCGGAGCTAAGTAGTGTGCCGCTTGTTTTTGTGGACGTCGGACCGAAGCGGCCACGCGTCAGCAACATCCGAATTGATTACCTGAACGGGATCCGGCAGGCGGTGCAACATTTGGCAGCGCTTCGACACGAACGGATCGCTTTTATCTCCGGGCCACTCGATCTTAAATCGGCGATGTCGCGGCGGCGAGCATTTGAAAAAGCAATTGGCGAAATTGGTCTGGAGGTTCACAAAAACCTGGTTGTGGAAGGCGATCACACGCTTGAGGGTGGAACCAGAGCCCTGCAGTTGCTACTCTCGTTGCCAAAGCGGCCCACGGCCGTTCTCTGCTCCAACGATATGACCGCGTTGGGTGTGATGCACAAATGCTATGAAGATGGCTTGTCGATCCCCAGAGACTTGTCGCTGGTGGGGTTCGATGATATCAAGCTCGCGCAGTTTGTCCTGCCTCCGCTGACGACCGTTCGCATGTCGCAATCGGAACTGGCCCGCTTCGCGTTCCATGCATTGCTGACGGAACTGGAGCGTAAAACACCCGCAGAACATGGAACGGAGTATCTGCTCCAGACCAGCCTCGTACTCCGCGACTCAACAGCGCTCGCGCCGACGCCTGTCGCGAGGAAGCATCGCAACAGGGTGCACTCCACTATTTGACAAATTGTGCTTGCGATCTCGCTCTCGGCTGATGGGTACGAAATCCGCTAGCAGAACCAGTTGGCCGGAATTGGTGGGATTTGCGCGCGCCTGCGCCTTGCCGTCGAGTTGGAGATGAGATTGGGCCGTGATTCTCAAAGCACAATTTTGACGACGCGCATGAAGAGTTCGTCCGGGGAGAAGATGGTAAGTAAAAGCGGCAGCAACGGCGCAGCCGTGGCGGCGGCCAATCGGGAGACATCCTGGAGTCCAAAGGGGACGGGAACCATGTCGCGCACCATGGAATAGCTGTTGCCGAGGTCAGCGAGTGATTGAATGTCGCCCGTTCCGAGAAGCCCCTCTGAAGTCGACCGTTCCCCAAGAACCCACTTCTTCTCGAAATCTTCGACGTAGCGCTGAGCGAGGATGCCGTAGTCACGCAGGCCCCTCCTCTTCGCCCGCGCCATCTGGGGAGTAAACATCAAGAGTGGTCCGAGAACGATCAAAACGTAAACCATGATGAAGCCTGCGATCTGCAGCTTGAATGACAGCAGGTTCGCTCCTGTGAAAAGGATGCGATGGGCAATCAAGCCCGCGAGCATTGCACCCTGGGAGAAGAGAATCGGACTGAACGCATACGCACTCTTACCGAGAAAGGCGAGGCCAGCGGCTCGATCGGGATGGGTCGGAATGAGGTTAAGGTCGAATCTCGACACCTGCCAGAGGAAACGGAACCAGACAAAGAGCCTCAAGAACCAGCGGAGAAGCAGAAACTGAAAGACCGGAATGCTTACGAAGACATACCAGTAGCCGGCGAGAGTCAGGTGCGCGATTCCGCCGGGCATGGCATACCAGATCGGAGTCTGAACCGAGATTCGGCCACGTGAGAGCCAGAGACCCAGCGTGTAAACAACAACCAAGAGAGCAATTTCCAGCGGGATCGAATTGCGCAACCTCATGGCCGATTCGATCGCGCTTCGAAAACGCGTTAGATCTTCGGACCGAACGATGCGACGGTCGACAAACTGTTGCACAACCGGGCGTATACGCAGGTGAACCAGCAGTTCGGCAAGCACCAGGGCCGGAAGCGCAACCAGGAAACGGACCTGTGCCTCAACGTCGCGAAGAAATGAAAATCTCCATACGTTGTCAGGAGCGGGGACAAGGGTAGCGAAGAGCAACAGGGGCAGCCACGCGATCAGCGTAAGCGCAATCACCCGTCGGTGCAGAAGTTCCAGCCCATCTCCCGAAAGGTGGGACTTCCGGAAGAGCTGGAAAATAGGTCCGCCCAGCACTAAGGAAAAATCAGGCGATTCCTGGGGAGTATTGGGTTCAGTCATTGTGTTTCTGTTTCACTCAGCTGATTTGTCGTGCGACTCCATGCGGAGAGGGCCCCAACCTGCGACTTACGCAGCTTAGGGGCACAAAAGCAGGCCGCAAACTGGCAGAACTGACAGCGCTGCCGGTTACCTTCCAACATCACTGACAGAAATGACAGTGTCCAACGATCTGCCGGTCTGGCATTTTCCTCGTGAGTACGCGAGGGCCTATGACATCGCATCATTGTGCAAATCGTCGGAGCAGTGTCTCTGTTGTGATCTTGATCTCATTCTTCTTCTCAATGATCGCAGCGCAAGCCCAGTCCCAGAGTCCTCCACAGACTCAGGACGTGCAACAACTCAAATCCCAGCTCCAGCAACTCGAGCAGGCCATGCAGGAACTGAAGGGGAAGATCAACGCAATGGAACAGGCGGGATCGCAACCAGCGGCTGCGCCGACGCCGCCTTCTGCCGCCGCGGCCGAGAAGCCTGCGAAGCCACCGCGCGAAGAGGGCGGCAAAAGCAGCCTCGACTTATATGGCTTTGTGATGCTCGATTCCGGATACGACTTCGGGCAGGTTGATCCCAACTGGTTCGATGTCGAGCGACCGACGAAACTACCCGCTTTTACCGACCAATTCGGCGGAAACGGAAACGTCTATTTCGGAGTGCGGCAAACTCGCTTTGGCGTGAAGACTTCGACGCCGACGGCATTGGGGGACCTGAAAACACATTTCGAGTTCGAATTGTTCGGCACGGGTGTCGACGCCGGTCAGACCACATTCCGCCTGCGGCATGCCTACGGCGAGTTAGGCCAGTTTGGCGCGGGCCAGACGTGGAGCCCGTTCATGGACATCGATGTCTTCCCGAACTCGCTTGAGTACTGGGGACCGAACGGCATGGTGTTCTTCCGTAACGTCCAGATTCGCTGGATGCCGGTCCGCACAGACAGTACTCGACTTACCTTCGCCCTCGAACGTCCGGGCGCCAGCGCGGACCAAGGCGTTTATTCGGGCCGCATTGAACTGCAAGGCGTCAAGCCCAGATTCAACCTGCCCGATTTTTCCTTGTCGGCGCGAACAATCCATAACTGGGGATATCTCCAGGTCGCCGGGATATTCCGCAAGATCGGCTGGGTCGATATTGACCACAGCGATGCCGTTGACCTTAGTGGCACCGCGTTTGGCTGGGGTATCAATGCCACCTCGAATATCAAGTTCTCGAAGAAAGACACGGGCCGGTTCGCGGTCGTCTACGGCCACGGCATTCAGAACTACATGAACGATGCTCCGGTTGACATAGGCATCGAGAACAACTTCGGGAATCCAATCAAGCCGGTCAAGGGCATTGCTTTGCCGATGATCAGCGCCGTTTCCTTCCTCGATCACAACTGGAGCGATCGCTTCAGCACCGCCCTCGGGTATTCCATGCTGAATATCGATAACTCGAATGGTGAGGCGCCGGACGCCTTTCACCAAGGCCATTACGCGCTCACCAACCTGCTCTACCACCCGGTTCCGAGTGTGACCATCGGCGGCGAGTTCCAATGGGGCCGGCGAATCAACATGAGCGATGGTTTCAATGTGAACGACTATCGCATGCAGTTCTCATTCAAGTACGACTGGAAGAAAGGCTTTGAGTTTTGAGTAAGCAGGATGTACGGCACGCAACTCATCTCTGCAGAAGACTCTCAGGAGAAATGAAATGTTGAATCGACAATTGAAGACGAAGTCGGTTTTAGTGGCGATGTTGGTAGCAGCAAGTCTTACCCCGGCGCTGTTTGCGCAAAAAGCCAGTCCTGTGGCTCCGAAGCGTGAACAGGTGGAGGCTGTGGTCAAGGAAGCCTACGAGAAGTTCAAAACTGATACAGGCGGCAAGAACGCCGATTACATTCCCTATCTCGCCCAGGTAGATTCGAAGCTTTTCGGCATCGCGATTGTCACCACCGACAACCAGGTCCTCACGTTGGGTGATGTGAACTACTCCTTCTCGATTCAATCGATTTCGAAGGTCTTCACGCTCGCACTGGCCATGGAGGAATTGGGCGCGGACAAGGTGTTCGAGAAAGTCGGTTCTGAGCCGACTGGACGGCCATTTAACTCGCCAGTAGCTGTTGTCGATATGCCATCGCATACCGGAAATCCGTTCGTCAATGCGGGAGCGATTGCTACGACCAGCTTGGTTTCCGGCAAAGACGCCAAGGAGAAGTGGAACAAGATACTGGCGTTCTATGGCAGAGCCGCAGGCGAACAGCTGAAGTTGATCGACGACGTCTACAAGTCGGAAGCCGCCACTAATACCGGGAACAAGGCGCTTTCGTATTTGCTGGCCAAGTACGATCGAATTTACGCCGATCCGTTCGAGTCAGTCGACATCTACACCAAGCAATGCTCGGTTGGTGTGAACGCCGTTCAGCTTGCCCGCATGGGCGCGACTCTTGCCAACAACGGTGTCAACCCGGCGACGGGCGAACAGGTGATTAAGCGCGAGGACGTTCCCGAAATCCTGAGCACCATGATGATGGCTGGCCTCTACGACGGTTCGGGCGGCTGGGCATGGCACGTGGGTATGCCTGCGAAAAGTGGCGTTGGCGGCGGGATTGTCGCCATTGCTCCGGGCAAAGGCGCGATCGCCGTTTTCGCTCCGCCACTGGATGAAGCGGGCAACAGCGTGAAAGCGCAGAAGGTGATCGAATACGTCACTCACAAGCTCAGCTACAACTTATTTTCCCCGGGTTCGGTTGGATTGAAGTAGGTTGCGATGATTCCGGCCGGCAACAGGGCGAGAGCCAGAGGAGCACCAATGGTCGCTGGCAAAAACGCCGGCCGGAATCGCCCTATTCCTTTTCCGGAGTGTGAGCAAACCAGCCAGGCAAGCCTGTCGCGCTCGGACGCGGCAGATCAGCGGAGTACATGCGCATGAGATGTTCCCGGTGGACGGCAGTAACTCGCCTTTTCTTTCCTATTCTCTTCGTCGCGTTCTGCCCGATCCTTGTCACAGCTCAAGGCGCGCAGGGTCCATCGCAAACAAACAGCTCCACGACTGACATTAAAAACCCTACGGAATTGCTTCAGGCGCTCGACCGGTTGGTCGAGCAGAACAGCCAGCTCGAAAAACAAAATCGAGAACTGATGCAACAGATTGAATCTCTGCGACCGGGCCTGGTGCAGCAGGCTGCCGCGTCGGCCCCGACGGAAACGGCAAAGGAAAACAGAGAGGTGAAGACGGCACCCAAGGCGACTGAGGACGCCACCGAAGCCACCGAAGATCAGCAAGGCGAAGGACCGACCGTAGCCTGGAGTATCGGCGAGGCCCCGAAGAGGAAATGGGGTGCGTACACGCCCAACCAGGGATTCACACTGGCCAGTACCGACTATGGCGACGTAAGTCTCAGCATATACACCTATGTGCGTTACCTGAACCAGTTCGGCCTCGATGCGAACTATACCGACGCTTTCGGCAACGTCAAGAGCGTCCAGCAACGCCAGGATTTCCAGATTCAGAAGCTCCAGATGAAGTTTCTGGGATGGGTGTTGAACCCGAAATTCCGCTACTTTCTCTACGCCTGGACCTCCAATGCTTCGCAGGGTCTGGGTGCTCAAGTTGTGCTTGCGGGCAACGTGAATTACACGTTCAACAAGCACTTCAACTTCGCGGGTGGGATCACATCTCTGCCGGGCACGCGCAGCGTGGAAGGAAACTTTCCGTTCTGGTTGGGAGTTGATACTCGTCTGATTGCCGACGAGTTCTTTCGTCCCTCTTACACTTCGGGCATCTGGGCCAGAGGTGAAATCGTAAATCACCTCAAGTACCAGTTCATGCTCGGCAACAACCTCAGCACCCTCGGAGTGAGCGCGGCACAACTGGACAATGGACTCAACACCGTTGCCACCAGTCTCATCTGGACGCCGACGTCCGGAGAATTCGG
>Ga0335084_10003221_pt1 | contig 15896 bp, 18 predicted proteins | sample Lox_Sample_44_FD_206721 | JGI IMG/M metagenome (GOLD analysis project Ga0335084, IMG submission 206721) | Soil microbial communities from Loxahatchee National Wildlife Refuge, Florida, United States - Lox_Sample_4.4 | ecosystem: Environmental > Terrestrial > Soil > Wetlands | place: USA... | reverse complement strand
GTTCGTCGGCGGGCCGCTCGCCTTCGTGAAGAACGGCGACCTGATCGAGCTCGACGTGGAGAAGCGGGTCCTCAACCTGAAAATCTCCGACGCCGAGATGAGCAAGCGCAGAAGCGCCTGGAAGGTCCCGGCACGGAAATACGAGCGCAGCTACGGCGCCATCTTCTCGAGCCACGTCAAGCAGGCCGACGAGGGCTGCGACTTCGATTTCCTCGAAGGCACCGCTGCCACGCCCGAGCCCGAGATTCACTAGATTAGAATCCGGCGCTCGCATGGACGTTCCGCAGAATCCTTTCAAGCGCGCCCTCCGGGCCGGCAAGCCGCAGATCGGCCTGTGGTCCAGCCTCTCTTCCAACTACACCGTCGAGGTGATCGCCGGCGCCGGCTTCGACTGGATCCTGCTCGACAGCGAGCATTCGCCCGCCGACCTGGAGAACCTGCTCACGCAACTGCAGGCGGCCGCGCCCTATCCCACGCACGCCGTCGTGCGCGTGCCGTGGAACGACATGGTCACCATCAAGCGCACGCTCGACGTGGGGGCGCAGTCGTTGCTCATTCCGTACGTGTCGAGCGCTGAAGAGGCGCGCAGCGCCGTGTCCTATACGCGCTATCCGCCGGCCGGCGTGCGCGGCGTAGCCGGCACCACGCGGGCCACGCGTTTCGGCCGCGTCAAGGACTACGCGAAGCGCGCGCACGAGGAGATCTGCGTGCTGGTGCAGGTCGAAACGCAGGGCGCGCTCGACAACATCGAGTCGATCTGCGCCGTCGACGGCGTCGACGGGGTGTTCATCGGGCCGGCCGACCTGCACGCCTCGCTCGGCTACGCCGGCGAGATCGCCAACGCCAAGGTCATGCCGCTCATCGACGCCGCCATTCGCCGCATCCGCAAGTGCGGCAAGGCGCCGGGGATCCTCACGCCGAACGAAGCCGACGCGCGCCGGTGGCTGGAGTGCGGCGCGCTCTTCGTCGCCGTCGGCTCCGACGTCGGCCTGCTCGCGCGCGGCGCCGAGGCGCTCGCCGCCAAATTCAAGTCCTGAGCCTCAAACCATGAAACCCGAGATCATCATCACCGCCAAGGGCCATGCCGGCACGATGGCCACCCTGCAGTCGGACTTCACGGCCCACCTGCTCGCCGACGCGCCCGACCGCAACGCGTTCCTCAAGCAGCACGCGCCGAGCGTGCGCGGCCTCGCCACCTTTGGACCGATGCCGGTCGACGGCAAGCTGATGGACGCGCTGCCCCGGCTCGAGATCATCTCGAACTTCGGGGTCGGCGTGGATGCGATCAACCTGGATGACGCCAGGAAGCGCGAGATCATCGTCACCAACACGCCCGACGTGCTGAACGAGTGCGTCGCCGACACCGCGCTCGCGCTGGTGATGAACACCCTGCGCAAGATGCCGCAGTCGGAGGCTTACCTGCGCGCCGGCAAATGGGCCACGCGCGGACCGTTCCCGCTCACCACCTCGCTCGGCGGCAAGACCCTCGGCATCCTCGGCCTCGGCCGCATCGGCGAGGCGATCGCCAAGCGGGCGACTGCCTGCGGCATGAAGATCCGCTATCACAACCGCAACAAAAAGGACGCCCCTTATCCATACGATCCAGATCCGGTGACGCTTGCCAAGAACTCGAACGTGCTGATGATCGTCACGCCCGGCGGCGCCGAGACGCGCAACCTCGTCGGCGCGAAAGTGCTCGACGCGCTGGGTCCGAAGGGCTACGTCTGCAACATCGCCCGCGGCTCGGTCATCGACGAGCCGGTGCTGCTGCGCTACCTGCAGGAGAACAAGATCGCCGGCGCCGGCCTCGACGTCTTCGCCGACGAGCCGCGCGTGCCGCCTGAGTTTTTCACGCTCGAGAACTGCGTGCTGTTCCCGCACGTCGGCAGCGCCACGGTAGAAACGCGCAAGGCGATGGGCGATCTGCAGATCGAGAACCTGCGCCTGCACTTCGCAGGCAAGCCGGTGAGGACGCGGGTGGCCTAGTCAGGAACCGGAGGCGCCGTTCCAGGTCTGCAGCCAGTTCTGCAGGCCGACCTGGTTCACGAGGTCGAGCTGGGTCTCGAGGAAGTCGATGTGCTCCTCCTCGGACTCGAGGATCTCCTCGAGCAGCTCGCGCGAGACGTAGTCCTTGACCGTTTCGCAGTGGGCGATCGCCTCCTGCAAGTCGGGGCGCGCCTTCTGCTCGAGCCTGAGGTCGCACTCGAGGGCCTCCTTCGCCCCCTCGCCGATCATCAGCTTGCCGAGGTCCTGCAGGTTGGGCAGCCCCTCGAGGAACAGGATGCGCTCGATCAGGCGGTCGGCGTGCTTCATCTCGTCGATCGATTCCTTCTTCTCGTAGTCCTCGAGCTTCTTCAGGCCCCAGTTGCCGAACATGCGGGCGTGCAGGAAGTACTGGTTGATCGCGGTGAGCTCGTTGTAGAGGACCTTGTTGAGGTGCTGGATGACCTTCGTGTCGCCCTTCATGCGGCCGATTGCACGCCGAAGCGTGCGACGCGTCAAGCGCTAACTTATTGAGCTAAGCTGAGAATCACTTAGCCGCGAGCGGGCACGGGCTGGGCGCCGACGCACACTTCGCGCAGCAGATTGACCGCGCATTCGCGGCAGCGCCCGCAGCCTGCGGCTACGCCGAGCCTGGCTGTGAGGTCTTCGACAGAGCGGGCGCCTTCCTCGGCGCATTGCGCGACGGCCTTGTCGGTCACGGCGTTGCAGATACAGATGTACAAGTCGAATCCTCGGAGCTGATGCCAAAAATCGAAACAGAAATGCTTCTCATTGACACTATAACTGAGAACGCTTATCGTTTGCAAGATGCAGTCCGAACGACGACGGGAAGGCGCTGAATTGACCAGTGTCATCAGGCCGCCAACCTCGCCCAAAAAGATCTCCAGCGCCGCCCTGCTCGGCGCGAGCGGGGAGGTGGTCATCGTCCACAACGGGCGCGAATACAGGCTGCGTATTACCCAGAGCGGAAAACTGATCCTGACCGCCTAAACGTTCCGCGAGCCAGCCTGCGGTTTTCCGCAGCCAGCCAGCGAACTACCAGGAGCTCGCGACCGTGAAGCCCCAGCCACCCGACCAGAGCCGCGCCGAGACCGTCACCGCCGCCCTCATCTATCTCATGACCCACTACGTCCGTACCGGTTGTCCGCGCCTCGCGCTGTGCGTCTCGCGCCACATGCAGTGCTTGGCCACCCATCCGGACGCGCCTCTCGTCGTGCGCGACATCTGCGCAGCGCTGCACGGTGCATGGAACGAGGCCGCGTCGCAGTCTTCCCCGCTGTCTTCCGACTCTCGCATTCACTGAGCTGCCGCCATAGCCTCCAGCGCGATGCACTTCAGACTCGATCCTTCCCGCGCCGGCGCGGTCACCGCGGTAGGGCTCCACGTCCTGGTGCTCGGCGCGCTGCTGTCCTACGCGCCCGCGCGCTCTGCACTGCTCGACGCGGCGCCGATCATGGTCGACTGGATCACGCCCGAGCGGCCCGCGCCCAGGATCGAGCCCGAGCGGCCAAAACCCAAGCCGGTAAAGGTCGTGCCCAAACCGGTTGAAAAACCGCCGCAAGCGGTCCTGCCGCCGGAAGCGCCTTCGCCAATGGTGGTGCCTGCGCCGCCCCCGCCACCGGCCGAGCAGCCGGTAGCCGTGGCTCCCGCACCGATCGCGGTGACGCCGCCGGTGTTCAACGCGAACTATCTCGACAATCCGGCGCCCGCCTACCCCGCGCTCTCACGCCGCCTGGGCGAGCAGGGCCGGGTGGTGCTGCGTGTCCTGGTCAGCTCCGGCGGCCGGGCCGACGAGGTTCAGATCGCCACTTCGAGCGGCTATTCACGCCTCGACGACACGGCGCGCGAAACGGTGAAGCGGTGGAAATTCGTCGCCGCCAAGCGCGGCGCTGAAGCGGTGCCGGCCTGGGTATTGATCCCGATCTCTTTCAGACTGGAAGGCTAACAAGTGGAACCCATCCAAACCGTCGGCCTCTCGCATTTTCTCGCGCAGACCGACTCGGTCGCCCGGGTGATCCTCGCCGTGCTGCTGCTGATGTCCCTCGCCAGCTGGTACCTGATCGTGACCAAGGCTCTCACCGTGATCTTCGAGCGCCGGCGCAGCGCGGGCTTCCTGGATGCGTTCTGGAACGCACCCTCGATCGCTGCCGTGGAGTCGCAGCTCGAGGAGCGGCATCCGGACGAGCCCTTCGCGCACCTCGCCTGGCACGCGCTCGCCGCGCGCGGCAAAGGCGACGCCGAATTCCTGACCCGCGCCATGCGCCGGGTGATCGACGAGGACACGGCGCGCCTCGAGTCGGGCCTGACGGTGCTCGCCTCGATCGGCTCGACCGCGCCCTTCGTCGGCCTGTTCGGGACGGTATGGGGGGTGTATCACGCGCTGGTCGCGATCGGGCTCTCCGGGCAAGGCACGCTCGACAAGGTAGCTGGCCCGGTGGGCGAGGCGCTGATCATGACTGCCCTCGGCCTCGCGGTCGCCATCCCGGCGGTGCTCGCCTACAACGGGTTCGTGCGCTCCAATCGGCTGGTGCTCTCGAAGCTCGACAGCTACGCCCACGACCTCTACGCGGTGCTTACCACCGGTTCGTCGATCGCCGACCAAGGCACCGTGGTCCCGTTCAAGCCCGCCACGCGCGGGGCGGCCTGACCATGGCATTCGGCGGCTTCCGGCAGGGCGGCGAATCCACGCCGATGGCGGAGATCAACATGATCCCGCTGATCGACGTGATGCTGGTGCTGCTCGTGATCTTCATCATCACCGCGCCGCTGCTCACGCACGCGGTCAAGCTCGACCTGCCCAAGGCCTCGAGCCATCCCAACCTCACCAAGCCCGACCACATCGCCGTCTCAATCACCGCCGACGGCGCGCTGTTCTGGAACGGCGAGCGCGTGGAGCGGAGCGAGCTGCGCCAGCGCCTCGCCGCGGCGTCGCGCCAGCAGCCGCAGCCCGAGGTGCATCTGCGCGCCGACCGCGACACGCACTACCAGGCGATCGCCGAGGTGATGGCGGACTCCGCCAGCGCCGGCATGGGCCGCATCGGCTTCGTGTCCGATCCCGAGTCGAAATAGGAAAAGAGGAAGCGCCGATGGGCCAGATGATGGTGGTAACGCTGCGCGAGGGGATCGAGATGTTTCTGATCGTCGCCATCGCCGCGGCCTACTTGCGCAAGACCGGCCGGCCCGAGCTGCTCCCCGCCGTCGGATGGGGCACCGCCACGGCGATCCTCGCCTCTACGGTGCTCGGCGTATGGCTCGCCGAGGTGGCGGTGCTTCCCTTCTGGCAGGGCGTGCTCGCCGTGATCGCCGCGGTCCTGGTCATTTCGATGGTGGTTTACATGCTCAAGGCGGCGCGCCACATGCGCGCCGAAATCGGTCAGAAGCTGGAGGCGGCCGCGCAGAAGCCGGGCGCCGGCGCCTGGCTGGGCGTTTTTCTGTTCACCGTTCTCATGATCACACGCGAGGGCATGGAATACGCCTTCGTCGCGGCAGCGCTCGCGCGACAGGGCGACAGCGCGGAGCTGATCGCCGGCGGCGTGCTCGGGCTCCTTGCGGCGGCGATTCTCGCCGCGGCGTGGGCGCGCTACGGGCACCGCGTTAACCTGGCGCTGTTCTTCCAGGTCACCTCCATTTTCCTGGTCCTTTTCGCCGCGCAGCTCGTGCTCTACGGCTTCCACGAGTTCACCGAGGCGAACGCCCTGCCGTTCATCGACAACGCCCATTGGCACCTTGCCACAGAGGAATGGGCCGAAGGTCACTACGCGAACTGGATCAGCCTGGCGCTGGTAGTCATCCCGCTGCTATGGCTCGCCTACGCGGCGCTCCGCGGGCCCGCCGTGCCGGCGCGACAGCCACGCTGAACCGACAAAGAAACCCCAACAGCCACCCAGCCCTCCGCCAGGTCGCCAGAACAACCACAAACGACCAGGAGGAGGCACATGATTCACCGCATCAACCCACTCGCCGCGGCGATCGCGGCGCTCTTCGGCGCGGCTGCCGGCGGCGCATTTGCGCAGGCGCCCGCGTCGGGCGAAACGACGCTGCCTGAGGTGAAGGTGCGCGAAAGCGCGCCGACCGACGACTACGCGCCGGGCATCACCAACGTCGGCCGCATGCCGCAGTCGCCGCGCGACATCCCGCAGACCGTGAACATCATCAATCGCGCGGTGATGGAGTCGCAGGCCGCGACCAACCTCGCGGACGCGCTGCGCAGCGTGCCGGGAATCACCATCGGCGCCGCCGAGGGCGGCACTATAGGCAACAACTTCAACCTGCGCGGCTTTTCGGCGCGCACCGACCTGTACCTCGACGGCATGCGCGACCGCGGGCAGGTCTACCGCGACGTCTTCTCGCTGGAGCAGGTCGAGGTGCTGAAAGGCGCCAGCTCGGTGCTTTTCGGCCGCGGCTCGACCGGCGGGGTGATCAACCAGGTCAGCAAGACGCCGTCGCTCCAGCCGCTCAACGAGGCTTCCGTCACCGCCGGCACGCAGCCCTCTTTGCGCGCCACCGCGGACCTCAACCACCCCCTCAGCGAGACCTCGGCGCTCCGCATCGCGGTGATGGGCCAGGACGTGAGCTCCACGCGCGACGTGATGGAGAACAAGGACTTCGGCGTCGCACCGTCGCTGCGCTTCGGCATCAACACGCCGACCGAGGTGACGCTCGCGGCGCTTTTCAGCCACAACAACGACATGCCCGACTACGGCCTGCCGCCGGTGAACGGCCGGCCGGCAAGCGTCAACCGCCACAACTTTTACGGCCTCACCGACGACCGCACGATCCAGGACGTGGCGCAGCTCACCGCCAGGGTCAGCCACAAGATCACGACCGACATGACGCTCAATAACCAGACCCGCTATGCGAGCTACAAGGTCGACGCGCGCGAGTCCGGGCCCAACAACGTCGGCACGGTGAACGGCGCAGGGGTCTACACGCCGTTCCCGGCAGCAAACACCAGCAACGCGACCGCGCTGCCGAACTCCCAACTCTTCGTCGGCCTTGGCAGCCATGACCGCGTGATCACCGACACCTCGCTCTACAACCAGACCGACCTTATCGCCCGCTTCTCGACCGGAGGCATCAGGCACGAGCTGCTGGCGGGCCTCGAGCTCGGCCACGACGAGAACGAAGTGCGCAACTCTTCGCGCAACGTGGGCGCCAGCGCCTTCTTCACCTTCGTGCCGCTCGAAAATCCGACCTACATGCCCGGCGCGGGCCTGGCCTCGACGCCGGGCAACAAGGTCAACGCCAAGGCCGACACAGTCGCGCCCTACTTGAACGACACGATCTCGCTCACCAAGGAATGGAAGGTGGTCGGCGGGCTGCGCTTTGACCACTACACGTCCAGCCTGACCAACTCGGTGAACGCACCGGCCTCGGCCAGCCAGTCGATCGACTTCACCAGCGTGCGCACCGGGCTCATCTGGCAGCCGAGCCTCGCGCAGTCCTACTACGTCTCGTACGGCACGTCCTTCAACCCGTCGCTCGAAGCGCTCACCCTGACCAACGGCACGCAGTCGCTTGATCCGGAGGAGAACGAGTCCTACGAGCTCGGCGCCAAGTGGGACCTCCTGAACGGCGACCTGTCGCTGTCGACGGCTGTCTTCCAGACCAACAAGACCAACGCCCGCTCGCAAGTTTCGCCGGGCGTGTTCGAGCTCACCGGCGACGTGCGAGTGCGCGGCTTCGAGGCGGGCGCCGCTGGCCGGCTCACCCGGAACTGGCAGGTGCTTGCCGGCTATACCCACCTCGACGCCAAAATCGTCAACGCCTCGGCAACGGACGCCACGCAGGGCAATACGCTCGCCAACACGCCCGAAGACAGCGCGTCGCTGTGGACGACCTACAACTTCACGCGCGAATGGGAGATCGGTACCGGCCTCACCTACATGTCGGATCGCTTCGCCTCCAACAACAACGCGGTGGTCGTGCCGGAGTACCTGCGCTGGGATGCGACGCTCGCCTATCATCAGAAAAAATACGACATCCGGCTGAACCTCCTCAACATCGCCAATCGGCTGAACTACGAGCAGCTGATCCCTTCCGACCGCGGGCGCTCGGTGCCGAGCATCGACCGTACCGCGCTGCTTACGTTGACCTACCGGTTCTGATGCTGGTCCACGTGCCCAAAGTGCTCGACCCCGCGCAGGTGCAGACCCTGCGCGGGCGTCTCGCGGCCGCCGGCGATGCCTGGGTCGACGGCCGCGCGACCGCCGGTCACCAGGGGGCGCAGGTCAAGCGCAACCAGCAGATCGCCGAGGACTCCCCGCTCGCGCGCGAGCTCGGCGACCCGATCCTCGCCGCGCTCGAGCGCAACGCGCTCTTCATCAGCGCGGCGCTGCCGGGCAAGGTGTATCCGCCGATGTTCAACCGCTACGACCAGACCATGCACTTCGGCGCGCACGTGGACGGCGCGGTTCGCCTGGTCCCGGGTGCCGCGGCGCGCATCCGGACCGATCTCTCGGCCACCCTGTTCCTCTCGCCGCCGGAGGACTACGACGGCGGCGAGTTGCTGATCGAGGACACCTACGGCACCCACAAGGTCAAGCTGCCGGCGGGCGACATGATCCTGTACCCGGCGACCAGCCTGCATCGCGTCACGCCGGTCACGCGCGGCGCGCGGCTGGCATCGTTTTTCTGGGTGCAGAGCATGGTGCGCGACGACGCGCAGCGCGCGCTGCTTTTCGACCTGGACATGGCCATCGTGCGGCTGACGCGCGACGCGCCCGGGCACGAAGCCCTGGTCTCGCTTACCGGCTCCTATCACAACCTGCTGCGCATGTGGGCCGAGCTCTAACGGTGCGCCGCCTTTGGGTCCAGATCCACCTGTGGCTCGGCTTGACGCTCGGCGTGCTCGGGATCTTCATCGGTGTCTCCGGCAGCATCCTCGTCTACGGCCACGAGGTCGACGCCTGGCTCAACCCGCAGCGCTACGCGGTCACCGGGTCGCAGCCGGCGCTCGGCTTCGGCGACTATGCCGCCCGCGTCACCCAGGGCCGGATCGTCAGCCTGCGGCTGCCCGAAGCCGAGGGGCTGCCGGTGGTCGCGATGTCCAGGGAGGGCGGCCAGTTCTTCCGAGTCTGGATCGACCCGCCCACCGGCCGCGTGCTCGATGCGGCGGCGGGCGGCGGCTTCGTCGGCTGGGTCCATCGCTTCCACGAGAACCTGACGCTGCGCGAATACTGGGGTCGAGAGATCGTCGGCCTAGTGGGCTTCGCCATGCTCATCTCGTCGCTATCCGGCCTCTATCTATGGTGGCCGGCGCGCGGACGACTGCGCGAGGCGCTGGGCGCGCGCGCCGGGCTCGCGCGCTCGCGCAACCTGCACTACCTCTTCGGCTTCTACGGCTCGCTCTTGCTCGCGCTGTTGTCGTTCACCGGCATCTGGCTCGCCTACGTTGACGGCGGGCGCAGCGTCGTCGCCGCTTTCGCGCCCGTGTCGCAGCGCGCCGCGGCGCCGCAAGGCACTTACCGCGTCAACCTGACGGAGAAGGGCGAACCGGTCACGCTGTTCGTCGATGCGCGCTCCGGAACCGTGGTGCGGCGCGTGGACTCGAGCCGGACTTCGGGCGACCGGTTTCTCGCCGCGCAGCGCGCGCTGCACGCGGGCGACGCGTTCGGCGCCGCGCGCTTCCTCCTTTTCCTCGCCGGGCTGCTGCCGGCGGTGCTCGCCGTCACCGGAACGATGATGTGGCTGCGCCAGCGTCAGGCGCGGCCTAGCCCTTTGCGGCCGCCTGTCCCTGGCGGGCCTTGTCGAGCACCGTCATCGCGGTAGCGACCATCCCGGCGACGTCGCCCGCGTTGGCAGGCAGGATCAGCGTGTTGGAGGTCTTGGCGAGGTTGGCGAAAGCATCGACGTATTGCGTCGCCACCTTGAGGTTGGCGGCCTCCATGCCACCCTTGTCGGCGATCGCCTCGGCCACCGCACGCACTCCGGCCGCGTTCGCCTCGGCGATGACGCGGATCGCGGTCGCCTCGCCCTGCGCGCGGTTGATCGCCGCCTGCTTCTCGCCCTCGGAGCGCAGCACCGCGGCCTGCTTCTCGCCGTCGGCGACGTTGATCTCCTGCTGGCGCTCGCCCTCGGACTTGGCGATCAGCGCGCGCTTCTCGCGCTCGGCGGTGATCTGCTGCTGCATCGAGCGCAGGATCGCCTCGGGCGGGGTCAGGCTCTTGATCTCGTAGCGCAGCACCTTGATGCCCCAGTTGCGCCCGGCCTCGTCGAGCGCGGCGACGATCTGGCGGTTGATCTCCTCGCGCGACTCGAAGGTCTTGTCGAGCTCCATCTTGCCGATCTCGCTGCGCAGCGTGGTCTGCGCGAGCTGCGAGATGGCCTGCACGTAGTTCGACGAGCCGTATGAGGCGAGACGCGGGTCGGTCACCTGGTAGTAGAGGATGCCGTCGACGCCGAGCTGGGTGTTGTCCTTGGTGATGCAGATCTGCTCGGGCACGTCGAGCGGCACCTCCTTCAGGATATGACGGTAGGCGACGCGGTCGAACAGCGGCACGATGAAGTTCAGCCCCGGCGCGAGCGTCTCCTTGTACCGCCCGAAGCGCTCGACCACGAAGGCCGACTGCTGCGGCACCACGCGCACTCCTTCGAGGACGAAGGCGACCGCCACCACGATCAGGAATACCCAGACGGAATAGAGCATCGTGTGCGTGAGCGCGAAAACGATGCCGGCCAGGACGGCCGCGACGACGAGTTGGACTGCCATGATGCCCCTCCCCCTTTGGCGCTTCAGGCCCGACGCGTGGCGCTGACCCTGAGCGTATTGCCTTCGGTATCGAGCACGTAGACCACCGCGCCCGCCTGCAGCGCCGCGGCGCCCTCTACGCGGGCCTCCCAGCTCGCGCCGCGATAACGCACGCGCGCGAGGCCGGCGGCCGGGTCCACCCAGCTTTCGAAACTCGCCGGCTGGCCGGCATCGATCGGCGCCATCTGCTGCGCCTGGTTCTTCGCTCGGTAAACATGCACGCCGTAGCAGCCGATCGCCGCGACCGCGGCAAAGACCACTGCCTGCGCGCCGAAGCCCAGGCCGAGCCAGGCGGCGAGCGCCGCGCCGAACCCGGCGAGGCCGAGCATCAGCAGGTAGAACGTGCCGGTCAGCAGCTCGGTGATGACCAGCACCAGACCGATCACCGCCCAGGTCAGCAGGTGCTCCATGGGAACCTAATTTACTAGAATCCCCCCATGCTTGCGGAGGAACTGATCGCGCTCACCGACGCCGCTCGCGAGGCGCCGCCGTTCACCGATCGCTACCCGGCCCTTACGGCCGCGGAGGGCTATGGCGCCGCGCGGGCCCTCCACCGCCACCGCGTGTCGCGCGGCTGGAAACCGCTCGGCCGCAAGATCGGCTTCACCAACCGCACGATCTGGTCGCGCTACGGCGTCTATGAGCCCATCTGGGGCACCGTATACGATCGCACGCTCGCATACGCGCGTGACGGACGCACCGAGATCGCGCTCGCCGGCCTGCTCAATCCGCGCATCGAGCCGGAGATCTGCTTCGGCCTGCGCTCGGCGCCGCGCGCGGCGAGCGTCGAGGCGCTGCTGGAGGCGATCGACTGGGCGGCGCACTCGATCGAGATCGTGCAGAGCCCTTTTCCCGCCTGGAAGTTCAAGCTTCCCGACTGCACGGCAGTGAACGGCCTGCATGGCCGCCTGCTCATCGGCGAGCGCGTGCCGCTGCGCGAGCTGCCGCAGCTAGCCGCCGCGCTGCCGCAGCTCAGCGTCGAGCTCCTGAGGAACGGCGAGGTGGTCGACCGCGGCCTCGGCGCCAACGTCCTCGACAGCCCGCTCGCCGCGCTCGGCTACCTCGTGGAGGTGCTCGGCCGCCAGCCCGAAGCGCCGCCGCTCGCGCCCGGCGAGGTCATCAGCACCGGCACGATCACGGACGCGCACCCGGTGCGGCCCGGTGAGACCTGGGGCACGCGCCTGGCAGGCCTGCCGCTGCGCGGGCTGACGGTGCGCTTCCGGTGAGGCCGCTCGACGGCATCACCGTCGTCGCCCTCGAGCAGGTCATCGCCGGCCCGTTCGCCACCCGCCAGCTCGCCGAGCTCGGCGCGCGCGTGATCAAGATCGAGCGGCCGCAGGGCGGGGATCCGGCGCGCGCCTACGACCGCACCGTCAAGGGATTGTCGTCGCACTTCGTCTGGGTGAACCGCTCCAAGGAGAGCTTCGCCCTGGATGTGAAGCACCCGGCGGCGCGCGAAATCCTCGCCCGGCTGGTGGCAGGGGCGGATGTCTTCCTGCAGAACCTCGCGCCGGGGGCAGCGGAGCGGCTCGGCCTCGGTCCCGCCCTGCGCGAGCAGCATCCGCGGCTCATCTGGTGCGGCATTTCGGGCTACGGCCCGGCCGGCCCCTACGCGTCGAAGAAGGCTTACGACCTGCTCGTGCAGTGCGAAGCGGGCTTGCTGTCGGTGACCGGAACCCCGGACTCGCCGGCAAAGGCCGGCATCCCGGCGGCCGATATCGCCGCGGGGATGTACGCCTTCACTTCCATCCTGGCGGCGCTGGTCCGCCGCGGCCGCACCGGCGAAGGCGCCACCATCGACGTCACCATGCTCGAGGCGCTCGGCGAATGGATGGGGTTCCCGGCCCTGTTTACGGCCTACGGGGGCGAAGCGCCGCCGCGCTCGGGGCCCTACCACGCCACCATCGTGCCTTACGGGCCGTTCCGCGCGGGCGACGGGCAGAGCGTATTCATCAGCGTCCAGAACGAGCGGGAGTTCGCGGCGTTCTGCGATCGGGTGCTGCGGAAGACCGCGCTCAAGACCGACGAGCGCTTTGCCTCGGGCCCGGCGCGCTTCCGCAACCGCGAGGCCTTCCACCGCGAGATCGATGGAGTGTTCTCACAGCTTGGCGCGGGCGAGATCGTCGCGCGGCTCGACGCCGCCGACATCGCCAGCGCGCGCCTGAACGACATGGATGGCTTCTGGCGCCATCCGCAGCTCGAGGCGCGCGAGCGCTGGGCAAGAGTCGGCTCGCCGGCGGGCGAGCTCGACCTGCTCAAGCCGCCGTTCAATCTGTCGGGGTTCGCGCCGCGGCTGGATCCGATCCCGGGGCTCGGCGAGCACAGCCGGGCGATCCTGGACGAGCTCGGCTATACGGCGGCCGAGATCGACCGCCTCGCTGCCGACCGGGCTATTTAGGCCTTCTCGATCCCCGCGGCCCTGGCCAGGTCGCGGTGGATGCGCGCGACGCGCTCGACCTCGCCCTTCGCCGGGAAGCGCTCGTAGAAGCCTTCGTCGCGGAACTGCTTGGCCAGGTCGGACCAGGGCGCGAGGCGCTGCTCCCAGCGCTGTACGCGGCCCGACTCGTTGTCGCCGTCCTCGCGGGCGAGGTCGGCGCACACCCGCACCATCGCCTTGATGGTCACGGGCTTGGTGACCATGTAGTTGTCCTTGCCCCACACCGCGTCGCCGAAAGCCGCGCGCGCCGCCTTGAAGAAGTCGCGGATCATGCCGTAGTAGCGCGGCACTTCCTTCGAGCTGCCGCCGGCGAGCTGGATCGAGCGCCAGCGCCCGCGCACCCAGCGGTGCAGCTCGTTGAAGAGCTCGGCCTGCAGCACCCACTTGTCGCGCTGGCTGCGGCCGCCGAGGCGGTTGATGCGATAGCGCAGCGGGCTGTCGCCTTCGACGTAGAGCTTCTCCACCAGGCGGGCGGCGAACTTGCGGTCCGGCGCGGCGAACGAAACCCGGTCGTACAGGTCGACCAGGTGGCTCTTGTTGATGCGCGTCGGCGTCGAGTTGATGATGACGAACATCTCGGTCGCGAAGTCCTCGCTGCGGCCGTCGAAGATGATGCAGGGCACGTTGATGGTGGCGGCGTCTTCGGGCCGCTCGTGCAGGTAGAAGCGCAGCGCCGCGAGCCGGTGCTGGCCGTCGATGATCAGGAATTTGGAGGACGGCTCGCTGATGCTGCCCTGGCCGCCGCCGCCCTCGCCGCGGAAGTTGAGGCGCTCGGAGGTGAACAGCAGCACCGTGCCCGGGATCGGCGGCTGCGAGACCGCGGTCTCGTAGAAATTCTTCAGCTGGCGCACCTTGCCGCGCGAGATCGAGCGCTGGAACGCCTGGTCGTTCTTCTCGATCTTGGCGATGAACTGGGCGATGTCGTCGTCTTCCGAGATGCGCCCGGGCGCGATCTCCTCGCCCTCGCCGTAGAAGCGGCTGATGAAGCGCACCTTCCCCAGCAGCTCCTTGGCCGGGTAGCTGACGAAGTAGAAGACGCCGTCCTTCTGACGGATCTGCGTCGCTTGCATGCACGCTCCCTCTGACCCCGGCCCGGCACCCCTCGCCGGGCCGTCGAACGCGGGAATATACCCGAGGATGGGGGGAAGCGAAAAAACCGTCTAGCCGGGGCAGGCCGGCAGCATCAACGCCTGCAGCACTTCACCGGTGCGGCGGTTCTGCACAAAGGCCACGACCCCGGAGTCGCGCTGGCCCGCTTTGGGAACCAACGCCAGGTCGCGGCGCTCGAGAACCCGCGCCTGGGGGTCGAAGCCGAAGGGCCCCTGCCACTCGAGGACCACGAAGTCGTGCGCCAGCGTGCGGCCGCGGTTCTCGCCCGCGGTCACCGTGCTCGAGAGCCGGTTCTGGTAGGTCGCCAAGTAGAGGGCGGCGTCGGCCTGCTGGGTGCGGTCGGCGAGCTGCGAGGCGGCCTCGACCCGAAGGAGCCCCCCCGGTGCCGGTTGCAGCGCGAGCGAAATGGCCGCCTTCGCGGGCTGTGCCGTGATCTTGGCCACCGCGGCGTCGAAGGCCGGCGTGCCCCAGCCTCGGAAGTCCTGACCTTGCAGCACCACCTGCGGCGTATAGACGAGCGCCAGGCGCTGAAGCTGCGAGAGCTTGCGCTGGCGCAGCGAGAACGCGCGGTTGGCGTAGGGGTCCTTCCAGCCGATGTAGTCCCAGTAGTCGACGTGCAGCGCGATCGGCACGATCGAGCCGGGGACCTGGCCGCCGCTGCCCAGGCTCGACAGCCAGCGGTCAGCCGGCGGACAGCTATCGCAGCCCTCCGAGGTGTAGAGCTCGACCAGCGCCGTGGTGTGCTCGCTCGAAACCGCGGTGCACGAGGCCGCAACGGCGACATTCACACACAGGGACAAGGCCCCGGCGAGGAGGAGGTGGGCATTCATGCGCGTTGGTCGAAACGGTGAGGCGGAGCTTACAGCCGGCGACTCATAATGCGGCATGCCCCACGCCTTCTTCTTCCTCGCCTCGGCGGTATGGAATTTCGGCCTGGGCATGACCTGGCTCGCGGTCCCGCTCTATGCCCATGCCCAGGGCCTGTCGAACGCCCAGATCGGCCTGCTGTTCGCGATGCCGGTCGTGGCGCAAGCCGCGCTCAACCTCATCGGGGGGGCCTACACCGACCGCATCGGCGGGCGCCGCATCATGCTCGGGTCGTGCTGGGCCATCGTGGCTGCCGGGCTGTGGTTCATCGTCGCCGAGGGCTTCTGGATGCTCCTCACCGGGCAGCTGGTCCTGGTCGTGTCGCGCGCGGCCTTCTGGCCGGCGACCTGGGCGATGGCGAGCGAGCTGCCCGGCAGCCGCGGCATCCAGCTCGGGCGCCTGAACGCCGTGACCAACGTCGGGCAGATCGCCGGCGCCGGCCTGTGCGGCTTCATGCTCGCCGCGGCGGGCTACGACGCCACCTTCGCCACGCTCTCGGCGACCGGGCTGCTCGCCTTTATTGCCGGTCTGGGCACGCTGCGCGCTCGGCCGAAGGCCGCCGGCCCTCACGAGAGGCTGCTCGCGCGCTATCGTCCCCTGCTGCGCCGCCCGGTCATCCGTTACTCGATGATCTGCGCCTACCTGTCGGCGCTGCCGTTTTCGCTTTCGATGTCCTTCTATCCGCTGCTGCTCGCCGAGTACGGCTACGGCGAGGAGACCTCCGGGGTG
>Ga0335084_10003220_pt1 | contig 15897 bp, 19 predicted proteins | sample Lox_Sample_44_FD_206721 | JGI IMG/M metagenome (GOLD analysis project Ga0335084, IMG submission 206721) | Soil microbial communities from Loxahatchee National Wildlife Refuge, Florida, United States - Lox_Sample_4.4 | ecosystem: Environmental > Terrestrial > Soil > Wetlands | place: USA... | reverse complement strand
CACGACCGGCTGGCCGATCGACTGCGACACCGAAGCGGCGAGCACGCGAGCGACGGTGTCGGTGGCCGAGCCCGCCGGGAAGGGCACGATCAGCCGGATCGGCTTCGCCGGGAACTGCGCCTGCGCGGCGAAGGAAAGCGTCGCCAGCGTCAGGCAGAAGACGAGCTTCCTCATGGCTCCCCCTCACTCGTTCTTTCGGACCCCCGATATTAGCGCCGCGCCCTAGAATGCAGCGTCTCGTTCAGGAGCTCGCATGGAAATCGGTATCGTCGGCCTCGGCCGAATGGGCGCCGGCATGGCGCGGCGCCTCGCGCGCGGCGGCGTGCACGTCATCTGCCACGACAGCTCGGACGCCGCGCGCGAAGCGCTCGCCGGCGAGCCGAACGTCGACCGCGCCGAGAACCTGGCGGCGCTGTGCGCACGGCTGCAGGGGGAGCGCGTGATCCTGATCATGCTGCCCGCCGGCGCGCCGGTGGAGGACACCATCCGCGACCTGCTGCCGCTCGTCTCGTCGGGCGACACGTTGATCGACGGCGGCAACAGCTACTACCGCGACTCCAAGCGCCGCGCGCTCGCGCTCTCGCAGCAGGGCGTGCGCTACATCGACGCCGGGGTGTCGGGCGGCGTGCACGGCCTCAGCAACGGCTACTGCCTGATGCTCGGCGGCACGCCGAAGTCGATCGAGATCTTCGCGCCGTTCGCGCGCCTGCTCGCGCCCCACGCCGAGCGCGGCTGGCTGCACTGCGGCCCTAGCGGCGCCGGCCACTACGCCAAGATGATCCACAACGGCATCGAGTACGGCATGATGCAGTCGCTCGCCGAGGGCTTCGCGCTCCTCGCCGCGCGGCCCGAGCTCGACATCGACCCGGCGCGCCTCGCCGAGGCCTGGCGCCACGGCAGCGTGGTGCGCTCGTGGCTGCTCGATTTGTGCTCCGAGATCTTCGACGAGAACCAGACCCTGAACGCGGTTGCGCCCGTCGTCGCCGACTCGGGCGAAGGCCGCTGGACCGCCCTCGAGTCGATCGAGCTCGGCGTGCCGGCGCCGGTGATCACGCTCGCGCTGATGAGCCGCTTCTCGAGCCAGGGCGGCTCGGACTACGCGCGGCGCCTGCTCGCGCTCATGCGCCAGCGCTTCGGCGGCCACGCCGTCCAGAAGCAGGCGTGATCGTCATCGTCATGGGCGTCTCCGGGGCGGGCAAGACCACCCTGGGCGAGGCGCTCGCGCGCGAGCTCCGCTGGCGCTACCTCGACGCCGACGACTATCACCCGCCGGCGAACGTGGCGAAGATGGCCGCCGGCACGCCGCTCGAGGACGCCGACCGCTGGCCGTGGCTCGACCAGCTGAATTCGATTCTCTTGAAAGAAGAAAATGCTGTTCTTGGCTGCTCGGCTCTCAAGGAGTCCTACAGGAAACGGCTAGCAGCAGGCCTGAACGGCTTCCGCTTCGTCTACCTGCGCGGCAGCTTCGAGCTGATCAGCCGCCGCGCCGCGGCGCGCAAGCACCGCTACATGCCCGCCTCGCTGCTGAAGAGCCAGTTCGACGCGCTCGAGCCGCCGCGCGGCGCGATCGAGATCGACGTCGCGCAGCCGGTCGAGGCGAGCGTGCGGCAGATCCTGGCGTCGCTGCCGCGCTAGACACATCCCCTGATGCGGGAATAGCGCGCATCGCACACCTGCTTCACGATACCGGCACTCGGAACGGAGGAAACATGTCGATGCATGCATCCAAGTCAATGGTCGCGGCGGCCGTCCTCTCGCTTGGCGGCTGCTACATCGTGCCGGCCGGCCCCGACGGCCTCCCGGTCGCCTTCATCCCCGCGACGCCGCCGCCCGTTCCGGGCCAGGCCGCCACGCCGGCGTCCTATCCGGCGGCGCCCAAACTGCTGCACGCGCGGTTCTACCCGGCGAACGAGGTCGCCACCCAGAACGGGATGATGTCCGGGACGGTGACCAACATGATGACGGGGAAAGGACGCTTCCAGCTCGCCTATCGCGGCGAGACGCTGACCGGCGAGGCGACGCGCGTCTCGGGCGACGAACGCAAGGGCGTGGCAAGCGCGTACGGGCCGACTGGCGCGTTCATGAGCTGCGAGTACCAGATGAGCTCGCCGCAACAGGGTGCCGGGACCTGCAACTTCTCCGACGGAGCGCGCTACCAGGTCCACATAGGCAACTGACCCGAGACTCGGCTAGTCGCCGCGCGCGGCGCCCTCCCGGCGCGGATCGACCGCGGCGCGCCAGCCGCCCGGCACGCGCTCGATGCCGTGCAGGCCGCTCGTCAGCGCCGGAGTTTCGACGACGTGGTTGCGGGCCTCGAGCTCGGCGCGGAACGACTCGTAGGCGGAGTCCTTCTCGAGCAGCGTCGGCCCGTTGCGCGAGCCGAAGTTGGGCAGCGCGACCGCCGCCTGCAGGTCCATTCCCCAGTCGAGCGCGCCGACCAGCGACTTGGCGACGTAGTTGATGATGTTCGGCCCGCCGGGCGAGCCGATGACGATGTCGAGCCGCTCGCCCGAGAACACCATCGTCGGCGCGAGGCTGCTGCGCGGGCGCTTGCCCGGCGCGGCCTGGTTGGGCGTGCCGGGCACGAAGTCGAAGTCGGTGAGCTGGTTGTTGAGGAGGAAGCCGTCGACCAGGATCCGGCTGCCGAAGGTCGCCTCGATGGTGGTGGTCATCGCCACCGCGTCGCCGGCCGCGTCGACGATGGAGAGGTGGCTGGTGCCGGCGACCTCGGTATCGGCCCGCACGGCGAGCCGCATGGACTTTTCGCCGATCCGGCGCGCCTGCTTTTCCAGATAATCTTCCCGGAGCAGTTTCCTGATCGGCACCGGCACGAAGTCGGGATCGCCCAGGTAGCGCGCGCGATCGGCATACGCCAGGCGCCCGGCCTCGGCGAAGTAGTGAACGGCGAGCGCGCTGCGCGGCGGGGCGCGGGCGAAGTCGGTGCGACCCAGGATGCCGAGGATCTGCAGCAGCGCGATGCCGCCGGAGCTGGGCGGACCCATGGAGCAGACGCGCCATTCGCGATGCGGCGCGCAGACCGGCTCGCGCTCGAGCGCGCGGTAGTCGGCGAAGTCCTGCGCGGCGAGCGTTCCGGGCCTCGCGTGCGAGCGCACCGCGCGCACCATGTCGGCGGTGAGGCGGCCCTGGTAGAAGGCGTCCGCGCCACGGCGCGCGATCTCGCGCAGGGTTCGTCCGTATTCTGGATTCTTCAGAACGAAATTCGCCGAAAGCGGCGACGCGTAGTAGAGCTTCGCCGCCGCGGCATCGTTCTTCAGGAAGGGATCCTTCTCGAGCTGCATCCGCAGCCGCGGCGAGACGGTGAAGCCCTGCTCCGCCAGCGCGATCGCGGGCTCGAACAGCGTCGCCCACGGCAGCTTGCCGTGCCGCTTGTGCGCGAGCTCGAGCATGCGCAGCACGCCGGGCACGCCGACCGAGCGGCCGCTGACCACCGCGTCGGCGAACGCGAGCGGTCGGCCCTTCTCATCGACAAACAGATTCGCGGTCGCGGCCGCGGGCGCGGTTTCGCGGCCGTCGTAGCTGCGCAGCTTTTTCTCCTTCTGCGACCAGTGCAGCAGGAAGGCGCCGCCGCCGATGCCGGAGGACTCGGGCTCGACCAGGCCGAGCACCATCTGCACGGCGATCGCCGCGTCGAGCGCCGAGCCGCCGCGCTCGAGGATTGCGTAGCCGGCGTCCGCCGCGAGCGGGTGCGCCGCCACGACCATGAAGCTCTTGGCGGTTTGAGCTTCACAGGCGAGAGAACAAATAAGAAGGGCGGCCGCAGCCGCCCTTCTGAGAAGCGATTTCGTGACGCTCACACCATCAAGGGTACGACAAGCAGCGCCACGATGTTGATGATCTTGATCAGCGGGTTGACCGCCGGGCCGGCCGTGTCCTTGTACGGATCGCCGACGGTGTCGCCGGTCACCGCCGCCTTGTGCGCGTCGGAGCCCTTGCCGCCGTAGTGACCGTCCTCGATGTACTTCTTGGCGTTGTCCCAGGCGCCGCCGCCGGTCGACATCGACAGCGCGACGAAGAGACCCGTGACGATGGTGCCCATCAGCACGCCGCCGAGCGCCTGCGGCCCGAGGATCAGGCCGACCAGGATCGGCACCAGCACCGGCAGCAGCGACGGGATCATCATCTCCTTGATCGCCGCCTTGGTCAGCAGGTCGACCGCGGTGCCGTATTCGGGCTTGGCCGTGCCTTCCATGATGCCCTTGATTTCCTTGAACTGGCGGCGTACCTCGATCACGACCGAGCCGGCCGCGCGGCCGACCGCTTCCATCGCCATGGCGCCGAAGAGGTAGGGCACCAGGCCGCCGATCAGCAGGCCGATGATCACCATGTGGTTGGAGAGATCGAAGGTGATGCTCTTGCCCGCGGCCTCGAGGGCGTGGGTGTAGTCGGCGAACAGAACCAGCGCCGCGAGTCCGGCCGAGCCGATCGCATAGCCCTTGGTCACCGCCTTGGTGGTATTGCCCACCGCATCGAGCGGGTCGGTGATGTCGCGCACCGAGTCGGGCAGGTCGGCCATCTCGGCGATGCCGCCGGCGTTGTCGGTGATCGGCCCGTAGGCGTCGAGCGCGACGACGATGCCCGCCATCGACAGCATCGAGGTGGCCGCGATCGCCACGCCGTACAGGCCGGCGAGGAAATAGGAGCAGAAGATCGCGATGCACACCGCGATCACCGGCCAGGCGGTGGACTTCATCGACACGCCGAGGCCGGCGATGATGTTGGTGGCATGGCCGGTGACGCTCGCCGCGGCGATGTGCCGCACCGGCTTGTACTGCGTGCCGGTGTAGTACTCGGTGATCCAGACCAGGAAGCCGGTGAGCGCCATGCCGACGACCGCCGTGCCGTACAGGTGCCACACGGTGATCATCTTCTTCGCCGAGCCGACGTCGAACGGCGTGTTCTTCACCACGTCGCCCATCAGGAGGACGGTGATCGGGTAGAAGGCGATCAGCGCGATGACGCCCGCGGCGATGAGCCCCTTGTACAGCGCCGGCATCACGTTCTTGTCGCCGGGCCGCGCCTTGACGAACCAGGTGCCGGCGATCGAGGCGATGATGGCGAAGCCGCCGATGGCGAGCGGGTAGACCAGCGCGTTCGCCGCCGCGGCCGGGTCGGCCGAGCGCACCATCAGCGCGCCGAGCAGCATCGTGGCGATGATGGTGACCGCGTAGGTCTCGAACAGGTCCGCCGCCATGCCGGCGCAGTCGCCGACGTTGTCGCCGACGTTGTCGGCGATCACCGCCGGGTTGCGCGGGTCGTCCTCGGGGATGCCGGCCTCCACCTTGCCGACCAGGTCGGCGCCGACGTCGGCGCCCTTGGTGAAGATGCCGCCGCCCAGACGCGCGAAGATCGAGATCAGCGAGGCGCCGAAGCCCAGGCCGATCAGCGGGTGCAGCAGGTGCGCGAGGTCGTTCTTGTCGATCGCGTTGGCGTAGAGCAGCCAGAAATAGCCCGTCACGCCGAGCAGGCCCAGTCCGACCACCAGCAGGCCGGTGATGGCGCCGCCGTTGAACGCCACCTGCAGGGCCGCGTCGAGGCCGGTGCGCGCCGCCTCGGCGGTGCGGACGTTGGCACGCACCGAAATGTTCATGCCGATCACGCCGCAGGCGCCGGAGAGCACCGCGCCGATGAAAAAGCCCCACGCCGTCGCCCAGCCGAGCTGCGGCACGAAGCCGATGACGAGGAACAGCACGATGCCGACCATCGCGATGGTCTTGTATTGCCGCCACAGATAAGCGATCGCGCCTTCGCGCACCGCCGCCGCGATCTCGCGCATGCGGTCGTTGCCGTCGGGCAGCCTCACGATGCGGGTGCTCTGCCAGCCTCCGTAGACGATGGCGAGCAATGCGCAAACGAGCGCGAAAACGAGGCCGGCGGACATATTCTTACCCCCCTGAAAGGGGACGAATTTTATCAGGTCAGCGCAGCGATCGCGCGCCGCGTGACCTCGTCGACCGGGCCGATGCCCGAGATCTTGCTGTACCGCGGCGCCCGTGCGTCGCCCGACGCGGCCCATCGGCCGTAGTACTCGACCAGCGGGCGCGTTTGGGCGCGATAGACCTCGAGGCGCTTGCGCACGGTCTCCTCGCGGTCGTCGTCGCGCTGCACCAGCATCTCGCCGGTCTGGTCGTCGCGGCCCTCGACCTTCGGCGGCTGGAACCTGACGTGGTAGTTGCGCCCCGACGCGGGGTGCACGCGCCGGCCGCTCATGCGCACGATGATCTCGTCGTCGGGCACGTCGATCTCGAGCACGTAGTCGAGGGCCACGCCGCCCGCCTTCATCGCGTCGGCCTGCGGGATGGTGCGGGGGAAGCCGTCGAAGAGATAGCCCTTCGCGCAATCGGCCTCCTTCAGGCGCTCCTTCACCAGGCCGACGATGATGTCGTCCGAGACCAGCTGGCCGGCGTCCATCACCTTCTTCGCCGCCACGCCGAGCGGCGTGCCGGCCTTCACCGCCGCGCGCAGCATGTCGCCGGTGGAGATCTGCGGGATGCCGAATTTCTCCTTCAGCCGCGTCGCCTGCGTGCCCTTCCCCGCGCCGGGCGGCCCCAGCAGTATCAGCCTCATGAAAGCATTCTACGCACGGCTTCCAGGTCCTCCGGCGTGTCCACGCCGGGCGCAATCTCCGTTTCGCTGACCGCTACCGCAATGCGCAAACCGTGCCAGAGGACGCGCAGCTGCTCCAGCGCTTCGGTTTTCTCGAGCGGCGAAATCTTCAGCTTGGAAAAGCGCTTCAGGAAGCCCACCCGGTATCCGTAGATTCCGGCGTGGCGATAGCAGCTGCCTGCCTGGTCGCGCGGATAAGGAATCCTCGAGCGAGAAAAATAGAGGGCGTAGCCCTGGTGGTCGAGCACGACTTTGACGATGTTCGGATTGTCGAAGCCGTCGTGCAGCGAGTGGCAGGCCGTCGATACCACGGCATCTCTTTTCTTGGCGAGAAGCTTGGCCACTTGGCCGATGAGCTTCGGCGAAATGAGGGGCTCGTCGCCCTGCACGTTGACCACGATCGCGCCGTCCTTCAGCTTCAGCTTCTTCGCCGCCTCGGCCAGGCGGTCGGTGCCCGAGGCGTGGTCGGCGCGCGTCATCACGACGGAATGACCCGCGCCCCGCACGGCGGCGGCGATGCGCTCGTCGTCGGTCGCCACGTGCACCGAGGCCGCGCCACTCTTCGCCGCGCGCTCGCACACGCGCACCACCATCGGCTTGCCGGCGAGATCGGCCAGCGGCTTTCCCGGGAACCGCGTCGACGCGTAGCGCGCCGGGATCACGACGTGAAAACTCACGCCACTTCTTCTTCGGGGGGAAGCTTGCGCGCCTCTTCTTCCAGCATCACCGGGATGCCGTCCTTCACCGGATAGGCGAGGCGGTCGGGCTTGCAGACCAGCTCCGCGGCCTCCTTGCGATAGACCAGCTTGCCCTTGCACAGAGGGCAGACCAGGATCTCAAGCAACCTTGGATCGACGCCACTCATCGGTTTTCCCCAGCAGCCAAGTGTCGCAGAAGCCAATCGCCAAACGCTGCGTCGAGCCGCGCCGTGACCGGCAGGACCCACCAGCCCGGACGCGCGGCGTGGCGCAATTTTACCGCGTCCTTTTCGGTCATCAGGACGGGACGCTCGTCGCCGAAGTCGAGGTCCTGCGGCGTGAACGGATGGTGATCGGGGAAAGGATGCGCCTGCACCTTGATCCCCGCGGCCGCGAGGTGCGCGAAGAAGCGCTGCGGATCGCCGATGCCGGCGGCCGCGTGCACGCTCTGGCCGGCGAACGCCTTCAGCGGCTGCCGGTCGCGCGCGTCGGTCATGCGGTGCGCCACCTCGCCCTCGAGCGCCATCGAAAAGGCCTTTTCGCGCCGGAAGCCGTTGGCAACCACGCAGTCGACGCTCGCGAGGCGCCGCGCCGGCTCGCGCAGCGGCCCGGCGGGCAGGAGGAAGCCGTTGCCGATTCCGCGCGCGTCGAGCACCGCGATCTCGAGGTCGCGGCGCAGGGCGTAGTGCTGCAGTCCGTCGTCGAGGATGACGACGTCGACGCCTGCATTCGCCGCGCGCAGCGCAGCGATCGTCGCCGCGCGGTCAACGCCGACCCACACCGGGCAGCCGCTGCGGCGCGCGAGCAGGACCGGCTCATCGCCGACCTCGGCCGGGTCGGAAGCGAGCGTCGCCGCGCGCGGCGTCCCGGCCCTGCCGCCATAGCCGCGGGAAACGATCGCCGGCGACCAGCCTCTGGACTTCAGAAATTCGGCGATCCAGAGCACGAGCGGCGTCTTCCCGCTGCCGCCGACCGTGATGTTGCCGACGACGATCACCGGAATGCCGGGATGAGCGCTCTTCAGCAGCCGGGCCCAATAGAGAAACCTCCTCGTCGACAGCAGCAGGCAAAAAATCAGGCTCACCGGCCACAGCAGCCAGGCGATGGCGCCGCGGCGGTACCAGAAGCCCACGGCTACTTGGCGGCCTGCGTGGTGAAGGTGATCTGCGAGAGCCCGGCCTGGCGGGAGGCTTCCATGACGCGGATCACCGCCTGGTGCGTGGCGGCGGCGTCGGCGCTGATCACCACCACCGGCTCCTTCATGCCGCCGGCGGCTCGCTTGAGCTCGTCGGCCATTTGCTCGACCGAGCGGTACGGAACCGGCTCACGGTTGATCACGTACTGTCCCTGCGCGCTCACCAGCACCGTGACCTCGTTGACGCGCTCGAGTTGCTTCGCCGCGTCGGCGGTCGGCAGGTTGATCTGCAGCTCGGTGTATTTCGAGTAGGTGGTGGTGATCATGAGGAAGATCAGGATCACCATCATCACGTCGATGAGCGGCACGAGGTTGATCTCGAGCGGCTCCTTTTCCCGGCCGCGCTGGAAGTTCACGCTAGGCGCGCTGCGGCGGCGGCTGGAAATCCATGCGCTCGCCGTGCACGATGTCGATCAGCTTGGCGGCGCGCTCCTCCATCTCCACCACCAGCCCGTCGACCTTGTTCCTGAAGTGGCGGTAGAAGATGAGCGAGGGCACCGAGATGCCGATGCCGAAGGCGGTGTTGTAGAGCGCGATCGAGATGCCGTGCGCCAGCTCGCGCGGGTCGGTGCCGGTCGGCGACTGCGAGGCGAAGATCACGATCATGCCGACCACCGTGCCGAACAGGCCGAGCAGCGGCGCCGCGGTGGCGATGGTGCCCAGGGTGGTGAGGAAGCGATCGAGCTCGTGCGCGACGTGGCGGCCGGCCTCGTCGATCGCCTCCTTCATGACGTAGCGCGAGCTGCGGTGGTTGCGCAGTCCGGCGGCGAGCACCGCGCCGAGCGGCGAGTCCTTGGCCAGCTTGTCGAGCATGTCTTCGGAAACGCCCTGGCGCTGGTAGACGCCGATCGCCTCCTCGAGGAGCAGCGGCGGCAGGATCTTGTCCTCGCGAAGCGAGAGGAAGCGCTCGATGATCAGCGCCAGCGCGATGACCGAGGCGAGGAGGAGGAAGTAGATCGGCCAGCCCGCCTCCCGGATGATGTTGAACAACTCGTTATGCCTTATGTTTTTCGTTCAAGCGCGGGGACTCTAAGCCAAACCATCGCGCTGCTGCAAGTTTCCGCATCGCAGCAGAGCGCACTCAGATGCCGCGGAACGATGGCGCACTGTAGTGCAATCCGCGATATCCACAAAAATCTGGGGATAAGTTTGTGGATAACGATTGAATAGTGACTCGCAAGCCAGTTGCGGACGGCTCCGAGACGGTGGCGATCAAATTTTGAGCAGATGTTTCCCTAACGCAAACAAAAGCTTGGCGGTAAGAATCGGCGTCCGCACGGGCTCCAGTCGGCCTGCGGCGTCGTTCGGCGGGCGGTGTGGATTAGTCGCCGTCGCGCGGCGCCTCGCCGGCGCTTGAAACTGCACCGTCCCCGCCCATATTTGGCCCCTCGACGGAGCCCTGTAGTGGGCCATTTAACGGGGAAATGGACCGTGCAGCACTTCATCGAGCACTTCGAGCGCGAGGCGTCCGGCACCTGGACATGCCGGCGCTCCGCCGAGCTCAGCCTGCCCGGCGGGCGCATCCAGGTGGCGCCCGGCACGCGCTTTACCCGCGGCACCACCTTCATGGGAATCGACCTGGCCAAGCTGCTCGACGAGCAACACGAGCGCCAGAGCGCCGGGCAATAGGCGGGGCGCCCGGCGCCCGGGGTATGCTCGCCGGCAAATGGAGCAGGCGAGCCCGGCGGTCAGCGTCTCGGAGCTGCTGCGCAGCGTGCGCGACACGCTCGAGCGGCGCTTTCCGCTGCTCTGGGTGCGCGGCGAGCTGTCCAACCTGTCGCGCGCGCCTTCGGGCCACTGGTACTTCACGCTGAAGGACGGCAGCGCCCAGGTCGACTGCGTCATGTTCCGCAGCCGCGCCGCGGCGCTCGACTGGGAGCCGCGCGACGGCATGCAGGTCGAGGCGCGCGCGCTGGTCACGCTGTACGAGCCGCGCGGCCGCTTCCAGCTCACCGTCGAGGGCCTGCGCCGCGGCGGGCTCGGCCCGCTTTTCGAGCGCTTCGTGCGGCTGAAGGAAAAGCTCGAGCGCGAAGGACTTTTCGACGCCGCCCTGAAGCGCGAGCTGCCCGCGCACCCGCGCGCGATCGGCGTCGTCACTTCGCTCGCCGCCGCCGCGCTGCACGACGTCCTCACCACGCTCGCGCGCCGCAACGCGGCGATCCCGGTGATCGTGTACCCGGCCCCGGTGCAAGGCAGCGGAGCGGCGGAGCGGCTCGCCGCCCGGCTGCGCCGGGCGGGCGAGCGCGCCGAGTGCGACGTGCTGCTGCTCGTGCGCGGCGGCGGCTCGATGGAGGACTTGTGGCCGTTCAACGAAGAGAAGCTCGCGCGCGCGATCCGCGCCTGCCCGATCCCGGTGGTGGTGGGCGTCGGCCACGAGACCGACTTCACCATCGCCGACTTCGCCGCCGACCGGCGCGCGCCCACGCCGACCGCCGCCGCGGAGCTGGCGAGCCCCTCGCGCGCCGAGCTGCTCGGGCGCGTCGCCGAATGCGCGCGCTGCGTGTCGCGCGAGATGCGCCGCCGGCTGCAGTACGCCGCGCAGGCGGCCGACGGCTGGGCGCGGCGGCTGGTGCATCCGGCCGAGCGGCTTCGCTCGTATCAGGGGCTGGTGCGCCAGCTCGCGGCGCGGCTGGGCTTCTCCTTCCTGCAGCACCTCAAGGGCTGCGGGGCGAAGCTCGCCGGCGCGCTCGGCGCGCTGCGCTCGCTCGACCCCGCCGCGGTGCTCGAGCGCGGCTACAGCCTCACGCAGAACGCGCGCGGCGAGGTGCTGCGCGACGCGGCCTCGCTGGGCGAGGGCGAACGGGTGCGCACGCGGCTGGCCCGCGGCAGCTTCGAGAGCGAAGTCAAAAAAAGAGAGAATTCGTAATCCCATGGCGCACCGACTGTCGAAAATCACCACCCGCACCGGCGACGCCGGCGAGACCGGCCTCGGCGACGGCGCGCGCGTGGCGAAGGACAGCGCGCGCGTGCAGGCCCTCGGCGAGGTCGACGAGCTCAACTCGGCGCTCGGGCTGCTGCTCGCCGAAGAGCTGCCCGAGGCGGTGCGCGAGGCGCTGCTCGAGGCGCAGCACGACCTCTTCGATCTCGGCGGCGAGCTGAGCATCCCCGGCCACCGCATGCTGCGCGAGGAGCAGGTGGCGCGCCTCGAGCGCACCCTCGAATCCTGGAACGCCGACCTGCCTGCGCTGAAGGAATTCATCCTGCCCGGCGGCTCGCGGGCGGCGGCCGCGGCGCACCTCGCCCGCGCCGTCTGCCGTCGCGCCGAGCGCAGCGTGGTGTCGTTGGGCCGCAAGGAAGCCGTGAGCGGCGAAGCGCGGCGCTACCTCAACCGGCTTTCAGACCTGCTGTTCGTCGCCGGGCGCGCCCTCAACCGGCACGCCGGCCGCGGCGACGTGCAGTGGCGCCACGAGCGCAAGAAGCGGTGAGCGCGGCCCCGTGACGTCAACCGACCAGGCCGCGCCTCTGGCCGAGTGGCTGGCCGCCTGCGCCCGCCGCGACCGCGCGGCGTTTGCCCGCCTCTACCGGGCCACCTCGGCGAAACTGCACGGCGTCGCGCTCCGTATATTGAGGCGTGAAGACTGGGCCGAGGAAGTGCTGCAGGAGTGCTACGTGAGCATCTGGACGCACGCGCCGGACTACCGGCCGGGCCTCGCCGCGCCGATGACCTGGATGACCAGCATCGTCCGCAACCGCTGCCTCGACTGGCTGCGGCGGCCGCGCCTCGAGCTCGCCGACGAGGACGGCGCGCTCACCGAAGCGGCGGAGAGCGGCGACCCCGGGCCGCTCGCCGAGCTCGAGCGGGCGAAGAGCGCCGGCGCGGTGACCCGCTGCCTGGGTGAGCTCGATGCGCGCCAGCGGCAGGCCATCGCGCTCGCCTTCTACGACGGGCTGTCCCATGCGGAGCTGGCAAGCCACCTGCGCCAGCCGCTCGGCACGGTGAAGACCTGGGTGCGCCGCGGCCTGCTGCGGCTGAAGAGCTGCCTTGAACTGCAACAACAAGCCTGAGCTGCGCGAGCGGCTCGCCGCCGAATACGCGCTCGGCACGCTGCGCGGGCGGGCGCGCGACCGCCTGCGCAGCTGGATGCGCGACGACGGCGCGCTCGCGCGCGCGGTCGCCGAGTGGGAAAGCCGCCTGGCGCCGCTCGGCGAGTCGGTGCGCCCGGTGCGCGCCCCGGCGCGCGTATGGCGGGAGATCGAGGCGCGGCTTGGCCCGGCGCCGTCGCCGGGCTGGTGGGATCGCGTCGCGTTCTGGCGCGGCCTCGGCCTTCTCGCAAGCGGCGCCACCGCCGCGCTGGCGGCGGCCGTGGCCTTGCTGCCGGCCGAGAAGCCCGCATCGGTCGAGGCGATTCCGCCCGCCTACATTGCCGTGCTGAGCGACCCGAAGACGCAGCGCCCGGTGCTGGTCGCGACCGCCGCGCGCCAGGACGCGCGCCTTTCGCTGCGCACCCTGGACAAAGCCATCCTGGTGTCCGACCGCAGCCTGGAGCTGTGGGCCGTGCCGGCGAAGGGCGGACCGCGCTCGCTCGGCCTGGTGGAGGGCGAGCGCGCGATGCTGAAGCTCCCGGGCCCCGCCGACGGCGCGCTGCGCGACGTGCCGCTGCTCGCCGTCAGCCTCGAGCCCCGCGGCGGCTCGCGCACCGGCGCGCCCACCGGGCCGGTGCTCTACTCCGGGCCCTGCGTCAAATATTGGTAAAAATTGGTCAGACGCGCGTCAGGCGCCGCGGCGCGCAAGCACACTATCGCCCATGGTCCGCGAAGACCGCCTGCCCCGCCACCGCATCCTGGTCGTCGACGACGAGGAGTCGACGCGGCTGCTGCTCGCGCGCCTGATGGCGCAGGAGCTGCGCGCCGAGCCGCAGCTCGCCGGGACCTGCGAGCAGGCGCTGCGCCTCGCCGGTGCGAACGAGTACGACGCCATCCTGCTCGACCTGATGATGCCGGGCATCGGCGGCCTCGCCGTGCTCGAGTCGATCCGCGCTGCGTCCGCCAACCGGGGCACGCCGATCATCGTGGTTTCCATCGTCGGCGACCCGAAGGTGATCGACCAGTGCATGACCTCGGGCGCCAATGCCTACCACGTCAAGCCGATCCGCCGCGCCGAGCTGCTGGCGACGGTGAAAGCCCAGCTAGCCGCGCGAGCCAAGAAGGCCGCAAAATAGCGGCCCATGGCCGACATCAAGATCTACAACGTCGACGCGCTCGGCAAGCCCGTCGGTCCCTATTCGCACGTCGCGCGCGTCAAGAGCGCGGAGACGCTCTACATCGCCGGGATGGTCTCGCCGGGCGACTCCTTCGAGGCGCAGTGCGCCGCCGTCTTCGGCCAGATCGAGCAGGCGCTGAAGTCGGCGGGCGTCGGATGGCGCAACGTGGCGCAGTTCACCACCTACCTGGTGCACTCGCAGGACATCGCGAAGTTCTACCGCTGGCGCGAGCAGAACTACCCGAAGATGTTCGCCGACGGCAAGTACCCGCCCAATACGCTGCTGATCATCGACCGCCTCGTGCAGGAGCAGTTCCTGATCGAGGTGCAGACGGTCGCGGCGCTGTAGCCGCCGCGACCAGGCGCGGCTAGCCGCCCTCTTCGGCGAAGGCCTCTTCGCGCGTCTTGCGGATCGCCGGCAGCGCGACGATGACCAGCAGGACCGCGGAGGCGAGCAGGAAGCCCAGGCTGATCGGCTTGGACGGGCTGACGAAGACGAACGGATCGCCGCGCGAGAGCAGCATCGCGCGGCGCAGGTTCTCCTCCATCAGCGGGCCGAGGATGAAGCCGAGGATCATCGGCGCCGGCTCGCACTCGAGCTTGACGCAGATGTATCCAAGGATGCCGAAGATGCCCATGGTCAGCACGTCGAAGGGGTTGTTCGACAGGCTGAACACGCCGATCGCCATGAACACCAGGATCGACGGGAACAGGAACCGGTAGGGCACCGTCAGCAGCTTCACCCACATGCCGATCATCGGCAGGTTGAGCACCACCAGCATCAGGTTGCCGACCCACATCGAGGCGATCAGCCCCCAGAACAGCTCCGGCTTCTCGTTCATCACCTGCGGCCCCGGCGCGATGCCCTGGATCATCAGCGCGCCGATCATCAGCGCCATCACCGCGTTGCTCGGGATGCCGAGCGTCAGCATCGGGATGAAGGAGGTCTGCGCCCCGGCGTTATTGGCCGACTCCGGCCCGGCGACGCCCTGGATCGCGCCCTTGCCGAATTTCTCCGGATGCTTGGACACCTTCTTCTCCAGCGTGTAGGCGCCGAAGGAGGCGAGCAGCGCGCCGCCGCCGGGCAGGATGCCGAGCGCCGAGCCGAGCGCGGTACCGCGCAGGATCGCGCCCCAGGAGTCCTTCAGGTCCTGCTTGGTCGGATAGAGGTGCGTCACCTTGGAGGTGAAGATCTCGCGCTTGTCCTTCAGCTCCAGGTTGCCGATGATCTCCGCGGTGCCGAACATGCCCATCGCGACGATGACGAAGCCGATGCCGTCGGAGAGCTCGGGGATGTCGAAGGTGAAGCGCAGCACGCCCGAGTTGACGTCGGTGCCGATGATGCCGAGCAGCAGGCCCCACACCACCATCGCGATCGCCTTGATGAGCGAGCCGTGGGCGAGCACCGTGGCGGCGATCAGGCCGAAAATCATCAGCGAGAAATACTCGGCCGGGCCGAATTTCAGCGCCACTTCGGCGAGCGGCGGCGCCGCCACGGCGATGGCGAGCGTCGCCACGCAGCCGGCGAAGAACGAGCCGAGCGCGGCGATGGCGAGCGCCGGGCCGGCGCGGCCCTGCCGCGCCATCTGGTAGCCGTCGAGGCAGGTGACCACCGAGGACGATTCCCCCGGGATGTTCACCAGGATCGCGGTGGTCGAGCCGCCGTACTGCGCGCCGTAGTAGATGCCGGCGAGCATGATCAGCGCGGCGACCGGGTTGAGGTTGAACGTGATCGGCAGCAGCATCGCGATGGTCGCGATCGGGCCGATGCCGGGCAGCACGCCGATCAGGGTGCCGAGGATGACGCCGATGAAGCAGTAGAGGACGTTGATCGGGTGAACCGCGACCGAGAAACCGAGCCAGAGGTTGTGAAAGATATCCATCGGCCCCCCCGGCTATTCGAAGTATTCCGGCCAGATCGGGAAGGGCAAGGTCAGGCCCTTCACGAATACCGCCCAGGAGAAGATGGCGAGGACGACGAACAGGATCGTCACTTCCTTCCACTTGAACTCGTGCCCGCCGAAGGCGCTCACGTAGACCAGCGCCGCGGTGGCGAGGATCAGCCCGAGCGGCTTCATCAGGTAGCCATAGAGCACGACGCCGACGGTGACGAACAGAAGCGGTCGGAAGTGGAACTGCGCCACCGCTGCGCCCTGCGCGGCGAGGGAACCGAGCACGAT
>Ga0335084_10003219_pt1 | contig 15897 bp, 15 predicted proteins | sample Lox_Sample_44_FD_206721 | JGI IMG/M metagenome (GOLD analysis project Ga0335084, IMG submission 206721) | Soil microbial communities from Loxahatchee National Wildlife Refuge, Florida, United States - Lox_Sample_4.4 | ecosystem: Environmental > Terrestrial > Soil > Wetlands | place: USA... | reverse complement strand
CGTATACACGAACACCGAAGCTGCACCGGGCGGCGCTCCCGAGACGGTGATCACCGGCTACGGCGAGATCAACTACAACCGCCCGGTGCATGCGACCGAAGACACGCAGATGGACCTGCGGCGTGCCGTGATCGGGTTGCAACACCGTTTCGATGCGCAGACGAAGTTCGCGTTCGAACTCGAAGCCGAACACGCGGTGACGTCCGCCGAGGACCCCGGCGAGGTCGAAGTCGAGCAGGCGTTCATCGAGCACCGGCTGAGTCAGCCGCTTGCGATCCGTGCCGGCTTGATGCTGATCCCGACCGGCCTCCTGAATGAAAACCACGAGCCCACCTACTACTACGGCGTGGAGCGCAACTTTGTCGAGACCGCCATCATCCCGACCACATGGCGTGAAGGCGGAGTGCAGGTGGTCGGCGACGTTGCCGACGGGCTGACGCTCCAGGGCGGCGTGACGACCGGCTTCAACATCAACAAGTGGGACGCGACTTCGACCGAGGGCAAGGAATCTCCGCTCGGCTCGATCCACCAGGAACTCGCGCTCGCGAGCGCGAAGGATCTCTCGATCTTCGCCGCAGCCAACTATCGAGGTGTCCCCGGATTGCTCGTCGGCGGGTCGGTCTTCACGGGCGGCGCATCGCAAGGCGCGCAAGGCGTGCCGAACATGCGCGTCACGTTGTGGGACCTGCACGCACGCTGGACACCGGGTCCGTGGGACCTCTCGGCGCTCTACGCACGCGGCACGATCAGCAACACCGCCGCCTTCAACTCGACGCTGGTCGGCAATCCGACGCTCGTGCCGGCCGTGTTCGACGGGTCCTACGTGCAAGCGGCGTATCGCGCGCGCTTCGGCAACTACGGCGTGGCGCCGTTCGCGCGCCTCGAGTTCTTCAACACCGGCAGGAAGTACGAGGACATCGGTCCGGGTCTGACACCTGCGCCGCTGCCGACCGAGCGCGTAATCACCACGGGCCTGAACTTCGACATCAACCAGCACGTCGTGGTCAAGGCGGACTTCCAGTGGTTCAGACAGCTGTCAGCGGCCAACCGCTTGGATCTCGGGTTGGGCTGGGCGTTCTGATACCGTTGCTCGCGTGCGCGTTGAAGTCCTGCCGATCGTCCTCGGCGCCCTGCCGGCATCGGCGTGGGCGGTCGACTATTTGAGCGCGAGCGAGGCCGAAGCGCTGATGTTCCCGCAGGCGGACGAATTCGCCACCGCCAACCTGCGCTTCGACAACGCGCAACTGCAGGAGATCGGCAAGCGCGCCGGAATCCCGGCGCGTTCCGCGCAATGGGGCGTGCGCGTGGCGCGGCACGCGGGAACGTCGCTCGGTTACGTCGTGGTCGACAACGTCGTCGGCAAGTTCGAACTGATCACCTACGCCGTGGCCGTCGGCACCGACGGGGCGATCAAACAGATCGAGATCCTTTCCTATCGCGAGAGCCACGGCGGCGAAATCCGGCTGCCCGCCTGGCGCAAACAGTTCGTCGGCAAGACTGTCGCAGGGCCGCTGCGCGTGGGCGAGGACATCGCCAACATCAGCGGCGCGACCTTGTCGTGCAATCACGTCACCGACGGCGTGCGGCGCATCGTCGCCGTCCTGCAGGTGGCGCGCGAGACGGGCGCGTTGTCATGAGCATCGTGCGGCGCGCGCAGCCGTGGCTCGGCACGCTGGTGTCGATCGAGATTGTGGGCGAGGGCGATCAGGCGCTCCACGCGACCGCGTTCGCAGCCGCGTTCGCGGCGATCGCGCGCGCGCATAAGGCGATGTCCGTGCAAGACCGCGCGAGCGACATTGCGCGTCTGAACGCGGCCGCTAGCGGGGAGTCGATCCAGTGCGATCCATGGACGGTCGACGTCATGCGCATCGCGTCCCGTCTGCATGCCGCCACCGGCGGCATGTTCGACGTCGCGCTCGGCACGGCGCACGGCACGGCGTATCGGATCGCCGACGCGCGAAGCGTCGTCAAGCTCGATGGCGCCAGTCGTGTCGATCTCGGCGGCATCGCCAAGGGCTATGCGGTCGACCGCGCCGTGGCGGCGCTCCGCGCTTGCGGCGTCCGGCGCGGACTGGTGAATGCGGGCGGCGACCTGCGCGCATTCGGCAGCGGCGTGTGGCCCATCATCGTGCGCGGCGGCAGCGGTCTTGCGCTCGAACGCGGTGCGATCGCGACCTCGCAGTATCGCGATGGCCGCTCGCCGTCTCGTGACGACGCGCTCATCGCGCCCTCGGCGCGCGCGGTGCATCGGCTCGATCGCACCGTCACGGTCGCCGCGCCGCGTTGCGTGCTGGCCGACGCACTGACCAAGGTCGTTGCACTGAGCGGCGACGCATCGCATCCGTTGCTGCATCGAGCCGGCGGTCGCGCGTGGCTTCAGTGAGCGGCAGCAATCCGGTACCAGGCTGGCAAAGGCTCAGCCTCGATACGGCATTGATCGCGCTCGTCGTGACGGGGCTGCTCTGGTTGCTCGTCCATTACGCGCTCGGCGCGGGGCGCGAAGACGTCGGCCTGCCGCATTGGTCCGAGCCGTGGTTGATGCGTCTGCACGGCCTCGCGGGATTCGCAGTGCTGGTCGCGGTCGGTGCATTCCTCCCGGTGCACGTGCCGCGCGGCTGGCGCATGAGGCAGGAACGCGGACTCGAGGTCACCATGCTTGCGTTGCTTGCCGTCGCGGTGATCACCGCTTATGCGCTGTACTACTTCGCGCCCGATCCGATCCGCCCCTCGCTCGGATGGCTGCATGCGGCGATTGGCTGCGCGTGGGGTGGCACGATCGTGTGGCACCGGCGCAACCGCAAGGCGCGATCCATCGGCGCCGACCCGGGATGACCTTCGCATAGTGTCATGCCGAGCCACAGGCGAGGAATCTCGGAGTTCGAAGGCCCGAGATCCCTCGCTGTCGCTCGGGATGACAAGTATGGCGTTCATCCGCGTCGCAGTGGCAGCGACAGAAACTGCCGCATGCGCTCCAGTTCTTCGTCGAGCGCCTGCCTGAAAGCGGCATCTTTCGGTGCCTTGCCCGCGACGTACCCGAAGTCCGACACCAGCTTTTCGCTCTCGACGCGCACGTTGCTCCATCCGACGATGCGGTCGTGCCAGAGCAGCGGCAGCGCGTAGTAGCCGAGCTTGCGCTTTGCGGGCGGCGTGTACGCCTCGAAGCGATACATCCATCCCCACAGCAGCTCGAATCGTTCGCGATCCCACACGATCGGGTCGAAGGGCGTAAGCAAGCGAACCGCGTCCGCTCGGAGATCGCCGTGCGAACGTGGATCTTCGCCTGCAGACCAGAACCAGTCGGTGTCGCCGACTCGTGCGTGCCCCAGCCGCTCCTTGGCACGCCGCAACGCGCCCGTGATGCCGTCGCGCCATTGCGGCGCGCTCAGTGCGAGGCGGCGCGCGAGAACGTGGAGCGTTCTCAGCGGCAGCGGTGAATACGTCAGCGCGAGGACGTCGATGAGCATGTCGAGTCCCGCATCTCGTTCCGCCCCGGGCAGGTAACTCTGCGCGGCGTACAGGCGCGTTCCGCTGACACGCCGCGCCACTCGCAACATGCCGCGATAGTGCATGGCATCGAGCAGATGGGTCGTTGCATTCGAGGAGCCGCCCCAGGCGTTGGTGACCTTGCCGTGCGCGAAGAGCGCTTCGATCTTGCGCGGATGCAACGGTCGCCTGTCGCGCATGTGATCGAGGATCGCCTGGGCGCGCTTGCGATGCGACGCACTCAGCTGGGTGCGAAAGGTGCGCGGGTGCATCAGGCGCTGGACCGTGCGCGGCATGAACCCGTAGTTGACGAAGAAGTCTTCCTCGACCGGCAGCCGCGCGTAGCGGCGCTCGAGGTCTCCCGCGCGATAGTTGCGCACGCGATGGCGCAGGATCAGGTCCTGCGCACGCGCCGGCGCGCGAATCGGATCGGCCTGCACGAAGCCGAGTTGCTCGATCGCGCGTGCAAGCGTGGTCGGCGCAAAGAGCGTGCGCGCGACGGCGTAGCGCCGGAGATCGTCCAGTGTCGGAGTCATCGCGGACGACGTCAGCGCGCCACCGCAAAGCACGCGCTCTGGTGCGCGGGGCTTCCTTCGAGCACGGGCACTTCGCGCGGACAGCGCTCGAACGCGAGCGGACAGCGCGGGTGAAACACGCAGCCGCTCGGCGGATCGAACGGCGACGGCAGCTCCCCCTTGAGGATGATGCGCTCGCGTCGTGCACCGGGATCGGCGATCGGCGTCGCCGAGAGCAGGGCGCGCGTGTACGGGTGCTGCGGCGTGCGGAACACCGCATCGCGCGTGCCGATCTCGACTGCGCGGCCGAGATAGATCACCAGCACGCGATCGGCGATATGGCGCACGACGGAGAGGTCGTGCGACACGAAGAGGTAGGCGAGCTTGAACGATTCCTGCAGTTCGGCGAGCAGGTTCAACACTTGCGCGCGGATCGAGACGTCGAGCGCGGAGACAGGCTCGTCGAGCACGAGGATGCGTGGCCGCAGCATCAACGCGCGCGCGATCGCGATGCGCTGGCGCTGCCCGCCCGAGAACATGTGCGGGTAGCGGTCGTAGTGCTCGGAACGCAACCCGACCTTCGCCATCATGTCGAGCGCCGCCGCGCGGCGTGCCGACGCGGAGAGATCCGTGTTGACGAGGAGCGGTTCCTCGAGTGCGCGCCCGACGGTCTGGCGCGGATTGAGGGAACCGTAGGGATTCTGGAACACGATCTGGATCTCGCGCCTCAGCTTGCGGCGCGCGACCGGATCGACCGTTGCGACGTCGACACCGTCGATGAGCAGCGATCCCGAGCTCGGCTTCTCGATCAGCGTGAGCAGGCGCGCGAGCGTCGACTTGCCCGAGCCCGACTCGCCCACGATCGCCAGCGTCTTGCCCGCTTCGAGCGTGAACGACACATCGGTCAGCGCCTGCACGATCGCACTGCGCGCGAACAGTCCGCGCCGTACCTCGTAGCGGCGGCTCAACGCCCGCGCGTCGATGAGTTCGGTCATCTTTTCCCCCTCCCCCGCGGGCCGGGGAGGGTTGGGGTGGGGGCAACCTCGCTTTCGCGCGGCACTCCATCGACCAGCGGCGTGAGGCACAACGCATCGCCAAGTTCCGCATCCGCATGCGAAGGTGCGACGCTGCGACAGAAATCAGTCGCGAACGCGCACCGCGGCGAGAAGAGACACCCTCGCGGGCGATCGAAATGACCAGGCACGACGCCGGGAATTGCCGGCAAGCGTCGCTCGGTAGCGCGCTCGGGCAGTGCGGCGAGCAGTGCCGCGGTGTACGGATGGTGTGGATGCGCGAAGAGCTGCGCAGTCGAGTTGGTCTCCACCTGCTGTCCCGCGTACTGCACCGAGACGCGATCGGCGGTTTCAGCCACCACGCCCATGTCGTGCGTGATCAGCACGAGCCCCATGCCGGTCTCGCGCCGCAGCCGCAGCAGCAGATCCAGGATCTGCGCCTGGATCGTCACGTCGAGCGCGGTCGTGGGCTCGTCGGCGATGAGCAGCTTCGGTTTGCAGGAGAGCGCCATCGCGATCATCGCGCGCTGGCTCATCCCGCCGGAAAGCTGGTGGGGAAACGCGTCGACGCGCCGCTGCGGATCGGCGATCCCGACCTGGTCGAGCAATTCGAGCACGCGTTCGCGACTCTGGCGCCGATCCATACCGAGGTGCGTGCGCAACGATTCGGCGATCTGGAAGCCGACGGTGAAGCAGGGATTCAGGGAGGTCATCGGCTCCTGGAAGATCATCGCCATGTCGCGGCCGACGATTTCCCGGCGTGCGCGCGAGTCGAGTTGGCGCAGGTCGCGGCCGTCGAATTGCATGCGGTCGGCGGTGACGGTCGCGGTCCAGGGCAGGAGGCCCATCACCGCGAGCATCGCCACCGACTTGCCTGAGCCCGATTCGCCGACGATCGCGAGCACTTCGTCGGGCTCGACCCGCACGTCGATGCCGTCGACGGCTTTGAAGCTGCCGCCTTGCATGGCGAAGGCGACGGAGAGATTGCGGACGTCGAGAAGGGCCATAGGTAGATCAGGGGCGCAGCATTTCAGTCTTGCGCGCCCCCACCCCCACCCTCCTCCGCTGCGCAGGGGAGGGAGCAACCCCTCCTCCGCTTGCGGGGCAGGGCCAGGGAGGGGGGCAGCGCGGGGCACCGAACCTCACGATCGCCTCATCTTTGGATCGAGCGCATCGCGCAATCCGTCGCCGGCGAGATTGATCGACACGACCGTGATGAGAATCGCCACGCCGGGCAGCGTGACCAGCCATGGATTGGAACGGATGAACTCGCGCGCGTCCGCGAGCATCGTGCCCCATTCGGAGAGCGGCGGCTGCGCACCGAGGCCAAGGAATCCGAGCGCGGCGGCTTCGAGAATCGCATCGGAGACGCCAAGCGCCGCCTGCACGATCAGCGGTGCAAGGCAGTTCGGCAGCACCGTCGAGAACATCAGGCGCAGCCTCCCGACACCTGCGACCTGTGCAGCGAGTACGTATTCCTTGCCGAGTTCCGCGAGCGCGGACGCGCGCACCAGGCGCACGTAGCGCGGCAGGTACACGATCGTCACTGCGACGATCGTATTGGCGAGGCTCGGGCCGAGCACCGCCACGACGAGGATGGCCAGAACGAGGCTCGGCACGGCCATGATGAGGTCCATCAGGCGCGTGATCACCACGTCGACCGCGTCGCTGGAAAAAGCCGCGGTGAGCCCGACCACGACCCCGAGCACGAACGAGACGCTCATCACCGACAGCCCGATGAACAGCGATACCCGCGCGCCATGGATCAGGCGCGAGAGCATGTCGCGGCCGAGTCCATCGGTGCCGAGGATGAAGCGCCAGGTGCCACCGTCGGCCCACACGGGCGGCGCCTTGACGGCGTCGCGGAACTGCTCGTTGGGCGGATATGGCGAGACGACGTCGGCGAAGATCGCGAGCAGCACGATCAGGACGACGATCGACAGGCCGATCACTGCGCCGCGGTTCTCCTTGAACGCGAGCCAGAACCCACGCAACGGCCGCGGCGGCGTACGGGCACGGTCGGTCGCCGCGACGAGCGCTGCATCCTGCGTATCAGCGACCATGCCGGATCCGCGGATTGATGACGCCGTAGAGCACGTCGACGATCAGGTTGACGAGGATGACGATCGAAGACACCAGCATCACGCCGCCCTGCAAGGACGGGTAGTCGCGCCGCGCGATGCCCTCGATCAGCCATTTGCCGACACCGGGCCACGAAAAAATCGTTTCGGTGAGCACGGCGCCCGCCATCAGCGCGCCCACCGAAAGCCCGATCACCGTGACGACTGGGATCATCGCGTTGCGCAGCGCGTGCAGGCCGATCACGCGCCACGGGGCGAGGCCCTTTGCGCGCGCCGTGCGCACGTAGTCCTCGCCGAGCACCTCCAGCATCGACGAGCGCGTCATGCGCGCGATCACCGCGAGCGGGACGGTGCCGAGCACGATCGCGGGCAGCACGAGGTGATGGGCCGCATCGAGCACCGCGCCTTTCTGGCCCGACAGCCAGGCATCGATCAGCATGAAACCGGTGACCGGCTCGAAGTAGTACTTGATGAGATCGATGCGTCCCGAGACTGGCGTGAGGCCCCAGCGCTCGGCGACGAACATGATGAGCAGCAGGCCCCACCAGAAGATCGGCATCGAGAAGCCCGTGACCGAGAGTCCCATCAGCACCTGGTCGTAGACGCTGCCGCGCTTGACCGCCGCGAGCGCGCCGGCAGGAATGCCGATCAGCGTCGCGAACAACATCGCGCAGGTGGCGAGTTCGACCGTCGCGGGAAACAGAGTCAGGAACTCGGTCAGCACCTTCTCGTTGGTCACGAGCGACGTGCCGAAGTCGCCGTGCAGCAGGTGCCAGACGTAGTCGAGGAATTGCTTCCACACCGGCTGGTCGAGCCCGAGCTCGTGGCGGAAGTAGGCCAGCCGCTCCGGGCTGATGCCGCGCTCGCCGACCCGCACCTCGACCGGATCGCCCGGCACCAGGCGGATCGCGATGAAGGTGAGGAACATCAGCGCGATGAACGTCGGCACCGTCAGGGCCGCGCGCCGGAGCAGGTACTTCAGCATGGTGCTAGTGCCCCCTCTCCCCCAACCCCTCTGCCGCGAGGGGAGAGGGGCTTACGCGTGCGCTTTGCTCCCCTCTCCCCTGGAGGGAGAGGGGGCGGGGGAGAGGGGGAGGAATCCAGGCTGCATCATGGCAAGACGCTTACTTCAAATCGACGCCATTGAAATGGTGCGCGCCGAACGGGCTCTGCTTGTAGCCCTCGACTTCCTTGCGCATGGTCTCGAACACGATCGAATGCGCGAGCTTGAGGTCGGGCGCCTCTTCCTTCTCGATCACCTGCATGCGCTCGTACATCTTCGTGCGCTCCTTGACGTCGGACAGCGTGCGTGCCTTCGTCAGCAGGTCGTCGTATTCCTTGTTGCACCACTTCGAGATGTTCTGCCCGCCGGCGCGCGCGCCGGTGCAACCGCGCAGGAAGAAGAAGTTGTCGGGATCGCCGTTGTCGCCGGTCCACCCGAGCTGCGCGGTCATGTGCTCGCCCTGCTGGGCGCGCTTGCGATATTCACCCCACTCGAAGGTCACCAGCTTGGCGTTGACGCCGACCTTGGCGAGGTCGGCCTGCATCATCTCCGCGATGCGCTTCGCGTTCGGGTTGTACGGCCGCTGCACCGGCATGTACCAGAGATCGATCTCGAGCGGCGTCGCGACGCCGGCGCGCTTCAGCAGCGCTTTCGCCTTCTCCGGGTCGTACGGGTAGTCCTTGATGCTGTTGTTGTACGACCAGAGCGTGGGCGGGATGAGGTTGACCGCAGCCTTTCCGGCACCGAGATATACGTCGCGGATGATCGCCGCCTTGTCGATCGCCATGTTCATCGCCTGCCGCACTTCCTTCTTGTCGAAGGGTGGCTTCTGCACGTTGAACGCCCAATAGGCGATGTTCAGTCCGGGCTGGCTGATCACCTTCAGCGCGGGATCCTTTTGCATCTCGGGCAGATCGGCCGGGCGCGGCGCGATCATGAAGTGGCACTCGCCCGCCTTCAGCTTCGAATAGCGCGCGGTGGGATCGGGCGTGATCGCGAACACGAGGTCGTCGACCAGCGCCTTTTCGCCCCAGTAATCCCTGTTTGCCTTGTAGCGGATCACCGCGTCCTTCTGATACGCGACGAACTGGAACGGCCCGGTGCCCACTGGAAATTGATCGAACTGTTCCTTGCGGTTCGACTTCTCCAGGAACGCGGCGTATTCGGCCGAGTGGATCGCCGCGAAGTCCATCGCAAGATTGGCGAGCATCGGCGCATTCGGCTCCTTCAGCTTCATCACCACCGTGTAGTCATCGGTCTTCTCGAGCGACTCGAGCAACTGCGGCATATTCATGTCGGAGAAGTAGTCGTACTTGCCGCCGGAAACCTTGGCGTAGGGATGGTCCGGTTTCCACTGCCGGTTGAACGACCACAGCACGTCGTCGGCGTTGAAGTCGCGCGTCGGCTTGAAGCCGTTCACGCCCGAATGGAATTTCACACCCTTGCGCAGCTTGAACGTGATCGTCTTGCCGTCGAGCGAGATGCTCCAGCTTTGCGCGAGCCCGGGAACGACCGTGGTGGTGCCGCGTTCGAATTCGGTCAGCTTGTTGTAGATGCCGCGCGCGGCATCGAAGCTCGTGCCGGTGGTGTTCAGGGCCGGAGTGAAGTTCTCGGGCGATCCCTCGGAGCAGTACACCAGCGTCTTCGCGCTCACGCCTGCACTGGCGCACAGCGTCAGCGCCGCGCTGACTGCGGCGGCGGCAATCTTCTTCTGCATCGATTTTCTCCTCGGCTGGATGCTTGTGTGTCGTACCCGGACGACGGCTGCCGGGTGCGCGCCGAGTCTACGCGTCCCGCATCGTGTTCACCGCGATGGACGGCGCACGACGAGCCATACGCCGACGGCCGTGAGCGCAAGACCCGCGATCACCGTCGCGCCGAGTTCTTCGCCAAACAGCAGCCAGGCCATCAGCGCCGTGCACGGCGGCACGAGATACAGCAGGCTCGCGACCTGCGTCGCCGCGCCGCGCTGGATCAGCAGGTACAGCAGCGAGCTTCCGCCGAGCGTCAGAGCGAGTACCGACCAGGCCATCGCGCCGATGAGTTCGGGATGCATCCGGATCGGTTCGTGTTCGAGCAGCGCCAGCGGCAGCGTGACCACGAATGCCGCCATGAGCTGCACGGTGTTTGCAGTGCGGACGTCACAAGGCTTGACGAACCGCTTCTGGTACAGCGTGCCGGCCGTGATCGAGAAAAGCGCGAACAGCGAAAGCGCAAGGTTGAATGCCGTGACCTCGCCGAGTCCGAGCTTGCGCCATACCACCAGCAGCAGCCCCGCGAGTCCCAGTCCCAGTCCGATCCACTGCCGCCCCGAGATGCGATGCTCGCTGCCGGTATAGGAAACCCAAAGCGCGGTGAGCACCGGTTGCAGGCCGACGATGAGCGCGACGGTTCCCGCGGAGATGCCAGCCTTGACCGCAGCCCAGACGCCACCGAGATAGCCGCCATGCATCAACATGCCGGTGATCGCGAGGTGCATCCATTGCCCGCGATCGCGCGGCCAGCGCGGACGCGCGATCGCAATCCAGATCCCGAACGCGAGCACCGAGAGCGCGTAGCGCAGCGCAAGGAATCCCAGCGGCGGCGCATGGGGCATGCCGAGGCGTGCGACGACGAAGCCGGTGCTCCAGATGAGCACGAACACCGCCGGCATCGCACGCACGAATGCGGCCTGCGCAGCTTCGGTTCCGGCGGAGGAAACGGGCGACGACATCGGGACCGATTGTCGCCGATACAAACGGAAATGCTTTTTGCGTCGACAGGGGTGCGCAGCGTCGCGTTGCCCGGCCAATATCGAACCGGCCCCATGTCGGCCAGGAAAGGGAGCGCAACAATGAGAGTAATCAGGATCCCGTCAGGTTCGCGTCGGGCCTTCATCGCCCTGCTGCCAGCCACGCTCGCAGCGTGCGTCGTAGCACCGCCGCCGCACCACGGCCCGCCGGTCGTCGCCGAGGTGCGCGTGACCACCGCGCCGCCGCCACCGCGTGTCGAAGCACCTCCGCCGCCACCTGCGCCCGGCTACTACTGGGTGAGCGGCCATTGGCGTTGGGATGGCGCGACATACATCTGGGTGCCGGGTCACTGGGTCGAGCCGCGTCCGACCGAGGTGTTCGTTCCCGCGCACTGGTCGAACGACGGTGGCGTCTGGGCGTTTCATCCCGGTGGCTGGAGGCCATCGCACACGCCGCCGCCCGCGGTTGCCGTGATCAACGTTCCGACCGCGCCGCCGCCGCCGCGCGTCGAGCCGATTCCACCTGCTCCAGGTCCTGCGTACTTCTGGATCGCCGGTCACTGGCGCTGGGAACACGGTCAACACGTGTGGATACCCGGCCACTGGGAAGGAACGCGGCCCGGTTATCACTGGGTTGGCGCGCGTTGGGTCGCAGTCGGCGGCGGCTGGACGTACGTCGCGGGGTCATGGCGCCCGAACTAGAGGACTGTCACGATCAAATCGGAAGTGGACTTGTCATCCCGAGGAGCGCAGGCGACGAGGATCTCTGCCGTTCGCGACGCTGAGATTCCTCGCCTTCGGCTCGGAATGACATGGGAGCCGATCGGCGCATCACCTCCGAATGATTCGTTACACGCCACCAGGTCCCGCGATGGTCAGGCAGTTCATGGCTCTACTGTGCGTGCTGTGCGCGCCGCTGGTTGCGAATGCAGCGGCGGCCAGCGCGCCGGTCGCGATCGAACTGCATCAATGGCTGCCGCTGTCTGCGATCGCGCATGCGCCGACGGTCGCGCTCACGCTCGATGCATGCGGTGGCGAGTTCGATCGCGGGGTCGTGCAGTTCCTGATCGAACGGCGCATTCCCGCCACGGTCTTTGCGACACAGCGGTGGCTGGTGCGCAACCCCGACGGCTTGCACACGCTGCTCGAGCATCGCGACCTGTTCGAGATCGAAGACCACGGTGCCAACCACGTGCCTGCGTTGATCGGTATCGGTCGCAAGGTGTACGGCCTCGCAGGCGAGCGCGACGTCGCGCATCTACGCTCCGAGATCGAGACCGGCGCGGAGGCTGTCGCGAGTGCGACCGGCGTCCGGCCGCACTGGTACCGCGGTGCCGCGGCGCTGTACGACGAGCAGTCGCTGCACGCGATCGCCGCGCTCGGCTATCGCGTGGCAGGGTTCTCGCTCAACGCCGATGCGGGCGCAACGCTGTCGCGCCACGAGGTCAGCGCGCGCGTGCGCGCGGCGCGCGATGGCGATGTGATCCTCGCGCACGTGAACAAGCCGCGTACGCAAGCCGGGGCAGGGCTGATCGACGGCCTGACCGCGTTGTGCGAGCGCGGTTATCGCTTCGTGCGACTCGGCGACACCACGCTCGCTCCATCCCTGGTTGCCCAGCAGAAGTAGTTGCGGCCCGGCCCGCTACGATGCGGCGGTCCAGTGGACAGTGTGCACGGAGGATGCATGTCGCGCTCCGAATGTCTTGCTGCCGCCGAGGCTTACTTCGACTCGGGCCGCTTCTTCACCGACCTTGCAGCGCGCGTGGCCTGTCGCACGGAAAGCGATACCGGTGCCGCACCGCCGGCGTTGAGCGACTATCTGCGCGAGCAGATCGCCGCGCCGCTCGCACGCGTCGGCTTTGTCAGCGAGATCGTGCCGAATCCGGTCGAAGGCGGCGGCCCGTTTCTGATCGCGCGACGAATCGAGGATCCGGACCAGCCGACTCTGCTGACATACGGGCACGGCGACGTCGTCAGCGGACAGGCGGGTGCGTGGCGTTCCGGCCTCGATCCGTGGTCGGTGACGCGCGAGGGCGATCGCTGGTACGGACGCGGCACCGCCGACAACAAGGGCCAGCACACGATCAACCTCGGGGCGCTTGCCGCGGTCATCGGCGCGCGTGGCGGAAAGCTCGGCTACAACGTCACGCTGTTGCTCGAGACCGGTGAAGAAGCCGGCTCGCCGGGACTGCACGATGTATGTCGTGCACGCCGCGATGACCTCGCCGCGGATGCGTTTCTCGCCTGTGATGGGCCGCGCGTGCATGCCGCGCAGCCGACGCTGTTTCTCGGCTCGCGCGGCGCCGTGAATTTCACGCTGCGCCTCCGAGCGCGCGAGAAGTCGTATCACTCCGGCAACTGGGGCGGCGTGCTCGCGAATCCGGCCACCGTGCTTGCACACGCGTTGGCGACGATCGTGGATCGCCGCGGACGCATCCTGATCGATGCACTGCGCCCGCCGCAGGTGCCCGCTTCCGTGCGGCGCGCGCTTGCCGAGGTGCAAATCGGCGGCGGTGAGGACGATCCCGTGCTGGATGCAGGCTGGGGCGAGCCAGGGCTGACACCAGCCGAGCGCCTGATGGCATGGAACACGATCGAAGTGCTCGCGCTGGGCGCCGGTTCGCCGCAACGTCCGGTCAACGCGATTCCGGGACAAGCCGTGGCGCACTGCCAGCTGCGCTTCATCGTCGGCACGCCGTGGCGTGAGTTGCGCGACATCGTGCGTGCGCATCTCGATGCGCACGGCTTCGCAGAAATCGACGTCGACGTCACGCTCGCTGGTGCTGCGACGCGCCTCGATGTCGAAAACCCCTGGGTCGCGTGGGCGCAGCAGTCCATCGAGCACAGCAGCGGCAAGCGGCCGACGACCTTGCCCAATCTCGGCGGATCGCTGCCAAACGACGTCTTCGCGGAACTGCTCGGTCTGCCGACCCTGTGGGTGCCGCACTCCTATCCCGCGTGCGCGCAGCACGCGCCGAATGAACATCTGCTTGCGTCCGTGGCGCGCGAAGGCCTGCGCATCATGGCCGGTTTGTACTGGGACCTGGGCGAACCTGGCAGCGCTCCCTGGAAGTGACCAGGAACGTGCCATGCGCTGGCTGGTCAAAACTGGTTTCGGAGATCCAGGATGCGCAGCGCAGACAGAACGACGCGGAACAGCGCGGGACACGTGGAGGCTTTGCTCGACGATGCCCTGCGAATGACCTTTCCCGCGAGCGATCCGATCGCGCCCGCGGTCGACACACAACAGCAACCGAGCCGCCAGGAGACGGAAGGCATGACCACATGTACGCACCGCGACCAGATCCGGTCAGTGCTACCGAGCGCGAACGGTTGTGAGGAGTGCCTGAAGAGCGGGGGGCGATGGGTTCACTTGCGCATGTGCCTCACCTGCGGCCACGTCGGATGTTGCGACAGTTCGCCCGGCAAGCATGCAACCAAGCACTATCACGCGACCAGGCATCCGATCATGCAGTCGATCGAGCCGGGCGAAGACTGGATGTGGTGCTATGTCGACGAGGTCATGCTGACCTAGGGGCGTCCCGCCATGGATTGGCAAGCAATCCGGCGAGGCTGCGGTCGCGCGCAGCGTCGAAGCCGTCCAGCCCGAGCGAGATTTCTGGAGCGGCGGGCTGCAACGTGCCGAACAGGCGATCCCAGACGGTGAAGCACGCGCCGTAGTTGCTGTCGGTCTGGAAGCGACGGCGCGAGTGATGCACCACGTGGTATGCGGGAGTCGGCGTCAGCATTGCAATGAAGCGGTCGAGCCGCGGCGGCAGCGCGATGTTCGCGTGCTGGAACAGCAGCGTCGCGATCTGCAGCAGCGCATGCACTGCGAGGGTCAGCGGGGCGATTCCCACGAGCAGCACGGCTGCGGCATCGAACAGCGGGCGCAGCGCCTGTTCGAGCGGGTGGCTGCGCAGCGAAGTGGTGACATCGACTTGCACGTCGGTGTGATGCACGCGATGCAGACGCCATAACAGCGGAATGCGGTGGCTGATGCGGTGGCGCGCGTACTCGGTCAGGTCGAGCGCCAGCACGCCGAGCAGCACGACCAGCCATTGCGGCCACTGCACGCCGGCAAGCCCCCAGTGCTGCTGCGCGACCCATCCGGAAGCGCCGACGAGGACGGATGCGATGACCCCGGCGAGCACGAAGTTGATCGCGGTCAACGCGAGGTTGCTTCCTTTGCGCCCGCGCTCGCCCGGTGCCGCACGCGCGGCGTCGATCCACTCCCACGTCCAGAAGGCTGCAAACGCGACGACGAAGATGAGCGGCGACAGGCGTTCGAGGATCTCTTGCATCGTGCTTCGCGCTGATGAGGAAATACGTCAGGCTGCGGCGCGCGCCGCGCCATCGGCGCGTTCTGCGAGATAGCGACGGATCGCATTTGCAGCGCCCGCCGCGCCATCGACCCGAGCGAACAGGCCGCGCACGCGTTGGGCCTGCACGCGATATTGCGGTCGCGCGAGCACCGAGCGCACCGCGTTCGTGAGGGCGGCACCGCGCGCCTCCACAGGAGAAAAGCGCAGTGCCATGCCCTGCCGCTCGGCGCAGTGAACGTTCAGGTCCTGCTCGGGCTGCAGCGCGATGCCGATCATCGGCACGCCCGCGGCCATCGCCGTCTGCACGCTTCCCTGGCCGCCCGTGATGACGGCGAGCGAGGCGCGCGGCATCACCAGATGGCTGGGCAGCAACGGTTCGACCATCACGGAGCCGCCGTCGAGATCACCGAGGTCGTGCACCGTCGCAGCGACCAGGACGCGACAGCCCGCCGCCTTGACGGCAGCAACGACCTCGCGCACCAGCGCTACAGGCGACGACGTCAGTGCGACGTAGGCAATTGCGCCGCCCGCGCCGATGAAGCGTTCGACCCGCTCGGGGACCGGAAGATCGAGATGGGCGAACAAGGGACCCGTGTAGCGCAGCGAGGTCGAGGGGCGATAGGCGCTACCCGGGCGCGGGGTCCAATTCTCCATCGTGCCGCGCTCGACGCCGAGGATCTCGGGCAGGTCGGTGACCAGCGTGAGATCCGCGAGCAGCAGGGCGGCGAAGCTCGGTACGCCTTCCA
>Ga0335084_10003218_pt1 | contig 15898 bp, 11 predicted proteins | sample Lox_Sample_44_FD_206721 | JGI IMG/M metagenome (GOLD analysis project Ga0335084, IMG submission 206721) | Soil microbial communities from Loxahatchee National Wildlife Refuge, Florida, United States - Lox_Sample_4.4 | ecosystem: Environmental > Terrestrial > Soil > Wetlands | place: USA... | reverse complement strand
GTAGCCGGCAATGTCGTAGAGCTTCTCGCGGAAGCGTGTGAGGAAGACCTCCCATGCGCGGTTATGCCCAGCAGCGCAGGCCCGGGCAAGAGCCAATTCTTCCACCCGAAGGCTGGCGCACAGCACCTGGACATCCGCTAGGGCCGCGCCCGCAGGCAAGTACTTAGCGGCGATCTCGCGCAGGATGTTCTCGAAGGATTCGTGCGTCAACCCAAACTCTGCGCCCTTACTCTTCTGATAAAGCTCGGCGCTGAGCGGTTCCAAGCCTGAAAAGTCCACACCGGATTGGACACCGCCTTCAGACATAAAGACCAAGCCCTTCTGGATGCTACCAACTTTTAGACGCAAGCAGCGGCATTTTTGCCGTTCGCTAAATAGCGGCGTAAGGAAGCTACCAGTCAGGGTAGTCGGCGGACGCTTCGGGAAGAGGATTTCCTCCTTGGAGCTTTCCGAGGCGTCCGGCGGCCTACGCGGAGGTGTGTCGATGAGAATGAAATGGTGGGTTCTGATTCTGTCCGTGGCGGGCATCCTGGGGCTGGCCCTGGTGGTACCGGGCCTGGCGCCTGCCGGGGAAGTCTCCTTAACTTCCCGCTACAAGGTACTGGCACCGATCCGGCACGGTAATCTCACGGTGTTTCCGGTGGTGGCGAGCGCGGCCTTTGACACCCGGGAATTTCTCACTTTGGATGAAGGCTTGCGCTCCGGCGATGTGGTGGTGAGCGAGTCTGGCAGCATCACCCCCCTGGTGCGACCACGGCGGCATCCTGGCATACGCGATCCTCGCCCCGGAGGCGGTGCCCAAGTAAATCAGTTGGTGCTGGTGAACAACTCAAAGCGGCCTCTCATCCTGCTGGCAGGCGAAATCGTGACCGGCGGCAAACAGGACCGGGTGATCGGCAAAGATCGACTCGTACCGGCAGAGAGTGACCCCATCGATCTCGGCGTCTTTTGCGTGGAGCCGGGGCGCTGGACGGGCGCCAAGATGAGCTTCGGGTCATTGGACTCGGCGATGGCCCAACCGGCAGTGCGCGCCAGAGCCATGGCAGACAAGGACCAGCAGAAAGTGTGGTCGGAGGTGCGGAATGCGCAAGCAGGGATTGGTGCAGGCGTATCCGCTCCTGCAGCCGCCGCGATAGGCAGTACCAGTTCCTACGCCCGCGTCATGCAAAACGAAGAGGTGAAAGAGAAAGTAAACGCGGTCGCGGCGCCCATTCAACGCGATTACCAGAGCCTGATCAAACAACTGCGTGATCGCAATGCCGTCGGCGTGGTAGTCGCCGTCAATGGGGAGATTATCTGGGCCGACATCTTCGCCAGCACTAATTTGCTGGAGAAGTACTGGCCCAAGCTGGTTCGCTCCTACGCCACCGAAGCCATTGTCAGCCCAACGAAGGGCCACGATGCAGACCTGAAGTCTGCCCAGGCGTTTCTCGCCGATTTGGAAGGTCGCCGGCAGACGGTGGAAACCGAGCCCGGGCTCTATCGTCACACGGAAATCACGGGAGACGACTTCAAAGCGTTCGAACTGACGGCCTTGTTACCGAAAACTGGATTCGATTTGCACGTGGCGAAGATGGCGGAGTGAAGAGTCAGTGGTCACCGTCTGGCCACTGATCACCGGCCAATAGGATCACCTGCTGTTGTACCAATTTCTCCACGCGGCAGGATCGTTGGGCAGGTTCTGCGCGGTGATGTCCCGCAAGGCTTGATAGACCCAGGTGTGGGTCTGCGCGTCGAGCGACGTGTCGTCGGCAAAATCCAGGAGCCGCGGCACTACGGTGAGGCGCTGCTCCTGGCTCAACATGCCAGACTGCGCCAGACCGCACGCGGCCCGTTCACGGATCGTCGGCGAAGGATCATCGTGGAAGGTTTCAAGCAGAGGCTCAATCGTATCGTTCGTCCCCAGGTAAGCCAGTCCTTCGACGACCCAGTAGCGAACGTCTTGATTGGGTTCGTGCAGCTGGCTAATTAGGAATTGCGCCACACGGTCGGGGGCGACTCCGCGATTGCCGAGCAGGGCCATCGTCCACAAGGCCCAGACTCTTTGGCTCTGCTCTCCTGATTCCGCTTGCTGGATGAGGCGCTCGACGTTGTCCGGAGTCTTGACCTGATCCAGCGCAGCCAGGTCCACTTCGATGGCCGCCGCCCGGACTCGCAAATCGTTGGCATTCAGCGCCGTCGTAATCAGGGATTCCAATTGCGGAGTGCGTTTCAGCTTGCCTCGCCAGCCATCGACGCGGGTCGCGATTTGATCGCTGGCCCCCTGGTAGTGGTTGATGGCCCGCTCCAAAAGAAGCTGCGCCTGTGCCTGCGGATCTTCGCTGTCGAGGTGCTCCACCTCGTGCTCGGAGAGGTTCGCGGGCGAAGCCGGCTTGGGCTTGCCTTGCAGGGTCAGGAATTGCGAGATCTCCGTCCAGGCCGCGCGCGGCGTACCGGTGGCCACAAAGGGCACAGCTAGCAACGCACCCGCCAGAAGAGCGAACAGCATTCGCCATCTTCCAGTCTGAGGTTCGATGGGCTTATCGGCCTGCAGGTCCGATTCGGGCCCCAGAGAACCGAACTCGGAGTTCGGATCGTTAGCCTGCCCCTTTTCAATATCCATGGAGGAAGTCTAGGGTTGGGCCAAGATAGGGTAAAGTTACCTTCGGACACTCTTGGAGTTTCCGTATGGCGTCGGTACCGAATAGAGCCAGTGGGAGTGCGGAAGGCATGGTGATGCCAAACTCCGTAATCCTGGGTTCGTCTAAGTCGTTTCCGCGGGCGCGAAGAACACCAACACGACGAGTTCCTCGGCGATGTCATAGAAGCGGTGTTCTACTCCGGCCGCAACGAAGATGAGGCTGCCTTCGCGCACGGCTTGATCCTCCGCACCTGCCCGCATGCGGGCCCGGCCCCGCACCACGTAATACATTTCGTCCTCGCGGTGGGGTGACTGAGGGTCGCTGCCACCGGTAGGCAGGACGTAAACCCCAGCGCTCATCGCGGGCACGCGCAGAAATTCCAGGTATCGCTTGCTTTTCTGAGTTCGTTGTTCTTCCACTTGAGCAAGATCAAAGAAGGCTGCGTTAGGCATAATGGATCACCTGTCAGAAGACAGTAGAATACCAGTGCACCTGGCTCGAGCCTGCGCACAAGCGCGCTTCGGACCCGGCTAACGGGAATGCCCTGGGTCAGTCTATGATCCATTTTGGAGAACTGCGATGCGAGCCCTAGTCACCAGCCTGCTTTTGATTGCCGCTTGGCCCTTGGTAGCCCAGAACGCTGCCCTGCTCCAGCATTTTGACTACGATCAGAAAGCGCCATTGGAAGTCCATGAACTGGGCATCGAGATGCGCGGAACGGTTGCCATCCACGACATCTCTTACATCAGCCCCAAAGGTGGACGGGCTCCGGCATACCTGGTGGTGCCCACCGGGAAGGGCCCCTTCGCCGCTGTAATTTGGGGGCACTGGTATATGCCCGGATCCGAATTCCTCAACCGCAAAGAATTTCTAGCCGAAGCTGTGGCGCTGGCCCCCGCCGGTGTAATCTCGCTCTTGCCCGATGGACCCATCGCCCGCCCGGGACATGTGCAGGACAATACACCGCTGAACGAGAAACAAATCACGTATCGGGTGCAGGCGATTGTGGACATGCGGCGTGGCGCCGACTTGCTGCTCGCCCGTCCCGACGTTGATCGCCAGCGGCTGGCCTACGTCGGGCACAGCTACAACGCGGAAGTGGGTGCATTTCTCAGCGGCATCGACAGACGGTTCAAGGCCTTTGTGCTGATGGCCGGCAGCATGTCGGATGATGTGGATTTCAAGACAAAGGAGGTACAGGAGTATCGCCAGAAAGTCGGTGCAGAAAAGTTTGACGCCTTCGTCGCCAAATATTCGTGGCTCGACCCCGGCAAGTATGTTTCCCACGCCGCACCTGCGACAGTGTTTCTGCAATATGCATCGCAGGAGAAGTTCTTGAATCCTGAGCGCGATCGCGAATATGCCGCGGTTGTCAGTGACCCCAAACGCTTCAAACTTTACGACGCACCTCACGCCTTAAATGCCGCGGCCCGTCGCGACCGCATCGCATTCCTCACTGAGCAATTGCAGCTCAAACCTACCGCTCCGGCGGCACTGGCTGCGGTTCCGGATTTGGTTCAACCGCCGGATCCCACGCCGAGTCCATAGGAGCCAGGAGGCGATCTCCGGCGGGCAACGTTTCGTGACTGCTCCATGCCGCTACCGCATTACCGGTGATGGAGTTAGAGGGGAAGGGTTACAGCACAGGTTCATGCTTTCTTTGGTAACTGATAGTTACTATTTTGTTTGGGTTCCGCGGCCCGAAAAGGGTAAACAGTCGTGGCCAGAGTATTCCCTTCCGACCTTGAAGCGCAACCTTGTTTCTGCTACAACGAAGCCAGAGTCCTACAGTGGTGCACGATAGACGCTACGCATGCCTTCCATGGATGGCGGAAGGGGTTTGCGCACAGTTTCATAAATGGTTATTCAATCCTGAAGGGTTTTCGGGTTAGAATACCGGAATCTTTCACCATTTCTTTCTGAGTACGGCGCCCCGGGATTTGTCGCAGGCACGACTCCCGCGGGTGTGAACCTCGAACCTCCTTGTTGCAAGCTGGAGGAGTTTTCTGGTGGGCTTTCATCGCGAACCCGCAGCGCTCGCGAGTGTCATCAAGAGCACGCGTGCGGATGAACTTGCGCCCTTCCCGTTGCTACCGTCCGCGGATGGCACTCCTGCCGTCTGTTCTCATCGACTGACCGATCCCAATACCACCCACGCCGGAGGAAGATAATGGCAACCCATTTGGTTCAAATTGAAGACGATGCCGAGATCAGGCAGCGGCTGGCTGTCGAACGCGCGCGCTTGCGCAAGATCGCGGGTCTCGACGTCCCCGAACATTTCCACCGCCCGGTGGAGCGCGCCTTTACCGCAGAGGAACGCAGCCGGGTCACGATTTTGTTCGGCGGCTTTACCTGGAAGCACGAGGACCTGATCCGGGCCGTCTTCCAGGGCTGCGGCTATCGCTGCGAAAAGCTGCCCGTGCCGGACGTGCCCGCCTTCCAACTCGGCAAGGAATACGGCAACAACGGCCAGTGCAATCCCACCTACTTCACCGTCGGCAACCTGGTGCAGTACCTCCAGTTTCTGGAGAAAGAAGGGATCCCCCGCCAGCAGATCCTCGACAATTACGTGTTCTTTACTGCCGGCTCCTGCGGTCCCTGCCGCTTCGGCATGTATGAAGCCGAGTACCGCTTCGCGCTGAAGAATGCCGGCTTCGACGGCTTCCGCGTGCTGCTGTTCAAGGACAGCGACGGTATCAAGGCGGCGTCGGGGGAGCCGGGACTCAAGTTCACCATCGATTTCGGCTTCGGGATGTTGAACGCTCTCCACCTCGGTGACGTAATTAACGATCTGATTTACCAGATCCGTCCTTACGAGGTGAACAAGGGCGAGACGGATCGCGTGTTCCACGAAATGGTCGATGGTTTGTGCGAGGATCTCCGCAACCGCAAGAGCTTTGAGATTGAGCAGAGCGCTCCGGATTGGCTGAAACCCAAGTTCAAGAGCAACAAGATTCTGCGCAACACCGCCAACGTCTTCGGCAAGTGGCACGAGCACATGTGGGGCAAGGACTACCTCAATGCCCTGAAGACTGCCACCGGCCGCATGAATTCAATTGAAGTGGATCGCACCAAGGTGAAGCCGATGGTGAAGATCACCGGCGAGTTCTGGGCCCAGACCACCGAAGGCGACGGTAATTTTCATATGTTCGAGTTCCTGGAGCGCGAGGGCGCGCAGGTGATGGTTGAACCCATCGCCACGTGGGTCGCATATCTGATGTACCAGGCCAAGGCGCATGCTATCGCCAAGTGGCCGGTCAATCGTCCGCACCGCACGCCGGAGTGGTACGAGATCAAAAAGCACGCGGCCAACTACTTTGGCCTGCGCAAGAAACTGTGGGGCATTGGATTCGGGCAGAAGGCGTGGAATTTCTTCTATCATCGCACCATCAAGAACCTGGGCGGGATCACCCACCATCTGGTTTCGCAGAAGGAACTTGCCGAACTGGCGCACCCCTTCTACAACCAGTTTGCGCGCGGTGGTGAAGGCCACCTGGAAGTGGGCAAGAACGTCTATTACACCGTCCATCACCTCTGCCACATGGTGCTGGCGTTGAAGCCATTTGGTTGCATGCCGTCCTCGCAGTCGGATGGAGTTCAATCGGCGGTGGTGAACAAATTCAAGGACATGATCTTCCTGCCGATCGAGACTTCTGGCGAGGGCGAGGTCAACGCCCATAGCCGCGTGCAGATGGCGCTCGGCGAAGCCAAGGTGAAGGCCAAAACCGAGTTCGAGCAATGCCTCAAGCAGACCGGCAAGACGATGAACGAGATTCGCCAGTACATCGCAGAGCATCCCGAGTTACGGCGGCCGTTCTACCACGTGCCGCACCGCGAAGGGGTTGCTGGAACTGCGGCGCAGTTCATCTTGCACGTCAGCGATCGCATCAACAAGGACACACGCTTGTGGAAGCGGTCACGCGTGCCGGTCGCGGTACAGGCCACGGCCAGCGGCGACTGAGAACAGAGAACCGGGAGCTGAGAACAGTTTCTCAGTTCCCGCCTAATCACTTTTTGCCGAGGTGTGAGGAAGAGATGCACGATCATTCGGGACAAGCTCCGAAGCCAGCACTGCTCCAGATCGCTCCAGCGCCACAGCAACGGCCGCACGACCACCACACCGAGTTCCTGGTAGGCCTGGACGTGGGCTCCACCACCGTGAAGGCCACGGTGGTCGAGGCCGCGACCGACAAGGTCCTGTGGCAGGACTACCAGCGTCACGAAACCAAACAGCCCGAGAAGTCGCTGGAATTCCTCAAGCGCATGGAGAAGGAAGTCGGCATCAACCGCCACAACACCCGCATGTTCATGACCGGGTCAGGTGGCGGCTCGATCGCCGACCAGATCGGGGCAAAGTTCGTGCAGGAGGTCACTGCAGTCTCCCTGGCCGTGGAGAAAATGCACCCGGAGGTTTACTCGGTCATCGAACTCGGCGGCCAGGATGCCAAGATCATCGTCTTCAAGGATGACGACGAGACCGGCCGCAAGAAGAAAATCCCTTCGATGAACGACAAGTGCGCCGGCGGCACGGGCGCGGTCATTGACAAGATCAACGCCAAGCTGAAAATCCCCGTCGCAGAACTAGCGCTGCAGGGATATAACGGCATCAAGCTGCACAAAGTGGCGGGCAAGTGCGGCGTGTTCGCGGAAACCGACATCAACAGCCTGCAGAAAGTCGGCACGCCGCCAGATGAGCTTATGGCGTCTTTGTTCGAGGCCATCGTCCTGCAGAACCTCAGTGTGCTCACCCGCGGCCATACGCTGCGGCCGCACGTGCTTCTATTGGGCGGACCGAACAGCTTCATCAAGGGTATGCGCGAAGCCTGGCAGGCCAACATTCCCCGCATGTGGCAGGAGCGCAAGGTTGAAATTCCCAACGGGGCTAAGCCGGAAGATCTGATCAAGGTCCCGCAAAACGCCCAGTACTTCGCGGCCATGGGCGCGATCGAGTTCGGCAAGAGCGAAGACGACTGCGTCGGCTGCTATCACGGCTGCGAGAAGTTGGTCCATTACATCGAGTACGGACGCCAGGAGGAAAAGGCCAAGTCCGGCGCCAAGGGGCTGACCACCAGTGACCAGGAGCTCGACGGCTTCAAAGAAGCCTACCGCCGTAAGAAATTTACTCCGGCCACGTTTGGTACCAACTCCACCGTGGCCGGCTTCATCGGCATCGACGGCGGTTCGACTTCGACCAAGGCCGTTCTGCTTGACGAAAGAGGCGACATCCTCTGCAAGTCTTATCAGCTCTCGAACGGAAATCCGATCCAGGACACGATCGAGATGTTCGAGAACCTGCGGGGACAAGTTGAAGCACAGAAGGCAAAGCTGGAAGTCCTGGGGGTCGCCACAACCGGATATGCGAAGGACATTCTAAAGGACGTTCTCCACGCCGATGTGGCCCTGGTAGAGACCGTCGCCCACACCGAGTCCGCCCTGAAGTTCTACGACGATCCCCACGTGATCGTCGATGTCGGCGGGCAGGACATCAAGATCATCATCCTGCATAACGGCCGCGTAAAGGACTTCAAGCTGAATACGCAGTGCTCAGCCGGCAACGGCTACTTCCTGCAGTCCACCGCCGAAGGCTTCGGGATGGGCGTGGAGCAATACGCGGACTTGGCCTTCTCGGCCCAATCCATGCCGGTCTTTGGCTACGGTTGCGCCGTGTTCATGCAGTCTGACATCGTGAACTTCCAGCGCCAAGGCTGGCGCGCGGAAGAAATCCTCGCTGGGCTGGCGGCAGTCCTCCCCAAGAATGTTTTCTTGTACGTGGCCAGCATTCCCAACCTTGCCGCGCTGGGCTCGCGCTTCGTGCTGCAGGGGGGCACGCAGAATAACCTGGCTGTGGTTAAGGCGGAAGTTGATTTCATCAACAACAGCTTCCGCGCTGCCGGCAAGAGGCCGGAGATCATCGTTCACGAACATTGCGGCGAGTCTGGTGCGATCGGCGCGGCACAAGAGTCCCTGCGCTTATGGCGCAATGGGCAGCAAACGACGTTTGTTGGCCTGGACGCGGTTCGCAAGATTGAATACCGCACCACCCGCAACGAAGCCACGCGCTGCAATTTCTGCAAGAACAATTGCCTGCGCACCTTCATTGACATCCGCACCGCGCCCAAAGATGACATGGCCTTCGTGCCGATCCAGAAGGTCACCAAGGTTCCGCTGATGCACGGCGAGCAGCGACTCATCATCGCCACCTGCGAAAAAGGGCTGGTCGAAGATGTCAACGACATGAAGGACATCAAAGCCGGCCTGGACGAGATCAAGGGCAAACATCCGAACTTCGTGGACATCGCCGCCCACGAGGTCTTCCGCCCGGTGAATCCGCCGAGCGTGGCGGACGCGGTTCCAGTGGCCAAGTTCTGGAACAAGGCGGCCAAAGAGCGCGCACCGCTCATCGAGAATCGAAAGAAGGTGCGGGTCGGCATCCCGCGTGTTCTCAACATCTACACTTACGCACCGCTGTTCAACGGCTATCTGGAGAGTCTCGGTGTGCAACCGGAGAACATCATTTACTCCGACTACACCAGTTCCGAGCTCTATCGCGCCGGCGCGAGCCGCGGCGCGATCGACCCCTGCTTCCCGGCCAAGATCGGTATCTCGCACGTCTACAATCTGATCCAGGAGAAGCACCGCAAGAAGCCGCTGGACGTCATCTTCTTCCCCATGTATGACGTGCTGACTTCGCCGCTGGTGAACATCGTTGGCGCCAATGCCTGCCCGACCGTGACCGCGACTCCAGAAACCGTGAAAGCCGCGTTCACCAAGGAAAACGACGTCTTCGGCGAGAACAACGTGAAGTACCTCGATCCGGTGCTCAACTTCAAAGATCGCAAGCTGTTTGCCCACCAGATGCTGCAGGCATGGCAGCCGGTCCTGGGACTGTCTTTGGAAGAAAACGACTGCGCGGTGGAAGCCGGATTCAAGGCGCTGGAGGCCTACGAAGCCAGCATCCGCCGACGCGCCCGCCAGGTGCTCGATCAGCTGGAGCGCGATGACCGCATCGGCATTGTGATGCTGGGCCGGCCCTATCACCACGATCCCGGCCTGAATCACGAGATCCTGGAAGAATTTCAAAAGCTGGGTTATCCCATCTTCTCCCAAAACACCTTGCCGCTCGACGAAGACATGCTCGAGCGTCTGTTTGGCGAAGAAGTTCGTGCCGGTGTGATCAGTCACCCACTGGACATTTCCGATGCCTGGAAGAATTCGTATTCCTGCAGCACCAACCACAAGGTCTGGGCTGCAAAGTTCACCGCCCGGCACCCGAACCTGGTGGCGCTTGAGATCTCCAGCTTCAAGTGCGGCCACGACGCGCCCATTTACGGTGTGGTCGAGGGGATCATCGAACAATCCGGCACGCCGTACTTCTGCTTTAAGGACCTGGACGAAAACAAGCCTTCTGGCTCCATCAAGATTCGGGTGGAGACCATCGACTACTTCCTGCGCCGTTATCGCGAAGAAGTCATCCGCAAGCGCAAAGCGGCGGAGGACATCGAGGCACAACTCGCCGCGCTGGAGGCCGAACTGCGCGGACAGTCGGTGCCGGAGGTTCCCGAGCTTGAGGCTCAGGGCATGGCGGCAGACTGAGAAATGTAGCCGCGAGCGTCGGCGCTCGTGCGCAAATCATCCGAGCTGCAGGTACGTCCTGCGGCTCTTTTTGTTTGCGCTATGATTGTTGCTCACAAAACCCATTCGCTTCAGGTGATTGGAATGAAGAGAATCGCATCGGCCGGTTTTTGCGTAGGCCTGTTTACCGCAGTCCTTTCGGCGCAGGTCACGGCAGTGAAAGCTGGCAAACTGATCGAGCCCGAAACCGGATCTGTCTTGAAAGATCAGGTCATCCTCATCCACCAGGGAAAAATCGAAGCTGTCGGAAGTAACCTGCCCATTCCCCCGGCCGCGCAGGTGATCGATCTTTCTAACAAGACCGTCCTCCCCGGACTGATTGACTGCCACACTCACCTAGCGGACGGCACTAAGGAAGCCGATCCCCTTGTCCAGCTCAAGAAGACTGCCGCCCAAGTGGCGCTGGAGTCGGTGCCCAACGCGCGTGCCATGCTTGACTCCGGTTTCACTACGGTCCGCGACGTGGGAGTGTACCGCGCCTTGAATGATGTTGCCCTTCGCGATGCCATCACCCGGGGAGACATCGTCGGCCCGCGCATGTTCGTGGCGGGAGCCTATGTGACTATCACCGGGGGCGCAGGCGCGCTGGCTGGTCAGGCGCCCGATATTCAGTTGCCCTGGGACCTGCATTACGGAGAAGCTAACAGTCCCTGGGAGGTGCGGCAGGTGATCCGCAAGCTGGCCCATGACGGCGTAGACCACATCAAGATTCTTTCTAGCGGGGCGGTTCTAACTCACGGCAGCAATCCAAATTCTCAGGAGTTCACCTTGGAGGAACTCCAGGCCGCGGTTGATGAGGCCAGCCACTTTGGCCTTCGCGTCGAGGCCCATGCACACGCACCTCAGGGTATCAAGAACGCAATCACCGCGGGTGTCGCTTCCATCGAGCATGCCACCATGATTGACGACGAAGGCATTGCCCTCGCCAAGCAGCACGGCACGTACCTCGACATGGACATCTACGATGAGGAGTGCATTCAGGAGGACGGACGCGCGGGGAGGATGCCAAAAGACTTTTTGCAGCATGACCTGGAGCTAGGTCAAATTCAACGCGAGAATTTTCGCAAGGCGGTGCTGGCAGGCGTAAAGATGTCCTTCGGCACGGATGCAGGCGTGTGCGCCTACGGCACCAGCGCCAGACAATTTGCCTTTATGGTGAAGTACGGCATGACGCCCATGCAAGCCATACAGTCGGCCACCATCCGTGCCGCCGATTTGTTGGGCAGAAGCGAATTGTTGGGATCAATCAAGCCCGGCAAGTATGCCGACCTGATCGCCGTAAGCGGCGACCCTCTGGCGGATATTTCCCTGCTGGAACACGTGGAATTCGTGATGAAGGAGGGAGTGCGCTACAAACCGAGGTAGCCGGGGAAAGGCCCTACTGTGCGATCGCGCTGGCCACGCTGGAAAACACGTTGTTGGAATTCGAGCCAATGAGCCGCACCGTGCCCACCACGATCACTAGAATGACCGCCAGCATCACGGCATACTCGGCGATGTCCTGGCCCTCGTCCTGTAACCAAAGCTTACGAAGAAAGTCCTTCATGATCTTGCCATCCTTCGACGCCACCGCGGCGCCATATGCAATAGATTGCACTCTGCGCCGTCCCATAACAATGGCACGTTCTGGGAGGTGCGCCTTACCGCTGTAGTGGCACTCGTGTTACCCAGGGTTACTCGCCAACTCACTGAAACGCTAGGGGGTTGGATAGTCAGCCTCGGGAAGGCGAAACGGCAAGCGCAATCGCCCCTTCAGTTAGTAAGCGCCGCGGGCCCTATTTTCCTGGGGAAGCAGGCTCGCATAAACGTAACGCAGCGCTGGGGTGGGAACTCCGGCCTGTTCACCGAAGCGCACAGCCGCGCCGATGATGGCCTCCAGTTCCGAAGGCTTACCGTCCGCGATGTCGCGTTGCATCGAAGCGGTGCCAGTCGCGGGAAGCGTGTCCACGAACGCGAGAGTGCGCGGCACGACGTCCGGGGGGAGACCGATTCCTCGGCTGCGTGCCACAGCCGACACTTCTTCCATCAGTTGACGCAACAGCTCACGAGTGGGAGGACACTGGCGAAGTTCTCCAATCGTGGCGCGTGCCACCGCGCCGGCGCCGCTCACTCCGGCGATAAAGAGCAGTTTCTCCCACAGAGCTGCACGAATATCCGCGGGAGTTTGCACGGTGACACCGGCTGCTCTGAGAGCATCCGCCAGGGCTTTTGCGTTTGGAGTCAAAGAGCCGCCGTTTGGTTCGCCGAGGGCAACCATGGGCTCCACGCCGGCGTGGCGAATGCAGCCGGGCGCAACGACCGCACTGATCAAGCGGCACAGGCCAACCAGCACGTGCTTGCTGCCGAGGATCTGTTCCAACTGATCCGGCGCCTCGACGCCATTCTCCAGCGGAAGCACTTTGGTCGTGGGCGACAGCATCGGCCGCATCGCTCGGGCCGCCTCGGGAACCTGCCACGTTTTGACCGCCAGGATGACCGCATCCACCGGACCTACGTCTTTGGGGTCATCGGTTACCTGGGCTGGCGTGACGGTGAAGCTGTCTGTCGCACTCTCAATTCGTAATCCGTCGCGCCGGATCGCCTCCAGGTGACGGCCGCGAGCGATCAATGCGACGGGATGCCCGGCTCGCGTCAGCAATGCCGCAAAGTAGCCCCCGACGCCCCCGGCTCCCAACACTGCGAATTTTCTGTCGTTCATGGCGGGTTATAGGGACAACATTTGCTCCACCGCTGCCTTCACGTGGATCTGGGTGGTATCGAGAAACAACATGCTGCGGTCGGGAACATTACGCAAGATCAACGGCAGTTCTGTGCCCCCAAGAATCACTCCCTGAATGCCCTCCTGTTGCCTCAACCGGTCAGCAATGGCCAGCAATCCGGCCCGCGTCTCCGGCAAAAACACACCTTTCACCAATTCACTCATGTACTTTTCGTGGATGTAGTGCTGCTCATCCGGATTGGGTACAACAAGCGTGATTCCTTCCCGAGAAAGAACCTCGGGGAAGAACCGCCCCTGCATGGTGAAGCGTGAGCCGAACAGCCCAAGTTTCCCTAGGCGTTGAGCTTTGGCCTCCTCGCAAGTCGCCTCGACGATGCTCAGCAGCGGAATTGACGACTGGCGCCGGACCTCATTGAACACAATGTGCGGTGTATTGGAAGCCAGCAATGCGAAATCTGCGCCGGCTCGGGCGAGTCTTCCAACTTCCCCAGCCAGGTAGCTTGCCAAATCGGACAACGTATTCGCCTCGACCAGGCTGAGCATCTTTTTCATGTCGATGCTATTGATGATGATCCGAGGATAGCTTCCATCCGGGTTCCGTTCCCGGTACCTGGCAGTGATCAGGCGATAGTAGTCCACGGTCGATTCCGGACCGACACCTCCGACTATGCCGAGGGTTTTCATTTGAGGCGATGCCACAGTATCAAGATGCCATCAATGACACCAGGGTGGCGGAAATTCGACCGGGGCTGAGGTCAGGGCTGTCAGGACCCGACCCCACACAGTTACGGCAGAACCATGAACGGCTTGTTGCTGGTGAGCGTGCCGTTTGGGGTGGTGACGGTCACGTACCCCGGGGTCGCACCCGGCGGAACCGTAGCAATCAGCAAGGTGTCCAATTTGATGGCGAAGGTGGCGGGCGTTCCGTTGAAGGAGACATCGATGGCTCCCGTGAATCCTTGTCCAAGGATGGCCTGCGCTGTTCCGACTTTCCCAGCGTTGCGAACCATACTTATGAACGGGCCGAGACCAGCGTCCAGACTGTAAATAGTGCCGTCGCTGGAAGTACCGCCCGCAGCGGTCGTGCCATAGAAAACGCCATTTGTGTCTTGAAGCAGTCCAGTCCAGACAAAGCCACCATCGAGGCACAGGCCATGGCAAAAGTGATGCAGAGTAGTAAAACTGCCGCCTGGCGTGATCTGGAAGATGGTGCCATCGTAAGTGCCACCTCCACCCTCCTTGGTTGTTCCATACAGGTTACCGTCGGTGGCCTGGACCAGCGGCGCAACCGGGCTGACCCCGTCCGTCCAGGAGAAGGTGTGCAGCGTGTTAAATACGCCGGTGGGATCAATCTTGAAGACCGTCCCGACACCATAGGCTCCGCCTACCATTGCCGTTCCATACAGGCTGCCATCGGTCCCTTGCACTAGGGTACCCGATGGACTCTCGCCTTCGAAATAGTGAAATCTGTACAACGTCGTGAACTTACCAGCTGGAGTAAGTTTGAAAATAGTTCCGCAACCTATGGGGCACCTCGGCACGAACCTGCCACCAGCCGAGGCTGTTCCATAAAAATTGCCATCCACGGCCTGTACCAGAGCACCGAGTGGCGAACGGCCATCGGGACAATCGGGTGGGCTGGCACAAAAGCGGTAAATGGTTGTGAATGTACCCTCCAGGCTGATTTTGAAGATCGTCCCGAGGCTGTATGGGTCACTACCGAACGTCGTTCCGTAAAGACTGCCATCGGCCGCTTGAATCACACCGCCCAAGGGGCGCAGCCCATCCGTGGACTCGAAAATGTGTAAGGTGGTAAACGTACCATCGGGCGTCATTCTGAACACGGTGCCGCAACCGTACGGGGGGTCGCAGCTTAGATCTCCGCCCGCTCCCGTAGTCCCGTAGAAGTTCTTGTCCGTCGCTAGAATCACTCCCCCTTCAGGGTCGGTTCCGTCGGCGACATCGAAGCGATGCAGAGTCGTCAGCCGGCCACGGGGAGTCATTCTGAACACCGTGCCGCAACCAGACGGAGCGTTGCAGCTCAGATCTCCGCCATATTCCGTCGTCCCGTAAAGGTTACCGCCCGGTCCCTGGATTAGAGAGCCAAAAACTGGGCCGGCGCCATCCGATCCATCGAAACTAAGCAGAGTTGTGAAGGTCTGCGCAGGTGCCGTAATAGTTGCAGCCAGCAACACCAGAAGAAGATAGGTCCGTTGTGGCAGCATGAGAACCCTCCACCGGGCAAGATCAGTAAACCTATGTGACACGACAACCGCCTTGCTCACCGAGGGCAACCATTGTCCTTTGCAGGCGGAGAAGGGTCAAGAGTCGAAGTACCGGGTTGCCTCATACAGTCCGTGGGAAAATCTTTTCATATGTGAACCGGGTTTCCAGCGTGGCTCCCAGCTTCTGGGTCGCATGGATACAGCCGGAAGACCCTATAAACCGTCACTATAGTGCTAGAGAAGCTTTTTCAAGCCCGTCGTCCCTGACCGCCTATGCGTGAGTTAAATGCTTTCGCTGGTGCGAATTCCGAGGTTCCAGTGCCGCCGGGAACAGAACCCTTGCCGTCGAACCATCCCGTCATTGGCGGTGGCATCGCGCTTGCGCCTAACCCTTCCTGAGTGGGGAAACTCAGTGGAGGGGCTTCTGTTTACATTATTGCCAACACCGCGGTCACGCTGGAAGTCATTCGTGACTGGCTGGAGCGTGCAGGCCCTCTCCTTTGTCTGCCTTTTCCTTGCGGGTGCCCGCTTCCACCAGAATTTTGTTCCAGCGAAAGATTATCGGGTGACGAATCTCGTGTCCTACAAACCCCCGGTACTGCACGAACCGCCGCCGGTTACCCGCCCCGTGGTGGCACGGTCTAAGCCGCTCAAACGCGAGCCGGCGGTTGAAAGCAAACCGGCCCTGGCGGCGTTTGTGG
>Ga0335084_10003217_pt1 | contig 15904 bp, 13 predicted proteins | sample Lox_Sample_44_FD_206721 | JGI IMG/M metagenome (GOLD analysis project Ga0335084, IMG submission 206721) | Soil microbial communities from Loxahatchee National Wildlife Refuge, Florida, United States - Lox_Sample_4.4 | ecosystem: Environmental > Terrestrial > Soil > Wetlands | place: USA... | reverse complement strand
GGCTGCCTCCACCGCCTGGTGGTCTCCATCGTCCCGGTGGTGCTCGGGACCGGAGTCCGGCTGTTCGCCAGCAGCCCGGGGCACCACCGCCTCCTCCTCGAGTCCACCCAGACGTACCCGTCGGGGCTGGTGCAGCTCCGCTACCGCATCGGCGAGCCTTGAGCAGCCCGTCGCTGCGGCGACTCAGAACGGGTGCAGGAACAGGCCGGACCGGAGCTTCGGCTCGAACCACGTGGACTTGGGCGGGAGGATCTGCCCCGCGTCGCTGATCTCCAGCAGCTCCCGCATCGAGGTGGGCCACAGCGCGAACGCCGCCCGCGCCTCACCCCGGTCCACCCGCGCCTGCAGCTCGGCGGTGCCGCGGATGCCGCCCACGAACTCGATGCGCGGGTCGCGGCGGGGGTCGTGGACGCCGAGCAGGGGCCCGAGAACCGCGTCCTGGAGAATCGACACGTCGAGCGCACCGTGGGCGTCGGCGGGGATGACCTCGGGGCGGGCCGCCAGCCGCCACCAGCGGCCGTCGAGGTACAGCCCGAACCGGTGCGGTCCCTCGGGATCGGGCGTGGCCGCAGGAGTGACGTCGAACCGTTCCCGCAGGCCCTGGAGCAGCGCGGCACTCCCCCCCGGGCCAAGGTCCTTCACCAGCCGGTTGTAGGGGAGAATCTGCAGCGCCTCGTGGGAGAAGGCGACCGCCAGGAACCAGTCCCACTCTCCCTCGCCTCGACCTCGCGACCGGCGCAGCGCCTGGACCCGCGCCGCCGCGGCGCTCCGGTGGTGCCCGTCGGCGATGTACAGGCTGTCCAGCTCCGAGACCGCCGCCTCGATGGCCGCGTTCTCCGAGGGCGGCAGCACCCACACCGTGTGCTCCACTCCATCGTCGCTGGTGAAGCCGAGCTCGGGCACGCGCTCCGCGCTGCGGCGGAGGAGGGCGTCCACCGAGGGTCGGGCGCGGTAGGCGAGGAACACCGGCTCGTCGTTCGCCCCGAGCGTCTCGATGTGCCGGGTGCGGTCGTCCTCCTTGTCCGCGCGGGTGAGCTCGTGCCGCTTGATGTCCCCACGGCCGTAGGCGTCCACGCTGGCGCAGGCCACCAGCCCGGTCTGCACGTGCGACCCCATCTTCTGCCGGTAGAGCGAAAAGCGCGGCGCGTCGTCGAGAACCAGCCACCCGTTCCGGCGGAATTCGTCCAGCGCCCAGCGGCCGCGCGCATGCACCGGATCGGAGTGCTCGTCGATTCCCTCGGGGAGGTCCACCTCGGGCCGGCTGATGCGGAAGAAGCTCCTGGGGTTTCCGGCGGCCAGCGCCCGCGCCTCGGAAGAGCTGACGACGTCGTACGGCGGCGCGGCGATGGCTGGGGCCAGCTCCGGCGGGGGCCGCAGGGCCCGGAAGGGGGCGAGGAGTCGCATCGGCAGTCGGGCCGCTTCTAGCAGGCCCTCCGGGCGCCTGGCGTGGGGCGGCGCCTCACTCGTCGGCTGCCAGCCGGTAGAGCGAGAGCCGCTCGCCGGTCGACTCTCCCGGAAACGGCGGGATGGTGAGCACGCCTGGCTGAACCAAGGTCAAGGTCGCTCCCCGCTCCACCTGCCTCGCCGCGGGCGCCTCGCCGGGGACCTCCGGCGAACCCACCAGCACCGGCCGCCCGCTCCGGAGCGCAGCTGCCCAGTCCGGGCGCCGGTTCCACTCCCCCTCCCGCGGCACCGGCACCACCGTCCGTGGCGGGAGCAGAGCGGCGAGGGCGTAGGTGCGCCAGTAGCTCAGGGCGAGCACCGCACCTCGGTGATGGGCGGCGATCTCGGCGGCCGCGGGGCGGAGCACCACCTCGCGCGGATCCGGCTCCGCGACGGGCGCCAGCAGCAGCACGGCAGCGAGGCCCACCACCCCCACCGAGGCCGGCGCGGCCCCCGGGGCGAGGCGGGAGACGAGCGCCTGCAGCACCAGCCCGAGCAGCTCCGAGGTCCCGAGCACCGCGAGGGACAGACCGAGGCAGAGGTAGCGGGGGTTGTAGCCGTTGTCCCGCACGTGCCGGACGGCGATGACCACCAGGAGCGCGGTGAGCGCCGAGGCGCCCGCACCGGCCACCGTGCGGCCCTCCGGCGCCGCTCGCCACCGCCCGACCGCCAGCGCAACCGTCGCCGCCACCAGCGCCACCAGCAGCCACGACACCGCTCCCACCCCCCACGCGGTCGAGGCCACCCGTCCGGCGTTCTCCAGGAGATGGCCCAGGTCCAGCGACGCCGGCGTCCTGACGTCGGGCCAGCCGCGGGCCCGCACCGCGCGGTGCCAGGACGCCCGCACCACCCCCTCCACCACCAGCCCGACCACCGCCGGGAGGAGCAGCACCGCGCGCCGGCCGACGGTCAGCGCCCGTCCACTTCCCTCCACCAGCGCGAGCACGACGAGCAGCGGCGCGCTCACCAGCGACGTCCAGGTGGCGAGCCCCCCCGCCACCCCGGCGAGGGCCCACCAGCCGCCCGGGCGGGCCGTGCTCACGGCCCGCCGGAGCGCCCACCAGGCCCAGAGCAGCGCCGGAATCTGCCAGCCGTCCACGGTACCCAGGTCCACCAGCACTCGCCCGAGGAGCGGGTTCAGCCCCGGCAGGAGCAGCAGTCCGGCCGCGGCCACCGCCCAGGCACGGCCCGCGAGCGCGACCCAGGGGAGGACGGCGGCCACCATCCAGAGCGTCCGGACCACGTGCATCCCATGCGGGGTCCAGGCGAAATCGGCCAGCGCCCCTGCCAGGCGGGCCGCCAGGAAGGGCCAGCTGCCGAACCGGTCCTGTCCCCAGAAGAGCCAGTCCACCGGGGCACCGGTGGCGAGGTTGGACATGAGCACCGGGATGGCGCTGTCGGAGTTGTACAGGCCCCCCGGCGGGACCGGGCCGAGGAAGGGGAGCGCGCGCCACAGCACCAGGCCCACCATCGCCCCGAGCAGAAGAGCCATTGTCGTCCGCTCCGAAGTCGGCGAAAAGCGCGCGCGCACGTGGATCCAGCTCCGCTTCTACACCGGCTGCCGGCGCGGAACGTCGCTCCGGCTCTCGCCGCGCCGGTGCTGGCCGCCGCCGCGTCGGTGCTGCTGGCGCACCACACGCTGCTCGCCAGCGGCCTCGCCCGCGTGCCGGGGGACCCCGGCGACGTGCGCTTCGTGCACTACTGCATCGAGCACACCTGGGGGTGGCTGAACGGTCATCCGCTCCACGGCCGCTTCTGGGACCTGCCCTTCTACTTTCCCGCGCCCAACACCGGCGCCTACAGCGACGTCCTGCTCGGGGTGGCACCTCCGTACTGGGTCATGCGAGCGCTCGGGGCCGGACCGGACGCCGCCTACGCGGGCTGGCTGCTCTGCTCCACCGCGCTCAATGCCGCCGCCGGCACCTGGTTCCTCCGGAGCGCGCTCGGGGTTCGCTGGTTCGCGGCGGCGAGCGGGGCGGTGCTCATCGCCGCGGGCGCCCCGCGCATTCACCTGCTCGACCATCCCCAGCTGATCTCCGCCTACTGGTCGCTGGCGGCGCTGGCGCTCGGAGGCCTTGCCCTGCAGGCCCCCGGAACCTGGCGGGCACGGTGCGCGTGGGTGGGAGCCGGCCTCGCCGCCGCGGCCCAGGCCTGGTCCGCCTACTACCTCTGGTGGTTCCTCGCGTTCTGGGTGGCAATCGCCCTGGTCGTCGCGCTGTGCGGGCGGGCCACGCGCCCGGCGATCCTCCAGGCGCTGCGCCGGGACTGGGCCGTCATCGCCGGGGCGGGCGCGCTCTCCGCGGCGCTGACCCTCCCGCTCCTGCGCGCCTGGTGGAGCGCGGCCCAGGAGGTGGGGCTCCGGAACGCCCGCGACGTCTTCCTCGCCCGCGGCCAGTCCTGGGTCAACGTCGGTCCGGACAGCTGGTGGTACGGAGGCCTCGTCCGGCGGCTCCAGGGACTGAGCTACCAGACGAACGAGCAACAGGTCGGGGTGGGACTCCTCACCCTCGGAGCGGCAGGACTCGGGTTCTGGTGGGCCCGCCGTCGCGGTGGCGTCATGGTCCTGGCCACCACCACCCTGGCGCTGGTGCTGCTCGCCACGCAGATCGGCCCCTGGCGCGCCGCCTCTCCGTGGAACGTGGTGTACGCCGTCATCCCCGGGGCGGCGGCGATCCGCGCGGTTCCCCGCGTGGGGCTGGTGGTGCTCTTCGGCTGGGCGGGGGGGCTGGCGCTGGCGATCGACGCCGTGTCCCGGGCGCGGCCGCTCGCCTCCGCCACGCTGGCGGTGCTCTGCCTCCTCGAGCAGGGGGTGGCGTACCGCCACTTCCTCCCTGCGCTGGATCGAGCACGGGTGGCGCAGATTGCCGGCGAGGTGTCCCCCGGCTGCAAGGCGTTCGTCTACACCCCGCCGCCCGATGGCTGGCCTCCGTGGCATGCCCAGATCGACGCGCTCTGGGTCACCGATGCGGCCGGGGTTCCCACCCTGAACGGGTACTCGGGGAACACGCCACCGGACTGGAGGCTGCAGGACTGCCTGGTCCGCACCGCCGAGGACCGGAGCCGGGTGGAGGCCGCGGTCGCGGCGTGGGTCCGGCGCTGGGCGCTGCCCGGCCCCATCTGTCGCATTCCGCCCCCTCGGTGAGGCGCGAACTCCAGCCAGGACGCATTCCTGTAAATTCCTCGACTCGGCGCGGCGTAACCCTGCGCCGTCCCTGACCATTCGTTTGTAAATCTGGCCCATGACTGCTACACGCGGGTGGGGGGTCCACGGGGCCTTCCCGGGTTCCCATTCGATGAACGAGAGCAGCCTCAACGCCAGCGTCGGCCTCAAGCTCCGGACGCTCCGACTGCAGCGGCATGTGAAGCAGGCGGACGCCGCGCGCGACCTCGGCGTGTCGCCGGCGTACCTGAACCTCATCGAGAAGGGGAAGCGGGTGATGCCCTTCCCGCTCCTGTGGAAGGCGCTCCGCTACTTCGACCAGGACCCCGAGCAGTTCATGGGCTCGCTGGGCCAGGGCCCGGTGGACGAGACTCTGGCCAAGCTGCTCGACGAGCCGCTCCTCAAGTCGCTGGAGATCGACCCCGAGGACCTCCAGCACCTCTCGGCCGAGCCGAAGCTGGCCGGCACCGTGGCCGCGCTGTTCAACCTCTACAAGAACACCCGGACCCAGCTGGAGAAGCTCACCGCCCAGCAGACCAACGGTGCCAGCCCCACTGGGGGGATGCACGGGGCGGACGTCCCGCTCGACTACTCGCCGTTCGACGAGGTCTCGGACTTCCTCCAGGCCAAGCGCAACTGGTTCCCCGAGCTGGAGGAGGAGGCGGAGCAGCTCCGCCGTGACCTCGGGCTCGACCGGCAGGTGACGTCGCACCAGCTGGTGAAGCTCCTGGCGGACCGCTTCGGCTACCGGGTGGAGTTCGCCAACGGGCCGTCGGGGAGCTCGGTGGTGCGCCGGCTGGACCCCGAGAAGCAGACCCTCACCCTCTCCCCCAGCCTCACCGAGCAGCCACTGAAGTTCCAGCTGGCCACCTCCATCGGGCTGCTGTTGATGGACCGGGACCGGCTGGTGGACTCAATCCTCGGCGGGACCCGCACCCGCCACGCCGAGACGCCGAAGCTGATCAAGGTCAACCTGGCCAACTACTTCGCCGGGGCGCTGCTGCTCAGCTACGGCGACTTCTTCCGCGAGGTGCAGCGCACCCGCTACGACGTGGAGCTGCTGAGCCAGGTGTTCGGCACCACCTACGAGACGGTGGCCCACCGGCTCTGCAACCTCAGCGACCCCAAGCAGCTCGGCGTACCCTTCCACTTCCTCCGCGCCGACCTGGCGGGGAACATCAGCAAGCGCTACAGCGGCGACGGGCTCAAGTTCGCCTCCGGCGGCTCGTGCGGGAAGTGGGCGGTGCACCTCGCCTTCCTCAACCCGTCGCAGCTCACCCGCCAGTACTCGATGATGCCGGACGGCACCACCTACTTCTGCTTCGCCAAGGTGCAGCTGCAGCCCATCGGCGGCTCCATCGTGCACGGCACGGCGTACAGCATCGGGCTGGGGACGCACGCCGAGAACGCGCAGTTCCTCGCCTACGGCCTGCCCACCACCGACCTCCGCCGGGACGCGGTGCCCACCGGGATCGGCTGCCGGTTCTGCGAGCGCACCGACTGCAACCAGCGCGCCGCCGCGAGCTACCGCTTCGCCTTCTCCTTCGACGAGTACACGAAGAAGGACTGCTTCTTCTCCCCGCTCCTGGTGCACGAGGCCGGCAAGGATGCCGGCTCGCGACGCCGCCGCGACGGCGACTGAATCCATCTATGCCCGACACCTCCGCTCCTCGATTCGCCCTGGCCGCCGGGGCGCCTGCCGGGACCCGTGCCGACGTGCTGGTGCTCTTCTCCGAGGAGTCGTCGCGACCCAATGGCCCCGTCGCCGACGTGAACCAGGCGCTCGCCGGACAGCTGCTCCGGGCGGCGACGGAGGAAGGGTTCCGCGGCAAGCCGGACCAGACCTTCGTGCTCCACACCCACGGTCGGTTGCCGGCGGCCCGGGTGGTGCTGGTGGGCACCGGTCCGCGAGAGAAGTCGGACGCCGAGTCGTTCCGGCAGGCGGCGGGCCGCGCAGTCAAGGCGGCGCAGCGGCTCCGGGCGCGCTCGGTGGCAGTGGTTCTTCCCGGAAACCCCACCGAGACGCTGGGGCCCATTGCCGAGGGTACGGCCCTGGGCGCCTACCGGTTCGACCAGTACCGCACCGAGGGTCGGGAGGAGCGGGTGGCGCTCGAGGCAGTGCGTCTGTTGCTCCCCGACGGAGCGGCACGCCCCCGCGAGCTCGGGGACATCCTCCACCGGGTCCTCCAGGTGAGCGAGGCGGCGAACTTCGCCCGGACCCTGGTGAACGAGCCGGCGGGTCACCTCACCCCCCAGGCGCTGGCCGAGGAGGCGTCGCGGGTGGCGAAGGGTCACGGGCTCGAGGTGAAGGTGAGCGGGCCGCGCGAGCTGAAGAAGCTCCGGATGGGGATGTTCTCCGCCGTCGGTCAGGGCAGCCTGAACACTCCGCGGCTGATCGAGATCGCCTACCGGCCGAAGAAGGGATCGGCGGCGAAGGCGCGGCCGGTCTCGCTGGTGGGCAAGGCCATCACCTTCGACTCCGGCGGCCTGTCGCTCAAGAGCGCGGAGAACATGGCCGACATGAAGACCGACATGGCGGGGAGCGCCGCGGTGCTGGGGGCCCTGCAGGTGGCGGCCGACCTCGCGCCGCCCTTCCCGGTCCTCGGGTACCTGGGCGCGGCGGAGAACATGCCCAGCGGCACGGCCTACCGCCCGGGCGACATCCTGGTCTCCCGCCTGGGGAAGACGGTGGAGGTGACCAACACCGATGCCGAGGGCCGGCTGGTGCTGGGCGACGTGCTGGCCTACGCGGTGGAGCAGCACCCGGCGGCGATCATCGACCTTGCCACCCTGACCGGTGCCTGCGTGGTGGCGCTCGGGCACTGGGTGGGCGGTCTCTTCTCCAACGGTGACGCGCTGGCGGACGAGCTGCTCTCGGCGGCGGCGCGGGCCGGCGAGTCGTTCTGGCGGCTCCCGCTGGTGGATCTCCAGAAGGAGACGCTCCGCTCGGACGTCGCGGACATGAAGAACCACGGCGACCGCTGGGGCGGGGCGATCAGCGCGGCGGTCTTCCTCCGCGAGTTCGTGGGCGACGTGCCCTGGGCCCACCTGGACATCGCCGGGCCGGCGGTCGCGCCCCGCGAGCGCGGCTACCTGGGCAAGGGCGCGACCGGAATCGGCGTCCGCACGCTGGCCGAGTTCCTGGAGAAGCGCGCCCGCGACGCCCGCTGAGGCTCCTGGAGCCAGGGCCACCGTCGCCTCGGCCCCCTGGACGAGCCGCTCATCCTCGAGGTCAGCCGAGCGCCGCGGCGACCTCGGCGTGCAGCCCCCGTGCAGCCGCCGCCGGATCGCGGGCGGCGTGCAGCGGACGTCCGACTACCAGGAGATCTGCCCCCGCGGCAATCGCCGCGGCCGGAGTCTCGGTCCGTGCCTGGTCTGCTGCATCGGAGCCGGCGGGGCGGATCCCCGGGGTGCAGAGGAACACCACCCCGCGGTTGGTCTTCAGCTGCCGCGCCTCCTGCGGCGAGCAGACCAGCCCCCACAGTCCGGCGCGGATCGCCAGCGCTGCCAGCCGATCGGTCATCTGCCGCGCCGAACCGCCGAACCCCAGCTCCCCGACCTCGGGGTCCCCCAGCGAGGTCAAGGTGGTGACCCCGAGAAGCACCGGTGGTTCCACGCCCGCGGCGCCCGCCCCCGCCGCGGCGCCCCGCAGCGCCCCCCGGAGCATGGTGTCGCCGCCGGAGGCATGCACGGTGAGGTAGGCCACGCCGAGGGCGGCAGCCCCGGCCGCCGCCCGCTCCACGGTGTTCGGGATGTCGTGCAGCTTGAGGTCCAGGAACACCGAGGCGCCCTGGTCACGGAACGCCCGCACCGCCGCCGGGCCGTGCTCGACGAAGAGCGACAGCCCGACCTTCACCACCCCCACCCAGGGAGAGAGGAGCGGCCAGAGGCGGAGCGCCTCGTCGAGCGGCACGTCCGCCGCCCAGGCGATGCGCTCGCGCGCCCCGCTCACTTGCTGGCCAGCTCCCCGTCGATGACCTTCTTGAACTCGTCGATGGGCTGGGCGCCGTTGAGAAAGATGCCATTGATGAAGAACGCCGGCGTGCCGCCCACCCCGGCCTGGAGCCCCGCCTGCTGGTCGGCGTCGACCGCCTTCTTCTTGTCGCCCGAGTCGAGGCACTGGCCGAACTTCTGCCCGTCCAGACCCACCTCGCTGGCGTGCGCCTTGAGCTCCGTCGGTTCCAGCTTCTTCTGATTCTTGAAGAGGACGTCGTGGTACTCCCAGAACTTCCCCTGGTCCGCCGCGCAGAGCGAGGCCTCCGCGGCCTTTGCCGCATGCGGGTGGAAGCTCAGCGGGAACTGCCGGTACACCAGGCGCACCTTGCCGGCGTAGGAATTCATCACCTGCTCCACCGTGTCGTGGGCCGCGCCGCAGTACGGGCACTCGAAGTCCGAGAACTCCACGATGGTCACCGGCGCGTCCTTGGGGCCGCGGGTGGGACCCTCGGCGGCCACCTGGATGCGGGGCTGCGGCAGGTCGAGCTTGAGGTTCGCCTGCTTCTGGAGGTCCGCGACCACCTTCTGCATCTGGCTCTGCCGCTGCTGGTTCACCAGCGCCTGGCCGATGCGGTCCTTGAGCGACTCGAAGGTGGCGTCGGGGGGAATCTGCCCACCGCTCTTCAGCCGCTCGTAGAACTGGCGCTCCTGGGCCTCGGTGGGCTGCTGGACCGGCGCCTCCTCGACGCGCTTGCGGATGTAGTCCTGCTCGGAGAGGTTGGCCTTCGCCGCCTCGGCCTTGATGATGCGCTCCATCGCCATCTGCTCCAGGGCCTGCTTCCGCGCCTGGTACATCTTGTTCTCCAGCTCGGCGATCTGCGGCCGGGCCTCCTTCTCCAGCTCGCCGGCGGTGATCTTTCCACCGTTGTAGGTCGCCACCACCCGGTCGGGCGCGACGCCTCCCGCGGCACCGGAGGTGGACGAGGCCGTGGTGGCCTGCTTGGAGCAGGCGCAGGCCAGCACGAAGGCGGCGAGCGCCGCGGGGGCGAAGGACCGAAGGACGTTCATGGGGAGGCGCACCTTTCCAGCATTGGACATTGCGGCGCAAGCCCGGAAACCCCTGGAGGGTCGGCGGTCTTCCCGCAGGCGCCGCGGGCTCAGATCGAGTCGAGCGCCAGCGCGAAGTCAGGCACTCGGAGATCCAGCCGCTCGAGCTCCCGCCGGCGCGCACGGACGATGGCGTAGGACGACGCGTCGGCCAGCACCCGGCTCACCAGCCGGTGGTGAAGCGCGTGCCCACTCTTCGTGACCCGAAGGTGCCCGATGACCGGATGCCCGAAGAGCGCCAGGTCGCCGAGGGCGTCGAGCATCTTGTGGCGCACGAACTCGTCCGGGTAACGCAGACCCTCGGGGTTGAGGATGCTGAACTCGTCCACGACGATGGCGTTCTCCAGCGAGCCGCCCCGGGCGAGTCCCGCCGACTTCATCTGTTCCACGTCCTTCAGGAACCCGAACGTCCTGGCCCGGGCGAGCTCCCGGCTGAAGGAGCTTCCGGAGAAGTCGATGGACAGCGACTGCCCGGGGACGAGCGGATGGTGGAAGTCGATCGCGCAGTCGATGCGCAGCCGGTCGCAGGGCGAGAGCGAGGCCTCGCGGTCTCCGTCCCGGAGCATCACCGGCCGCTTGATGACCACGAACGCCTTGGGCTCCTCGAGGATCCGGATGCCCGCGGAGCGGACCAGGTAGAGGAAGGGGGCGGAGCTGCCGTCGAGAATGGGGACCTCGGGCCCGTCCACCTCGACCCGGACGTTGTCCACGCCGAGCCCGCTCAGCGCGGCGAGCAGGTGCTCCACCGTCCCCACCTGCGCCGCTCCATGGCCCAGGCTGGTGGCCAGCGAAGTCTCCACCACGTGCCGCGCGGTCGCGGGGATGCCGGCGGATCCGGGCAGGTCCACCCGGTGGAAGACGATGCCGTGGTCAGCCGGAGCGGGCCGGAGGGTCAGCGTCACCTGGGCGCCGGAGTGCAGACCGACCCCACGGGTGGCGACGGGCTGCTCCAGGGTTCGCTGGTGAAATGACGCGTCGCTCATGGGCTCCGGGTGACGAACACCGACCTGCGTTTCGAAGTTGTGCACGGCTGGCGACTCCCCCCCGCATGCCGCAACGTGACAACGCCTCCACACTTAACCAAGAGCCTGACAGCCGCACAAGTATCCGTGTTGTCGGACTTTTCCTTTGTTTGGGGCAGGACCGGGTACTTTTCTACACCTGCTGGAAGCGCCCCAGGACGGCCCTGGCGTGGGCCTCGTCGAACCGGCGGCCGGCCACGTCGGAACGGCGTCCCACCGCGACGAAGCAACCCTCGGCGGCCTCGGCGAATGCCCGGCACTCCTCGGCCAGGCGGGCACGGGCCATCGGTCCCGCCGGAATCGCTCCGGCTTCCCGGAGGATGGCGGCGAACTGGTCGAAGGCCTGGAGGTCCCCGTACCGGAGCAGCTGGTAGCTGACGTCCTGGAAGTACGAGAGGAACGCCCCGAGGGCGTCCACCGCCGGGATGGCCTGCTCGTCCCGGGAGGTGAGGGCCTGGTCCGCGGCGCGGGCGAGCTGGGCGAAGACCCAGAGGTCGTTGCGGAGCCGCTGGGCGAGGATGACCGGAGAGACGAGGCGGACGAAGCTCTCGTCGGCCGGCAGGCGCGCTTCCACCGCGGCGGCCAGCCGGACCACCTGCGCCTTCAGCTGCTCGGCGGCCGCGGCACCGATGTCGAGGACCCGCTCTGGATCGTCGGCCTCCTGCCGCAGACGGCGGCCGATTTCCTCCGCCAGACGCGAGAGATCGCGGGCAATCCGCAGGCCCGCTCCCTGGTGCCGGCGCAGCGAGACCCGCGGCGCCAGCTCGGTCCGGAGGTAGCCCACCAGGGTCAGCGCCTCGCTCCGCACCAGCGCCAGCACCACCCGCGCCCGCCGTTCGACACCCCGCGGGGTGGCCCGGACGTAGGCGAGGTAGTGAAGGAGCCGGAAGAGCCCGAGGAAGGCAGTGGTGAAGAGCCGCCGCTCGGGGTCGCCCAGCTTGCGGAGCGCGTCGAGCACCGGCACCGACTTCACCCGGTCGAACTCGAGGCAGAACTCGAGCGGCCGGAACGGGCGGAAGTACTGGTTGTGGAGGATGGCCCGGAGCACGAGGTTCCCCACCTCGTGGAACACCCGGAAGCTCACCGTCTCCAGCTTCAGCAAGGAGTCCACCACCGTGCGGAGCGACTCGAAGCTCTGCCGGAGGAGGAAGAGGCTCTCTTGCGGAGTGTCCTCCTCCAGCTCCTCGTCGAGCAGGGCTCGGCGGGCACGGTCGTCCACCAGCTGCTCCTGCACGTAGCGGCGGAACATCATCCGCTGGTCGTCGCCGGGGTCGAGCAGGCGGCGAGCCAGCTTGATGGCCTGCCCGAGCGCGTCGCGGACGTCGCGCAGCTCGTCCGAGAAGTCGCGGGTCACCACCGGACGGGCCATCGAGTCGATGGGGAGGTTGTGGAGCTTGAAGTACCGCTCCATGCCCCGGAGCAGCATCTCGAACTCGAAGAGCCGCTCCTCGCGGCCCTCCACCCGGCAGCTCCGGAGCCAGCGCTCGCGCTCGGCAGAGAGCCCGGGATGTGGCTGGCTGCCGCGGACCAGGTCGTGGAAGTAGTCGCGGGCGAACCGGACCTCGCTCCCCGGCCCGAGGCGCGGGAGCGGGATGGCAGCAGCACGCGGGTCGGCGGGGGCGGTCAAAACAGGGCCCCCTGCACGTCCGCCGGCGGCGGCTTGTCGAAGTATCTCCAGCAGCGGGCGGTGGCCACCCGTCCGCGCGGCGTCCGGTGGAGGAAGCCCTCCTGCATCAGGAAGGGCTCGTAGACGTCCTCCACCGTCTCCCGCTGCTCACCCACGCTGGCGGCGATGGTGTCCAGCCCCACCGGGCCGCCCCCGAACTTGTCGAGGATGGTGAGGAGGATCTTCCGGTCCATCGGGTCGAGTCCGCTCCGGTCCACCTCCAGCCGCTCCAGCGCCCGGGCGGCCACCTCGCGCCCCACCCGCTTCACCCCGGCGACCTCGGCGAAGTCGCGGATGCGCCGAAGCAGACGATTGGCGATGCGGGGCGTGCCGCGGGACCGGGTGGCGATCTCCCGCGCGCCGTCAGCGTCCAGCTGCACCCCGAGGATGCCCGCGCTCCGGGCGAGGATGGACTGGAGATCCTCCGGGGCGTAGTAGTCGAGCCGCTCCTGGATCTGGAACCGGTCGCGCAGGGGTGAGGTGAGCAGGCCGGTGCGGGTGGTCGCCCCGACCAGGGTGAAGGGCGGCAGGTCGATCTTCATCGCCCGGGCCGCGGTGCCCGAGTCGATGGTGATGTCCAGCCGGAAGTCCTCCATCGCCGGGTAGAGGTACTCCTCCACCGGCGCAGGCAGCCGGTGAATCTCGTCGATGAAGAGGAAGTCCCGCGGCTGCATGTTGATCAGCAGCCCGGTGAGGTCTCCCTTCCGCTCCAGCGCCGGTCCGGAGGTGACGTGCAGCCCGACGCCCAGCTCGGCGGCGAGGATGTGGGCGAGCGAGGTCTTCCCCAGCCCCGGCGGCCCGGAGAACAGGCAGTGGTCCAGCGCGTCTCCCCGCGCCCGCGCCGCGGCGACGTAGATCTTGAGCTTCTCCACGATGGTGGACTGGCCCACGTACTGCGCGAAGTTGCGTGGCCGGAGCGAGGCCTCGAGGCGCTTCTCGTCGGGGATGGCGACTTCGGGAGGCACGCGGGACATGGGAGGGCGACCCTGAGGGCTGCAGGGTACCACCGGCTACGACGCCGTGCGCAGGGTGCGGAGCGCCTCCCGGAGCAGCGCCTCGAGCTCGGCGCCGGGGAGCTTCTCCAGCGCCGCCTCGGCCGCGGCCTCGGCCTGCGTCGGCCGGTAGCCGAGGTTGGCCAGCGCCGAGATCAGATCGGCGCGCGGACCCTCCCCTCGGGGTTCGGCGGCCGGTCCCCTGGCGGCGCGTGGCAGGACCTTCACCTTGTCCTTCAGCTCGAGCACCAGCCGCTCGGCGGTCTTCTTTCCCACCCCGTGGATCCGGGTGAGCCGCGCCACCTCGCCGCGCTCCAAGGCAACGACGAGGTCGTCCACCTCCAGGCCGGAAAGCACCGTCATCGCCAGCTTCGGCCCCACGTGGGAGACCGAGGTGAGCAGGGTGAACATCGCCTCCTCGACCGGGGTGAGGAACCCGTACAGCTCGAGCGCATCCTCGCGAACGACGGTGCGGACCCGGACCCGGACCGGCTCTCCGGCCCGAGGAAGCCGGGCCAGGGTGAGGACCGAGAACGCCACCCGGTACCCGACGCCGGCCACCTCGATGGTGGCCTCGTCCAGGGACTTCTCGAGCACCGTGCCGTGCAGGGCGGCGATCACGCCCCGGACCTACTGCGGACATCGGTTGGGCTGATCGGTCCTCGCTCCGCTGTCGCCGGCCGGACGACCGCCGGACGCAGCCGGTCGCTCAGGTCCGGGCCCGCGCGGCGGGGGCGGCGCTGGATCGGCGAACCGGCGCGATGGAGATGACAGACCGCGACCGCGAGCGCGTCGGTGGCGTCGGCTCGCGGCGCGTCCGCGAGCTGGAGGAAGGCGGTGACCGCCCGCGAGACGGCCTCCTTGGCGCTCGCCCCGCCGACGCCGACGGCCCGCTTCACCAGCGCCGGCGCGTACTCGAAGACTGGCAGGCCCGCGCGGGCGGCGACCAGCAACGCCACCCCGCGGGCCTGTCCGAGCACCAGCGCGCTGCGGGCGTTCTTGAAGGCGAAGACCCCCTCCACCGCCACCGCGGTGGGCCCATGGCGGAAGAGCGTCTCGGAGAGACGGGCGAAGAGCTCCACCAGCCGCAGCTCCAGCGGGGCCGAGCCGTCCAGCCGGAGGACGCCGTGGGCCACGTGCCCCACCCGGCTTCCGCTTCGCTCGACGACGCCCCAGCCCACCACCCGGCTCCCGGGATCGATGCCGAGGACGCGCGTCGGACCGAGCACGGAACGGATGTGTAGCACTACCCCCCCATCTGCTCCAGTTCGCGCTCCGGGATGTCGGCGTTGGCCCAGACGTTCTGGACGTCGTCGTTGTCCTCGAGCAGCTCGAGCAGCTTGACCACCTTCCTCGCCGCGTCGCCCTCGACCTTCACCGTGTTCTGGGGGAGGTAGACCCAGCGCTGCTCGCCGAGCCGGAGGCCAGACCTCTCCAGCGCACCCGAGACCTGGTGGAGCAGCGCCGGATCCGTCCGGACCTCGAAGCCGTCCGTGCCCAGGGCCACCACGTCGGCGGCGCCGGCCTCGAGCGCGGCCTCCATCACCCGGTCCTCGCTCGGTCCCGGCTTCACGGTGATGCTGCCGGTGCGATGGAAGTTCCAGGCCACCGCGCCCTCGGCGGCGAGGTTGCCCCCGCCCTTGCTGAACGTGGCCCTCACGTCGCCCGCGGTCCGGTGGCGGTTGTCGGTGAGGCACTCGACCAGGACCGCCACCCCGCCCGGGGCGTAGCCCTCGTAGGTGACCTCGTCGTAGTGCACCCCCTCCAGCTCGCCGGTGCCCTTCTTCACCGCCCGGGTGATGTTGTCCCCGGGCATGTTGGCCTCGCGCGCGGCCAGCATCGCCGAGCGGAGCCGGGCGTTCCCGGCGGGGTCACCCCCTCCGAGCCGGGCGGCGACGGTGATCTCCTTGATGAGCTTGGTGAAGAGCTTCCCCTTGCTCGCGCCCATCGCCTCCTTCTGGCGCTTGATCTTCGTCCAACGGTTGTGACCGGACATGGCCCTCGCCCCTCACGGGAGTGTCGAGAGCAGCGCGCGCGCCTCGTCCGCCCGGGGCCCGGAGGCCTCGAGGCGCAGGACCCGGTCGAGCTCGGACCGGGCCTGCTGCCCCCGTCCCGTCCGGAGGTGAATCCGGCCGAGGAGCAGGAGGGCCCGGGTGTCGGACGGATCGACGGCGGCCGCTCTCATCGCGGCCTCTTCTGCCCCGGCGTCGTCGTGGGCGTCAATGCGCTCCATCGCCCGTGTCACCAGCCGGTCGACCTCGGTCTCCACGCGCGGGCCGGAGGGCCGGGAGCGGTCCGGGCCCGGCCCGCGCCGGGGGGCGACCGTGCGGACCCACACCGTGGAGGCGACGAAGGCGAGCAGCACCACCGAGAGCCCGGCGAGGAAGAGCCTCCGCGACCGGTCGGCGGACGGGCGCGGCTGCTGGGCGAGCGACACCTGCCGTGCGGCCACCGCCAGCGGCGACTCCTCTCCGGCCTCCAGGGCGACCGGCACGCTCGGCGGCGTGGGCGGCCGGTGGAGCGGGGGCGGCGCGGCGAGCGGCGCGGAAGGGGTGCGGGGCGCCGTCGGAACCGCCGG
>Ga0335084_10003213_pt1 | contig 15907 bp, 12 predicted proteins | sample Lox_Sample_44_FD_206721 | JGI IMG/M metagenome (GOLD analysis project Ga0335084, IMG submission 206721) | Soil microbial communities from Loxahatchee National Wildlife Refuge, Florida, United States - Lox_Sample_4.4 | ecosystem: Environmental > Terrestrial > Soil > Wetlands | place: USA... | reverse complement strand
GTCGCGCCGGCCCGGGAGGCGTCGAGGCCCAGCCGCGCGCGGTCGCCCAGGTCCTCCACCGTGACGCGCACATCCAGGTCGTCGAGGTCGCGCCAGGCGCCGCCCTGGAGCTCCGCCTTCGCCCGGAGCGCAGGCGTGGACACGGTTCCGTCGAGGGTCGCCTCGAGCCCCAGCGCCCCGGTGACCGCGACGTCCATCTCGGAGGCCCGCACCAGCGCGTCGAGCGGCAGCGCCTCCGCGCGAACCACGAGGGAGATCGCGTCGCCGGGCCGCGCAGCGCCGAACCGCACCGGGAGGTCGCCCGTGATCTCGATCGACCCCCCTGCCGCCCGGAGGATCCCCACGTCGCCCCCTGCGCGCCCGGACGCGGCGTCCCAGCGCAGGTCGCCGAGCACCTGCAGGCCGTCGAGGCCGTGCGTTGCCCCGCCGGCGAGCGTGACGTGCGCCACGGCCGCGGGCTGGCGCGCGGTGCCGCCCACGCGAGCGTCCACCGACAGCTCCCCGGCGAGGCCGAGATCCGGACGCAGCACGCCCCGGGGCAGCCGCCCCAGGTCGATGCGGGTGACCCAGGCATGCAGATCGAGGCCACCGTGCTCGCGCATTCCGCCCTCGACGCCGAGGCGCGCCGGGCCCGCCGCGAGCTCGAGCCAGTCCACCGAGGGACCGGCGAAGGCGATCTCCGCCGGGCGGGCGAGCTGGTAGCGCGTCCCCGGATACGCGAAGGTGAGCTCGGTGAGCGCCAGCGTGCGGCGGCCGGGCCCGAGCCGGCCCTGGACGCCGAGCGTCACCGGGTCGCGCCCGAGCCGCGGAACGGAGGCCGAGAGCGTCAGCGACGCCTCTTCCCCGCCGAACTGCGCCCGCAGCAGGACCGCGCTCGCATCGACGTCGCCCGCCTCCAGGCGCTCGATCCGGCCCTCGACCAGGGCGGTGGGCGAGCGAAGCGGCCCGGACGTGGTGGCGTCGAGCCGGGCACCGGACAGCGACACCCCGCTCGTGCGGAGCCGCGGCGCGTCCACCGCGATCCGCACCGACGGCGCGCCGGAGGTCCCGGAGAGCGTCGCGTCGAAGTGGGCGGGCCCGGCGACCGGCGGCGGCGCTCGCTCCAGGAGCAGCCCCAGGTTCCTCGCCACCACGGCGAGATCGGAGGACTCGGCGGTGAGCGTCCCCTCGACCGGGCCGCCCTCGCGCCAGCGCCCCGCGCCGGAGATGGACAACCCAGGCGCCGCGGCCGTGAACCGCGTCACCTCGACGGCGCCCGCGCGCGCCGAGGCGACGAGCGTGGCGGGGCCCACCTGCCCGCCGCGAAGCTGCGACGGCGCGAGCGCGACGTCCACCCGGCCGGCGAGGTCGGCGGCGCCGGTCCCGCGCGCCGCGCCGCGCGCGGTGAGCGTGATGCGCCCCGGCGGCGCGAAGGTGACGACGCGCGACGGGTCCAGCCGGTCCGCGGCGACGTCGAAGCCGATCGCCTCCGGCAGCGGGAGCGCTCGCACCGCGACCGCCGCCGAGACGCGGCCCGGGTTGTCGCCGCCGGGCTGCGCCCGGAGCGCCCCGGTGGCGACGCGGCCGTCCGACTCGGCGTAGGCGCGGCCCGCGAGGCCCGCGAAGGGAGTCCCGGGGACGAAGGCCGCGACCCTCGCCCGGTCGATCCCCACCCGGAGGACGGCCACGCGACCGGCGAGCCGGGCGACGTCGGCGTCGGCGATCGCGTCGATCGCGTCGTCTCCGGCGCGCGCGGACAGGACCGACACCCGCAGGCTGTCCCCGTCCAGCGTGGCGAGGAGGTCGACGGCGAGGGGGACCGCGGCCGGGAGGTCGAGGCGGCCGCGCACCCGCCCGTCGACGAAGCCGCCCTCCGGCCCCCACGCGCCTCGCGCGTCCACGTCGATGCCGCTCGCCGCGTAGACCGTCGGGCCGTCCGGCTCGGGCCAGCGCACCGCCCCGCCGCGCACGACGAGCCGGGAGAGGCGCACCGTCCACGCCGGCCGGCGGGCGGACACCGTCGCAGGGGCGGCCGGGGGCGCGGCCGTCGAGGCGGTGGGCGCGAGCGCGCGCGCCAGGGCCAGCGTCCCGTCCGCGTCGCGGACCAGATCGACCTCCGGCCCGTCCAGCTCGATCCGGATCCCGATCTCCCGCCGCGTGAGCCCGGTGAGGTCCGCGAACACGCTGGCGCTCCGCACCGCGAGCACCCGGTGGCCGTCCGGGTCGAAGACCTGCAACCCCTTCACCAGCACGCCGCCATGGGGCAAGACCTGCACGGCCTCGAGCTTCAGCGTCCCGGCCAGCGCGTCGTCGATCTTCCCTACGGCGATCGATGCGACGATCCGCCGCCCGCCCGGCACCAGGGCGAAGAGCGCCGCGGCCGAGAGGGCCACGCCCGCGAACGCCACGGCGGCGAGGAGGCTCCAGGCGATCCCGGCCAGGGCTCGGCGCAGCACGCGCACGGTCAGAGGGCCTCCCCCAGGGCGATGTTGAGCGCCATGATGGGCTCCCGGTGATCGGTCTCCGGGACGGTCGGGAAGCGGTGGTTGAACTCCACTCCGGGGCGGTAGTCGTTCGGCAACCGCGCCGCCACCTCGAAGCGCACCGGTCCGATGGGCGTGCGGTAGCGGAGGCCCAGCCCCAGGGCGGGCTGGAGCAGCCCCAGGTCGAAGATCTTCTGGTACGCGGTCGGCACGCTGCTCGGCCCCGTCACGTTGCCGGCGTCGAGGAAGACCGAGCCGCCCAGGTTGCCGACCACCGGGAAGCGCAGCTCGATGGACCCGTCGAGGAGCGCGTTCCCGCCCGTGGGCACCCAGTCGCCGTTCTGGATCGTCATCGGCGACAGCCGGCGGGTGTAGTAACCGCGCATCGACGCGACCCCGCCCGCGTAGAGGCGGGCCATGAGGGGCGGGGGCACGCTCTCGGCGATGGGCATCATGATGCCCAGGCGGGCATGAAGACCGAGCACGAGACCACCTCCCAGGTCCATGAACCCGCGCACCTCCGGGACGACGCGGAACGATCGGTAGCCGAGGCCGAAGAAGGAGAACCCCTCCTGCAGCGACAGCCCCAGGTACAGTCCCCGGTGCGGATCGAGCGGGCTGTCGCGTCCATCCCACCCGATCCGCTGCTCGAGGTAGGAGAGGACGCACAGGGAGGAACCCCCGCAGCTCTCGAGGTCGAGGTTCCCGGAGTTGGGCGCGCTCGGGTCCGGCGGCGGTGCCGACATCTCGTAGATCTCGAGCGAGTAGGACGGCACCAGCGTCCAGCGCGGCGCGAGCCGCAGGGGGAAGCCGATGCGGATGCGCTGCGCCCAGTAGTCGTACGCGTCCTCGATGCCGCGCTCCACCTCGAGCCCGGCGTTGATGTCGATGACGCGGGCGATCACGCCCGGCTGCGCGAACCCGGCCGTCGCCAGCGCGACCGGCGCCGACTTGGTCGGGTTCCAGATGGTCGGGAGCCAGGCGTACCCGGCGCGGAGATCGAGGGAGAGGCGGCGCAGGTCGCCGAGCCAGTTCCGGTGGGTCCAGCCGACCGTGCCGTAGACGTCGTAGCGGTTCAGCTGGATGCTCGCCCCCGGGCCGGTGCGGACGGTCTGGAAGGGCGCCTCGTGGACCTGGACGACGACGGGGACCTCGCCGTGCTCCTCGTCCGGCGTGCCGTTCGCGACCTTCACCCCCCCGAAGACGCCCAGGTCGAAGACGCGCCCCTGGGCCTTGGCGAGCTTGCTCTCGTCGAAGGTCTTCCCGGGTTGGACCTCGACCTCCGCCTGGTCGCGGACGCGGCCGCGCGGCACCTCCGTGGTCCCGGTCACGACCACCGGGCCGAAGCGGTAGCGCTCCCCCGGCGTCACCGTGTACGTGATGCGCGCGGACCCGTCCTCGGGCAACACCTGCGCGCGCTGCGCCACCTCCGCCATCGCCCATCCGTCGTTGCGGAGCGTGGCGAGGATGGCGGCGCGCGCGGCGTCATAGGCACCTTCGGTGAATGGATCGCCTGCCTTGATGGGCAGCTTGCGGATCTTCGCGAGCGCTTCCGGCGCGCCGTCGAGCCCCACCACCTCGACCCTGGTCACGCGGACCCGCGGACCCTCCTCGACGTGGAAGACGACCCGGACCTCGTCCTTGCCGGCCGGGAGCACCTCGACGTCGCGCACCCGGGCGCGGTAGAAGCCGCGCTCGCGGTAGTAGGCCTCGATCCGCTTGCGATCCACGCTCAGCGCGTCGGGGTCGAGCCGGTAGGCCTCCCGATCCCACCAGAACGGACCGGTCGGCCCATGGATCGCGAGCCGGTCCGCGAGGTCGTCGCGGTCCACCGCCCGGACGCCCTCGAGCTCGACCTTCGCCACGACGGGCTGGTCCGAGGGCCCGCCCACCACCCGCGGCGTGAAGCAGCTGGCCGACGCGGCCGCCAGCAGCAGGACCGCGACTGACCCGTGCCGGCCGCAGGCTCCGCCGCGCGCCGCGATCGTCTCACGAGGGGGCACCGGGGCCGCGGGCATGCCGGGTCATCATGGCACGCTGCCCGCGGGACTGCCGGAAAACGCCCGGGGCGCGCCGCGTCCGGGCGAGCGCGGTCACGCCGGGGACGAGAGCAGCAGGGAGAGGTGCCGCTCCTCCCACTGGCGGGCGCGATCGTGATCCGGGTAGGCGCGCTCCCGCCGCCGGAACTCGGCGGAGTGGACCACGCGGCGCCCGTTGACCTCGCGCGCGGCGACGACCTGGTGGAGCATCTCGTGGTGGACCACGGCCGCGACGTAGAACTCCGGGACCTCGGGGCGATCCAGGGTGGGGTGGATGCGGATGATGCGCGCGTCCTGCACGTACACGCCGGTCTTCACGGTGCGGCGACGGCGTCCGCCCCGCACGGCGCCCCACCCGATGCGGGCCTGGATGGCGCCGCGGAAGTGGTCGCGGTTGAGCCGGTCGAAGATGGCCTGGAGATCGTGGGCCCGGCCGCGGGGCTGGAGCCGATCGTCGCGCGGCGCGGCGATGCGCCCGCGGTGCTCCTTCACGAAGGCGTCGATGCGCGCGCCCGCGTCGCGGCGCAGCGTGGCCCGCGCGTGTCCGGCGAAGGCGGCGAGGGCGTCCACCACCTGGGCGGGCGCGTCCAGGAACATGTGGTGGACCCGGTAGCGGATCTCGCCGCGGCGCCGCCGGAACGAGACCATGGTCGAGCGGTTGTCGTGCACGGTGAGGCGCACGCGCTCGCCGAGCAGGCCCGACAGGTCGTCGGCCAGCCGGTGGGCCGCGCCGACGCGCACCTCGCGCGCCGCGAGCCGCGCCTCGAAGAGGTCGAGCTGCCGGCTGGCCTGTCGCTCCCGCACCGGAGCGATCCTACGTAGGGGGCGCCGGGGCTTTCAAGGGCCGGGGGCCGGACCGGGCGGCGAGGCGCCCCGGCGAGCGCGGTCGCGCCCGGAGGCCGCGACGCCGGGGCGGGAGCAGGCCGGGGGTCAACCGTCCTCCTCGCCGAGGAGCCGCTCCAGGCGCGCCGGCTCCGCGCGCAGCAGGAGGACGCGCTCCTGGCTGTACGTCACCGCGCCGGCGGCGGCGCCCTTCGGCTTCCGCACGTGCTTGGCGCGGGTGTAGTCCACCTCGGCCTGCGGCTCACCCCGCGCGTCGGAGAAGTGGACGGCGAGGTGCGCCGCGTCGAGCAGCGTGTCCTGGTCCGGCCCCTCTCCCTTGCCGAGCCGGATCACCACGTGCGCACCGGTGCGACCGCGGGCGTGGAGCCAGAGGTCGTTGCCGCGCGCCACGCGCAGGGTCAGCGCGTCGTTCGCCTCCGCGCCGCGGCCCACCAGCACGGACGCCCCGGAGAGCGACCGGAAGGTCCGGTAGGGCGGGAGCGGCTCCTCCCTCCGCCTCCTGCGGCCAGGCTCGGCGGCACGGCGCGGCGCGGCGCCCAGGCGGCGCGCCTCCTTCTCGAGGCGCGGGAGCCGCTCCAGGGCCGCGCCGTCGATCTCGGCGGCGAGCGCACCGAGCGCCGCCTGGCGGGCCGCCACCTCGGCGTCCCGGGCCGCGACGCGCGCCGCGCTGTCGGCGATGCGGCGGTAGCGGCGGTACCACCGCTCCATGTTCTCGCGGGGCGGCAGCGCCGGATCGAGGGCGACGCGGAGCTGGCGGGGACCGTCCTCCGTCCACTCGGTGAGGACCGCCTCCGCCATGCCGCGCCGGAGCGCGTGGAGGTTCTGCTTGAGGAGATCGGCGACGCGCCGATCGTGCTCCGCGGCGGGGACGCGCGCCGCCTCCTCGGCGAGCCTCTCCCGGGCGCGGCGGGCGCTGGCGAGCGCCGCGCGCACCGGCTCCCGGAGCCGCCGCCGCGCCTCGCCCAGCGCACGCGCCTCCTCGCGCTCCCGGTACCGCGCCTCGATCGCGGCGGAGAGCGGGAACGGCACGCCCGGGACCGGCGCGAACCGGGCCCCCTCGGCCGGCGCCCCCGCGCCCTCCGGACGCGGCGCGGGCGCGAGGTAGGGCTCGCCCGCGGCCAGGCGGCGCCGCTGCGAGAGGTTGCGCGCCGCGCTGGCCCGGATGATCCCGCCGCCGTCCACCAGGAAGAGGTTCCCGTGGCGGCCGGTCAGCTCCGCGACGAGCCCGAGCGGTCCGGCGGCGCGATCGAAGGAGAGCTCCACCACGCGGTCGCCGGGCACCGCCCGGAGCGCCGCGAGCCGCGCGCCGAGCAGCTCCTTCCTGAGGAGCCCCTGGAAGGCCCAGGGGGTCTCCGGCTGCGGCGGCCGCGCGCCCGCGGCGTGCAGCCGCGTCACGTCGGGCTCGGCGGAGACGAGGAGCGTGACCTCGCCAGCCGGCCCGCGCAGGTCGAGGGTGAGGGCGCGCTCCGCGTGGACGCGCACCGCGTCCACGCGCGCCCCGGCGAGCGGCCGGAGCTCGGCGACGACGGCCTCGATCTCTCCCGCGGTGAGCGACACGGAGTGGACGCTGGCGGCGGCCGGCCGCTCGCGCTCCCGAAAAAGCAGCGGCCGCCCGGAGGCGGCCGCAGCGCTGCGCAGTACGAAGCGATCGCGCTACTTCTTCTTCTTCGCGACCTTCCTCTTGGCGGTCTTCTTCGCGGTCTTCTTCTTGGCGGCCATTGTTCCCTCCTCGGAACAGCCAGCGCGTCCTCGGAAGTGGATCGGACGCTTGATGTGCGACGGAGGTTAGCGCGCCGCGATCTTCCGCGTCAAGGAAGCGGCGGGCGAATTCCGCGGCTCGCGCGGTGCGATCGCTGCGCCGTCCCGGATGGATCGTGCCCGCCGCCGGCCCACCGCGCCGCCGTTGTTCACCGTAGGTGACTGCGACGGTGCGCGCAAGCGCCTCCCCGCGCGCGTCTTGACATCGGGTCCTCCCCACGACACTCATTCCCGAGGGGGCGCCCCGCCCCCCGGACCCCGGCCGCTCCGGGCGAGGCGCGTCCGCCCCGCCCCGCGCCCGGGCCGAGTCGGCGCACCCTCCTGCCCAGGCGATCGCATGCTCACCACCAAGCTCCTCGCGCTCACCCACCTCGGCGCCGACTGGGTGCTGTGGGTGCTCGTCGCGCTCTCGATCGCCTCGGTCGGCATCATGATCGAGCGGGCCGCGTTCTTCCTGGCGCGGCGCCCCGCCGACCCCGACGCGCTGGCCCGCCTGCTCCTCGCCGGCGACCTCGCCGCCGCGCGCGCCGCGGTGGAGGGCCAGGAGAGCATGGAGGCGGAGGTGGTGCGCGCCGCCGTCGACCACGCGGGGAAGGGACCGGACGCGGTCGCCGAGGTGGTCTCCGGCACGCTGGAGCGCACGCGCCTCGAGTACGAGAAGCGGCTGGCGTTCCTCGGCACGCTCGGCAACAACGCGCCGTTCATCGGCCTGTTCGGCACGGTGCTCGGGATCGTCCGCGCCTTCTTCGAGCTGTCCAGGAACCCGGGCTCGGCCGGCGCGGGCACGGTGATGGTGGGCATCTCCGAGGCGCTGGTGGCGACGGCGGTGGGCCTGTTCGTCGCGCTGCCCGCGGTGATCGCCTTCAACCTCTTCCAGCGGGGGATCCGGCGTGCCGCCCAGCGCTCGGCCGCGCTGGGGCACGCCGCGATCGCGCACCTGCGCGCCCGGCGGGAGGGCTGAGGATGGCGGGCGGCCCCTCGAGCGGCTCGGACGACGACGACCTCATCAGCGGCATCAACGTCACGCCGCTGGTGGACATCGTCCTGGTGCTGCTCATCATCTTCATGGTGACCGCGACGTACATCGTGCGCGCCGCCTTCGAGGTGGACCTGCCGCGCGCCGCGCACGGCGGCGAGCCGACCGGAACCCTCCTCTCGGTGGTGCTCACCCGGGACGGCCAGCTCTACCTCGACGGCGTGCGCCGCAGCGAGCCCGAGCTGGTCGAGCGCACGCGCCAGGCGGTGGCGCGCGACCGCGAGGCCCGCGTCGTCATCAGCGCCGACAGGTTGGCGCTCCACGGCGCGGTGGTGCGCGTCATCGACGTGGTGCGGGGCGCCGGCGTCTCGCGCTTCGCCATCAACATCGAGAAGGAGCGGTGAGGCGTGGCCCGGGCCGGCGCCGCGTACCTGGCCTCGGGCGCGGTCCACGCCGCGCTCATCGGCCTGATCGCGCGCCTGCCGCCGCCGGCGGCCTCGGTCGACGCCGTCGCGGTCGAGGTGGTCGAGACCGCGCCGCCCCCGCTCCCACCGGAGCCCGCTCCTCCTCCGCCGCAGCGCAGGCCGCCGCGCCATGCCGCCCTCACGCCGCCGCCGGAGGTGCCGCGCCCGCCGGCCCCTTCGCCCGAGGCCCCGCCGCCGCCGAACGAGCCACCCCCGAGCGACGCCTCGCCGCCGGCGCGCGCGCCGGTCCGGATCGGCGTCTCGATGTCCTCGACGGCCACCGGCGGCACCTTCGCGGCGCCGGTCGGCAACACGCTCTACGGACAGGCGCCCAGGACCGCCCCGGCACCGCCGGAGGTGCAGCCGTACCGGGCCGAGAACTACGTGCCGCCGACGCAGGTCCAGGTGATGCCGCGGCTCATCGGCGGCCCGCCGCGGCTCACCAAGGAGGATTATCCGCCCGAGGCGATGCGGCTGGGCCTGGAGGCGCGGGTGCGGGTGATGGTGGCGGTCGACGACACGGGGCGCGTCACCGAAGCGAGCGCCATCGACGATCCGGGCCACGGCTTCGCCGCGGCCGCCGTCCGCATCGTGAAGAAGTACTACCGGTTCGAGCCCGCGCGCCGCGGCGACGAGCCCGTCGCCACCAGGTTCCCGGTCCCCATCGTGTTCGAGATCCCCTGAGCCCGCGCGGCGGGGCGGCTCACTCCAGCACCGCCGCGCCCACCACGCCCGCGTCGTCGCCCAGCCAGGCGCGCTCGACCGAGAACCCCTTCAGCGCGGAGCGCGACACCGCCTCCTCGAACCGTCGCAGCGTCAGCGCCGCGAGGTTCGGGCACCCGAGCAGCACGCCGCCGCCGAGGATGAGGCGCGCCGGGTTGAGCACCGTGACGAGGTTCGCCACCTGCGTGCCGAGCAGCTCTCCCACCTCGCCCCAGAGCTCGGTCGCGTACCCGTCACCGCGCGCGAAGGCCTCGTCGACCACCGTGGCGTTGACGCGTGCCGGGTCGCCGCCGGTGAGCTCCGGCAGGATGGTCTGCGCGCCGGCCGCCAGCTCCTCGCGCACGCGCGCGGCCACGTTCGCGCCGCTGGTGTACGCCTCGAGGCAGCCCCACTCGCCGCAGCCGCAACGGCGCGGCGCGGTGGCGGGACGGGTGGGGCGGACCTTCACGTGCCCGAACTCGCCCGCGACGCCCTGCGCGCCCTGGTGGAGCCGTCCGCCCAGGATGAGCCCCGAGCCGACGCCCGACCCGACGAAGACCAGGACGACGTCCTCGATCCCCCTCGCGGCGCCGAACTTCTTCTCGCCCCAGGCCGCGACCGAGAGGTCGTTCGCCACCGCCACGGGGAGGCCCAGCGCCGCCTCGAGCATCTTCCCCAGGGGGACGTCGCGCCAGCCCAGGTTGGGCGCGTTGAGGACGATCCCCGTGGACCCGAGGCACTGGCCCGCCACCCCCACGCCGGCGCGCCCGCACTCGGCCACGGCGCAGTCCGCCGCGGCGGCCGCCTCCTCCACCGCGTGCCGCACGTGCGCCACCACGTGCTCCGGGGTCCGGTCGCGCAGCGGCTCCTTGTGCGCGGCGACGATCTCGCCCGTGCCGCCGTCGACCACCGCCGCCCGCGCGTTGGTGCCGCCCAGGTCCACGCCGAGACCGAGCCGCCTCACGAGGCCCCCACCTGGCGCATGATCTCGTCGACCTTGCCGCGGACCAGCTTCCCGATCTCGTCGAGCCGCTCCGGCGTCTTGGCCTCGAAGCGGAGCACCAGCAGCGGCTGCGTGTTGGAGGCGCGGACCAGCCCCCACCCGTCCGCGAACACCACGCGCACGCCGTCCACGGTCACGGCGTCGAACCGCGACCGGAAGAACTCCTGCGCCCGCCGCACCACCTCGAACTTCTTGTCCTCGGGGCAATCCACGCGCAGCTCGGGCGTCGAGTAGGTCCGCGGGACGTCGGCGAGCAGCGCCGAGAGCGGCTGCGCGGTGTGGCTGAGCAGCTCGAGCAGCCGCGCCGACGAGTAGATCCCGTCGTCGAACCCGTACCAGCGGTGGGCGAAGAAGATGTGGCCGCTCATCTCCCCGGCGAGCAGCGCCCCCTCCTCCTTCATCTTCGCCTTGATGAGGCTGTGGCCCGCCTTCCACATGATGGGGCGCCCGCCGCGACGGGCGATGTCGTCGTAGAGCGTCATCGAGCACTTCACCTCGCCGACGATGGCCGCGCCGGGCTGCTCGGCGAGGAGCGCGCGAGAGAACAGGATCATGATCTGGTCGCCCCAGAGCACGCTTCCCTTCTCGTCCACCGCGCCCACCCGGTCGGCGTCGCCGTCGTACGCGATCCCCACGTCGGCGTGCGTCTCCAGCACCTTGGCCCGGAGCGCCTCGAGGTTCTTCTCGACGGTCGGGTCGGGGTGGTGGTTCGGGAAGCGCCCGTCCATCTCGACGAAGAGCGGCACCACCTCGAGCCCGAGCGCCTCGAAGAGCGGCACCGCCACGACGCCGCCGGTCCCGTTCCCCGCGTCCACCACCACCTTCAGGCGGCGCTTGCCGAAGCGGAGCCGCGACCGGACGTCCTCGCGGTACGGACCGACGACGTCCTGCGCGGAGACCTTCCCCGCGCCGGTGGCGAACTTCCCGGACTCGGCGAGCCGCCGCAGCGCCTGGATCTCCTCGCCGTGGAAGGTCGTCTTGCCCACGCCCACCTTGAGGCCGTTGTACTCCGGCGGGTTGTGAGACCCGGTGATCATGCAGATCCCGTCCACCTCGAGGGTGAACGCCGCGAAGTAGGTGAGCGGCGTGGGGACCACGCCGAGGTCCACCACGTCCACGCCCGTCGAGGTGAGCCCCGCGAACACCTGCTTCGCGAACCGCTCGCCGGAGAGCCGCGCGTCGCGGCCGACGGCGGCCCTCCGCCCGCCGGCCTCCCGGATCTTCGTCCCGAGGGCCTTCCCGACGAGGAGCACGGCCTCCTCGGTCAGGTCCTGGTCCACGAGGCCGCGGATGTCGTACTCGCGGAAGATGGTCGGAGAGAGCTTCGGCATGGGGATTCCTCGTCCGGGAGTGTTCTTTCCCGCGCCGCGGCGGGCACCGGGCCCCGGCGGGAGCCGGAGGCGTTCGACCGGGCGGTCGTATAGCATTTCCGGGGATGCGCCGCGCGCCCCGGACCGAGGCGCGCCTCGCCAGGCTAGAGCACCTCCTCGCGTCCCCGCCGCTGCAGCTCCTCCACCGCCTTCCGGACGTCCTGGGCGCGGTCGCGCCGGCAGACGAGGATCGCGTCCCCGGCGTCCACCACCACCATGTCCTCGCACCCCACCACCGCCACCGGCCGCCCGCGACCGGCCAGGACCACGTTGTTGCGGCCGTCGATGACGACGGCGTCTCCCTCCGCCACGTTGCCGAGGTGGTCGGTGGCGCGGACGTCCGTCAGCGCGGCGAAGCTCCCCACGTCGCTCCAGCCGAAGTCCGCGGGGACGACCACGATGCGGTGGCTCTTCTCCATCACGCCGTAGTCGATGGAGATCGAGGGACAGTCCGGGTAGATCCGCTCCAGCGCCTTCCGGTACCCGGGCGTCCCCAGCGTCTCCTGGATGGCGTCGAGCTGCTCGCCCAGCACCGGCATGGCGCGCCGGATCTCCTCGAGGATGACGTCGGCGCGGAACACGAAGATGCCCGAGTTCCACAGGTAGTGGCCGTCCGCCAGGTAGCGCGCGGCGGTGACCACGTCCGGCTTCTCCACGAACCGCTCGACCTTGTGCGCGGTGACCTTCGGCCTCCCGCGGCCGGAGGGGACCCGCGGCCCGAGCTTGAGGTACCCGTAGCCGGTCTCGGGGCGGCTGGGCCGGACGCCGATGGTGGCGATGGCGCCGCCCTCGGCGAGCTGGGCGGCCGCGGCGACGGCGGCCCGGAAGGCCTCGGGCCGCGCGATGTGGTGATCGGCCGGCAGCATGGCCATGATGGCATGCGGGTGCTGGGCCTGGATGTGCAGCGCCGCCAGGCCGACGCAGGGGGCGGTGTTCCGCGCGCACGGCTCGACGATGAAGTTCTCCTTCGGCAGCTGCGGGACGATCCGGCGCGCCGCCGCCGCGTGCTGCGGCCCGCAGACCACGTAGATGCGCTCGGGCTTCGCCAGGGGAGGGAGGCGCGCCGCCGTGGCGGTGAGGAGCGGCCCGTCTCCGGCGAGCGCCAGGAACTGCTTGGGCCGGTCCTTGCGGGAGAGCGGCCAGAACCGCGTGCCCGAGCCGCCCGCCATGATCACCGGGTAGATCTTCACAGCGCCCTCCAGATCGAGAGGAGCTCGAAGAGGATGCGCGCCGTCGCGCCCCAGATCGCCTCCTCGCGCCAGTAGTACCAGTGCACGTCCACGAGCATCCCGTAGGCCTCGCGCCGCTCGGTGCGGTGTGCGCCGCGCGCCAGCAGGGCGGCGAGCGGCACGTGGAGCAGCTCCTCCACCTCGCCCGGCTCGAGCGCGTAGGGGTAGGGATATGGCACCGAGGCCACCCAGGGCGTCAAGCGGAACGGCGAGGTGAGCACCAGCGCCTCGGAGAGCGCGCCCAGCACCCGCGCGTCGGCCGGGTCGAGCCCGATCTCCTCCCGCGCCTCGCGCAGCGCGGCCGCGAGGTGCTCCTCCTCGGCGTCGAGCTTCCCGCCCGGGAAGGCGATCTGCCCCGGGTGGCGGCGCAGGTCCCGGCGGCGCCGGGTGACGATCACGTGCGGGTCGCCGTCCTTCTCGTGGAGCGGCACCAGGACGGCGGCCCTGGCGAACCCGCCCGGCGGCAGGTGCTCGGGCGCGATCTCGTCCACGGGTGCGGCGCCCGGCGTGCGCGCGGCGAGCGCGATCCGGAGCGCCTCGAAGCTCATCGGGAGAGCGACGGCGGCGAGGCCGGCCCGTGCTCCATGGCCTCGTGGGCGGGCAGCACCCCGCGCCAGATGAGCGCGGCGAGGACCAGGCCGGCGGCGACCCTCCAGAAGACGAACAGGTAGGTGGTCCGCGTCCGCAACCACCCGAGCAGCCAGTGGATCACCGCGTACCCCGCCACCGCCGCCACCGCGGTGGCGACCAGCGTCGCCGCCGTCCACCCGGAGCCGCGCAGCGCCGGCGCGTCCTTGTAGACCTTGTAGGCGCCCGCACCCAGGATGATCGGGACCGAGAGCAGGAAGCTGAAGCGCGCCGCCGCCTCGCGGGTGAAGCCGAGGAGCATCCCGGCGGTGAGGGTGGTGCCGGACCGCGAGCTGCCGGGGACCAGGGCCACCGCCTGCCCGACGCCGATGAGGAGGGCGTCCGCCGCGCGCACGTCGCCGAGGGCACGCCGGTGCCGCGCGACCACCTCGGCGAGGAGGAGCAGCAGGCCGAGCCCCACCAGCGAGCCGGCGATGACCCAGTTCCCGAGCGCCTCGATCCGCCTCTCCAGGAGCTTGCCGGCGACGGCGGCGGGGATGGTGCCGAGGACGATGTACCAGGCGAGGCGCGACTCGGGCGTCTCCAGCGGCCGCCCGTGGGCGAGCGAGGCCAGCCCGGCGCGGACCAGCCGGGCCAGGTCCTCGCGAAAGTAGGCGATCACCGCGAGCGTGGTGCCCGTCTGGATGATGGTGGCGAAGGCGCGGAACCTCGCGTCGCCGAGATCGTAGCCGGCCAGCTCTCCGAGGATGAGCAGGTGCGCGGTGGAGCTGACCGGCAGGAACTCGGTCGCGGCCTGCACCAGGCCGAAGAAGATCGCGGCGGCGAGGGTCACGGGGCGATCCTAGTACCGGTAGTGATCGGGCTTGAAGGGCCCGCTCACCGGGACTCCCAGGTACTCCGCCTGGCGCTTGGAGAGCCGGGTGAGGCGGGCGCCGAGCTGGTCGAGGTGGAGGGCCGCCACCTTCTCGTCGAGGTGCTTGGGGAGGGTGTAGACGCGCCGCTGGTACCGGCCGCGGTTCGTCGCCAGCTCGAGCTGCGCCAGGGTCTGGTTGGTGAACGAGCTCGACATCACGAAGGAGGGGTGGCCGGTCGCGCAGCCGAGGTTGAGGAGCCGGCCCTCGGCCAGGACCAGCACGCGGTGCCCGTCCGGGAAGACCCAGGCGTCGTACTGCGGCTTGACGTTCACCCTGCGGATGCCGGGCACCTTCTTCAGGCCGGCCATGTCGATCTCGTTGTCGAAGTGGCCGATGTTGCCGACCACGGCGCAGTCCTTCATCCGCTGCATGTGCGCGACGGTGACGACGTCGACGTTGCCGGTGGCGGTGACGAAGATGTCCGCCGTCTCGACCACGTCCTCCAGCCGCACCACCTGGTACCCCTCCATCGACGCCTGCAGCGCGTTGATGGGGTCGATCTCGGTCACCACCACCCGCGCGCCCTGGCCGCGGAGCGACTGGGCGCAGCCCTTGCCCACGTCGCCGTAGCCGCAGATCACGCAGACCTTGCCGGCCAGCATCACGTCGGTGGCGCGGTTGAGCCCGTCCACCAGCGAGTGGCGGCAGCCGTACAGGTTGTCGAACTTCGACTTGGTCACCGAGTCGTTGACGTTGATCGCCGGGAAGAGGAGCGTCCCCGCCCGCTGCATCTCGTAGAGCCGGTGGACGCCGGTGGTGGTCTCCTCGGTGACGCCCGCGCACGCCGCGGCGACGCGCGTCCAGCGCCGGGGGTCCCGGGCCAGCTCGCGCCCCAAGAGGCGCAGCACCACCTCGAACTCCTCCGAGTCCGCCGTCGAGGGGGCGGGCACCTTCCCCGCCGCCTCGAACTCGGCGCCCTTGTGGAGGAGCAGGGTGGCGTCGCCGCCGTCGTCGACGATCTGCGTCGGCCCCTTCCCGCCGCCGAAGTCGAGCGCCCGCTCGGTGCAGTCCCAGTACTCCCCGAGCGTCTCGCCCTTCCAGGCGAAGACCGGCACCCCCCGTGGCGAGGCGGCCGTCCCGCCGCGCCCGACCACCACGGCCGCCGCCGCGTGGTCCTGCGTCGAGAAGATGTTGCAGCTCGCCCAGCGGACGTCGGCGCCGAGGTCGACCAGGGTCTCGATGAGGACCGCCGTCTGGATGGTCATGTGGAGCGACCCGGTGATCCGCTGGCCGCGGAGCGGCTGCGCCCTGCCGTGCTCGCGCCGCAGCGCCATCAGCCCCGGCATCTCCTTCTCCGCCAGCTCGATCTCCTTGCGGCCCCACCCGGCCAGGGCGAGGTCCTTCACCCGGAACTCGAACGCGCCGGCGCGCGCCGGGGCGGAGCGGGCGGGCGTGGCGGCCCGGACGGCCCGCGCGGGCGCACGGCGCGGGGTGGCCTTGCGGACGGCGCGGGCGGCGGCGGCGATCTTCTTCTTCGAGGGGGCTGGCATCTCATTCTCCTTGGGTGAAACCGGGTCAGCGGCGGGGCGCGGGGGCGCGGGCGGTGGCGAGGAGGAGCG
>Ga0335084_10003212_pt1 | contig 15911 bp, 14 predicted proteins | sample Lox_Sample_44_FD_206721 | JGI IMG/M metagenome (GOLD analysis project Ga0335084, IMG submission 206721) | Soil microbial communities from Loxahatchee National Wildlife Refuge, Florida, United States - Lox_Sample_4.4 | ecosystem: Environmental > Terrestrial > Soil > Wetlands | place: USA... | reverse complement strand
CGCTTTCACCACATTCCGGTAGTAGTAAGGATATTCCTTGACAATCCTCTCTGCAACTTTGTCATCGACCGGCACAATTCGCACATTTTGATTCGTCGACAGCTCGGTATACGCTGCGATGGGGTATCCTCCCACAACAAAGCCACCGTCCAGGCTTCCGTCCTGAAGGCCCTGGACGATCTCATTGTAGACAAAGAAGTAAGGTTTGAAGTCATTTTTGGTGATGCCGTGCTGCTCGAGCATGAACAAGGCAGTGTTCGCGCCGGTGCTTCCGGCCCCGCCGACGCCGATTCGCCTGCCCTTTGCATCGGCGTAAGATTTAATGGGAGAATTGGCCGGGACGACAAAGTACTGGTCCGTGCCCAGACAATAGACGATCGCCCGGATGTTTTCAAAGGGTTTCCCCGCATATTCATTCTTCCCTTTATAAGCGTTCCAAGCATCCACATTGCCGAAGATGCCCAAGGAGGGTTTATTCATACCTTGCCTCTGTACCATCCGTCTGACGATATCCATCGTTCCCGTAGTCGCTTCATGCACGAACGTTGTTCCGGTCAGATATTTATTGGCCACGCTGACCATACCCGCCCCGAGGACATAGGCGCCTCCGCCTGCAGGAGGCGTATAAAAAGGAATGAGCTCAGCCGCCCTTGCCGAGGTTAAAGAGAACAAAGCCAGACAACCGATGCCAACGACAAACACGATCCACCTTGTCTGTTTCATTTTTTCTGCCTCCCTTTTCAGAATTCTTCTTTCACCGCGGCAAAGAATCGCTCAGACGGGTTTGGGTGATTCGTTATTTTTTCATCGCCCCGATCTCTCTCAGGTACTTCTCGGCTCCCGGATGGAAAGGAACGGGAACTCCCTTCGTCGCATCCTCCGGGGTCAAGTCTTTGGCTGAAGAGTGAATGGCATAATATTCCGTCCTATGGTCAAACAGGTTTTTCAGAAACTTATAGATGAAATCGGAGTCCACAGAGGCCAGGGTGAAAACAGCCGTCGTGAACGACATGATCAAGACATCCTGTTCCAAGCCCTTGTATGACTTGGCCTTGACCACGTTCCGGCAATAGTAGGGGTGCTCCGAGGTCGCCTTTTTAACCGTCTGTTCGTCGAGCGGAACAATCCGAACCTCACGAGTGTTGGCAAGCTCCGTATAGGACGGAAGAGGATATCCTCCCGCAACAAACCCGCCATCCAGGCTTCCATCCTGGATGCCCTGGACGGTCTCACTATAAGTGAAGTAGTAAGGCTTGAAATCCTTCTTGGCCACCCCGTACTGTTCAAGCAAGAAATGGGCTGTGTTTGCAACCGTACTCCCCGGACCGCCCATGCCGATCCGCCTGCCCTTGACATCCGCATAGGACTTGATGGGGGAGTTGCCGGGAACGACGAGGTAAAGATCGGTGGCGGTAGCGTAGACGACCGCACGGATGTTTGCAAAGGGTTTTCCCGAATACTCGTTTTTTCCCTGGGAAGCGTTCCACGCATCCACGGTGCCGAAGATGCCGAAGCAATCCTTTTTCGTACTCTCACGATACATCATGCGCCGTACGATGTCCATGGTTCCCGAGGCGGCCTCGTGCACCAGGTTGGCGCCGGGCAGGAATCGGTTGGTGACACTGACCATGCCTGCTCCGAGGACATAGGCGCCCCCGCCGGCAGGAGGCGTAATGAACGGGACCAGTTCTGCGGCCTGGATCGGCGCTACTGAGAAGAGGGTTGTCAAGCTGCAAAGCCCGACGACAGCCATGATAAGTTTGATATATTTCATCTTTCTTCCTCCTTTTAGATTTGCACTCAGTTGGTAATATCCACTCCGGCGTTTATGAGCGGGCTTCCTCTTACTCAGGACCTATCCAGGGATATTCGAAGTTTCGCTCGCCCCTCCCTCTCCGTGGCGGGCCTGGAGAAAATAAAAAGAGAACGCCGCGATGACGATCGTATGATCGATCTCCCCCGTTCGGACCAATTCCGGGATATCGATCAGCGGAATGAGCACGACTTCGATGTCTTCGGTTGGATCGGGGGAGAGGTTCGAGACCTTCTGGATATCTTGGGCCAAAAAGGTATAACATCGATTGTTAAAGATGGCTGGGTTGGGATTGGCAGCTCCGAGCTTCGTCCACCGGCCTGCGCGGTAACCTGTTTCCTCCAACAATTCCCGGGCTGCCGCCTTCTCCGGAGTGTCTCCAGAATCGGCCATTCCACCCGGTATTTCAAGGGTTACCGTTCTTGAACCGTGGCGGTATTGCCTCACCATCACCACTCGATGATCGGAAGTGAGAGGGATGATATTGACCCAGTCTCCCGATTCAATGATATGAAAGTCATGTTCCATCCCGGTCCGGGGAGAGATGGCAGTATCCGTTCGGACGGAAAAGACCCGGAAAGATCGTTCGGGTCGTGATCGAATGCGGGACCATGGGTTGATCATGAGCTCCTCCTGAGGCCCCTCCGTCCAGGGCTCCCGAAAGATAGGGAATCATAGGACATCTCTGATCTGATTTGCAAGCCTCCCGTTGATACATTCGACGGCCCATGTCCCGATTCTTGAATCGGGGGAAAAAGTGCCGCTCAGTATCAACCCTGAGCATATGATCCGTTCAGAGTCGAACGGGTTGATTTTACGTTTCGTCATGCGGTATAAAGAAAGAGAACCCAATCATTTCAATCGACAAGGTTAAAAGTCCATTTTATTGTCCTCCCCCTAGACGGGGGAAGGACCTAGGCGGGGGTGGACAAGATGTGCTACCCCTCACCCCGCCCTCTCCCGCCCGGGGAGAGGGCGGTGATGTAACCCGAATAACGAATGACTCGTTTAGAACATTTGTGTTTTGGAATTGTTTCGAATTTCGAGTTTCGCCTGCCTTCGCCGAAGCGCTTCGCGCAGGCAGGTGCTTCGGATTTCGTTGAGAGGGGGTATTATGGGCCATCTAACTGGAAAAGAAGATATCTTAAAACAGCTGCAGCAGAGACTTCATCAGAACCCGGTCGGGCTTCCTGAGCATGCTTCCGCCTATGAGATTCTCTCCATCTTGTTCACCGAAAAGGAGGCGACCGTCGGTTCGAAATTTCCGCCCGGCCTGGTTACCATCGAAGAGCTTCAGGCTGCCACAAGAATCGACAGGAAGGAGCTGGAGGCAATCTTAAGAGGAATGATGAGAAAGGGCCTGGTCGTCACTTCGACAAAGGTCGGTCAGGCGCGATATCTTCTGTCGCCAGGTTTGACCGGATTTTTTGAGATGACTTTTATGCGCACTGACGAATCCCTACCGATGAAGCGTCTGGCGGAGTTGATGCACAGTTACAGGAATACGCCGGAATTTGTCCGCGAGTTCTTCGCTCCCGGAACGACACGAGGCCGTACTTACGTCTATCGCGGGGTCCTTTCGGGTGTGAAGAGTGAAGTCCTTCGAGCGGATGACGCCGCGGAACATATTAAGGCAGCAGGGCGGGGGAGTCTGGGAAGATGTTATTGTCGGCATGAGGCATGGCATTTGGGTAAGAGCTGTTCGGCGCCAGCCGAGGATATCTGCATGAGCCTGGGCGTTGCCTCTGACTTCCTGGTGGAGCAGGGGTTTGCGAGGAGGGCCCTTGTGGGTGAGCTGTTGGATACGCTCAAAAAGGCAGAGGACTGTGGACTGGTTCACGTCGGAGACAATGTTCAGGACCAGACTACCTTCATCTGTAATTGCTGTGGATGCTGTTGCGGTTTCTTGGAAGGGATCACTCACCACCATCTGAAACACGCGGTCACCACCACAAATTATATTGCCAGACTGGATCGCGAAGAATGTAACGGATGCGAAGAGTGTGCAAACCATTGCCAGATCAAAGCGATCAAGATGGATGGAGATACCCCCGTGGTTGATGAAGAATTCTGCCTGGGATGCGGGGTTTGCGCTCACTTCTGTCCGAGCGGAGCAATGAAACTATTCGAGAGGGAAAAGAAGATCATTCCGCCGAAGACGTACAAAGACTTGATGGTTCGTCTCTTGAAAGAGAAGGGCCGAATGTAACAAGGTTGAAGCGAGAGTTAATAAAGGGATAGTATGGCGGGGTGAGATGGTACTGGACTTGGCCTAGTGTGTACAGTCTAACAACGTAGTCATTGCGAGGAGCCCACCTTTCTGGGGCGACGCGGGTCGCATCGACCTTCACTTCGTTCGCAATGACACAACGCGGTGTTTAACTCATCTATGGCGGTGGCTGATTTTCCGCTCGCCCATGCCTGCGCTCAATGGAATGAGCAAAAGGATGAGAGCAGAACCCACGACAGCACTCCAACCGGCCAGTCTGTAGGCAAACCCTGTCCCGGTGATTCCGAGCCAGCCTCCCGTATAATAGAAGAGCACATAGAGGGCGTTCGCACGGCCCTGCCCCCTCGACAATTTTCGATTGAGGGATCCAACGGCTGCCGCATGAATCGTGAAAAAGCCGGTGCAGATTCCAAAGAGCCCCAACACGACCGCGGCAATTGAAGGGGCGAGGATAAGAGCCAACGAGCCGCCCAAGATAGCGGCGCCCCCGAGTAACGTGTTACCGCTTCCAAATCGGTTACTGATTCGACCCGCCATAGGGCCCATGAAGATACCCACGACATAGACGAGGTAAACCAGGGTCGTCACTTCTGTGGAGAAATAAAAAGGAGGCCCCGTCAGCCTGAAGGGGAGGTAATTGAAGATGGAGGAAAAGATTGCAAAGCTGCCTGCGGCGCAGAAATAGAGGCGCACGTGTTCCCACCGCCTCAGCAGTTCAAGAAAACGGATGGGTTTTTCGCGTTGTCCGGAGGCGACCGGAGTGCGGGGCAGACCCCGCAATGCAGAGAAGGTCGTCACGAGGATGAGCAAGGACGCCGATACAAAAGCATAGCGCCAGTGAAGCGGCGGGTGAATCCATCCGCCGAGGAACCGGCCGCCCATTCCACCCAGAACCGTTGCAGACACATAAGAGCCCATCACCACATTCAGCCGCTCCGCTGGAAGGGTCTTTGCCAGGTAGGCCGCGAGACAGGTGGTCAGAGCGGGGATGAAGAGACCCTGAACAAAACGGGCCGCAATCAAAAGCCAGAGAACCTTTGCCATCGCACAAATAAATCCGCTCAGCGCCACGAGAAGGCCGCCGGCAAGAATGATGGGGTGGATCGGCAGCCAGTCCGCAAGAAAACCAAAGGGTAGATTAGATAAGGCCATTCCGAGGATGACTGCAGAAACGGTGAAAGAAACCAGCACCATGTCGGCGGAAAACTCTTGCCGGAGCACCGGTAATACGGGTTGAGTGATGTATATGTTCGTAAAAGAGGCCGATACCAGGGAGAAGACAATGACCTGGAGGCGGAAATAGGAAGAGTCAGCCATTCTTACTCGCCTCACAAAATTTCAATACCGCATCGATGTTTCAGGGTATGGTTTGCGTCTGATCTGCGATAACAGGAACGCTGCGGGTGGCGACTGGGAGCGGTCGGTCCGGAGTCTTCTCGGCCAGATGGATCTGCTTGTCAGAGGTACCGTCGGTTCAGGTCGAGCGCCATCATGCGGAAGTGTTTCGCAAAAAACGCACACGCGTTACGATAAACAAGGAGAGCGAGTTCGGGACGCTCGGCAAGCACTTTGGACAGCCCTTCGTATGGTATTCGCACGAGATAAGTGCGTTCGTGTGCAAATGCCGAAGCTGGCCTCGAGCCGGGTTCGAAAAAGGCAAGCTCGCCGAATCCCTGCCCGCTCGCGATCGTGGCGAAGACGATCTCTTTTCCTTTCGGCACAACGTCCACTGTCCCCAGCTCAATGATGAAGAGCGCATCGGCGGCGTCTCCCTCACCATAGACGGGATCGCCTGCAATATAAATTTTACGCTCGGCAACCTTGTCCAGAGCGTGCAAGTCATCAGGAGTCACCCCAGCGAAGAGGTAAAAGTTCTTGAGCAGTTCCCGTTGATCCATACTCTATCCTTTCTCCCTTTGCAGCGTCGATCCCGTAAGCAACTCAGCGGAGGGTAATCCGCTTCGGCATCTAATCACTATGACGCGTCCGTTCGGCCGAGGCCGGGAATCGTAGATCCTTCCAAGTTCCGACTCCCTCTCCCGCCCTTATTCGCTTAATTTACCGGTGGCCTCCCCCGTGACCTCCTCCCTCCGTCCTACTGGCGAGGGATTTAACTATCGGGTACGCTATTTCACGAAATGGATATCATGAAATTGTGGAGATGTCAACCCAAACAGGATCAGAGATAGGGCTGAAAGAGGGAAATGATCAGATTTGTAAATCGGAATGGAGTGAGAAATCTTTTATCCGCCTTCGCAGAAGACCACGGGCTCTGCCCGTGGATGAATGCGGACCCGGTAGATCCATGATTTCTATGCCTTTGGTTTTTATGCTACGGCGGATTTCGCTACTGGCGGATAACCCGCCGAAGCCTTGGTATCTGTCCAACAAAAAGTTCAACGTAGACAGGCGTAGGCGGGTATTTCATGGAGATACCACGGGCATTGCCTGTGGAGCTCCATTGAGGACAAGGGTTCTTTGACCGGACGAATTTCAAGCTTAACGGGCCGGAGGTCCCGTCTCAAAGGCGGGATCTCCGGAATGCCTCGACTATCGGGCGGACCATGCGGGTTGAGGAAACATGGGTGAGGTTTGGGCGACTTCTTTCGGGAAGACTGTCTTGATCGCGCCCTTTTGGATCTGGAAGGTGACGCTCTTTCCGGTCACATTTCTCCCGTTCGCATCAAACTTCGTCGTCCCCCAGAAGGTGGTCCCGTTATAGGATCGCAGGGCCTCCCTGACTTTTTCCGTTTCGAGGCCCTTTGCTCTTTCAATCGAGAGTTGCAAAAGAACACCCGCCTGGCTGGCTGCAGCGGCCTGATAGGTGAGGCCGGAACCGAATTTCTTCGCATACAGGGAGGCGTAATTCTGGGTCGAGCCAAACACCGGGCACTTAAAGTTTGCCTCGGGCATCCACCAGGAGACGCCGTAGACATAATCCGCATCCTTCCCCAGGTTCTTGGTGAAGTCTTCCAGCTCGGGGCCCGTGGTAAAGACCATGGCCTTGAAGTCAACTTTCTGGTCTTTTGCCTGCCGGACGGCCAAAATCGCGTCGTCCAGGTAACCCGTCCCGATGAGAACATCGGGCTTGAGCGATTTGATCTTCAGAAGGAGCGAGGAAAGGTCCTTTGCGCCCTTGGGATACTTCTCAAAGAAAGTCAGGTCAAGGTTCAACTCTTTGATATGATTCTGCGCCCCTTCCGCAACATTGAGCGGGAAGAGGTCCGTCGGGGAGATCATGGCCACCTTCTTCGGAACGGGATTGAAGGTGATGAGCATTTCGAGAAAGCTTCGGAGAATGGCGCTTGCAGGCGGAAGGATGGAAAAGACATTCTTGTACCCGCGGGTATAGACCGAATCCGCATTCGCTGTACAGGCCATGTTGATGAGGTCGTACTTCTCGGCAATCGCGGAGGTGGCCAGGGTGATCCCGCTCGAATAAGGTCCGAGGAGGAACTGAACTTTGTCCTCCGTGATCAGCTTTTCAGTCAGCTTCGCGCTGACCTGGGGGTCGGACTGGTCATCGTAGTAGATGACGGTAACTTTGTATTTCTTCCCGCCGACATCGATCCCTCCCTTGTCATTGATATAGTCCTTCCACAATTCGTAGCCATTCTTCACCATGTTTCCGAACCGCGACTGGGCACCCGTCATGGAGACTGCTGCGCCGAACTTGATGACCTCTTGGGCCATTGCAGCCGAGCTGATCATGACCAAACCCAACACCAATAAAATCGTCCATGTTCCTTTCATCTTCCCCTCCTTTCAAAGGCCTAAATAAGCCTTTTTGATTTCCGGATCATTTTTGAGCAATTCTGATTCCTTTTCCAGAACAATCCTTCCGTTGTCAATCACATATCCTCGTTTTGAGATCTGTAGGGCTGTCTGGACATCCTGGTCGACGAGGAGCACGGTCAGCCCCTTTTCCTGGTGGATCTTCGTCAGGGTTTGGACGAGGAGATCGACGACTACGGGAGCGAGTCCCAGGGAGAGCTCATCGACGAGCAGAAGCTGCGGGGCTGACATGAGGGCCCTCCCGATGGCGCACATCTGACTCTCGCCGCCGCTTAATGTTCCTGCCAGCTGACTATGTCGCTCGTTCAGAATGGGGAAAATGGTATAGACCCATTCCTTATCCTTCTGTACGGCCTCCTTCTCTTTACGGGTATAAGCTCCCATCATTAAGTTATCTTCCACCGTCATTCCCGCATAGAGTTGTCTTCCTTCGGGGATCATACTGATTCCGTTTTTCACTCTTCTTGTCTGCGGCTGATTGGTAATGTCTTCTTCTTTATATACGATCCGGCCTCCCATAGGGAGGATGTTTCCCGCGATTGTCCGCATCAGGGTCGTCTTGCCGACGCCGTTCGATCCGATCAGTGCGGTGATCTCTCCCTGTTTTGCAGTCAGATTGATCTCCCATAGGACCTGAACGACCCCGTAGCCTCCGTTCAGGTTGCTAATTTCCAGCACGGGAGACCTCCTCAAATCGCTTCGAGTACCTTTCACCCAGGTAAGCAGCGATCACCTGCCGGTTTTCGGTGATTTCGTTAGGAGTCCCCTCGGCTATTTTCTGGCCATGATGAAGGACGATGATCCTGCTTGAGATCCCCATAATGGCCTTCATGACGTGCTCGATGACCATGATCGTTGTTCCTCCCCGGTTCACCTCCTGGATGACCGCCATGATATCCTCTATCTCGCGGGGAGTCAATCCAGCCATCACCTCGTCCAGGAGAAGGATTTCCGGGTCCTGGGTCAATGCACGAGCCAGTTCGAGCCTCTTCCGTTCAGAGACATTCAACCTTTCTACGAGGATATTCTCTTTGCCCTTCAGGGCTACCTTCCCGATCATCTCCCTGGCCTTTTCCATGGCCCTCGACATCTTCTTTTCAGGCGCTTTGCCGAAGAGCGCTCCAATCGCGGCATTTTCCAGGGTCGTCATCCCGGGAAAGGGTTTGACAATCTGGAAGGTTCTCGATATCCCCAGCTCGGCGACACGAAATGGCCTGAGGCCGGTAATCTCTCTCTCCTTGAAGAAGATCCTTCCATGGGTGATCGAAAGCGTTCCGTTGATCACGGAAAGGAGCGTCGTTTTGCCGGCGCCGTTGGGGCCGATGATGCCCAGGATCTCGCCGCGATACAGCTCGAAATCAACGTCCTCCAGCGCCTTCAGGGCGCCGAAATGTTTCGAAACATTCGTTCCCTTCAGGATCAATTCCCGATTCATACCTTCTCCTCACGGATGGTATCGAGGATCGTTTTGAGACGGAATCCCCTGCGGACCGTGTCGATCAGGCCGTTCGGGATGAAGAAGACGATCAGGATGACGATGATTCCAAGAATTCCCATGTGCAAGTTCAAGAATCTGCTCCAGACGATCTCCGAGATGCCTTCGAAGATAAAGGCCCCATAAAGGGGTCCCATAACCGTTCCCGCTCCTCCCAAGAGGAGGATGACGAAGAGCTTCACGACGATCATCACGTCGAATACTGTTGCCGGCTCGATAAACGTAAACCAGTATGCGTGGATTCCTCCTGCGATCGCTGTAAAGATTCCGCTGATCGCCCAGGCAATGATCTTGTACAGGGTGGTGTGGATGCCCATGGCATCCGCCGCCTCTTCGTTGGCCTTGATCGCCTTGAGCGCGTAGCCGAGCCGGTTCTTTGAAATATAATAAGTGGCCGTGAAGAAGATGAGGAGGAGTAGAAAAGTGAGATAATAAAAAGATTGGTTGACTTGCGCAGGCTTCCCTGCCATTTGTGGAAGCGTCAGGCCCATAGCTCCACCACAAAGGCCTGTAAGGTTGTCCATGATCTGCCGGAGAGCTTCCGCCGCTCCCAGAGAGGCAAGAGCAAAGTAGTGTCCCTTGAGCCGGAGAAGAGGCATGCCGACCAGGACTGCCGCGATGATCCCCACCACGCCTGCTGCCACCAAGGATGGGAAGAAAGAAATTCCAGCTTTGGCCATCAGGATTCCAACCGTATAGCCTCCGAGGCCGAAAAAGATCATATTCCCGAAAGAGGCATATCCTGTAAATCCGGCAATGATATTTAATCCCTGGGCCAGGATGGCATACAGAAAGATGCTCGTCAGCAGCCGGATCCAGAACCCCGAGACAAGATAAGGGAAGAAGGCGCACACCAGCAGCGCGACCAGAAAGATTATTTTGTATGTCATATTCTGTAATTTGATCATCCTATATGTTCCAGAAATCAGAAGTCACGATTCAGAATGTTTTGTTTTGGATTCTACCTCCTGTCTGTTCCATACTGCCCACTGCTTACCACTTTCTGCTTACGGAATCTTTTTTCTCAATAGAACCGCTTCCCTATGATTCCCTGCGGTCTGAAGATCAACACGATCACGAGCACGATGAATCCGATCGCTTCCTGGTAGGCGGAAGAGAAGAAGAAACTTCCGACCTGCTCGGCCAGTCCCAGGGCCATTCCTCCGGCGAAGGAGCCCATGGTGCCTCCAAGGCCGCCCAGGATGGCCACCACGAAAGCCTTGCCAACCAGAGGACCTCCGATAAATGGATTGATGGTCATTATGGGTGAGATCAGGGCGCCTGCCGCTCCTCCCAGGGCAGCGCTGATCCCCATCGTCCGTGCGTAGATCTCAGCGACATCGACCCCGACGGTTTTGGCCCCTTCCAGGTTGAGGGCGGTCGCGTTGATTGCTTTACCCGTCTTTGTTCTCGCCATCAGGAGGAAGAAAAGGAAAGTGAGAATTAATGCGACGATGAAGATGCCGCACCGGATGTAAGGAAGGACCAGCCCGCCCAATACGATTCCTTCCCCGGAATAAGTCGGCGCCACCGATTTAAAATCGGCAGTCCAGAGGAGCAGGGCCACGTTTGCAATCAATATCTGGAGCCCAAAGGTGAAGGTGAGCGTGATAAAGATACTCGCCCGGATGATGTAGTTCAAGAGATACTTCTGCGAGGCATAGCCGATAAAGTAGAGGGCGATCATGGAGACGGGAAGGGTCAGGAAAGGGTCGATTTTCAAGTAGGTGAAAAGTGTGTAGGTGATGTAAGCACCCAGCATGATGAATGATCCATGGGCCAGGTTGATGATGTTCATGACCCCCCAGACCAGCGAGAACCCGATGCCGATGCAGACGTAAACGCCGCCGAAAAGAATTCCGTTGAGAACTGCTTGGATAAACATTTGCGTTAACCTTTATCCGCTTTAAAGAAAAGCTCATCCCTGTACAATGATGGCATTAGATCTCCACCGGACTGCGACTACAGGGGGTTATATATTGTTACGAAGCTCTTGTCAATTCTTCTTTTTTTTCCGCCGGTTGCTCTTCCAGAACCAGAGAGTCACAGACGTCTTTGAACGGGTCATGAGGCACGCGATGGCATAGGTGGGTCTGTCTCGCAGATCAGGGTGCTCCGGGGTCAATCCTTGGCAGCGTTAATCTTTGTGGGCAAGAATCTTCCTTCTCCTGGGGTTGCCTTCATCTCGCCATTCTCGACGAGAATCCTGCCTCGCTGCACGGTGAGGATCGGCATCCCCAGACACTTCCTGCCTTCATAGAGTGTGTAGGGAGCTTTGGAATGCTGGCTCCGATGTTGAATCGTGTGGGCCCGGTTAGGATCGAAAAGAATCAGGTCCGCATCCGATCCCTTTTGGATCACTCCTTTTCTTGGGTAGAAGCCGAAGATTTTTGCAGGATTCTCAGAAAAGAGCTGAGCCAATTGGCACACCCCGATCCTCCCGGTATTGACCCCTTCATCATAAGTGACGGTCAACATCGTCTCCGCCTGGGGGGAGCCGTAGGGGGCCTCGAAGAAAGGATCCTCTATCTTCTTGACTTTGGGGGCATGGTCACTCGCGATCGTGTCGACCGTTCCCCTTTGGATCGCCTTCCAGAGGCCGAGTCGGTCTGATTCCGTCCGGAGAGGGGGGCCGATTTTCGCCAGAGGGCCTAATCGTAAAAGGGTTTCGTTGGTCAGGGTCAGGTATTGAGGGCAGGTCTCGACGTAGACCGTTTGGCCTTCTTCTTTGGCCCGCTCGATGGGAACCACACCCTTGGCCGTGCTCAAATGAACGATATAGAGCGGGCAATGGGTGATGGCTGAAATCGATATGGCCCGAAAGATAGCCTCCGCTTCGAGAAGGTCCGGTCTCGTCTTCAGAAAAACTTCTTTCTGGTCCTCCCCTATCTTGAGGGATCGGTCTTCAAGATAGTCGGTGGCCAGCCCGTTTTCCGCATGGACCATCGCGAGTCCGCCGCAATCGGCGATCCGCTCCATTGCGGCGGTCAAATAATAGTCATCCGTCATCCATTTCAGCTTGGCATAAGTCATAAACATCTTGAAGGAAGCGACTCCGAGGTCGATGACCTTCGGAATGTCGGCAATCTGAGAAGAGGGATCGAACATGGCCCCATGGACTCCAAAGTCAAGGAAGGAGGTTCGAGAGCCCTCCTCCAAATACTTTTTGACCGTCTCTGCGAGTTTCATCCCGGGCTTGGCGTAGGCAAAATGGATGAGCGTGGTTGTTCCCCCGTGGGCAGCCGCGAATGACAGGTCCCTCATGTTGTCCTCGTAGACCGGATGGGCATGAACGTCGATCACCCCGGGCATCACATACTTTCCGGAGGCGTCAATCACCCGGCTTGCTTCCTGCCTCGGAAGCTCAGGCTCGACGGAAAGGATTTGCTCTCCTTTAATCCCTACATCCGCTTTTCGGATTCCGGAGCTTCCGGTCACAAGGCCTCCACTTATTAAAAGGTCATATTTGGGCATATTTCTCCTTGGCTGAGCGGGATTGGAATTCAAGACTTTGCAAGACTCACGAAGAAAAGTCACCGGGAATAGGGGTTCTCCTGGGATTCCCGCAGGACCGTTCCTTTTTCCCTTAAGTTGAATTCTACCATAGATTAGAAGAGAATTGAACCAAAAGACAGGGCTAAAGGTAACCCTTTAGTCTCAGGTGGAGGTCCTATCGGAGGGGAGCCTACCCCGATCCAATTCAATCCCATGTAACTGAGGGATTACCGGTAAAGGAAGGTCAAGATCATCTCTCTTAATATGACGGAGGCCGTCACTGAAGAGACTTGGGTTGGGTCATAATCCGGAGTCAGCTCCACCAGGTCGAACCCCACAACGCGAAGAGGCTGAAGCTCTTTGAGAAGAGAAAGAAGCCCTTGGAAGGTAAGACCCCCGGGCTCCGGGGTTCCGACGCCGGGGAGTAAACCGGGATCGATGACGTCGAGATCGAGAGAAATGTAAACCGGCCGGTTTTTGAGACGCTTCACCATGGCCCTCAGCGCAGGCGGGTCGGTTGGCACAATCGACTTCCACTCCCTCGCCAATTTGAATTCTTCCTCTGTCCCGGAACGGATCCCGATCTGGAACAGTCTTCCTTCGCCCAATTGATCGGCGACTTTTCTCATCACTGTACTGTGGGTAAGGGCTTCGCCGAGATACTCTTCTCTTAAATCGGTGTGAGCATCGATATGAATAAGGTGAAGACCGGGGTAAATTGGAAGCATCTCTTCTATGATTGGAAGGGTGATCAAGTGGTCTCCTCCCAGGAGGATGGGAATTTTCTTCTGGGAAAGGATATGGCCAAGGGCTTTCCCAATCAACCCCAAAGCTATCTTTTTCTCTCCTGAAGGCAATTCCAGGTCTCCCATGTCGTGGATGGAACATTGAGTCAAGTCTCTTTGAAAATAGGGGCTGAAGGTTTCAATCCCCCAGGACGCCCGCCGGATTGCGGAAGGCCCAAAACGGGCGCCTGGACGGAAGGAGGCCGACCCATCATAAGGGCATCCGAGGATCACAGCCCTTGCTTCCTTCAAAGGAGTCTTAGCAGAGATAAAGGTTTGTTCAATGAAGGGAAGATCCATTCAACTATTTCCAGATGAAATCAGGGAGGAGAAGAATGTGTTGACGAAAAGGTTCTGTTTAAAACCGCGTCTAACACTTCAATTCGGTGAGCATGGCAGAACACTTCCCGAGGCAGTGCCGACAAAGCCGAGCCTAATCCTGCTCCGCTTCCTCTTCCCACAGGACAACAGCCGCCAGAGTGGCACCGACCTTCCGAACCCGATGATCTACCGCTATGGAAATCAAATCTTTAATCACCCGCCCCCGTACCTTCATGCCCTCAATGGCCATCTGCCGGACCGTTTCCTCAATCTCTGCCTTTGACCCCCGCGCAGAGTATTCCATGATCAATCCGGGATAATCCGGTTTCTCCGGAAGGGCAACGGCCACGGCTGACGAAATGATTTGTCCGGGGACATCGCTCGTGATGGATGCGTAGGCCGTCGGGACCAGGGACCCTGCAGGAAGAGGGACGGGAGAGATCCGTTGACATCGGGGCGGCACAATGCTGCTCATCTTCACCAGGTTGGTATCCCCGATCCCAGCGTTGAGGAGGGCTCCGTCAAAAGCATTGAGGGAGGTAAAACCCTCCGACGCTCCCGAAACCAGAAAGTAATGTGTTGGGGTTTTAATGATCACGGTTCTTCTCCTAGTCTCCTTTAGTGTTAAAACCCAAATAGCGTCTTGATGCTTTCAACGGTGGTGCGACCTTTTCCTAAAGTCTAGAAGGAAGGGGGCGAGCTGATCCACAGGATGACTGCCTCCTTCGAGCCGCTGTTATGGAGCCAATGCTCCTTTTCCGCCGAGAGGTAGAAGCATTCGCCTCGCTTCAACTTCAGAGTCTCTCTCCCAAAACGAAGGTTGAACCTTCCCCGGAGGACAAAACCGAACTCTTCCCCTTCATGGGGCTTTTCCTTCGGCGTCGCTTCCCCCTTCCGGAGGGTCAGGAGGACCGGCTCCAGTCTCCGATTCGTTGAACCCGGGACTAAAAGCTCGAATTTCTGGATCTTCTCTTTCTCAATCGCCACGCGGTCCTTCTCCCGGTAGACGATCTTTTCCTCCGAGGTCTCGCGGAAGAAGTCCGAGATATTTTCGTCCAGGGCCTCCAGGATCTGGGCCAAGCTGTCGAGGGAGATGGACGTCAGATCGCGCTCGATCTGAGAGATAAACCCCTTGGTCAGATTGGCCCGGTCCGCCAGCTCTTCCTGGGTCAGGTTGCTCGATTGTCTCAAATTCCGGATTCGCTCGCCAATCTTCATAAATTCCGCGAGAATAGTAAAAGAAGAAATTTGTTTAGTAATCTGTAAGACATTATAAGAAGAAATAAGTTTAATAAAATAAACTGAAAAAAATTATAACGCCGTTTTTCGATTTGTCAAGCATTTTTTTTCGATTTTTCGAAATTTTGGGAAAAATCTTTTCCCTTCTCCCGGCCCCTGGTGAATTCAGCCCTTGCCCTTGAAGGCGAGCTAACCCGGGAGAGGATCCAGACCGTCGGTCTGAGGTGGGGGGTTGGATCTCAACCCCAGCAGTCTGAGTTCGGGTCGAAGGCGGGTGTCAGCCTTCAGACGGGGGAGTCGGGAGGGGCCGGAGTACACTTCGACGCCACAGCATTCCAGGCGTCTGACAAGGAGAAACTTTCCCGGTCCCGCTTTTTTCGTGGTCAACGTCCAAGCGTTCTCATTGCTGGAACCCGGGACCCGTGTACTTCAGAACCCGCAGGCCGGCCGTGCCATCGGATAGGTAGAGGAATCCGTCCGGCCCGAAGAGGACATCATAGGTGTCGGAGCCTGCATAGGCAAGGTCGCTCCGGGGGGGCAGGTCCCTGTCGATCCTGTATTCGTAGTATCCCACCTCGACCGGATGGTAAGGGTCGGCGATGCTGATCACCCGCAACCCCATGCCGTACCATGCCATAAAAAGGAGGTCCTTGCCCCAGGTGTTGCCGATATGAGAGGAGGGACCGCGCTTTGGGAATCGGGTTGGGTCCGCCGGCTGGGTTCCGTTACAGGCCGCGT
>Ga0335084_10003211_pt1 | contig 15911 bp, 14 predicted proteins | sample Lox_Sample_44_FD_206721 | JGI IMG/M metagenome (GOLD analysis project Ga0335084, IMG submission 206721) | Soil microbial communities from Loxahatchee National Wildlife Refuge, Florida, United States - Lox_Sample_4.4 | ecosystem: Environmental > Terrestrial > Soil > Wetlands | place: USA... | reverse complement strand
TGGAGGGAATACATCGGCCGCTGGCTCAGCGGTCACGGGATGTCGGGCGAGCTTGCCGTACTCACCGAGGGGCCTTCTGCAAAGAATCCCGAGGCCAATCACCGCATGGAAATCGTTGACCTCTCCATGGGAAAAAAGCTATAAATAGAACCGCCAAATCCGAGTCCGCGAGGAAACCCCATGTACAAGATCGTATTGATCCGCCACGGCGAGAGCACCTGGAACCAGGAGAACCGATTCACGGGATGGACGGACGTGGGGCTCTCCGACAAGGGGCTCGAGGAAGCCCACCAGGGCGGAAGGATCCTTGCAAAGGAGGGATACGTCTTCGACGTCGCCTTCACGTCCGTGCTCAAGAGGGCCATCAAGACCCTGTGGATCGTCCTCGAGGAGATGGATCTCATGTGGATCCCCGTCCACAACAGCTGGCGGCTCAACGAGAGGCACTACGGGGCGCTTCAGGGGCTCAACAAGAAGCAGACAGCCGAGAAACACGGCGAGAAGCAGGTCCACATCTGGCGCCGCAGCTACGACATACGCCCGCCGGCACTCGCGCCGGACGACCCGCGCTACGACGGCAGGGATCCCCGCTACAGGGGCCTGAAGCCAGGCGAGATTCCCCTCACGGAGTGCCTCAAGGACACGGTGGAGCGCTTCCTCCCTTACTGGCACGAGACAATCGCGCCGGCCGTCCGTTCGGGGCAGCGTGTCGTCATCGCAGCCCACGGCAACAGTCTGAGGGCACTCGTCAAGTACCTCGACAACATACCCGAGAGCGAGATTGTCGAGCTGAATATCCCCACGGGGATCCCACTCGTCTATGAGCTCAACGACGATCTCACACCCATCCGCAACTACTACCTGGGAGACCCCGAGGCTGTTGCCAAGGCCACCCAGGCCGTTGCAAACCAGCTCAAAAAAGGATGAAACCGGGGATCGGGCGAAGGTGTTCATCGAAGAAAGACGGAGAAAACAGATAAAAAGCATGTTATCATTAGAAAATTGAAAGACACAACAGGAGGATTGAATGATGAAGAGATGGGTAGTACTTTTCGTAATGTTTTCCCTGCTGATCCCCGCCGCCGCGGCGATTGCCGACGAGGCCCAGGTGAACCGCTATGTCGAGATGCTGCGTCAGGACATCCGGGACCAGAAAGAGGCCATCATCCGGGAGACGATCACGTTCAAGGAGGGTGAGGGAAAAGAGGCCGCCGCCTTCTGGAACACCTACCGGGATTACCAGAATGACCTCAAGAAGCTGACCGACACCCGGATCGCGATCATCAAGGACTACGCGGCAAGCTACGACAAGATGACCGACAAGAAGGCCGAAGCGATTGCCAAGCAGGTCTTCGAGAATGACAAGGCCGCCCTCAAGCTGAAGGAGAAATATTACAAGCGATTCATGAAGGCCATGGGCGCCTCGGCCGCCAACCGGTTCTTCCAGGTCGAGAGCACGCTCAACAGCCTCATCATGCTCCGGATCAACACCGAGCTGCCCCTGTTCCCGCAGCGGGTGCCCAAGAAGTAAAAAGCGATGCAGGGACTAGGGACCAGGGTGTAGGGACCAGTCAACTCGGTTAAGAAAAATCCCCCTTTCATCCCCCTTTTACAAAGGGGGAAAGAGGGGGATTTTTTATTCACTCAGACCCGTAGACACTCAGTCACTTCTTCCTCGTCCCCAGTCCCTCGTCCCTGGTCCCTGCTTCTCCTTCCACTGGTCACTGCCGCAAGGCCGCGCCCCATCGCCGCCTCGTAGACCGCAACGAGGGCCCGCGCCTCGTCACTCGGGCCGGGCATGAGGGATGCGTAGGACGCGCCGGCCGCACCCAGTTTTCGCCGAAGATCGGCATCATCGATGAGCAGCAGGCCCTTCCTGACGAAATCATCTGCGTCTCTGGGGTCAAAGAGGATTCCCATGGGCGCGTCACCGGGATCGCCGAGAACGGGCCAGCGGTTGCCGGGAATGTCGGCGGCAAGAAGGGGCCTGCCGGCAGCCTTCCCCTCGAGCAGGACATTGGAGAGCCCCTCCGAGAAGGAAGCGTTGAGCACAACGTCCGACGAGGCGTAAGCCGATCGCATCGATGCGGGCGCAATCGGCGGGATCCAGCGGGCAAAGCCCGGCCGTCGATTTATTTCCTTGCGGAAGCGATCGGCGTAGTCGCCATGGAGAGCCGGGCCGGCAAAGACAATTTTTGCCTGCGGACGAAGGGCGTGAACCTTCTCGAAACCAAGCAGGCACTCCAGATTGCGCTTCACGGGGCGGATTCCGGCAGGCATGAAGAACAGCACGTCACCGGGTCCGGCTCCGGCTGCGCCGTGCAGCTCCGCGGGCTCTTCGCCCAGCCAGACAAAAGACTTCGGGACGAAAAAAACCTTCTCCATCCTCCCGGGAATGATCTCCGCCAGCCGCTCCCTTCCCTCCTGGCTCTGGGCGATGATCGCATCGGCGCGGCCCAGGACCGTGCCGATGATTTCCCTTCCAGACTCATGCCGCAATTCGATATTCATGTCGGTGCCCGAGGGCGATACGACGAGGGGAAGCGTTCCCCATGCGTGAGCCAGGGCTCTCTGGCGCAGCAGACCCCCCGCACGGTAGGCGTTGTGGACGTGGATGAGATGCGGATTGAACCTCGAGATCTCTCCCTTCAGCTCGCCGGGGACGAGGCTCTCGGCAGCGAGCACGTGAACGTCAAGCCCCATGCCCACGAGGGACCGGCGCCAGCGCTCGGCCGTCATGGCATTTCCCGACACGGTCGGCAATGCCGTCGGCGTGAGAATCAACAGGCGAAAGGAATTCAACGCTCAACCTCCCGGTAACTTGTCAGCAGCACCCCTGCCCGCTTCAGCGCACGGCGGACGGCAGGATCCAGGAGCGCCTCGATCTCGCGCTCACGGTCCGACGTGGAAAACCCCGCAAAGGGCCCCGATGCAGAGCCTGCCGCGACCCGTCCGGGGTGGACCATCAGCTCGGTGAGCCCGTCGGGCAATTGCTCGATCGCGGCCACGAGCGTCTCAGCGGACAGGCGTCCCTTCAGCAGCAGGCCGCAAAAATGATCCGGCACCAGAATTCCCGATCCATCGAGGCAAACCCGGGCATTTTTTCCCAGGGCACTGAAACGTCGCGCTTCTTCCAGCCAATCCGCCGGAATGGTTTCATCGCCGGTGCAAACCGCATCATCGGGTATGCGCATGCACCGTATGCCGCGGCTTTTTGCGGTTTCCACAACCGTACGCAGGGCCGCGGGAAAGACGTGGACGTGCTGGTGGCCGTCGACGTGGGAGATCCCGATTGAGGCGCCGAGCAGCCGGTCGATCTGCAGGGCGGCCTCGCTTGCGATTTCGGACCGAAGGGCTGCATCCCCTTTTGCCAAGAGAAGCCTGTGCGCATCCGCTTTCCCGCGGAAACTTCCGTCGGGGCCGATAAGGCGCGACAGGCCTTCAGCCAGCGGCCTTCCCTCGGTGAGGTTCAGATGGACCCCGAAGGACACGTTCTCAAACCCTCCTGCCCGGATCCCTCGCAGTGCATGCGCCAGGGCAGGCCCGTTGGGGAGGATGCTTGCGCTCGTCACCATGCCGGCGCGTATCGCTTCGAGGATCCCTTCGTTGCGCCCCTCGTCGGCGCCGAGATCATCGGCATTGATGATGAGCCGCTTCATCGCGCTTTCAATCCTGCGGCCCGGATGAAAAGGTTCCGGAAGACATATTCCCCTCCGAATGCCTCATGGAAATCGGACAGGCCCCGGGCGCGCAAGGCATCGAGATAATCAAAGAGCCCGTCGTCCAGCTCATTGTACTCCCGGGGAGTGAACGGCCGCTGCGACTCCCCCATGATCTCGACCCGGCTGAAACGCTCGCGAAGCCGGGTCAGCACTTCGGGGACATTCGCAATCGATATGGCCATGATCCAGAGCCGGCCCCCTTCCGGGTCAAGACGGTCCGGGGCCCCATCCGCGACGGCAAGCAGATGCTTCGTGCCGTCGGCCCCCCCGTAACGCGGCCCGAAGGGCCTCCTGCCGGGCGTCTGCGGCGGGGTCGCGATGATCACATCGAATCGCTCCCCTACACGAACCGCTTCGAACCATGAGCCTGCCCGGACGTTGATGCGATCCGAAAACCCGTTGAGCCGCACATTTTCGACAGCCGAGTCGAGGGAGCGGGGATCGATGTCGACGGCCACAACCCGGCCTGCGCCCATCTTCGCCGCGGCGATGGAAAGAAGCCCGCTGCCGCAGCCCAGCTCCAGGACCCGCTCACCCGGTCGGACATCGAGCCTTCCGGCCATCTCCACCGTGGAGGGCGGCGGGACGTGAACGCCCTGCGAAAGCTGCAAATGGATGTTTCCCGCCGGCAATTCGACGTCTGCTTCCTGCCGCCCGGCGGCCGAACCTGTCGGCACTCGCTTTGCCGCCGCAACGAGAATCCGGTTCAGCAGGGCGGGGAAATCCATCCCGGCCCATCGGGCAGAGAGCGTCAACGGCTCCAGGGGTTCCATGCTCGGCGTGACGTTGGCCTCCATGAAATAAAAGGTCCCGCCGGGAGAGAGGCGCACGTCGAAGCGGGCATAATCGCGAAGCCCCAGAGCCCGAAAGGCGGCGAGCGAAAACGCTTCCAAATCCCGGAGCTCGCCCGGCGCAAGTTCAGCCCTTGCGGCATCACGGCTTCCCGGTTCGACGACCTGGAGCTTGAAGTCCTCCGTGAGCACATCAGGGTGCCCCTCGCCCGTTTTCCACTCCAGCGGCGGGAGGAGCTCCAGCCCGCCGGGCCCGTCGACAACGGAAACGGCGAACTCGCGGCCCGGGATGAACGTCTCCACCAGGATGGGCTGAGCAAATCGCGAAAGGAGATCCGCCAGGCCTGCTGCCGCTTCGGCCCTGTCCCGCGCAAGGACAAGCCCGCGGCTCATGTGCTCGAAGGCAGGCTTGAGGATGCAGGGCGGGGCGAGCCAGCCGGGAAGGGGCCCGGCTCCCGAGACGGCCTGAATTCCCGGGGGCGTCGGGATTCCCGCAGCCCCGAGACGGGTCTTCGCCGCGGCTTTGTCGTCTGCGAGCGCACAGGCCCGCGCATCGGAGCCGACGACGGCAATTTCATGAGACTCGAGCAGGGATCGCACGAGAGAACGGAAGCGGCCGCTCCCCCGGTAGGTGTCGGTGTGGTCGATCACAAGATCGCACCCGCGGGCCAGCTCCACGGTACGGAGTTCGACCTCCTCCGAATCCACCAGAAGGTGCTCATGACCGAGGGAGGAAAGCCCCAGGGTCAAGGCCTCGGCACACCGGCAGGGCGAACCCGACGTATGGATGATGCCCACTCGCATGAGAACTCCAATTGACCGGAATGGATGGTGTTTCAAGTTAGACGAAGACATTCGGGAAGTCAATGGGACAAACAGAGGATTGGGGACTAGGGACGAGGGGGTAGGGACCAGGGGCAAGAGGAAAGAGAGGGATTTCTTATCCATTGCCTCGTCCCGAGCCTCGTCCCTACCCCCCGGTCCCTAGTCCCTTTCTTCACGATGGCACGAATCTTTCATATATATTCAATAGTTCTGATTTCTCATGGGGTGACACTCTCCCTAACGGTCTCATTCCCATGGAAAGAGAGACGATATGCAAGTTCTGCAGGGAAACGGCGAGATCATCAAAGCGCTCCGGAAGATCCCGAAGCTTCAAGCCTTCGACAAAAAGGATCTCCGCAAAATCCTGAGTTGCAGCCAGATCCTGAAATACGAATCCGGGGAAGAGATCACCGGGGAGGAAGCATCAGACCACCGGATCTATTTCATTGTCTCGGGAAAGGTCCGGGTCACCCGCAACGGGGTGGAGATGAAGCAGCTCTGCCGCACGGGCGATGTCTTCGGCGAGATGCGGCTCCTGTCGCTCACCGCCCGGATGTCCTCGGTCGAGGCTGTCGACGAAACGGTCTGTCTCGTCACGGATGTCTCCGCCATGGAAGAGCTTCGAAAAGAGGACCGGGTGGCCTTCGCGGCCATTTACTACATGGTTATGGCCGAAGTCCTCGCCCGCCGTCTCAAGGAGACGAGCGAAGAGCTCACGCGGGTCCGTGGCGAGCTGCAGAGGCTAAAATCATCAACCGGTCTGGGTGAAACGGTCGGATCAGCATGAAGAATGGGTGACTGGAATGATGGAATATTAGTCCCGTTCCGGCTGTCTTCTTTTCCATTGCTCCATGATTCCATGGCTCCATCCTCTCCTGCGGCAGAAAGTCTGCTTCCTTCCCGATATGTTCTGCCGATCTGCTGCGAATCGTGTTTGTGTTCGTCTTGAATCTCTGGTAAAAAAAGAAACTTTGGGAACGGGCCTGAACAGCGGAAACAACGGCATTTCCCCGGAGAGTTGCCAAGACCATGAAACGCCACTACATCCTCGGCGCACTTGCCCTGATCGCCTTCTTCGGCGTTGGGACCTGGCTGTTCTTCCACTACGATCTGCATATCTTCTTTTCCGATCGCGAACGAGCAGTCGAGATGATCACTGCGTACGATCCGTATGATGTGATCGTCTTCATCGCCCTTCAGGTCCTGCAGGTGGTCTTTGCGCCGATCCCCGGCGAGGTCAGCGGCTTCCTGGGCGGCTATCTCTACGGCCCGCTCCTGGGCACGCTCTACTCGACAATCGGCCTCACTCTGGGGTCCTGGCTGGCCTTTCTTCTGGCCCACGTCTTCGGGCTGCCCCTGGTGGAACGTATCGTCAAGCCGGAGACACTCAACCAATACGACTACGTCCTGGAGCACAAGGGGATCTTCGTCGCCTTCTTTCTATTCCTGATCCCGGGCTTCCCCAAGGACTACCTCTGCTATATCCTGGGACTGTCCCACATGCGCGCATGGACCTTTCTCATCATCTCCACGGTGGGCCGGCTCTTCGGCACGATCCTGCTCTCCGTCTTCGGGAGCTTCGCCCGCAACAACCAGTTCTGGCCCCTAGCCGCCCTGCTCGTCATCACGGGACTGTGCCTGATCCTCGCCTATTTCTACCGGGAAAAGTGGCTGCAGAAACTCAGGGAAAAAGCAGCCAAATACGAAGGCGGCCCCCCGGTGTCGGGAGCGTGAAGAAGGGACCAGGGACAAGGCACCAGGGACGAGGAAGAAGTGACTGAGTGTCTAAGTGTCTGAGTGAAGAAAAGGCAACATGACAAAGAAAAAGGATCGGGACGTCCCGATCCTTTGTTTTTCTGAAGCCTGATTCCTGTAGCCTGAAGCCTGTAGCCAGCGGCGGAGCCGCTAGCGGTACTGCGTGAAGCTGAACGGGTCGGACACCTTGCGAAGGCATTCGTCGAGCTCGGAGTAGCCTGCCAGGTAGTACTCCACCGATTTGCCGGGTGGGATGGCCTTCTGGAGCTCTTCCAGGATCTGGGTCGAAGGCTCGGCCAGGACGAGCTTGATCGCCTTGGCGCTGTTTTCGAGAACGATGATCTTGCGTTCCATGGCATATCGCTCGCCGATAATCTTCTGGAGCTGGACAGAGGGCTCGTAGTTCTTCATGGAGAGAATGGGCATGTTGAAGTGTTTCGACAGGGAGGTCAGGTATCCGCGGCTGTTGATGTAGCCCATTTCGATGAGCAGAAGCCCCAGCGGCCTCGTATGGCCCCATTTCTCCTTGATCTTCTTTTGCTTCGAGAGCGCTTCCTCGAGCTGCTGAGGGGTGATCAGCTTCTGGTCGACGAGAATCTCGCCGATGGTTCTGCGTTTGTTGAAGTAGTAGAGGGCCCTGTTGACCTTCTCCTGAGGGATGCCGATCTCGAAGAGGATCTCGCCGAGGTATTTGCCGGGCTGATCCGACTTGATCGCCAGGGCGCGATCGAGCTGTTCCTGGTTGATGACGCCTTTCTCGACGAGAATCTGACCCAGTGTTTTCTCGGAACCCGACCTTGACTTGATCACCATTGCCGCCTCTTTATTGTCCATTTATTCCTCTGGGAAATCATACGCGGGCAGACCGGACCGAAATGATATTCAGCAAGTTCCATGCCACGCTCGAAGAGGACCCTTGGCTTGACTTGCGGCAGCGGGTATGAGAGCATCCGCACTCGAGGGTACAGGGTATAGGGTATACGGTATAGGGAAGATAATGTAGGGAAGCCTGTGCGTCGGGCCCGTTACTCCACGATCATGCCCGAGTCGCGATTGCCATCACCGGGGTATCAAACCTCTTGTCTTCGAACAAGTTCAATCTGAAAGTCCTGCTTCTTCTCTCGTCGGGCCATCTCGTCACGGATATCTACCAGGGGGCGCTGCCCGTCATCCTGCCTTTCCTGAAGGCCAAACTCATGCTGTCCTACACGGCGACGGGGGTCATCCTCCTGGTGGGCAGCCTCACGTCGTCGGTGATCCAGCCCCTCTTCGGCTTCATCTCGGATCGAAAGGAAAAACCTTTGCTCCTTCCGCTGGGCTGTCTCTGCGCCGGCCTGGGATTTTCGATGCTCGCCTTCCCCTCGAGCTTCGCCCTGGTATTGCCACTCGTGGTCCTGAGCGGCCTCGGAATCGCTTCGTACCATCCCGAGGGCTTCCGGACGGCTCACTTCTTCACGGGGGAGCGCCGGGTGACGGGGATGTCCATCTTCTCTGTGGGCGGGAACCTGGGCTTTGCCATCGGTCCCCTGCTGGTGCTCTTTGTCATCCAGACCTACGGCTTCGAGAGTCTTCCCGTCATGGCCGCACCCGCGTTGATCTTCGTCACGGCCATCCTCATTTTCTGGCACACGATCGCCATCCCCCGTTCAGCAGCCCAAGCCTCCGCAGCCCAAAAGGAAGGAGGAGCGGAAAGGGCTCAATGGTTTTCCCTGTTTATGCTCATCGCAGTTGTCGTCATGCGCTCGTGGATCCAGGTCGGCCTTTTGACTTATATCCCATTCTACTTCATCGACCACCTGAAGGGCGACGCACTCCAGGCCGGAACCCTCGTCTCCACCTTCCTCGCCGGCGGAGCGATCGGGACGCTTGCCGGGGCGCCTCTTGCGGACCGTTGGGGACATAAACGCTACCTGGTCCTGTCCATGCTGTTGTCTTCCGTCATGCTGCCCCTGTTTTTCATCACGAAGGGGATCCTGCTCTTCGCCGTCCTGGGGCTCCTGGGGATGATCCTCATTTCGAGTTTTTCGGTGACCATCGTCATGGCGCAGCATCTCATACCGCAGGGCCTGGGTGTCGCATCGGGGCTCATGGCGGGATTTGCCATCGGCACGGGGGGGATCTGTGTGACGCTGCTCGGCGTGATTGCCGATCATTTCGGTGTGCCCGCGGCGCTGCAGTCCACCATGGCACTGCCCGTCATCGGCTTCCTGCTCGCGCTGTGCCTCAAGTATAAGCAAACCAGCGATCGGTGATCAGGGCATGCAGGTTCGAGGTCCGAGGAACGAGGACCCAAGTAGAATAAAAAAAGGATCGAAGAGGGTCTTCTTCGGTCCTTTGTTTTTTCCTCGAGCCTCGCACCTCGATCCTCGATCCTTTACTGGACAGGGATGATCACGAAGATCATGACATCCCACACCGCGTGCGAGATCAGCCCCGGCCACACCGAGCCGTACCGCAGATACATGGCGCCCCAGAAAAGCCCGCAGATCAGCGAGGCCATGAAAAGCATGAAATTGAACCCGAATACGTGAATGGCGGCGTAGACCATCGAGGCAACGAGATATCCGCCGGTCCTGCCATAACGCCCGCAGAGCCGCTCCTGCACGAACCCACGCCAGAAGATTTCCTCGGCAGGTCCCACCCAGAGAAGCAGCAGAAGCCCGATGGTGAGCGGTGAGGCCTGCGCCCGTGTGCTGTAGATGCCGGCAATCTCCGGCTTTGCAAAATGGAAGAGCTGTGACGAGACGACGTTTCCAACCCAGAAGATCGCATAGAGGATAGCGGCGGATGTCAGCCCGATGGCCAGGTGGGAGAGCCTGAATGAATAGATTGCCCGGAGTCTTTCTTTCTGGAGCCATATCCCCATCCCCGCCAGGACTGCCGTTGCCATCGCCATGACAAGCCAGAAATTCAGGTGAGGGGCAGTCCACGGCGAGAACATGACGAACCAGAAAAGCGTCGCAAGGGCGCAGAGACAGACGACTGCCGTCATTTAAGGAAGGTCCCGATGAAGATGGCGATCCCGAACAGGGTGCAGAACGCCAGGTGCAGCTGTGCGGTCATGACATCCCCCATGGCGATGGTCTCGGGCCTACCCGGAACGCTTGCCAGGACGGCCTTCACATTTCGCACCGCCAGGGGCAATGTGATCAGTACGGCCAGGGCAAGGGGCGTAACAAGCTTTCCCAGAACCATGACGAGAACGACAAGATAGGCCCCGACAACCAGGCCCAGATAGATGGCCTTTGCGGCAGGCAGGCCCAGCACCATGGCCATTGTCTTGATGTTCGCCCGGGCATCGTGTGTAATGTCCCGCAGATTGTTAGCGTGGAGGATGGCCGCCACCAGGCAGCCCACCGGAAGCGACGCGTAGAGCACCGTCATACTGAATCCGCCCGTCAGGGCAAGGAAGGAACCGATGACCATGAGCGGCCCCATGAGGACAAAGACAAGGATGTCGCCCAGGGCAACGTACTTGTAGGCGACGGGACCGCCCGTGTAGAACCAGCCTCCCAGGAGCCCGATCACACCCAGGATGAAAATCGGCCAGCCGCGCACCGCAACCAGGAGAAGCCCCAGGGAAAAGCCGACGGCAAAGAGGATGACACCTGCGGCAAGAAGCTGTTTCGGGGTCAAAAGACCCTCGATGAGGACCCGGCTTGACCCGAACGTCTCGTCACGGTCCACACCCCTGCTGTAATCGAAATAATCGCTGACCATGTTCGTCCCGATGTGAAACAGCAGCGAGCAGGCGACGATCAGGGGGAAAAGGGGCCAGTCGACAGGGCCGTCAACGGTTGCCGCCAGCACGGCGCCGATGACCACGGGCAAAACCGATGCCGTCAGAGAAAAGGGCCGGGCTGCCTGAAACCAGACGCTCAACAGGTTTCGCCTCTGCTCGCCGGCCGATGATGTCCCTCTTGCCCCCATGTTTCTAACCTCTATGCCGGGTTCATCTCACGGACGAGTTTTTATCCATACCCGGCTCCCCAAGTCAAGCCCAAAATCCATCCCCTGGCAGCTGCGCTGCAATGGCCAGGTAAGAAGGATCGAGGATCGAGGTCCGAGGAAAAGAATGCAAAAAGGGGTGAAGCGCAACAGCACCCCACCCCTCCTGTTTCTTGCCTCGTTCCTCGAACCTCGTTCCTCGTTCCTGGTTTAGTCCACTTTTTTGAATGCCTGCTTCTTGGCCTTGCAGACGGGGCACTCGTCGGGCGCTTCGCCTTCCACGGTCATCCCGCAGACCTGGCAGATCCAGTAGTCTACGTCGGGGGTTTTGCCCAGGTTCTCGAACATCTTCTTGTAGAGCGCCGCGTGGATCTTCTCGACGGCATTGGCAAACTCGAAGCTCCGAAGCGCTCCCGCAACTCCCTCGGCCTTGGCGTCGGCGATCATCCCCGGGTACATCTTCTGAAACTCGTAAGACTCTCCATTGATGGCCTCCTCGAGATTCTCCTTCGTCGACCTGACCCCGGCCAGCTCCCTGAGATGGGCGTGTGCGTGGACCGTCTCCGCTTCGGCGGCGGCGCGGAACAGTTTGGCGGCCTGCTTGAAGCCTTCCAGTTCGGCTTTCTTCGCGAAGGCGAGATACTTTCGATTGGCCTGAGACTCGCCCGCGAAGGCTTCCTTCAGGTTGTTTTCCGTTTTTGACATGATTTCCTCCTTTTGAGATTTTCGCCGGCCCTGCCTGGATTTCCGCCCCGGCCGTTTGGCGATGCAGTTTAGGGATTTTATCAGCCTTTTTTTCTTTTTACAAACTTTTCGATCTCGATCGCAATGAGCGGGACGAAGGACAGGGCGGTGCAAAGGAGAAGCTCGCCAACCGTGAGGGGTTTCGTGTCGAAGATGGGGTTCAGGGAGGGCACGTAGATCACCGCGAGCTGCAGCAGCACTCCCGCGGCAACCGCCCCCAGCATGGCCTTGTTGCTGAAGAGCCCCAGTTTGAAGAGGGATGCCTTTTCCGAACGGATCGCCAGGGCCGCCGTCAGCTGGCTCCAGACGATAACCGTAAAGACCATGGTCTCCCAATCGTCGTTGCCCGATTTGACCTCCATGTACTGCACCCCGATGCAGACAGCGGCCATCAGCAGGCCCACCCAGACGCAGAAAACGCCCAGCCCGTGGGCGAAGATGCCCTCCCGCGGGTCCCGTGGCGGGCGCTTCATCACCTCGCCCTCGGCGGGTTCCACGGCCAGGGCAAGCGCCGGGAGGCTGTCCGTCACGAGGTTCATCCACAGGATCTGGATCGGCTGCAGGGGAAGAGGCAGTCCCAGGAGGGGGGCTATGAAGAGAGTCAAGACCTCGCCGGAGTTGCAGGCCAGCAGATACTTGATGAACTTCCGGATGTTGTCATAGATCATCCGGCCTTCCTTGATTGCGTTCACGATCGTGGCGAAGTTGTCGTCCAGGAGAATCATGTGGGAGGCTTCCTTGGAGACGTCGGTCCCCATGATGCCCATGGCGATCCCGATGTCGGCCCGCTTGAGCGCCGGGGCGTCGTTCACGCCGTCGCCCGTCATGGCCACGATCTGCCCCCTGTCCTGAAGGGCCTTCACAATCTTGAGCTTTTGCTCGGGGATCATTCGCGCGTAGACCCGGATGTCATCCACCTGGTTCTCAAAGTCCTCGAGGGAGAGCCTGTCCAGTTCCCGGCAGGTCATCACCGTACCCGCGTCGTCGATGATCCCGATGCGCCGGGCGATGGAGCGCGCCGTCAGCGGGTGATCCCCCGTGATCATGACGGGCCGGATGCCGGCGGACTTGCAGAGAGACACGGCCTGGCGGACCTCTTCCCGGGGCGGGTCCATCATGCCCGTGAGACCGAGGAATGTGAGCCCTGTTTCCACGTGTTCGGGCGACAGATCATCAGGCACTTCCTTCCAGAGGCGCGCGGCCATGGCCAGGACGCGAAGCCCGCCATCGGCCATCCGGTCGTTCACGCGGTTGATCTCGTCGGCATCGATCGGCGCGAGCTTTCGTTCCGTGAGCACGTTGATGGTCTTTTCGAGCATCACGTCGACCCCTCCCTTCGTGAGGGCCATGTACCCCCCGGGCCAGCGGTGGAACGTCGTCATGCACTTGCGCTCCGAGTCGAAGGGGATCTCGGACACCCGGGGGTGTTCCTTCTCGAGATCGGCCTTCACAAACCCGTGATCCCTGGCAACCCGGTAGAGGGCGATCTCCGTCGGGTCCCCGCTGACCCCGACGATATCCTCGTGGACGTATGGAAGCGCATCATTGCTGAGGGCCAGCGCCTTCAGGAGGAGGTCGAACCGCCCGATCTCGGGGTCGTCGCTTTTGAACAGTTTCCCGTTGGCGTAAACTTCCTCGACGGTCATGCGGTTCAGGGTGAGGGTCCCCGTCTTGTCGGAGCAGATGGTTGTGACCGACCCCAGGGTTTCCACGGCCGGGAGCTTTCGGATGAGGGCGTTGTGCTCCACCATTTTCCGCGCACCCAGGGCAAGCGAAATCGTAATGACGGCGGGAAGGGCCTCGGGGATGGCGGCGACGGCAAGGGAGACGGCCGTCAGGAACATGAGAATCGGTGCCTCGCCCCGCAGGAGCCCCACGCCGAAAATGAAGGCGCAGATGCAGAGAATCGCCACGGCGATCTTCTTCCCGAAAACGGTGAGACGCTTCTGGAGGGGGGTCTTGACCTCTTCCTCCTCCTGGAGCATGGTGGCGATCTTCCCAAGTTCTGTGGTCATCCCCGTGCCGACGACGACACCGGTGCCCCGGCCGTAAGTGACAACGGTGCCCTTGAAGGCCATGTTCGATCGGTCCCCCAGGGAAAGCATCTCCTCACGCAGCGTGCGGGCTTGTTTTTCCACGGGGACCGACTCGCCCGTGAGGGCCGCCTCCTCGATTTTCAGCACGGCCGCCTCGGTCAGCCGCATGTCGGCCGGGACGATGCCCCCCGCCTCGAGAAGCACCAGGTCCCCCGGGACGATCTCCGCTCCGGGGACGGTCGAGACACTGCCGTCACGAAGGACCCGGGCGGCGGGGGCGGCCATCTGTTTCAGGGCCTCCATGGCCTTTTCGGCACGGTACTCCTGGACAAAACCGATGACGGCATTCAGGATGACGATGACGAGGATGGCGATCGTGTCGGCCAGATCCCCTACGAATCCGGAGACAACGGCGGCGGCTATCAGCACCAGGATCATGAAGTCCCGGAACTGGTCCAGAAGCATGGCCAGGGGAGAGCGCCTCCCTTTCTCTTCCAACTCGTTGCGGCCGTATTTCGCGAGGCGCCTGCCGGCTTCATCCGATGAAAGGCCGTCGACGGGGACTTCCAACTCGGCAAGAATCGTTTTGGCTTCTCTCTGATGCCAGTTCATGAGGCCCTCGCTTCGGCACGTGGGGGAGCAAACGGAGATGACAGTGAAAGCGGCTACACGCGCTAAAAAAGAGGGGCAGCAAGAAACCGGCCCGTTTCAAACCGGTCGGTTGCAGCCCTGTTCTTTTGCTGACTCGAGATGGTTGAACGGCATTCTCTTATCCCGTAAAAAAAGGGGGAAGGATCGATACGCTTGTATTGCTTACCAGATCGTGCCCGGCGACGTCAAGGGCGCCCTGCCGAGATGACCGGCGGGAGCCAACGAATGCAACACATGCAACACAAAAGAATGCAGTAGGGCCTGCGACCTTCGAATTGGACAGGAAATCATCTCGGATATTCAAAATTCGTTGATATTTACAGGTAATAGCGATAATATGATTTAATAATAACATTGGTTGCATTATTTATCTTTTTTTGGATGGTTCATGATGCTTTTCTGGAGTACCTATGCAGCGTATCGTTCTTTTTGTTCTTTGCGTTTTTCTTCTGTCAGGGTGTGTTTCCTACAAGAAATTTGAGGACCTCCAACTCGAGAATGACCGGCTCAACAAGGAGTTGCTGCTTTCGCAGCAGCACAATGAAGCCCTTACACAGGACCTGAAGCAACTCAAGGATCTGGCCGATTTCTACTACCAGACGGGCATGCAGCTCTACGGGGAGAAGAAGTACGGCGAAGCCTTGGAGAAGTTCCAGACCCTTGTGGACCGGTTCCCTACGAGCAAGCACGCACCTGCAGCCACCGAGAAAATCGCCGAGATCCGGAATCTAGCCCTGAACAACTATCAGAAGATCGTCCAGTCCGTGGAGACGACCCGGGACCTCCGGGCCAGGGTAGAATTGATCGACCGGGAGATGAAGACGACCTTCCTGACGAAAGACCTCACCGACAAGCTCCTGGCGGTCCGCGAGGCCTTGCGGGAGGACCTCGATGGTGAGCTCGAGGCCCAGCGGGATATCAGCCGCCACATCCTCATCGAGGATGACCCGATCAAGTCCTGGAAGGTTTATCGCTCGACCCGGATGCTCACCCAACAGGTCGGCGAGGACCGGAAGTTCTTCGTGGAGCTCTATTTCATCCAGAGATACACGGGCAAGAAGTTCTTCAAACTGAAAACGAGATACCAGGCCCCCGAGTATCTTTCCTACGAATCCGTCACCCTTCAGGGCCAGAACGGCACGAAGTTGACCGTCGACACGATCTACCCCCAGAAACAGTCCATGATCGACTCCGACGGGGTGACTGAGTGGTCCGACAACGAGATCACCGAGGACGACAGGATTATCCGGCTGGCGAAGTCGAATTCGATCACGGTGACCTTCAAGGGCGGCAACCGCTATACCTTCGAGATGAACGAGCAGCAGCTCACCGCCTTCCGCGAGGTCGTGAAGAAATTCCAGGCGACAAGATAGGGACCAGGGACCACGATATCCGAGAAACAAAGAGGGCTTGCCGCACGGCAAGCCCTCTTTGTTCAT
>Ga0335084_10003210_pt1 | contig 15911 bp, 15 predicted proteins | sample Lox_Sample_44_FD_206721 | JGI IMG/M metagenome (GOLD analysis project Ga0335084, IMG submission 206721) | Soil microbial communities from Loxahatchee National Wildlife Refuge, Florida, United States - Lox_Sample_4.4 | ecosystem: Environmental > Terrestrial > Soil > Wetlands | place: USA... | reverse complement strand
CGCAGGCGAGGCAGACGTTGGCCGCTGCGAGGATCTGGAGAGCCGTCTCCTGGCTCCCGAACAGAAGGTCGGGCGAGACGGGCTCCTGCTTACCGTCCCGAAGCTGGAGCGTCCCCGTCACCGAGACGACGCGGCGCCGCCCGTGCCGCACCGCGGTCGAGAGGACGCGCTGCGTGTAGCTCGTCAGCGTCGCGTAGGCCGCCGCGAGCAGCCCGACCCAGGTGATCGTCCCGGCGCAGGCGAAGTAGCCGGTGAGCAGCGGGAACGCTCCCCAGGCGAGCGAGAAGCCGATCGTGTTGTGGATCGCGCCGCCGAAGAGCTCGAGGCTGTAGGCGGGGACGAGCACGGCGCCGATCGCCACGAAGACGAGCAGCCAGAGGTCGAACGCGACCGCGCCCACGATCCCGATCGCAACTGCTCCTGCGACCGAGAGCACGCTCAGCGCGAGCAGCACGCTGTCGGGAATCTGCGTCCTGAGCGGCCGGCCGTGGAGCTCGTCGAGCGCGTGCGCGCCGATGCCGAGCGCGAGGAAGAACGCGACCAGCGTGGCGAGGAGCCGTCCCGAGCTGTACTCGGCCGCAAGGGTGGCGCCGATGACGACGAAGCTCAGGTGCCACGCCGTGTACGGGAGGTGAAGGAGGGTGACGTAGTCGCGCCAGCCGCCGGGCGCGAGCGCGTAGAAGGCCGGCCTGGCCTCGTCCGTCATCGCCGACGGGCCCAGACGACGGTGCAGCCGCCGAGGCTCAGCCGCCGGGCGCTTGGTGCCTCGAAGCCTGCATCCCTGAACGCCGTGAGCAGCTGGGGAAGCGGCCAGCGCGCGTCGAAGTCGCGGATGCTGCCGCCGAGGAAGCGCCCGACCTCGTGCCAGCCGGGCGAGATCAGTCGTCCCAGCACCGGGAGGCCGACGTCCACGTAGAGGTTCCACGCCCGCCGCGGGAGCGGGCCCGGCGGGACGCCGAAGTCGAGCAGCGCGGCGGTCGCGCCCGGCCGCAGGACGCGTGCGAGCTCGCGCAGCCCGGCCGGGAGGTCGTCGAGGTATCGGAGCAGGTAGGCGGCTGTCAGGCCATCGAACGACCCGTCCTCGAACGGGAGCTCGCGGGCCGGAGCCTCGACGAGCCGGACGCGCTTCGTCTCGGCCGCGAGCAGCAGTCGGCGGCGCGCCTCCTCGAGCATCTCCGGGCTCTGGTCGACGCCGACAACGGTGCAGCCCTTCTCGCGGAGAAGCTCGAGCGCGACCGCGGCCGTGCCGGTGGCCACGTCCAGCACGACGTCGTCCGGCCCGACGGGCAGGCGCGAGACGAGAAAGCGGCGCCAGCGCGGGTCCTGGCCGAACGAGAGGAGGCGCGCGTAGCGGTCGTACGTCGGGCCGAGCGGCTCGAAGAGCCCGCGTGCCCGATCGGAGACGCTCCCGGCCACGGCAATGAGTCTAAGGCGCCGACTCGCGGCGCCGACCTCTAAGCTCGCGCCGTGGAGCTCGACCGGGAGCTGAGGCGGATTGCCGATGCGGCGGCCCGGTACTGCGACGAGGGCGAGGAGCTGGAGGGGATCATTCCCGCCGAGCCGGGCAGAGGCGTCCGCGTCTACGTGTGCGCCTATAGCGACGGCCCCGAGACGAACTGGCTGGTGCTCGACTCGAACGGCGATCCGGTCGACGACCGGTCGCTCGTCCGGGACGCGGTGTCGGTGTCGGCGCTCCACGAGCTGGCCGAGGAGGCTGCAGGCGAGGAGGGCAACGGCACGGCACGGCTCGCGACTCCGGCCGAGCTCGACCGGCTCGCAGCTTCGGCTGAGGACAGCGCCGCGTTCGTCGATGCGATGAAGCAGGCGAGCGGAACCGTCGACGAGCTCGTGCGCGACGTCGAGAGCCATTACAAAGGCGCGCTTCGCTAGGCTGAAGCCGCGATGGAAGGCGGCTTTCCACTGGGCGGCGATCCCGAGGACCTGATGCGGAGCCTGCGGGAGTTCGCCGAGCAGCAGGCCGAGTCGGTCGCCGAGGCCCAGCGCGAGCAGTTCGCGACGCTCACCCTGAACACGGCGGTCGAGCTGACGGCCGCGGCGCTGCAGCAGGTGACGGCCACCGGTGGGGCGGACGAGCAGGCCGTCGCCCTGCGCGACGCGATGCGCGTCCTTTTCCCTGAAGCGGTTGCACTGGTCTCGGCAGCGCGGCAGGGCTTCATGCGCGAGAGCTGAGCTCCCGGCGCGGGTGAGGACAGGGCTCGGGGGCGAGCCGCTCTCCGGCGCGAATCAGCAGGTTTCCGATCAGCCGGCGGGTCGGCCGTGGCCGCTCGATGCGGGGCTCCCAGTCGAGGCGGAGCCGGTTGAACCGGTCGCGGGCGAGCTCGAGGCGAATCTCGTGGTCGTACATGCGGCGCCTCCTCCTCTCGAACCAAAGTATCTTGACATCGAGATAAGAGACTACAAGTTAAACTTCTTGACGTCAAGAAAACAATGATGGAGAATCAACGAATGACGAAGAGCGAGGAAGAGCGCGACCACGTCGACCGCTTCCTGGAGGAGAACGAGCTCCCGGGTGTCGACCTCGAGGTCGAGGGCATCGTCGACCGGATCAACGGGATCAGGCGCCGGTTCCACCGCATGCTCGACGAGACGCTCACCGACTTCGGCCTCAGCGAAGGCGAGTGGAAGGCGCTGAACCAGCTCCAGCTCGCCGGGCCGCCGCACCGCCGCTCGATCGGGCAGCTCGGCAAGTGGGCAGAGCTCTCGAGCGGTGCGATGACGAACCGGATCGACCGGCTCGAGGAGGCGGGGTTCGTGCGGCGCATCCCCGATCCCGACGACCGCCGAGGCGTGCTCGTGGAGCTGACCGAGGCCGGGAGCAAGGCCTGGGCGGACTCGGTCGCAGTGCAGGCGGCCAAGGAGTCGCTCGTCGCGGCCGCGCTCACCAAGGACGAGAAGCGCCAGCTGAACACCCTGCTCCGGCGGCTGATGCTCGAGTTCGAGCGCCGCGAGCAGAGCGGCTCGTAGAATCCGGCCGCCCGTGGCCCTGCTCGATCGCGCCATCGTCCGGCTGCTCCCCGCTATCCCGAAGCCCGTGCTGCGGCGGATCTCCGACCGCTACATCGCCGGCGAGGACCTGGACGACGCGCTGGGCGTCGTGCGCCGGCTGAACGCCGGGGGCAAGCTCGCGACGATCGACGTCCTCGGCGAGGAGATCACGAACCGCGACGAGGCCCGCGCGATCGCGGCCGCCTACCGCGAGACGTTCGAGGCGCTGGACCGGGAAGAGCTCGACTCCAACGTCAGCGTGAAGCTGACCGCGCTCGGGCTGAAGCTCGCCTACGACCTCTGCCGCGAGAACCTCGTCGACGTGGTTGCGCACGCGGCAGAACGGGGCAACTTCGTGCGGATCGACATGGAGGACTCGTCGACGACCGACGACACGCTGCGCCTCTATCGCGAGCTGCGCGCGGAGGGGCACGAGAATGTCGGGATCGTCCTGCAGTCGCGGCTGCGGCGCACCGTCGCGGACGTCCGTGCGCTCGCCGACCTACGGCCGAACGTGCGGCTCTGCAAGGGCATCTACCTCGAGCCGCCGGAGATCGCGTTCACGGGGTTCGAGGCTATCCGGACCGGGTTCGTCCAGGCGCTCGAGGCACTCTGGGACGCGGGCTGCTACGTCGGCGTCGCGACGCACGACCGCTGGCTCCTCGACCAGGCACTCTCGAGCACGGCGTCGCGCGGCCTCGGTCGCGAGGAGTTCGAGCTCCAGATGCTGCTCGGGGTGCTTCCGGCGCTCGCCGACGAGCTCGTCGCGCGGGGCCACCGGCTGCGGATCTACACGCCGTTCGGCCGGCACTGGTACGCGTACTCGCTCCGTCGGCTGCAGGAGAACCCGAAGATCGCCGGCTACATCGCGGCCGACACGTTCCACCGGCTCCTGCCGGGCCGGAACGGCTCGACCTAGGGCTAGGGCTTACGGGCGATCACGACGAGGTCGCCCGGCACCCGCAGCTCGCGGCGTCCCCAGCGGTTCGGGTCTGGCAGCTCCTCGAGCCGCTCGAGCCCGAGCCCGGCGGCGAGCAGCGCCTCGACGACGGCGCCGACCGGCCACGTGTTGAAGTAGCTCTCGTGCCAGTGGAGCATCTGGTCGAGACAGGCGGCGACCGGGTGCTCGTCGTAGGCGATCAGGACGCCGCCCGAGCGCAGCGCCGCTGCGATCCCGGCCGCCCAGTGCTCGAGCTCCGTGACGAGCGCCAGCGTCCCCCAGGACGAATAGACGACGTCGAAGCGCCCGCGCCGGAGCTCGACGGGCAGCTGCTGGACGTCGGCGACGACGAGCGCCGCGTCGGGGTGCAGCTTGCGCGCCTTGCGGACGGTTTCCTCGGAGGCGTCGACGCCCGTCACGAGCGCGCCCAGGCCGATCAGCGCCGCCGTCTCCCGCCCCGCGCCGGAGCCGAGATGCAGGACGTGGCGCCCTTCGAGCTCGGGCAGCCGCTCCCGCACGGGCTTCGGCAGGCCGCGCCGCCCGCCGCGCCTGCGCAGGCTCCGGTGCGCGTCCTCCCAGGCCCTGAGGTTGCCTTCCGTGGGCTCCATCAGGCGAGGAGCGAGAAGCCGCCGTCGACGACGAGCGTCTGCCCGCGGATCATCTCGGCGGCGTCCGAGCAGAGGAAGCACACGGCCTCGGCGATGTCCTCCGGCTCGACGAGCCGGCCGGCCGGCGTCCGCTCGAGGCTCTCCGAGATCATCTGCTCGCGGTTCGGGAAATGGTCGAGCGCTCCGGTCTCGACGACCCCGCCCGAGACGGCGTTGACGCGGATCCCGCGCGGCGCGAGCTCGACTGCGAGGTAGCGGACGACCGCCTCCAGCGCGGCCTTCGAGACGCCGACCAGCACGTAGTTCTCGAGCACCCGCGTGGAGCCGAGGCTCGAGATCCCGACGAAGGACGACCCCGGGCGCATCGACGGCGCGAGCGCGCGGGCGAGGGCGAGCAGCGCGCGGGCGTTCGCAGACACGGTCCAGTCCCAGTGCTTGTCCTCGGTCTCGAGCGCCGGCCTGATCACGCCGGTCGCCGCGTTGTGGACGACGTGGTCGAACGGCCCGAGGTTGGCCGCCTCCTGGACCACGCGCTCGGAGGCGACGCTCCCGCGAAGGAGGAGAGGCTCGGCCCCGGCCGCGCGCACCTCCTCGGCCGCCTCCTCCGCGGCTCGGTCGTTGCGCAGGTAGCCGATCGCGACCCGCTTGGCGCCGAGCTCCACGAACCGCAATGCGATCGCCCTGCCGATCCCCCGCGAGCCTCCCGTGACGAGCACGGAGGCGCCCTCGAAGCTCATTGCCGCGACGGGAGCGGCTCGTCCACGGGCGCGGAGCTCGGGATCTCCTTCCACCCGGGCCCCTCGCGCGGGATGCGCGGGCCCTCCTCGGCCTTGGACGAGGCGTGTCCGAGACGGTCGAGCAGGTCGATCTTCTCCTCCGCGTAGCGGCGAACCTCGTGGTCCTCGGGAAGGTCGTCCACGAGCTCACGCACGCGCGCGCGAAGCTGATATGCGAAGTGGGGAGTCGCGGGACCGACGAGCTCGTCGACGTCTTCGCGGGTCGCCTCAGGCATGCGCAGAAGCCTACTCGGTAGGGTCGAAAGGGTGCGACGACCGGAGCTTGCCGACCTGCTGCTGCTCTCGACCGTGACGCTCTGGGCGCTCAACTTCACGGTGACGAAGTACGTGCTCTCGCACGGCTTCCAGCCGATCGCGTACAGCTGCTTCCGTTTCGGCGGGGCGACACTCGTCTTCGCGGCAATCACCCTGGTGCGCGAGCGGTCGCTGAGGATCGCCCGCAGCGACTTCGTCGTGCTCGGGCTCGCAGCCGCGATCGGGATCTTCCTCAACCAGCTCGCGTTCACGTACGCCATCAAGCTGACGACCGCGACGACGGTGGCGCTGCTGTTCGGGACGCTGCCGGTCCTGACGGGGATCTTCGCGTTCGCGCTCGGGATCGAGCGGCTCAGCTCCAGGTTCTGGGGCGCGGCGGTGCTCGCCTGCGCGGGCGCGGCGCTGGTGGCTGTCGGCTCCGGAGGAGGGGTCTCGGCCCAGCTCTGGGGCGACCTGCTCGGGGTCGCGGCGTCGGGGACGTGGGCCTGGTACACGGTCAGCGTCTCGCCGCTCCTGCGCCGCTACTCGACGCTGCGCCTGAGCACGGTCGCGTTCGCGATGGGCACGACGCCGCTCCTGATCGTCGGCTCGCACCAGATCGCGACCCAGGACTACGGGGTCGGCGTGACTATCTGGCTGCTGCTGGCATTCGCCATCGTCGGGCCGCTCGTCGTCGCGAACCTGCTCTGGTTCGGCGGGATCAGCCGGGTCGGGCCCTCGCGCGCGGCCGTCTACGCGAACCTGCAGCCGTTCCTCGCGGCCGTGTTCTCGGTGCTGATCCTCTCCGAGCCTCTGTCGACCCTCCAGGTCGTCGGCGGCCTCGCGATCGCGGCCGGGATCCTGCTCTCGCGCACTCCCCGGATGGCGCGCGACGTAGGGCCTGCCGTCGGTACCGTGCAGGAGTGAGCGCGCTTCGAGAGCGACTGGCCCGGACGCCGCCGGGCTATCGCTACTCGATCGGCCGGATCCTCGCGATCTACTCCGGGCTGATGGTCGCGCTCCTGCTGGCGGCGCTCGACCAGACAATCGTCGCCACGGCCCTGCCGAGGGTCGTCTCCGAGCTCGGCGGGATCACGCAGTACTCGTGGGTCTTCACCGCGTACATGCTCGGCGCCACGGTCACGGTGCCGCTGTACGGCCGGCTCGGCGACGTCTACGGCCGCAAGCCGCTGTTCATCGTCGCGATCTCGATCTTCCTGCTTGGCTCGGCGCTCTGCGGCCTCTCGCAGTCGATGGTCCAGCTGGTGGTCTTCCGCGCGATCCAGGGCCTCGGCGCGGGCGGGATCTTCCCGCTGACCCTGGCGATGATCGGGATGATCGTCCCGCCGCGCGACCGCGGCCGCTACCAGGGCCTGATCGGATCGGTGTTCGCGGCCGCGTCGATCATCGGTCCGCTGATCGGCGGCTTCATCGTGGACAACCTCAGCTGGCGCTGGATCTTCTACGTGAACCTGCCCATCGGCGGCGTCGCGCTCGCGGTCATCCTCGTCACGATGCCGCGCCGCCGGCAACGGCTCGACCACTCGATCGACTGGGTCGGCGCGGCGATCCTCGCGCTCGGGACGACTGCGCTCCTGCTCGGGCTCGTCTGGGGCGGGCGGGACTACGCGTGGAGCAGCGGGCACGTGATCGGCGCCCTGCTCGCCGCGCTAGTCGCGCTCTCGGTGTTCGCGCTCGTCGAGCGCCGCGTCCCGGAGCCGATCCTGCCGTTCGACCTGCTGCGGAACCAGACCGTCGCCTCGAGCGTTGCCTGCATGGCTCTGGTCGGCGCGGCGATGTTCGGGACGATCAGCTTCGTGCCGCTGTTCGTCCAGGGCGTGATCGGGACTTCGGCCACCTCCTCCGGCGTCGTGCTGACCCCGCTCCTCCTCGGCGCGGTGATCACGAGCTTCGTCTCGGGGCAGATCGTCTCGCGCACCGGCCGCTACCGGCCGAACACGCTGATCGGGCCTGTCGTGCTGGGCATCGCCGAGCTGCTGCTCTGGCGGATGCACATCGGCACGACCAACCGCGAGGCAGCCCGGAACATGGTCCTCGCGGGGATCGGGCTCGGGATGATGATGCAAATCTTCGTCCTCTCGGTGCAGAACTCGGTCCCGCGGATCGCGATGGGCTCCGCGACCGCCCTCGCGCAGTTCTCGCGCTCGATCGGCGCGACGCTCGGCGTCGCGCTGATGGGCGTGATCGTGAACCAGAACCTGCCGCCGAGCGCGCGCGTGGACGGGGCCGTGATCCACCGCCTGCCGCTCGCGGGGCGCGTGGAGCTCGCGAACGCTCTGCGGCCCGCGTTCCTCCTGGCTGCGGGGCTCTGCGCCGCCGTGTTCGTGGTCTCGCTGCTGTGGGTGCGCGAGGTCCCGCTGCGGAGGGAGCTCGCCGAGGACGTGCCCGTGTCCGGGGAGGCGACTCCGCAAGGCACCCCAGTAAGATCAGAGACGTGAGCTCGAACGACTTCATGCCGCTCGACGGCTGGGACCACGTCGAGCTCTGGGTCGGGAACGCGAAGCAGGCGGCGTACTACTACGAGCACGCGTTCGGCTTCGCGCAGACCGCCTACGCCGGGCCGGAGACCGGCGTGCGCGACCGCGCCTCGTACGTACTGGAGCAGGGAGAGATCCGTCTTGTCGTGACGAGCGGCCTGCGCGCCGACCACGAGATCACGCAGTTCGCGGCCCGCCACGGCGACGGCGCGAAGGTGATCGCGCTGCAGGTGCCGAGCGCGGACGAGGCGTATCGCCAGGCGGTCCAGCGCGGCGCCCGCGGGATCGCCGAGCCGCACTGGGTCGAGGACGAGTTCGGCGGGGTCGAGCTCTCGTCGATCGGCACCTACGGCGACACGATCCACACATTCGTGAACCGCCGCGACTACGCGGGCCCGTACCTCCCCGGCTATCGGTCGGCGGTCGACAACGGCCAGGCGGGCGGCGGAGTGGGGCTCAAGGCCTTCGACCACGTCGTCGGGAACGTCGAGCTCGGGCGCATGGACCACTGGGTCGGCTTCTACGAGCAGGTTTTCGGGATGACGAACATCGTCCACTTCGGCGACGACCAGATCCAGACCGAGTACTCGGCCCTGATGTCGAAGGTGATGGCGGACGGCAGCGGGAAGATCAAGTTCCCGATCAACGAGCCGGCGGAGGGCAAGCGCAAGAGCCAGATCGAGGAGTACCTCGAGTTCAACCACGGCCCGGGTGTCCAGCACATCGCGATGCAGAGCGACGACATCGTCGGCACCGTCGAGGCGCTGAAGGAGCGCGGCGTGCTCTTCCTCGACACCCCGGAGGCCTACTACGAGGAAGTCGAGGGCCGCGTCGGCGAGATCACCGAGGACTACTCCGACCTGCAGCGGCTGAAGATCCTCGCCGACCGCGACGAGGACGGCTACCTGCTCCAGATCTTCACGAAGACCGCGCAGGACCGGCCGACGGTCTTCTTCGAGGTGATCGAGCGCCACGGCGCGACCACGTTCGGCGAGGGCAACTTCAAGGCCCTCTTCGAGTCGATCGAGCGCGAGCAGGCGCTCCGTGGCAACCTCTAGCGGTGCTTGACACGACCGCGGCGCGGTCGTAGTCATAGGCCGTGGCCCAGCTCCCGCAAGGGACCGTCACCTTCCTCTTCACCGACATCGAGGGGTCGACGCGCCTGCTCAAGCAGCTGGGGAAGGAATACGAGGGCGTTCTCGCCGACCAGCAGCGCATCCTCCGGGCCGCCGCCGAGGCTCACGACGGTCGCGAGGTCGACAACCAGGGGGATTCGCACTTTTTCGCGTTCGCGCGAGCCAACGCGGCTCTCGCAGCCGCCGTCGACGCTCAGCGCGCCCTGTCGAAGCACTCCTGGCCCGAAGGGTGCGATGTCCGGGTGCGGATGGGCCTTCATACCGGAGAGCCCGCGGTCGGAGACGAGCGCTACGTCGGGCTCGGAGTTCACCGCGCGGCACGGATCGGTGCGGTCGCGCACGGTGGCCAGGTGGTGCTCTCGAGCGCGACCCGCGAGCTCGTCGAGGACGAGGTGGGCGACGTGTCCTTGCGCGATCTCGGCACCTACCGCCTCAAGGACATCGACCGTCCCGAGCGGTTGTTTCAGCTCGACATCGGCGGGCTCCAGACCGACTTCCCGCCGCTGAATGCGGAAAAGGTCGCCGCGCCGCGCCCGCTGCGGCGCCGGGCGATCCTACTGGCCGCGCTGGCGGGCGTGATCGCGGCGGCCGCCGCGATCCCAATCTTCGCCCTCGGAGGGGGAGGAGGCGGGGAATCAGTTCAGGCAGTCGGTGGTGACTCCGTCGGAGTGTACGACGGCTCGGGTCGCCTCGTGGCGGATGCGCCCGTGGGCGCGTCGCCGACGAAGATCGCGGTCGGGGCCGGCGCGATCTGGGTCACCAATACCGACGACGACACCGTCTCCAAGGTCGACCTGGCGACCAACCGGCCGGTCGACACCATCCAGGTCGGACACGGCCCGGTCGGGGTCGCGGTCTGCGACGGCTTCGTCTGGGTCGCGAACAGCCTCGACGGCACCGTTTCCTGGATCGACCCAAAGGTCGACCGGGAGGTGCAGCGGATCAACGTCGGCAGCGGACCGCTCGGCGTCGCCTGTGCCAACGGCTCGGTGTGGGTCGCTAACACCGGCGACGGCACGATCACAAAGATCGACTCCTCCAGCGGTGAGAAGGAAACGTTGCAAATCCCTGCCACGGAGCTCGTGTTCGGCGCCGATTCACTGTGGGCCAGCCAGCGCGACGGGAACCAAGTCGTGCGGATCGATCCGGCGACCGGGAAGGTCGAGCAGGCGATCCACGTCGGGAACGGTCCGACGGGGATCGCCTTCGGAAACGGGGCCGTGTGGGTGGCGAACAGCCTCGACGGGACCGTCACGCGGATCAATCCCGAGAACAACGCGGTCGCCGCGACGATCTCGGCTGGCGATGGGCCGACCGCCGTCGCGGTCGACCAGGGCGGAGTCTGGGTCAGCAACGAGTTCAGCGGCACCCTGACAAAGATCGATCCGCTGACGAACCTGCCCGGGAAGCCGGTCCACGTCGGCGAGCGGCCGCAAGGGTTGGCGAGCTCGGGGGAAAACCTGTTGCTCGCCGTTCGTCAGCCCGGCGCGGCGCACCGCGGCGGCACGTTGGTCCTGCGCGAGCAGGGGGGTCAGGCGAAGGCGGTCGACTCGATCGACACCTCCAAGGCTTATCAACCGGCCTCCTGGGCGATCCTGCGAGTCACCGGAGACGGGCTGGTCGGGTACAACCAGGTCAGCGGCGTGGCCGGCACGCAGCTCGTCCCCGATCTCGCCGTCTCTCTGCCCGCGCCGACCGACGGGGGCCGGACGTATACGTTCACGCTCCGCCACCGCATCCGCTACTCGGACGGGCGCCCGGTCAAGGCGTCCGACTTCCGTGCAACGATCGAGCGCGACTTCAAGGCCGGCGCACCGGTGAGCTACTTCGACGGCATCGTCGGCGGCGCCGCCTGTCGGAAGCGCCCGCAGCGCTGCGACCTGTCGCGGGGAATCGTCGTGAACGACGCGGATCGGACCGTCACGTTCCATCTCGCCGCGGCCGACCCCGAGTTCCTCTACAAGCTGGCCTTGCCGTTCGCCTTCGTCGTCCCGCGCGGGACGCCGCCCCGCGACGTCGGCACGCACCCGCTCCCCGCAACGGGCCCGTACGCGATCGCGACCTACGAGCCGGAACGGCTCATCAAGCTCGTCCGGAACCGGTATTTCCACGAGTGGTCGCAGGCGGCGCAGCCGGACGGCTATCCGGACGAGATCGTCGTTCGCGTCGGCGGGTCCACCGACAGGGCGATCGCGGACGTGACCAGCGGCAAGGCCGACGCGCTCTTCCTGACCGTTCCCCTCTCGGCGCGCCAGCTGGCCGCGCTCGCCACCCGGCACGCCAGTCAGTTGCACACGGACCCGTACCCGGCGGTGAACGGGCTCTTCCTCAACACCCGCGTCGCGCCCTTCGACCGGCTCGACGTCCGCAGGGCGCTGAACTACGCAGTGGACCGCACCGCCGGGGTTCAGACCTACGGCGGGCCCTACGCGGCCCGGCCGACGTGCCAGACGCTGCCTCCGGACTTCCCGGGGTATCGGCCCTACTGCCCGTACACCGCGGCGCCGTCGAGCAAGGGCACGTGGACAGCCCCTGACCTGGCGAGGGCGCGCGCCCTCGTTGCACGCTCGGGGACACGCGGCATGAACGTCACGGTGTGGTCCTGGTCGGCGGCCCCGGGGATCGGCCCCTTGGCCGCGCGGACGCTGCGGGAGCTCGGGTATCGCGTCTCGGTCAAGCCCGAGGGCGACGACTACTTCGACGACATCCAGGACTCGCGAAACAAGGCGCAGATCGGATTCTGGGGCTGGGGGGCCGACTACCCGTCTCCCTCGGGATTCTTCAACCCCACCTTCACCTGCGCCTCGTTTGCCCCGGGCAGTGCTTCGCAGAATCAGAACTCGTCGGAGTTCTGCGACCCTCGCATCGACCGGCTGATCGCCAGGGCAACCGAGGCACAGGGGACGAATCCGAACACCGCGCGGCAGCTCTGGGCCCGCGTCGACCGCAGCGTGGCCGATCAGTCGCCGTGGGTGCCGCTCTACTCGGCGAACACGGTCAACCTGCTCTCCAGGCGTGTCGGCAACTACCAGTACAGCCCCGCGGGGTTCGGGATGTTTCTCGACCAGCTCTGGGTCCGCTAGCTCTCGCGCTGCTCCCAGCGGCGCAGGCCGCCCTCGGGATCCCAGGCGAGGCCGTAGCGGTCGCCGCTGAAGATCACGAATCCCGCCGAGTCGACGTCGACGGCAAACAGGTGGTAGCTCGGCTCGTCCGGCTCCCAGTCGATCCGCGCCTTGAGTACCTCGCGGTAGCGCGCGCGGCGCTCCGGGTCGTCGACCTGCACCGCGCGGCCGTAGAGCTTGAAGTCTCCCTCGCTGCCCATCCGGTCGGAGACGACGCTGTGCACCACGAGCCGCGGGTCGCGCAGCAGGTCGAGCGCCTTGGGCGAGCGCCACATCATCCCGAGCATCAGCTCGCCGTCGACGAACTCGGGCTCGACCGGGCTGATCCGCGGCCAGCCGTTCCTCCGCAGGGTCCCGACCAGGCAGAGCCCGCGAGACCGAAGCCGCTCCTCACCGAGGGCGGCGAGCTCCGGGCACGCGGCAGCGAACTCGTCCCAGCGCATCGACTCCCCAGGCTAGCCTCCGTGCGATCCTTCGCCGGGTGACGATGACCCCGCAACGGCGAACGGCGTTCATCTCCGTGCTCGCAGCCTGCGCGCTGATCGCGCTCAAGCTCGGGACGGGCCTCGCGACGCACAGCCTCGGCCTGCTCTCGGAGGCCGTGCACTCCGGGACCGACCTCGTGGCCGCGATCCTCACGTTCGTCGCCCTCGGCGTGGCCGGGCGGCCGGCGGACCCGGGCCACGCCTACGGGCACGGCAAGGCGGAGCACCTGGCCGCGCTCGCGGAGGCGGCGATCCTCGTCCTGGCCAGCCTCTGGATCGGCTGGCGCGCGATCCTGCGCCTGACCGGCCACGCGCCCGGCCAGGTCGACCCGAAGTGGTACGCGTTCGTCGTCGTCGGCGCGGTGATTGTCGTCGACGCGAGCAGGGCGATCGTGTCCTACCGGGCGGGTCGGCGGACGGGAAGCCCGGCGCTGCAGGCGAACGCGCTCCACTTCACGAGCGACTTCGCCGGCTCGACCGCGGTCCTGCTCGGGCTCGCCGCCGCTACCGCCGGCTACTACTGGGCCGACTCCGTCGCCGCGCTGTTCGTGGCCGTGCTCGTCCTGCTGGCGGCCGGCCGGCTGATGCGCATGAACGTGGACGTGCTCATGGACCGCGTTCCGAGTGAGGCCGAGGCGGCCGCGGTCGCGGCGATCTCGGGGATCGACCCGCCGGTCGAGCTCCGCCGGATCCGGATGCGCCAGGCAGCGGGGCGCCAGTTCGCGGACGTCGTCATCGGCGTCCCGCCCGGGGCGGCCGTCGGCCAGGGCCACGCCGCGGCGGATGCCGTCGAGGAGGCTGTGCACGGCGCCCTGCCGGGGAGCGACGTCGTCGTCCACGTCGAGCCGCAGGTCGACGAGGCAGCGTTGCGCGAGCGCGCGCTGGCCGCCGCGCAGCGGGTCCCGCGCGTGCGCGAGATCCACAACCTGACGATCCTGCGCGTCGGCGACCGCACCGAGGTATCGCTCCATCTCAAGCTGCCCGGCGAGCTGCCGCTCGAGGAGGCGCACGAGGTGGCGAGCGAGGTCGAGCGCGCGATCGTCGACTCCGTGGCCGAGGTGGACGCCGTCCAGACGCACCTCGAGCCGTTGAAGGAGGCGGGCGAGGGAAGCGCGGACGACGCGGTTGCCGACCGGGCCGTGGTCGAGCGGATCGTCCGCGAGTCGACCGGCGCGGGGCCGCGCGAGCTGCGCTTCCTGCGGACGGACGACGGCCTGCTCGCCTACCTCACGCTCGGGCTCGACCCGCGCACCTCGCTGGCGGACGCGCACGTGCGCGCGAGCGAGGTCGACGAGCGCATCCGCCGCGAGCTCCCCGAAATCGCCGATGTCATCGTGCACACAGAGCCGTGAGGCGCCGACTGGGCGGCGCCGACCATAGAGGTCGCGCGGGCTCTGCTCGTGCGACCGTCTAGCGCACATTCTTGGAGACGAGGCCGGTGCCCCTCGATAGCCTCGCGCGATGAAGCTCTGCATGTTCACGCCGGTCGCACACGAGATCCGCGGCTGGCCGGGGCGGATCGAGGGCGACCGCGTGATCCAGCTCGCCGCCCAGACGCTGGAAGCGTTCTTCACGGGAGGCGGGAGGGCGCGCGAGCACGCGGAGTACCCGCTCGACCAGGTGCGGCTGCTACCGCCGGTCCGCCGCCCGCCGTCGGTGCGCGACTTCTACGCGTTCGAGGGGCACGTGAAGAACGCGCGGGCGGTCACGGGCCGTGGCGAGGTTCCTGCCGAGTGGTACGAGATCCCGGTCTTCTACTTCTCGAACCCGGCCGCGATCTACGGGCCAGACGAGGAGATCCCGTACCCGGAGGGCACGGAGGCGCTCGACTACGAGCTCGAGGTCGCGGCCGTGATGGGCGCGGACGGCGAGTTCGGCGGGTTCACGATCATGAACGACTGGTCCGCGCGCGATCTCCAGCGCAAGGAGATGAAGGTCGGGCTCGGGCCGGCGAAGGGGAAGGACTTCGCGACCTCGCTCGGGCCGGTCGTGGTGACGCCCGACGAGCTCGGCGACCTGCGCTTGGAGATGCTCGCGCGCGTGAACGGAGAGGAGCGCTCGCGCGGGAACCTCGGCGACATGTACCACTCCTGGGAGGCGATCGTCGCGCAGGCCGGCCGGAACACCGAGCTGCGCCCGGGCGACGTGCTCGGCTCGGGGACGGTCGGGACCGGCTGCATCCTCGAGCACGGCGACGAGCGCTGGCTGCAGCCGGGCGACGAAGTCGAGCTCGAGGTCGAGGGCATCGGCGTCCTGAGGAACACGGTCGGCGACCGGCACTAGCGTCAGCGGAGGCCTCGTGCCGCTACCCTGGGCTTGGGCATCGCGTCGGCGCTGCCGACAGAGGAAGGGGCACGTGAACGGCAGCGACGAACGCAACGGAGATGTGGACGGGCTGTTCGCCCGGCTGATCGCCTTCTGTCTTCGCCACCGGCTGCTCGTCTCGACGGTCTGGCTGGCCGCGATCGTGGCGGGTGGGCTCGGCGCGATGCGGCTGACGCCGCTGCTCCAGAGTGGCTTCTCGCTACCTGGGACCGACTCGGCGCGTGTCAAGCAGGTGCTCGAGACGAAGTACGGCGTGCGCTCCGGCTCCGGCTTCGTCCTGATCGTCGACGGCGACCACGCGCTCGCCAGGGCCCGGCTCGCGGGGAAGCGCGCGGCCCGCCTGCTCCAGGGCGGCACCGTCGACGGGACCGAGTCCTTGCCCTCGGGAGCCGCCGCGGCGTTCGTCGAGACGAGCCAGGACGGCAGCCAGGCGGCGGCCCAGACCGACCTGCTCCGTGACAGCCTCGGCCCCGACGTCCTCGTCACCGGCGACGCGGCGATCAGCCACGACATGGGACCGGTGCTGGCCCGCGACCTGAAGGTGGGCGAGCTGTACCTGGCGGTGCCGGCCGCGCTCGTGATCCTGCTCCTGGTGTTCGGCACGGCGTCGGCCGTGCTCCCGTTCGTCTTCGCCGCCGCGACGATCTTCCCGTCGCTCGGGATGGCCTGGGGGGCCGCGCACGTGCTCGAGCTGAGCGACTACCTCCGCAACATGGTCCTGATGATCGGCCTCGGGATCTCGATCGACTACTCACTGCTC